>Ga0315279_10004608_pt1 | contig 18440 bp, 12 predicted proteins | sample YL17G06_20_MG_FD_203694 | JGI IMG/M metagenome (GOLD analysis project Ga0315279, IMG submission 203694) | Sediment microbial communities from Yellowstone Lake, YNP, Wyoming, USA - YL17G06_20 | ecosystem: Environmental > Aquatic > Freshwater > Lake > Sediment | place: USA: Wyoming | collected... | reverse complement strand
TCAATGCGGCGGGCGGGCCGCTGTTCGTGGGCATGGTCCTGGCGCGCGAGTGCGGCGTGCCGATGAGCGAGGCGTCGTTCAAGACGAACCTGAAGTATTTCTACCGGTTTGCGGGTTTTGGCGGCGTTCCATACGGCGACCAGCGTCCCGGCGGCGGCGCGGCCACCAACGGCAAGAGCGGCATGGCGGGCGTTGGGTTCTCGCTTCTCGGCGAGCCTTGCTACCGGATGGCGGCCCAGCAGTACGGCGTCGAGCAGGCGGACTCGGCCTTCGGCTTCGAGGGCGGGCATACGGGCAACATGACCAACGTCCTGTGGCGCGGGCTCTGCGCGGTGCATGTGCCGGACGACATGCAGGACCACTACCGCAAGCACATGGACCAGCTTCGGTGGTACTATGAACTTTGCCGCCACCCGGGCGGCGGGTTCCAGTTGCTGCCGACCAAGGCCGGCGAGCCGCGCTACGCCAGCCCGGAATGGAGCATGTGCATCGGCCTTGCGTACACGGCCCCGTGGCACAACCTGCGGATCACCGGCGCGGCGCCCACGAAGTTCAGCAAGATCAAGCCTGTCGGCGAGGTGATAGCCAAGAACCCGATCTTCCTGACGCCCAAGCACGCCGAGGGGTATAAGGATTCGGATTTTCAGGACCTCGAAACGATCGTGAACACAATGAAGTGGGACTCGAGGCGCCCGTTCTACAAGCGGCAAAAAAGCCCGACCGACCCGCTCCAGCAGGTCAACCCGGAAGAGAAACTTCCGCCGATCGAGTACATCGCCAAGCACTTCAGGCACTACAACCCCGTGGTTCGCACGCAGGCGTCATGTGCGATCGGCTATTATGGCGACAAGGCCATACTCGAGATCCTCAAGGCTCTCAACAGCTCCGACGCCCGGGTCCGCCGGGCCGGCCTGGAGGGCCTGAGCGGCTATCACACGTTCTTTATGGACCAGTCGCCGTTCACGTACACCTACGCCGGCATCGAGAAGGTCGTGCCGCGGATCCTGGAAATCCTCCAGGACCCGAAGTCCGACATGTGGGAGATCGACGGGGCCCTGTGGGCGATGAGCAATGCCGACCCCAAGACGATCGCCGCCAATCTGCCGCTGCTGTGCAAGTTCCTCAAGAACGACGAATGGTGGGTGCATTCCGCCGCGTGCGTGGCGATCTCCGACGCGGGCAAGCTGGCGGCCCCGGCCATGGCGGACCTGTTCGAGTACTTTGGCCGGACCTCGCACGTCTGCGCGAGGAACGACGCCGTCACTCGGCTGCGCCGGCTGATCAACGACGACAAGGTCGCGATGACCCCGGCCGTGCGCATGCAGGCGGTGACCGTGCTCGGCGAGGACCTGGTGGATCTTACCGACCGCGAGCGCAGCTATGTCCGTCGCGGCGGCGGCTACTACGACGCCACCAATACCCGCGTGCTGTCCACGTTCGCCCCGGCGGAGCTGGCGCCGATCACCGGCAAGATCAACGAGTTCCTGGCTCGGGCCGGCGATCCGAGCGTGGAAGTGGACAAGCGGACGAATTACCAGGACCTGGCCTGGGCCCTCACCGGCGACAAATGGGGCAACGCGGGCCTGATTATGACCATCGAGAAGACGGCCCCCGCCACTCGGGCCAAGCTCATGCCGGGCCTCAAGGCGCTGCTCGCCGGCGGGCTGGACAAGATGTTCGGCACGAAAGCCAAGGCCAAGGAATTGGCCGACCTTATCGGCAAGATGAAGCAGGATGTCGCTCAGATGGTCGGCGAGTACGAGAAGCAGCATGGACCGGTGCGCCCGTATCCGGTCAAGAAGTAAGGTCTATCATGGAAATCCCCGATCATTGTCGCCGGCGGTGAGTTGCACTGGCATCCGGCGGCGGGGACAGGGTCTTACAGTCTTGAATAACGAGGTCCAACATGCCTTGTGACCAAACACGGAGGCTTGGAGATGGGTGTATCGGAGACCAATGATGAAAGCGATTCATAAGGCCACCTTGCAGTTGTCGGCTTGTCTGGTTTTCGCACTTGCCGGCATTGCTGCCGGGGCCGCCGAACCGACCAAACTGGAGCAGGCCCTTCGTGAGGTGCGGGACGTCAACGCGGATATTCATTCGCGCAAGTCCGGCGTTCTTGGCGAGTTGGCCGGTCCCGAAGAGATGGCCGCCCAGCAGATGCGCAGCCGGCCCGATCCCAAGCCCGTCGCCGGGCTCGACCGCGAGATCAAGTTCGACGCCAACACCACAGAGCGCGCCGCCAAGATGGACCCGGACCACCTGCACAAGCTCCCTAGCCGGTTCGGCTCGCGAGCCCTGCCGCTGGGAATCACCGGCGCGTACTTCACGGAGTTCCAGAAACGCTGCGAACTGCTGATCGTGCACGTGCTCGATGGGTCTCCAGCAGCCGGGGTGCTGAAGGTGGACGATGTCATCATCGGCGCCAACGGCAGGTTGTTCGTGGACAAGGAAGACCCGCGCCCCGAGATGGGCAACGCGCTGGTCGAGAGCCAGTCGCCGGAGCTTGGCGGCATTCTCACGCTGCACCTCGTGCGCGGCAAGAAGCCCATTAACGTGAAGCTCGACCTGGGCAGCAAGCTCTCGTACGGCCAGACTTGGCCGATGAACTGCGAAAAGACCCGGCAGATCCGCCAGGAGGCCCTGGACTACGTGATGAAGAGCTACCCGTGGGACCGCCGCGACTTCTGGACGCCGACGTTCCTGATGGCCTCCGGCGACGATACGGCCCTGGAATTGGCGCGACGGTACATCTGTGGGAACGTCAAGAGCGAATATCCGCAAGGTCGGGGCTGCTCGACGTGGAATACGAGCTACGACTTGATCAACCTTTGCGAGTACTACCTGCTGACGGGCGATTCCTCGGTTCTGCCGGCCATCAGATACACGACCGAATGCATCGCCTGGGCGCAGTACCGCAGCGGCAGTTGGTCGCACGGCGGAGGTGGGCCTTTGGCGACAGGTCCGGGTCAGGTTGCCGGGGGCTATGGCGAGATCAACTGCGCAGGGCTCGGCGCGTTCGTCGGGTTGTGCCTGGCGCGGCAGTGCGGTATCGAGCCGTATGACCACACGATTCCGCGTTCGGTCAGGTTCTTCGGCAAGTTCTGCGGCACGAACTTCCCGTACGGGCTCGGCACGCCGGGCATGCGAGGCGGGCGGATGGACAACGGCATGAACTCCATGGCCGCGGTGGGCTTTCACCTGCTGAGTGAGGATGCAATGGCCGACCGCTGGGCGCGGACGGTCTGCTACATGTGGATGGCCCGGGAGCACGGCCACGCCGAGGCGATCTTCAGCGCGGCGTGGGGGCCCGTCGGCGCGGCGCTGGCGCCGGGGCCTATCTTTCCAACCGCGAGTGGGGCTCGTGGGAGCGCCGGCAGATCCGCGACCACTTCACGAAGTTGGGACTGAGTGTCGTGCCCGCACTGCGGCAGGCGGGAGCCGGGGCCGGCAAACCCGCCAAGGCCAACCTCGACAAGGAGATTGCCGCCAAGCGGGCAGAGGTCCAGGCTGCGGGCAAGAGCCGCGACAAGCAAAGACGTCAGGACGAGCTTGACGCCCTGCTCGTCGACGCCCGGCGATACGAGGAACTGACTGAACTGGCCGCGGTCATCGAGGCCGTTCATGCCGACAAGCCTTCCGCCGACGACCTGAGCACGCTGTGCCGCTTTTACGTCAAGCGGCCATGGGGCATGGCCTATCCGTTCACCAAGGACGACAGTGACTATGTGCGGGAGTATGACGAAACCCGGCTCGCTTTGATTCGCGACACGCTCCAGCGGTGGGGCACCTCAGCCCTGCCGGCGGTGCGGGCGTTCCTGGCCGAGGACGCCAAGGACCTCGCCGCGGCCGTGGCACAGCTCGACAAGGACAAGGCGCACTGGTCCGAGCAGCGGGCACGCCTACGCGGCGGTCCGATGGCGAGGATCACGATCGAGCGCGAGGACATCCAGGACATCCGGGCGGAACTCAAGGACCTTGCCGACCTGATCGAATGTGCCGGAAAGGACAAGCTCTCCTCCGAACAGGCCGCATCGCTGTGCAGGATGTACACTCGACGCGCCTGGCCGACGCAAAACAAGCTGATTGCCGAGTTGCTCAAGCGGGCGGGCAGCGCTGCCGCGGCCGCCATGGCCGAGCATGTCAAACAGGAGAGTCAGATGCTGCCGGAGCTTCAGGCTGCAATCGACAAGGGCATGGAAGACCCGTCCTCGACCGCCAAGAAATGGCGGTACGACCGCGCCGTCACGCTGAGAAAGAAGATCACCGAGGGCATCAAGGAGCTTCAGGCCATCAGATGACGGACGGCAAAGCGTCATTCGCCTGTAGTGGCCCTGCCTGTCCCTCCCGAATATCCCGTCTGTCTTGGTTCTACAGGACTTACCTTTCTTGCCGAGAGCACGCCTTCGCGGCAGGATTCCGGTCATTCCCATACGCGAGCGGCCTGAGTTCATCATGACGGGCAATGTCGGTGGGGGGCCGGAAGCACGTTGCGCCCTCTGCGCGAGAAGAATCTTCGCCGCTTGCGGAGAAGTTCACGGGTAGCAGTGGGGGGGCTGCGGGGACCGCTCCTGGCACTTCAGGCGACCTGTCGCTTGCCGGGCAGCCGGTACAAAGACTCATAGCAGTCCGCTATCGCGTCCCATGAATACCGGGTTCGTACAAGGGCCTGACCTTGCAAGGCCGCGGTGCGGCAACACTCCGCGTTCTTCAGCAGCCACTCGATGCGTTCCGAGAGGTGCGGCAAATCTCCGGCCCGGAAGCTGAAATCCGAATTGTCCAGCACGTGTAAGTTCTCGGGGATGTCGCTCACAAGGCAGGGCAGGCCGTAGCTCATTGCCTCGAGCAGGGCCAGCGACAAGCCTTCCAGCAGCGACGGCAGCACGAACATCCGAGCGTGACTGTAGAGTTCCTGGAGCACGCCTCCGGTGGCGAAGCCGGTAAACACGATTCGGCGGTCACCATCGGCCAAGGCGGCCAGGCGGGCCTTGTAGGACTTGTCGTGTGAATCACCGGCGATCACAAGCTTCAGCGGCGTCGAAACGGAGCGAAACGCATTGATCAGCAGGTCCGGCGCCTTCTCCGGGGAGAGTCTGCCCACGTACAAGATGTATGAGCCGCTTGTCAGACCCCACCGGGCAATTCCGTGCAGCGGCACGCTGGGCTTGGACTCGACACCCGGGGGAATGACGACGACCTCCCGCCCATAGCGCCGAGTGAAGTGATCGCCAAGGACGGGCGAGACGGCTGTGATTATGCTGCACGACCTGACCGCCAACTCCTCCAGCATCCGTAGCACCACCGACCCGGTGGCGCCCCACTGAGGGGATTTCTCGGCCACGCTGTGCGCCTGAAGCAGGCATCGCTGCCCTCTCAGGCGGGACATCCAGGCGATCCAGCCGGCGCTGACGTGGTGGAAGTGAACGACATCCGCCCTGGGGTCGATCAGGGTGCGGGCGGCCGCAAAGGCGCTGGCGGAGAGCTTCTCCGCCGCAGCCATTGGAATGCTCGGAACCCCGATGATCCGCATCCCTTCCACGACTCGCAGCACCGAGCCGTAGTGCCTGGTGGAATATACGGTGATGTCGTGTCCGCGGGCCGCGAGTCTGCGACCGAGCTCATAAGTGTACTTCTCTATCCCACCGCCATATTGGATGTGCTTGATTACGCAGAAGGCGATTCTCATGGCTGCTGTTCTCGCTTGTCAGCTTCCTTTGTGTTTCCGGTCCGCCAATCAGGCAAAGATGGTTCGTACTCGCGCCGACCAATCGGATTCGATCAGTCTGACCAGGCGAGGGTTGTCTTGCTTGAAATCCCTCTGCTCCGTCAGCAGGCGGCTCAACACCGACCGCAAGTCGTGCCCTTGGCGCGAGCCGTCGCTATCGCACCGGGCAGAAAGCTCGAACCGCCATGGCTTCGACAAAGGCAGTCTGCTGAATGGGAACGCCGAATGAGTGACGACGCCACAGCCGGCTTGGACAGCCTCGACCAGCACGTTGGGGATCCCCTCGTCCAGCGACGCCAGCACCACCAGTGACGAATGCCTGAGGCAATCAACGAGGTTGCCGACCTTGCCGTGTGCGTGCAGCCAGACTCTGCGCCATCTGAAGGGCAGTGTGCTATTGCCGTACAGGTCGACCCGGAAGCCTCCTCCATCAAGGGACTCGATCGCCCGCTCAATGTTCTTGATGGTGCCGAAGTCGCCGACCAACGCGACTTTGCCGTCAAAAGGCCGTGATTCCGGCAGCGGCCGGCCCAGTGTGTTGGGAAGAAACTTGTAGTGGCGGATTCTGCCAAGCCTTTGGACGAAGCGCCTGCGCAGATCGGCCGAGACGAAGATGAACCGGCAGCCTATGACCGCCATGAGCTTCTGGAAGCACACAGCCACCAGTGCGCGGAACCGCCGGCCGGCGAAAGACGTAAAGGTGACTTCGTCGCCGCGGACCATGTAGTAGACGGGGCACCGCGGCCGAAATATCCTCAGCAGTACGGCCAGTGGGGCCAGCAGGCTGGTGTAAATGATCGCGACGGCCCGGCCGCGGCGGAGTTCGCCGCTTCTCAGCCAAACCAGCAGGTCCGAGAAGCGTCGAATGCGCCGCACGGACCCGATGGGCCTGAGTGTTTCATCAAGCATTTCCATGCGTTTGCGGAAGCCGCCGCGGGTGGGCCAGAGGTGGATGATCGCGTAGTTGCGGCTCATGGCGCCTCCCGATCGGGACCCTCGGATTCGTGTGCCGGCCCGGTGGCGGTGGGGGAGACTTCCCCCTGCCGGACGGGCGAGCCAAGGCAGACGCCACAGAGGGCAAACAGGTAGAACGACATGACGTGCGGCCCGAACATCTGTCCCGTGAGCACGCACTCCAGGACCATGACCAGGAAGATGGCCATCCCCATGGCTGCCGCCGGCAAGCCCAGGCCCTCCGGAAGGATCATTCGCAGGATGGCGAGGTAAACTGCCAGCAAACAGAATAGCCCCAGGACGCCGTAGACGACCAGCGCGTCCAGCAAGTCGCTATGCGAGTGAATCCTGGACCCCCATCGGGCCTCCATGCCGTCCACAAGGCCGGCGTATCCAATGCCGACGACTCTGCCTGGCAAGTCAGTTCGCCAATGGATGGCGGCGGCCTCCTGCCAGAACGCCGCCCGGCCGGAGCCGGCCCTGTCAGAATCCGAGAGGTCCTCCCATCGTTTCTGGAGGTCAGTCGTGCCCAGCACAAAGACGATCAGCAGGACCGGCGCGATGGCTAGCACGATAGGTCGCAACGCCCAGTTCTGAACAGCGGCGCCATTGGGTTTGAGAAGCCGCCACCCGGCCAGCCACAACGCCGCGACGCATCCCGCCACCAGTCCGGCTCGCTGGTACGTCAGCACCAGCGCGATATTGCAGAGCACAAAGCCGGCTGCGCCCAATAGGCGGAAGTTCCGGCGGGTCAACCAGATCCATACCAAGCCTGTTACGGCCAGGATGCCGCCGAGCCCCTTGGCTGTATTCAATCCGCCGGCGCTGGCGGCGATTCCCTCGTAAGGGGATAGTTCTTCCATTCCCAGAAAACAGACAGCCAGGACTGATGCGGCCGCGTAGGTTCCGGCGATCACCAGGCCGCGGAGGATTGCCCCGAAATCCTCCGGCCTATGGCAAAGGACCATGCAAGCCATCCATGCCGTCAGCCAATAGAGGACCTTCAGGTCGCTGACGACGTCCTCCAGGCACAACCTTCCGTCTATCGATTGCACCACAGCCGAAAGGATTATGCTCGCCGCGAAGAAGCCGGCCGCGATTGCGGCAGGACGCGCCGGCGCGGCTACGCGGATGACACGCCCGAGCATGGCTGCCAGCAGGACGACGAGCAGAATGCCGTGAAAGACCTGCGCCAGGCTCAGTGGGCCGATGTTGACCTCCAGACGGGCCTGGAGCTGCGCGAAGATCACATCGGCCAGGGGCAGCGCGGCCAGCACATGAACGGCACGAAGGTGAACTTGTCCGGACCGGTCGAGTTCGGCCGCGTGGCTGATGGTGAGTTCCTGCATCAGGAAGGCCCTCCTGACCGGCGCCGTCCACGTGGCTTCCCGTCGTCTCGCGGGGCACAGACATAGATGATGTCCTGGGCCAACTCGAGCCCCAGCGGTCCTCTCGCCAAGGTCGCGTCGATGGCTCGGTGAGCCCATGCCGGCAGGAGCATGTGGGCGTCGGTGGCCGGCAGGATGCCGAGGGGATATGCCTGGATGATTTCCAGTCCGGCTTGCCGCAGTAGTTGGCACAAGTGGCGGTGGCTCAGCGTCCGGGTGTGCTTATTCATCAGCCGGCCAAGGCGATAGAGGAGGCTGGAATGGTTCTTGTGGTTGTTGAGCACCAGGCGGCCTTGAGGCGAGAGGTGCCGGGCCAACACCCGCAGGGCCTTGACCCTCAACTCCTCCTGCGCGTTAGCCAGGAAGCGGAAGGCCGTGATGAGGTCAAAGGTTTCATCGCCGAGCACGTCGGATTGAGTGACGTCCGCCTGCACGAGCCGGACGTCCGGGACCTTGGCCGCGGCGACTTTGAGCATCTCCGCCGAGATGTCCACGCCCACCGAGCGGCCGACGCGCTCGCGGAGGAATGAAAGTATCCGCCCCGTGCCACAAGCGAAGTCCAGGTGTGTGGCCGGCATATCCGAAAAATGCCGGCGCAGCACCCTCGCCAGCACGTCCTGTTCGCCCCTCCACAAAGATGCGCGCCACGGATCGCCGGTGAAGCTGAGGTCGTACTGGTCCGCCTTGCCGGCGGCCAGGTGGGATAGCCTGTAGTCCAAGTGCTCTGTGGCGACAGACATTGCTTCAGGCTCCTATTCTCGTCGTGATGCACCGGCAGGTTTCGGGTGTTGTCCACCGCAGTTTGGGAAGACGCCCGTGGAGAAAGAGCATCCCGGCGCAACACTTGGCCGCCCTCGGCAGGACTCGCAAGCCCGGCGAGTTGCGGAGAAACCCGCGCAGATGGGTCGCGTTGATCCAGTTGACAAACCTGCACAACTCGGAGAAGTCGATCCTCCGTCCGCTCTGGGCCTCGTAGCCTTCCAGGAACGCCGCCGCACGCTCGGAGAAACGCCAACAGGCGGTCCACAAGGGCGACACGTGCACCACCAGACTGCGGAGGAACTGGGCCAGATCGATGTAGCGAGAGCCGACCGTTATCTTCTGAGGCAAGGCGATGGCGCTGGACCAGTCCAGAAGGACGACCTGTTGCGTGTCGGCCTTGACGCACACGTTCGACGTGCTGAAGTCGCCATGCAGGGGCACCGAGTCGCCAGTGCCGCGCGATAAACCCACTGTCAGTTCGGGTCCGATCTGAAGCCGTTCGTGAACCATCGCGATGGCCCGGCCAATCGAACGAATCAACTCCAGGTCGTCTGGCGAGGCGCAAAGGTGTTCGCTGATTCGGACCAGACCGGTTAACTGCTCAAACTGGATGAGGCCATTCCGCGCGTCGCAGCCGATGACGCGAGGCGCCAGGAACAGGCCGCAATTGCGCCCCAGGTCATGGGCTGCCCGGGTCATGCCGGCCTCGAGGCCAACCCACTCGGCGGGTACACTCTTGGTTACGACCCCTTCTTGAATCGTCAGATGCGGCCGGGGCTGGCATACCGGCTCTGGGCCCGCGGGGGCGGCTCTTGAACGCCGCGAATGAATCAGCCGCCGGGACGACAGGACCAGGGCGAGTCGGCCGGAAGCGTAGGCAATCGCCGCCCCCGGAACGCCCAGCGGCGGGATCAGGATGGGCGCAACAACGCCGGTCGATATCAGGCTCGCCAGGCTTGCCCAGAACTCGTCCTTGGTGCGACTCATGACTCGCAGCAGCGATCTCATTGGGACGTACATCGCCTCCAGCCCCACCGCCGCCGCCAAGAGCAATACGGACAGGCCATGCCCCGCATAGGTCCGGGTAAAGAAGACGCCCACCAAGCTGTCTCCGCAGGCCGCCATGAAGGCCACATACGCCAACGCCATGACGGCTGCCACGCGATACAACCGCTTGGCCTCCTGAGCCGCGCGGGCAAGACCCTTCGAGGCGGCAGAGGTCCCCAGACGCGGCGTAAGGTAAACCGCCATGCCGGTGACGGCTGGGTTGACCAGGCCCGCAACGGTCATCTGCACGCCGAGCAGGGCGACTTCCCAGTCGGCGTACCAGGCCAGGACCAGCCAGGGCAACATGCGAATGCCGAGATTGTTGACAACCGTGGCCGCCAGGGTCCACTTGCCCAGGCTCCAGTTGTCCTGCAAATGAGGCCACAGCATCGACGGCGCGAGTTGGGCCTCTCGCCGATGTCGCAAGATCACCCACAACGACGGCCCGGCCGCGCTGCCCGCCATCAGCAGGTACGCCGATGGCGCCGACAGCACGCCCAGATGGCCCGCCATCAGAAGTGCCGCGAGCATAGTAGTGTTGGCCGCGGCGCTCAATGCCACGCTCGCCCTTACGGCCAGTCGAACCATGCAGGCCGTGCGGAGGAAGTCCAGCATCAACCAGACAGCCACGACGACGGATACGGCCGCCAGCACGCCGGGCAAGGCCCCGCCGGGCTGAAACAGCCAGGCGATTGCCGCCGCGGCAAGCACCGCGGCAGCCAGAATGGAAGATATCGTGACTTGCTGGGCCATCGCGTTGCCCAGATACGACCTGCGGAGCCGCGGGTCCAGAGAGGCGTACCGGATCGTCATGGGCACTGAAACGAGGCTTCGCCCGATCATCTGGCAGATTACCAGCACTGAAAAGCCCAGCACGTACGCGCCGTATTGGGCCACGCCGCAGAACCGGGAGATCATCACGGCGGCGGCGAAGTTGGAGATGCTGTAGAGCCCCTGGTCGAGCACGGCCAGCAGGCTGTTCTGGGCGTCCTTGACGGACAGTCCGGCAACCGGCCCGGGCAGTACCGGCGCCGCCACGTCACACCTTGCCGTCCGGGCTGATATTTCATGAGGCGTCCTAGCCAAGGCGGTTCTCCCTGCCAGGATCAGGCTGCCACTCTTTCAGCCGCCAGCCGGAACGGCGCATACTCGTCAATCAGCCGTCCGAAGAGCGCCGCGCGTCGTCCGGCCAACTCGGCCGAACCATTCACGGGAAGCTCGTAAGCCAGACGAACGCTGACCTGCGGCTCGTGAGATTCGGGGCTGAGGTCCACCGAGATCACTCCGTGCTCCCGGAAGCGAGACGAGGACGCCCGCCACTCCAGTGACCGGCTCGCGCCGTCTGGACCTTCGATCGTCATGCATAGCATCTTGAAGCCCATCAGGTCGGCCATCTGGCAGACTCCGCCCCACCAGGACTCCAGGTTGTCGGCCAGACACAATTGCATATGGGCCTCCTCGAAGTTCCGCTTGTCGGACGCAAAGTGGCTCACAATGGTCAGATTACGCCGAAGGGTCAAGAACATCTTGTGGAACGGAAGGGCGCCGGCCCCGTGGAAAACCACGCCCAACAGCAGCACTATGCAGGTAAAGATTGCCAGGCCGCTGTAGTTGCTGGCGGTGAGCATGAACAGGCCGATGCTGACCGCGGCCGCGCTGACGGCGTATGCCAGTAGGGCCACGTGGTGCTGATTGAGCCCCATCGCCAGCATCAGGTGGTGGATGTGGCTGCGGTCGGGCGAAAACACTGAGCGGCGGTTCAGGACCCTGCGCACGATGGCGAGGGCCAAGTCCAGGATCGGCACGCCCATGGCCAAGGCCGGCAGAGCGAGGCTCAGGACGTTCAATGAGTGATTCACGCACATCGCGCTTCCGCTGCCGATCATGAATCCCAGGAATAGACTGCCGCAATCGCCCAGGAACACCTTGGCTGGATGAGTATTGAGGACCAGGAATCCTGAAGCGGCCCCCGCAATTGCCAGCGACGTCGCCGCCAGATACGGCTGACCCGACAATATCGCCAGAAAACCGATGGTGCCGCAGGCGATGGCTGAGATGCCGGCCGCCAGACCGTCCAAGCCGTCGATCAGGTTCAGTGCGTTGACCATGACGAGGATCCACATCACCGTGATCGGCGCGGACGCCCAGCCCAGGCTCCAGATGGTGTTGTGGTCAATCCGCACGGACTCGATACGGACGCCGGCCGCCCACACTCCCAAGGCAGTCAGCACTTCGGCAAGCAACTTCACCCGGGCGGGAAGAGAGCGTTTGTCGTCGATCAACCCGATGGCTGCAATAAACAGGCCCCCGATAAGCACCGCCAACAGTTGCGCCAGATGTGCGCCTGAGTCCAAACCTTTCATTGTGACCATCACTGCCACAAAGGCCGCCACGACGGCGGCAACGATGGCAACCCCGCCTGTCCGGGGCACGGCCTTGGAATGGATGCTCCGGGGGCGAGGATGGTCCAGTATGCGAAATCTCCTGGCCAGGAATATGGCCAAGGGCGTTGCCGCCAGCGCCGACAGCCCGGAGCCGACATAGATACAGACGTAGAGACTAGTCATAGTGCTCCTCGATCTACCCTCTGCACGGCGGCAAGTTCCTGAATGTCCGCCCTCTGGTGACTGACCTCCGCTTTCGGAGAGTTCAGCGCCGGACTGGAGACCACGCCCACAACTGTCGCCCCGAACCGCTGGAGCCAAAGGGCGGCATCTCCGATTGTCCCGCTGTCAATCTGCTCGGCTGTGGCGACCAGGATCGTTCCGTCGCAGTAGGAGGCCATCGCACCGGGTTGAGTCCGGCAAGCCATGGGTTGGGCATCTATCAGCACCACGTCGTAAGACTTGGATAAGGACCGGATGGTGCCCCGCATGGACTTTCCGGCCAGGTCTTTGGCCATTTCCGCGCAGTTCAAGCCGGCGGGCAACAGGTGGAGGCCCTCCACGGCTGTGGGCGCCACCGCCTTCCGCAATGCAACCGTGCCACGAAGCACATCCGCCAGTCCGCATTGTCCGTCCACGCCGAAAACCTCGTGCAGCGACGGGTGGTCGAACGCGGCGTCCACCAGGAGCGTTCTCTTGCCCGATTGGGCGAGAATCTGGGCCAGGTTGCTGGCCAGCGTGGTGGTTCCAACGGCCCCCTTTGACGAAGTCAACATCAGGCTCCTGGCGCCGCGGCAGCGGAAGTGAAGTTCCGCCGCAACGGCACGATACGCTCCGGCAAGGTCGGAGGTTGGCAACAGCGACACACAATGCACCAGCGTCCGCCGGTCAGATTCCGTCGAAACCAGGGGGACTTGGCCGATTGTGCCGACCCGCCTTGTGCCGCGGGACAAGACTTCGGCTCTTCGCCGGCGACGATCACGAAACAGGGCAAGCAACGTGCCCAACATCACTCCCACGCCGCCGGCGGCAGCCAGGCTGGCGGCGGTCTTGGGGCGGGTGGCCAGCCGCCCGGTGTAGACGGGCTCTATGATTCGCACGTCCATCGCGCCGGCCTCTTGCGCGGCGCTGGTCTCCATAATACGACTCTTGATGACATCGCAGAACCGTTCGGCCTGACGAACCTTGGTCTGAAGCAGCGTGTATTCTGCAAGGTCGGCGTTGGACTGCTGGCCGATCTGCTGCTGCTGTTGAATGCTCTGGCGGATGCTCGCCTCTCGGCTCCGGGCCGCCTGGTGCTGCTGATGAGCTATGTCCACACATCGTTCTGTCAAGTCACGCGCCTGCCGGGCTTGCTCGGAAACGACGATCGCGAGCTTGGCCTTGAGGCCCTGTACGGACGGATGCTCGTCGGTCAATTCCTGACGAAGGGACGCCAACTCCACTTCCATGCGGCCGCGCTCCACCACAAGCTGAGGCTGGTAAATATCCGACAAGACTTGCCGGTCAAACAGGCCCAGCGATTCGGCGAGAAGCCTTAGCTTGCCGGGGTCATTCGCCAGGGCTTTGATCGCCTCGTGGTTCGTCTGGGCCGTGATGGTTGCCAACTGGGCTTCCGTTAAGGCCTGAAAGAGGCGGCTGAGCTGCTGAGAGGCCATGTCGGTCTTTTCGGAGACCAGAGCCAGTCCGCTTTGCCGGCCGGATTCCACCAAGGCATTCTGCGTGGCGGCAAGCTCCTCTTCGCGCACGGCCATTTCCTTCCGGAGGATTCGGAGCACTTCCCTGGAGGTGGCCTGCTGCTGCCCTGCCCTGTGATCCAGGTAGGCCGTCACCACATTGCTGACGACGCGCGCGCCCTGCTGCGGGTCGGGCGACTCGAGGCTGATGGTGATCACATCGTCCTTCTTGCTGGCCGAAACGTCGAGACCCTTCTTGAGGAACTCGACGGGGTCGCTCGTGCCCGCAAAGGAGGCTTGGTCGTCCGGAATAAGCCTGGCAACGGCGTCCCGCAGGACCGGCGCTGACGTGATCACATTGCATTGCTGAGCAACGTAACCGGCCGAACGTGCCAACTGCCTGTCATCGCCGGATAGAAGTCGCGGACCGGTCGGCTCTATGGACAACTTGGCTGTGCTCGTGTATGCCCGAGTTGCGAACGTCACGTAGATCCCGGCCGCCAGGCACCACGCAAACGTGACCAGCAATACCAGGGCCCAATGCCATTCCACCGCTGATATTACCCCTTGATCGTTCACTTGCGGTGACTGACGAATATGGCGCCAGTACGACTCATCATCGCTGGTTTCCATGAGTTGATTCATAGTCAGGCTCCGTGGCCCTGAGTGGCTCTGAAGGTCACTTAATGGAATAGGATGCGCTAACGCTCACTCGCATTATCTCCAGTAGGATCATGCGCAGATCGGTTTCGAGGGTGTTCTCCAATACAACGACGTCCCCGGCCCTGACCGGCACCCCCGCGGCGAAACTGAGGTGCTCCCCGTCGATCCGCACGGGCCGCGTGAGCAGGGCGCCTTTAGGTCCCTGGCGGCAGATCTTGGCGTACCTGGGGTTGGCCACGCGGTCCGGGCCTTCGGCGAGTGCGATCGCCTGGGCCAGGTTGTAGGCCACGCCGGTTGGCTCGATGGCGAAGACCCCCGGTTTCTTCACGAGGCCCACGACGGCGATGGTGTGAAGATTGATGCGTGCGACTTCGATCTCATCTCCCTCGGAGAGTTCCACGTCAGCGAAGGGGATGTTCAACCCGCTGACGGGAAGCATGATATCGTCGTCTTCCTTGCCGGGATGCCGAAGGCGGATGGCGGCGGCGCCTTCCGGGAGGATGCCGCCGGCCTTCATGATCGCCGAGACCAGCGTCATCTCATCGCTGCGCAGCGAATGGACGCCAGGCACCTTAATCGCCCCCTGAACGCGAACCTTCGCGGTGTGCGGCTCAAAGACGCGGGCCATGACCGAGGGAAGGCGTTTGACGTACTTGGGGCAATACGCCTGGACGACCTCCCGCTCGATCTGCGCGAGCGTTTTGCCCGCCACCTGCAAGGCCCCGGCGATGGGCAGGCCGATCATGCCGTCCGAATTCACGCGGCACATCACCGGCTTGACCGTTTGGCGATCCAGTGTCGTCAGGTCGGCCAGAACCAGCGGCATGTGGAGTTCCAGCACGTCGTCCGTCACCACCTTGTATGGGCCAATAGGTAACGAGGCCCTCTTGATGCTGCTGACGTCCACGGTGGGCTGAAGCGGCCTGGCTCGTTCAAACTCGGCCAACTGGTCAGCGGAAAGTTCCGGCTGGTCACACCCGACCAGCAGCAGGGCCAGCAGCGAGAGGCAGGCAACGAGCGAGCATGACCATCGCAGGCTTTTGCTCATGCGAGGCTCCTTGACCTTTTCATGATGGAGAGGGATCCATTGCAACTCACTATCGAAGTATGAAACAACAGGGACACAACGAGAGGTGTCCAGCCGCCAGCCAAGCAAGAGGGAATATGGACTTCTGCGATAGGTACTAAGGGATTGCGGTCCGAAGGATTGCCCGGATACATGCGTCTGAAGGCCATCCTCTCTTTTGAGGATAACCTCATGATGGATATATAAGGTTGCAAGATACCTATCCGCTTCATGTATCGTCACACCAAAGGACCCACTTTATTAGCGGCGGGCTTTGGCCTCTTTCCGGCAGTTGTACTCCTTTGCCGGCAGGGACTTACGAAATAACACAATTCGCTCCCCAATGGTTGAATTGCACGAAATGCGACCGGTAACCACGGACTTTCGGGGTTCGACGGCGGAACGGGGACCTGACGCCGAATGGACGTCGGCCGCGGCGGCCTACAGATCGCCCTGGGGCATGGCCATGACCTGCCGGACGGTGAAGACCGGGCCGTCTTTGCAGACGTACAGACTGCCGACGTTGCACCGCCCGCACTTGCCCACGCCGCACTTCATGCGATTCTCCAGCGTGGTGTAGATGCTGTCGGGGGTGAAGCCCAGTTCGGTGAGCACGGGCAGGGAGAACTTGATCATAATGGGCGGCCCGCAGACCAGGGCGACGCAGTTGTCGCTGGGGGGGGCCAGCTCCTTCAGCACGGCCGGCACGAATCCGATCTTGCCCGCCCAGTCGGGCGTCTGGCCGCCGGGGTCGACGGTGGTGACGAGTTGGACGTCGCCGCGGGCGGCCCACTCGGCCAACTCGTGCTTGTAGACGAGATCCGCGACGGTCCGCGCGCCATAGACGATGGTGATGTGTCCGAACTCGTCGCGGCGGTCGAGAATGTTCCAGATGACGCTCCGCAGCGGCGGCAGGGCGATTCCGCCGGCCACGAACAGCAGGTTCCGCCCTCGCCAGGAGTCGATGGGGAAGTGCGTCCCGTACGGGCCGCGGAAGGTGATCGTCTGCCCGACCTCGCGGTCCTGAAGGGCCGACGTCACCCGCCCGACCCGGCGGAAGGTGCACTCGATGAACTCCTGCCGCGTTGGCGGGCTGGCGACGCAGAAGACGCTCTCGCCGGCGCCGGGCACGCCGTAGATGCCGAACTGCCCCACGCGGTAGGCCGCGAAAAACTCCTGCCGCGCCTGGTCCTGGCTGAACTCCAGCCGAAGCGTGCGCACGTCGGGCGCCTCGTCGTGGCTGGCGGCGATACGCATGATCGTCGGTTGGTAAATATTCTCAATCATCTGGCCGGAACCTTCTGTGTCTCTTCGATGGCCTGGCAGATTTCCACGATGCCCAGCCCGGCCGGGCAGACCCGCTCGCAGCGCCCGCAGCCTACGCAACCGACCAGGGCGAACCGCTCGGGGATGTACGACAGCTTGTGCATCAGGCGCTGCCTGCGTCGCGTGGCCTGGTCGGCACGCGGGTTGTGCCCGCCGGCGTGCTGCGTGAACAGCGCGTGGGCGCAGGTGTCCCAGTTGCGGTACCGCACGCCCTGCGATCTCGTCGATTCGTCCTGGATGTCGAAGCAGTGACAGGTGGGGCAGGTGAACGCGCAGGCCCCGCAGCCCAGGCACGCCAGCGACCAGTCCAGCCAGACCGGAGAATTGAAGTTTGCCCGCAGCCACTCGGTGACGGCCGGGCGATCGAACCGTCGCGGGACCTCGGCGGGCGGGTCGGCGGCGACGGTCGCGTCGGCCAGCATCGCTCCTGCGGCGTCGGCCAGGGCCCGGCCTTTGCCTGTCAGCGGCTCCAGGATCAGCTTGGCGCCTCCGCCGGCCGGGCGGAGGATGGCATCGGCGCCGGCGGTTGCATCGGGCTGGCCGCCTACGGTGGTGCAGAAGCACTGCTCGTCGGCCGAGGCACAGACCAAACTGACGATGGTGACGGCCGAGCGGCGAGCATTGTAAAACGCGTCCGGGAAGTCCCAGTTGAATATCGTGTCCAGCAGGCCCACAGCAGATGCGTCGCACGGCCGAACGCACAGCGCGACGGTTCGGGTCGAGTCAACCGGCGTCTCCTGCACGGTGAAATCGTCGCCATCGAGGGCGAATCGCACGATTGCCTCGCTCGGCGGCAGCAGGGCATCCTTGAGGGAGTTGACGGGCAGGACGTCCGTGCGCACGGCAGCGCCAGGCGACCATGGCGCCAGCCGAACCACGTTGCCGTCCTCGACCGGCAGCAGCACTCGCCATCCCGCGGCCGACAGGGCCGCCGCCAACTCGCCGATCTTGTTTGCTTCCAGCACTTTCATGTCAGCCTCAACGGATGAAATCGTCCTTGTCGTCCGGTCGGAAGGTCCCCATGACGGGCTTGGCCGCCGGATCGAGCCCGGGTTTGGCGGCAAACTGCTCTTCCACTTCCTGGGCCGTGCTGACGTTCAGAAGCATCAGCGGGATGCCCTGCGGGCAGGCCGACTCGCACGCCCCGCACAGGACGCACCGCCCGGCCTGGTGGAAGGCGCGGAGGATGTGCCATGCGTAGTTGCCGTGGCCGCGAGCGGCCGTAGAAACCCACTGGGGCATGTTCGTCTCCACCAGGCACCGTTGGCAGTAGCAGCCCGGGCAGGCCGCCCGGCAGGCGTAGCATCGCGTGCACTTGGCGAACTGCTCCTGCCAGAAGGCCGACCGCTCCTGGGGCGACCTGGCCGCCAGCTCCCGCGCGCGGGCTGTCAGGGCCTCATCGGCCCTCAGCGAGGCGTAGCGAGTGCGGAGCAGGTCGGCGGCGGCGGC
>Ga0315279_10004607_pt1 | contig 18442 bp, 25 predicted proteins | sample YL17G06_20_MG_FD_203694 | JGI IMG/M metagenome (GOLD analysis project Ga0315279, IMG submission 203694) | Sediment microbial communities from Yellowstone Lake, YNP, Wyoming, USA - YL17G06_20 | ecosystem: Environmental > Aquatic > Freshwater > Lake > Sediment | place: USA: Wyoming | collected... | reverse complement strand
TATCACGTCTTTGGGCTCTTTTCCGTCGATAGTCACACCAAGAGTCACGCAGGTCCCGACGACCTCCTTCAGGGCCGCCTTTGGCGTTCTGGACAACAGTGCGTCTTTCTTGAATCTAGAAACTTTGATCAGCTGGTCTATGGCTATATCCCCGACTTTCTCTTCAATGGCCTTTCCCGAGCCCTTCTCGATAGCCATCTCTTTCTTGATCAGCGCGGCTACGGAAGGCGTCCCTATCTCTATGCGGTAGTCTTTCGTGGCCGGGTTGACTATGATCTTCACCGGAACGGTAGTGCCGGCAAAGTCTTTCGTCTTCTCGTTGATCTCCGCGACGACCTTTCCGGTATTTATCCCCATCGGCCCGAGAGCCGGCCCTATCGGTGGCCCTGCAGTAGCCTTTCCGCCTTCAACCAATGCTGAAATAGTCTTTTCCATCTTAGCTCGCCTTTTGTATCATCCTGACTGAAGAAGCGTCTACAGTGACAGGTATTGGCACCGCGGCCTCTATAATCTCGACGGTGATCTTTTCCTTGCTCTCATCGACCCTGATAACTCTGGCCTTCTCGCCCTTGAAAGCGCCTGAAGTCAGCTCCACCACGTCCCCCCTCTCGATTCCTTGGGTTAGAGATTTCGTCTCGAAGAAGTGCTCTATCTCCTCTGGCCTGATGACGCCAGCCACTATCCCTCGTACGTGCGGCGCTTTGTAGACTAATTTCCTAACGTCCGCCTCGCTCTCCGCCTCCAGAATCAGATAGCCCTTGAGTCCGTCGATTACCGCGACAGCCGACACGTTCTCTTTAGCGTGCTTCATCTTGTTAGTCAGCGTTTCGGCTACTATCTTCTCCTGCCCTATAGTCGTTCTTATTCCAAACAGCATTTTTATCCCTGAAGTAGCCATCGGATAGACTCTATTATATATCCTATCGCTCCGATCAGCAATATCCCCAATCCGGTCACTTTAGCGACAAATGTAAAGTCTTCCCTTTTTGGCTTTTTCGCGAGCTTAAGAACACGAACAGCGTTGTATATGAAAGACCTTATTCTGCCCCTTTGTTCTCCTTCCATTTTTCTCACTAGATGTTTCTGATGTCCAAGTCCTCTGCGATTTTCTCCGGCTCCATCTCCAGATAGCCCATCCTTCCGCCAGAGATTAAGACCATGGCCTGGATAGAGTTTTTAGGCATGTCGTCCTTTATCATGGCCCCCCAGATTATGTGGGAGTTCTGGTGGATTTTTGAAGCAACGGCCTCGCAGATAAGCTCGGCCTCTCTGAGCGTCATGTCCGGTCCGCCTATGACGTTGACCAGCGCCTTGTTTGACTCGCTAACGTCTATGTCCAGCAGCGGGCTGTTTAGGGCCTCCTCGACCGCCTCTAGGGCTCTTGTCTCGCTGTTCGAGTTGCTCGTGGATTCGCCCAGGCCTATCATGGCTGCTCCGCCCTTCGATAGTATCGTTCTGACATCCGCGAAGTCCAGATTGACCAGACCCGGTTTTGTAATCATTTCAGTAATCCCCTTAACTGCGTTTGTGAGGACCTCGTCAGCCACCCTGAACGCGGCATTGAGAGGCAGCTCGGGCACTATCTCCAGCAGCTTGTCGTTCGGTATGACTATAACCGTGTCAGCCTCTGCCTTGAGCTTCTTCAGGCCGTCGAGAGCGTTCTCCATCCTCTTCCTCCCCTCGACAGAGAAAGGCAGCGTGACGATGCCCACCGTGAGAGCGCCCAACTCTTTCGCTATCTGGGCTATGACTGGTGCACTTCCCGTGCCAGTTCCCCCGCCCATACCGCATGTTATGAACACTAAATTCGAATCCTGGAGCACCATCGCGATGTCTTCCGTGGACTCTTTCGCAGCAGACTCGCCCACTTGAGGAACGGCTCCTGCTCCAAGCCCCTTAGTTAACTCTTTCCCGATTAAAATCTTTTTTTCAACCGGAGTTATCAATAGATGTTGAGCGTCTGTATTCAGGGCGATGAGTTCCGCGCCGAGAATCCCAACTTCGCTCATTCGTCTTACTGTGTTGTTGCCAGACCCGCCAGCTCCAATAACCCTTATCCTGGCCATTGCGTGCTGTAAAGTCTCCTCGAGCTCTTCGTCGCTCATGGTTCCTGGCCCTTTCACTGCCCTGGTTTGCTTTTCCTTAGCAATTTCCTCTAAAGCCGAATTGATAATCGCCTTCAAACAAAGACCCCCGTTATCGGTTAACCTAGTTGAGAAGAATTGGTTTCACCGTTGTACTTAATTTTAGTATATATTAGTATAAAAAGGTTTTCAGAATATTGCTTAACCTTATATATAAATATGTCATCATGATTGTTATGAGAGCTCAGGGGGCGCTGGAGTACCTAATCATAATCGCTGCAGTTTTGGGAGTATCCGCGCTTGTGGTGCTTTTCCTGGGCGGGGTGCTCAGCAGCACCACATCATCTGCTTCTACCACTTTATGCCAGCAAGCCGCTGCAAACTGCGTGATGAGACTAGCTGGAGGCGGCGTATGCTACGAATGCAAGACGGCCTGTTTGAATCCGAAGACGGGACAGGACATATTTCTCGGCGCCCGCTACCTCTGCGAGAAAGGCCTAATCCAGTCCATATCTAGTGGGAGGAAGATAAACGTTCTCGAAGTGTATCCCTGCGGTCCGGTGCTTTCCACGATCCTTGCCGGATATCCTAATTTTGAGGTCACCGCGGTGCTGACTGACGATTTCAATCAGCCCAGCTTCGATATTTCTAAATACAATGTTATAGTGTTTGGGTTCGCTGACTGGTATGATTCAAAGTCTCTCACTCTAGAAGCCTCGAACAAAGTGAGGCAGTTTGTTGCGGATGGGGGCGGGATAATAGCGACCCATGACACGGACTGCTGCTGTTCACAGGCGATGCAGTATTTGAGAGATGTGCTCGGGACAACGTGCGGTACTCACTGGGACAGTTATAGCACCATTTACAAGGCCAGGAGCGGGAATATAACCGAGTATCCGTTTATGCTCCCGGACACGATGACAGTGCAGCCGACGCATCTGAGCATGCAGGAGTATACGACTGCCACCGTATGGTACAATACAAGCGTTAATGACCCGGCGGTCTACTTTCTGGTAACCAGTTATTATGGAAAAGGAAAAGCGGCTTTCGTTCAGTCGGGCCATGGCATTTATGGTGGACCGACCTGCCCCAGTCCGAGGCCAGATCCGGTCCTGCCCCCACTTGACGAGCAGAAACTCTTAATCAACACGCTCGTCTGGTTCGGAACATAACGCCGGGGTTCGAACATGCATAGCCCAATAGGTGTTAACATGAATGCCAAAATACAAATTAGGCCTATGACAAAGTCGGACCTAAAAGACGTATTTTTACTTCAAAAAGAATTCGAAACATATCTTCGGAGTCTATCTGCTAGGCATAGAGCTACCTCTGCCATAAAACGTGAAAGAAGGCTACGTAAGGACGGTTTTGGGAAGAATCCTGCTTTCTATGGATTTGTTGCCAGACAGAACAGGGTGCTTCTAGGCTATCTGTGCTATCATTTCGGTTATGACCCCGATGAGATGCAAGGCAGGGTCGTATACGTTATCGATCTGTTTGTTACAAAGGAAACCCGCGGTCGTGGAGTCGGCATGCTGCTCATGAAGGAGGTTGCCCGGTTGTGTAGGAGAATACACGGGATAGATGTTTACTTTTGCGTATGGAGGAGAAATAAGAGTGCGATAAGGTTCTATAAGAGTCTCGGGGCAGACTGGGTAAAAGATGTGCCCCTTATGCGATGGGATAAGAATAAATGGTAATGATTACGCCGGAAGCAGGATTTGAACCTGCGCTCCCCGGAGGGAAATAGTTTTCGAGACTATCGCATTTCCGCTCTGCCATTCCGGCCTATGGTATATATTTTTATACTCGGGATTTATATCTATTCCCACGTGATAGCGTGAAATACCGAAAAGGGGTCTCAGCCATAGTCTTTAAGAGGAAGAAACAGCCGGTTTTCTTAGTCCTACGCAGGAAGCTGAACTGGAGAGGGTATGAGATAATGAAAGGCGGGCTGATGGGCAATGAGGGCGAGGAGAATTGTCTTAAACGGGAGCTGAGAGAGGAGACCGGGATAAAGAAGTACTGCTTTGTGAAGACCGGATACGAGTATAAATACCGTTGGACCAGAGACTATACCAAGGACAATCGGAAGTTCCACGGCGCGCACTTCCGGCTGTTTGTTGTGATGGATTTAGACAAGAGCGATAGGATAAGGATAGACAAGATAGAGCACTCGGGCTATGGCTGGGTTACTGCAAAAAAAGCCTTACGCATGCTCACCTATAAGGACCAGAGAGATGCCCTGCGTTTCGTCCTGAAGAACTACTTTTGATGCTTCTTGAAGAACTCGCCGAAAACCTTTTTCTCAGCTTCGGGACGGGACATGCCGCCATCAATCAGCCGTCTGACTTCGTCCATCATCTTAATAAGTGCATGTGACGATAGCACTTCGTGCAGCTCGCGGGCCTTCTTACGCACTAGGGTCTTTCTTTTATTTGCTATAGACGGCATAAATATATTAGAGCGTGATAGTAAATAAATACTACGCCTCAGTAGCACAGCGGTAGTGCGATCGCCTCGTAAGCGATAGGTCGGGAGTTCAAATCTCCTCTGAGGCTTTTATAGAAAAAAGGCAGGAAGATATTATGCGCGCAAGAAGACTGAAAAAGCATCCCGTCGAGGAGAGGGAGACCAGAGTACTCCGAGAGCTCAAGAAGCAGAAAGTTGTAGGGGTTCTGGAGGACAAGATAAAGCCGATCATAATCCAGGCCCCGAGAGTTATTCCAAAGAAAGTGTCTAGGACGGAGTTCAGAAAGCTCGAGCAAGAAATCCTTAAGAAAACGGAAAAAATGGCGGACATCGAATACCCTTTCTTCAGGCTGAATGTGGAAAAAAATGTGGTGTATACGAGGGGAAAAGACGGTAGATTACAGTCGCATCCGGTAAAAGAAGAGACCATGAAAAAATTCAGAAAACTGATGGGTGAAACAAAACGCAACATCGGCAAGGACGAGCGCGAAGAACTCAGATGATTATGCAGGGGTGTCGGAGCGGTCAAACGAGACAGACTCAAGATCTGTTGGCTCAGCGCCTTCACAGGTTCAAATCCTGTCCCCTGCAGTGACTATCATGCAGAACTACGAGCGTATGATGGAAGAGAGAACGTGCCCGATTTGCAAGAGAAGGTTCAGAGCGCCGAATTATGCAGATATCGCTTTCTGTAGTTCTGCGTGCGAGGAAGCTGCGAAGAGAGCCAAATACAAGAAAGAGTGCGTAATCTGCAAAAAACCTTTCCTGACCAACCAGCCGAGCACTTTGTACTGCAGCGAACGTTGCATCAAAAAAGCCAATAAAGCGCGCAATAGGTCAGAAGCAGCCAAGATCTACAAGATGAAGTATCGGAGAAAGCCGGAAATCATGGAGCGTGACAGGGTTTACAGGGCAAGACCGGATGTAAAGGCCCGTGCCAAAGCCTACAGACAGACACCGGAATTCAAGGAAAGGATGAAGATCTACAGGAAAAGGTACCGTAGAAAACCGGAAGTTCGAGAGTACACGAGGGGATATCAGCGCGAGCGCTATAGAAAAAAGCACCCAAGAAGATAGATTAATAATGTGCAAATTCGTTATAATCATGGTGATAACTTATGGCGGATTTTTGGGATTTTTTGATTGTTGCGGTAGTGTTTTGGTTCATACTGCGAGTCCTTGAAATGAGGGTCTATGGTCCGAGGGGCTGGAAAGGTCTGGAGAAATGGGGAAAGAAAATGGAGAAGAGACACGCCAGACACGAATTTGATGAGAAGTATGGCATGATTATTGGCGGATTGGTGTGCCTGTTCATGGGCGCGGCAATCCTTGGCGCGCAGTACCTGTTCGTAAATTACTTCACCGGGGTGCCTGCAATGGTAATGGGGTTCATAGGCCTGGGTGGACTTGTGCTGGCGGCGATAGGCCTGGCTCTTTTGGTGGCATCCGTTGTGCTGGGTGTTATCATGATGGCTTCTGGCAGGAGATAGTTTTTATATCCCATCTGCCTAAGCCCATATTATGAAAAAGCCGAAAAGGATAGCGGTTATAGGAATAGACGGCAGCGGTAAAGACATTTTTGCCAAGACTCTTTTTGAGAACAGTAAGAACTCTGCTTTGGTCAAGCTGACTGAGTATGGCCCGAAGGAAAGAGTCTTCAGGGCTTTAGGCAAGATTCCAGATAAATTGATTGGGGCTGGAGAGAGGACCAAGAGCAAGAAACTAGTTGTCGCTGGTTATGCCGGTCACGCGCTTCTCTTTGCCCCATACCGCATAAAGAAAGAGAAAGGAAAAGACAGTATCTATTTCGTGAGATACCCCCCTTATGATGCTGAAGCCCTGTCCAAAGTCTATGGGAAAGGCAGGGCTTCATCGCTCGTCAAGAAAATCGTCAAGGTAGCCAGCGCCTCTCCGAGACCAGACGAGATTTATCTCATGGAAGTCGAGCCGAAATTGGCTATGGAGAGGATAAAGCAGAGGGGCAAAGCGATACAGATGCATGAAAACGAGGAAAGCTTGGCTAAATTGCAGAAAGAATACGAGAAAGTCGGTGACAGACTGGCTAAGAAAGGGGTTAAAATCTATAAAAGGAGGATTTGAGGGCCACGATCGGGATTTGAACCCGACCCGGAAGGTCCACAGCCTTCTGTGCTCTCCTGCTTGTTTAGGACAAGAACCAGGCTACACCATCGTGGCCACAGATTAATTATAATAAGGCTATAATAAAAAGATGCACTCAGAGGTCCTTGAGATGGCCGTTCCTCTTCAGCCAGTCAAGCTCCACCTGCTTGTACCGCCAGACGATATCGCCCTTCTTTTCCGACTCTATCGACCAGGGCTCCACAAGGACATAATCATCTTCTCTGACCCATATCTTCCTGAGCTTACCAGGTATCCGGCACATCCTCATCTTTCCATCGGCGCACTTGACCGTCAGGTGTTTTCCGCCATGGAGCTGCAGCACCCTCCCGAACATCTCCTCCTCTCTGGGCAGCCTTACCCTGAATTCCTGCTCCTGCGGCCCGTGCGGCTTACGGGGCGTAAATCTCTTGCTGCTCGAGTAACTCCTCATATCATAACCTGAATATTATGGCGTAAGGGATTCCTTTTATCCTCCCTATGTTATTGACTAATTTATCACGCTTGGCTATATTAATCGTTTGCTCTCCGACCAGATTAATGTTCTTTGCTTCGGCGAGCATGCGCGATAGCTCTCTCCCGTCAATTATCTTGTCCAGATAGAAGCTCTTTCTTATATCAAGAACCAGTTCGTTCTCTTCAAACTTTTTTCCGACCAAGTCCTCGTCGCACGCGGCCAGCACATCGCCGTTCCTCTTGGCGCAAATCCTCATCGTTACACCTGTCTGACTGGCGATCTTGCTCCGCACACCTCGCAGCGCTTGTACTTGATTCCTTCGAAAGTGATCAGATCGGTGTCTGGCTTCTTGCATTCCTTGCATATGATGAATTCCGCGACATAAGCGTCCAGCTTCGAGTTGAGCTGCTCTTCCCTGAACTTTCCGTTCAGTATGCCCCTCTTCCCGTCGAAGTTGCCTGCGGTAGCCAATTCTTTCGCCACGTACTTGAGCAGGTGGTTAGGGTCGCGCCTCAGGGTGCCCGCGACATCCGTGAAGTTCTTGATGAAGGTCTGGTTCCCCTGCACCATCGAGCTGAATCTTGGCACTTCAAACCTGTCCTTGTTCACCGCCTTCTTGGGCAGCTTTTCATACACTGTGTCGAGTAAGTCTTCGTACTTCATCATAAAAACCTCAAAAAGAAATTTCCTCAATCAAGCCGCTCTTTTTGGTCAGTTCCTTATCCCTGAGCAGTTCATAATTAGCATCATCAATCTTTTTAACTATTTCTCCGAGCACAAACCGCTCTATGCTGTCCTGCCTGATCTTGCCGATCACACGGACCAAATCGCCCATAGTCACCGCTTTAACCATGATCGAATCGTTGCCGAACGCCTTGATTTTTATCTTTCCGGTCTTGTCCTGTAGCGTCATGGACGAGAAACCATCAGAATCGCTCTTATCTAGAACTCTGCCGAGCAGGTCCACCCGTGATATCTTCATATCGCCCAACTTGACGTAAGTCGGATTGTCTATAGTCCCGCCGGCCACGTACTCTCCCCCTGCCAGGTCCTTGATCCGGAAACGATAGGCTACTGCTCTCTTCATTCAAACACCAAATAGGATAATGCCTGCGGCCAGCCCGAGACAGGCTCCTGCGGACACAGGCGGGAGCGCAGGCAGCGGCTCTCCCGGATGTTTTAGAACATAGGCGAATAAAATACCGAGCGCGACGAGGGAGCCTAACGTAGTCAGAGCGGCCTGATAGAGACCAAGCCGCCCAAGCACAGACACCGACAGAATCAACGGCATGACTAAGTCTCCGCCGCCGAGCTGGAACACGTGGCTGACTTTCTTCGTCTTGAGAGGGACAGCGGCTGTGAATGCCATCGGTCTCTCGGTTATGGCTTTGGCCAGATAGACCATGTGTTTCGTCCAGAAAACCGATATGAAGTCGTATATGGACAGTATAAGCAGGAATACTATTATCGGCAGCACGCCCAGAGAGCCGCCGAGTATAGCACCGGCCCCGCTTAATGCGAAGATGAGCGCTACGTTCTGGCTCAGTATGGTCGGTCTCAGCATCTTCCACGCGGTCAGAGCCAGGGCCAGCACCAGGCCCCATGGTATGTTCTCGCCTATCAGCCAGTAAGGTATGAGAAAGTCGAAAGCGATCCATGACGCGAAGAATATGGCCATGGCCTCAAAGACTCTAAGAAGAGATTTCTTGAACCTGATGATAAGTATCAGCACGCCGGTCATCAACAGGATATAGACGAAAAGCAGTAAAGAGTTCGATACCTCCTCCGGGTTCTGGAACGCGCCCTCGATCTCTCCGGCGTTGAGCATCTGGATGTACTGATAGCCGCAATAGAGCCCTATAATCTGCACTATCAGGAATATCGAAAGCAGCGCAAAAAAAGTCCCTCTCTGGTCCATGGTTATAGTTATTCAACCGGTTTATAAATAGTAGTACTGCGGGGGATATAGACGTCGCCATTCCTGAGCAGCGAGCCCAGTATCCCATCTACCTCTAACAAGTTTATCCCGTGCTTCTCTGCTTCGGAACAGATAGCTGTCCTTTCGACCTCGCCCGTTTCTATGCTCAGTTGCCTTATTATGTCGTAGACTATCCTTTTTTTCTCCGTCATCCTTTCTCATCTGCTGGTCTATAAATACCGTGTCTTGGCTTATAGACGTCACCGTTCCTCAACAAAGAGCTGAGCGCATCCTCGAACTCCTCTCCCCTCAGGCCCTGCGTCTTGGCCTCTTCCAATAAAGCTTCGTGGGTCGCTCCTTCCGTGCCTTCGCTTAGCGCCTTAACAGCACGATAGACAACTTTGAGCCTGTCCTGCTTCGACCTCGACGCCCCCACTGCGATTATGTCAATATCAAACTTCCCTGTCTCCGGGTCAACTCCAACGCCACTCAGGCAGAATTTCATGAGCCTTATGGCCCTTTCTGAATCCTCCAAGTCGACTGTTTCGCTGAGCCTGCCTTTAGCAGAGGCCTCAGCCAGCCTTATTATCGCCTCCAGATATCTCGGGGTTATTGGGACGGATTTCTGCCTCTGCCCCATCTTCCTCAAATCAACGTAAAACGCCTCTATCTTGTCCATCGCCTCTTTCGTCAGCAACGGCTTGATCTCTTTCCTCGCATAGGCTATATAGCTCCTCAATAGCTCTGGCTCTATTGCCGGAAGCACCCTCTCTTCCGCTTTCAGCATCTCTTTCTTGTCATAGCTGCCTTTGGCCTTGACGCCCGCGGTAAAGTGGGAGGTCAGTATGTGCTTGACCATCTCCCTGTCCTTCGCTTCATCCAGCTCGTCCTTTATCGGGAATATCAGGTCAAATCTAGAAATCAGCGTGGGCGGTATATCGAACTGGGCGGCAGGGGATTCGTTTGGGTCGAATCTGCCGTAGATAGGATTGGCTGCGGCCAGTATTGCTGTATTGGCTTTGAACATGGCGTGAATGCCTGCCTTGGTGATATGGATGACCTGGGACTCCATGGCTTCGTGCATGGCCGAGCTATCCTCCTCATTCATCTTATCGAACTCGTCTATCGCGGCCATTCCACCCGCTGCCAATACCAGCGCGCCTGCCTTGAGCGTCCATCGTCCGTCGGTGGATTCGTCCTTCTCTGCTGTTGCTGTCAATCCGGCTGCAGAAGAGCTCTTTCCTGAGACATACACTCCCTTGGGCGCGAGCTGGTTCACATATATCAGCAGTTGGGTTTTCGCTGTGCCAGGGTCTCCAATTAGCAATATGTGCATGTCCGACCTTATCCTCATCCCGTCTGCCTTGACCTTGCCCTGGGTGCCCCCTAACAGCTGTAGCGCTATGGCCTCTTTGATCTCGTTAAGGCCGTAGATTGAAGGAGCAATCGATGCGACTATCTTATCATATATCTTTGGGTCGTTGGCTAATTCTCTAATCTGTTTCTCTTCCTCTTCAGTGAGTTTTATGTTTTCAAACTCTTTCTGGACCTGGGTGATAGAGTTAACGTCCAAGAACTTGTCATATATAGAACCTCGCGCTTTAGGATTGTGGAGATTCAGAGTCCCGGTTATCTCGAGCTTGTCGCCAGGGACGATCCTGCTGGTCAAGTCATCCTCTATCCACAGTTCCATTTTCTTTGCCTGCTCTCCGCCCCTCAGCAACTCCAGAGGCTCCTGTATCTCCGCTCTCTGCGTGTCTATAAACGTGCACTGCTCTAATAGCAACTGGAAATTCTTTCTTTCGCACACGCAACCGGCTGGCTCTGAAAACTTGCCCATCTTGTCTGTCTGCGGGATGTTATAGACGCGGCCGCAATGCTTGCACTCAAAAACAGCGTTGACTATTTTCGGCCTGGATTCAGTAACTGTGGTCACCACGCCGTCCATGCTCAGGAACTTGCCTATGTGCGCGCTGTCCACGTTGCGAACCAGAGTCTTGCCGTCCTCTGGAAAGCCGACAAACCTGATGTTGAGCCTGACTTTCTCCCCTTTAGGGTTAAGAAAGTTCATCTGAGAAACAGCGTCTTGAGCGGCCTTGATTATAGGATAAGGATTCTGGATCAGCTCGTCAGCCAAATCGGTGTCATACTCTTCGAGCACTTTATAGTCTATAGCTATCGATTTTTCATCGGGATAGACCGAGGCCAGCCGTTCCATCTCGTACCTGTATTTCGCATTGAGGAATTCTTCAAATTGCGTTTGATACGGTGAGGACTGTGTGATAGTCTCCATTCAATCACGATGGATAGGTCTGACGCGAAAAAATTTCCACCAAGTAGTGTATATTATTGTAGCCTAACTTATATAAGACTTTACTTTGCCTTGCCTAAAAGTATCAACCCGATGAGGATAACAATCATTATAGTCAACAGAGTCTCTAACCAGCCGAATGTGGGAGAGCCCTGGACGCTGACTTTGGCAAATTCCTCTATCGAATGGAACTTGCCGTTCTCTTCGAAGCCGACCTTTATGCCGACATGATAGTCGCCGTTAGCGTCTGCTGGAGCGTAAAATGTGAATTCGCGGCTTATCTCGAGGTTGGAGACGACTTCGGGGATATAGAGGCTCCGGCTCATGTTTGTGATGAAGCCGCCGGGGTAGTCCATGTCTATGTTCAGGTTGCTAAGGGTCTCATCGCCAATATTCTTCACCGTGACGACCAGCGAGTTCTGGTCGCCCGCCCCCATCTTCTGGTTCTGGAAATGATAATTGAGAGAGAGCGGGAACTGGGCCACTTCTATATTGACGTTGGGATAGTCTATGACCTCTCCACCGTATCTGAGGGTGGCGTTGACCGTGTAATTGCCCAGTTCAGTTGTATCGTACGTGACTATCTGCACCGTCTTCATGTAAGTAGAACCCGAGCCGATAGAGTTCACGGTTATGTTCCTCTGGCCGCCGAACTCCTTGGGCATATTCAGAGAGATGATCACATTCGATAGGCTAACGGTGCCTTGATTCTTAAGGCTGATATAGAGCGAGGCGTCCTCTCCGGCCAGCACTCTCGTGTCGTCCGGCGCCAGCTTGAAGGTCACTTGCGCCTGGGCGATAGAAAGCATCAGGCTAAAACTTATAATTAGTCCAAGAGTCCTTAGACTTTTCCTCAACTTCTCCGCCTCCTTTCGGCAATATCCTGTCTCTGTACTTGAATACAACCAATAATGCTATAATTACAATCAACCCCCCTATTAAAGGAAGATTAAGGCTGAAGCCAGAGCTGACGCACTTGCCGTTGGACTCTGTAGTACCTGATGGGCAGGCGCATTCGCATTGGCTATTGGCAACCATACCGCCAGAGCACTCGGGCGGACAGTCCCCAATGTGGCTGAACAGCAGTGCGATCAAATCGTCTATTTCTTCAAAATCCGCCTTCGCTTCGCTGTAATTCTTCTGATTGAAATAGTTCTGCGCGGTAGTGATGGTGTCATAGAGATTGCTTATGTCATCGCTATAAGAGGGCGGTATCGAATCTGACTTGCTGTTTATGTAAGTGTAATTCGCGCTGTACGTCGTCAAAGCGGTTTGTATCTCCCCTATCTCCGCCTGGCTTATGTATTTGTCAAGCCTGTTCCTGAGCTTCACGAGGTATTCGTTGGATATGCTGCCCAGGCCATTGAAGAAAGAGTTAACCTCGTCCTTGTTCGAGGAAAGCGTCGTCTTCATAGCTGTTGGGACATAGTCTAGCTGGCCCAAGACGCCCTGGATCCCGACAACTAGATTATAATAGTCGGTGAGAAGATAGCCGTTGCTCGCAAGCTCCACATCGAGGGCATCCGCTGTCGTTGCCATCTCGTCCACAGCGCCAAAGAAATCTCCCTGCGTGGAGAAAACGCCGTTAAGAGACGTAAGGGTCCTGGCGACATCGGTGGTCTTCCATTCTCTCGATGAGACTATGGCCTCCGCGTCCTGTATCTGGCCTATCAGATCCTCGGCGATAGTACCTGCGTTATCCAGTGATTCCTTCAAGGGCTGCAAGTTCTCCAACGTGGTGTTCGGGGGTAGCTGGGCCTGATAGATCGCCAGGCTGCTGATAGCTTTCTTATAGCTGTCCGCCTTGGTCGTCGCAAAGCTCAGCGTGCTCTCCAAAGAGCTGCGTATCGCATTGTCATCTGGGGCGAAATAATTAGCGAGATAGTGGGTCTCTAAGACGTTCTTGACAGAGTCGCCGTACTCTACCTTCTTAGTCTCAGCGTTTATGGGCAGCATCACGTTTATGACGTTCATTACGCCCTTCAGCTCCATCACATAATAGGGCTTGATGCCGTCATATGTCAGGCCGATTGGCTTCAGGTCGACTGTCTCGCCGGTATTTACATATTGGTTGGCCAGAGTCCAGGCCTCTTCCGTCGTCATGGTCACTGCTGAGAAACCGATTCCTATCAGAAGCGCTAAGATAAGTAAGGCCCTTTTCATACAATCGATTAATTAAAGAGCATGGAATATAAATGTTTCACTGTAACGCATAGTAACCGGCAGCCTTTTCCCTCGCAACCCTCTTCACCACGCCTTTGTTCACGAGGCTGGTCAGGACATTGCCGACTATCCCTTTGGCCAGGTTAGAGGATCTCATGATGTCGTCCGCTGTCTTTAGCTTCTCCGGAGCGGTAGCCCCTATCGAATGCAGCGTTGCCAGTATTTTCTGTTCCTGCGGATTCAAGTCAACCATTATATCACCTGTTTTAGTAGTTAATAGGAAAAAGGTTAAGATAGCTGATAGAACTAGTCTCGGTCACCGGTTTCGTCTGGAAAAAAGCATCGTACCACTCGTTGATAGATTGAGAGCGCATATTAATAAAAACGTTATGGTTTCCAGCGATAGTTAGGCTACGGTCTCATCCTGGCTATAATCCAGCCCATTGCCAGGTATTGTATCAGGCCGGTTACCATCCACAACACGACTAATGTATCAGGAACCGCAAAGCTGGAATAGGTCATCAGCATCCCAGGCAAGCCAGCCAAGAGCCAGACTTTGAAGCCGAATATCCATCCGTTTTTGTACATGTGCGACTTCTTGTCCAGGTTGGTGTACACCAGGGCCATGATAAGCCCTATCCAGACAGGCACCAGATACATCACATACATCTCTGGCGCATTCCAGCTCTTCCACACCGCTGCGGACGACTGGAAAATGGGCCCTGTTATCCCGCTGGCCAACACCTGCAGGATGATGCTCACGATGACGCCAACTACTCCTGCAACGATTCCTACTTTAATCCATTTTCTGCACATTGCTATCAAAATAGAAAAAGAATCAATGGTTTAAAAACCTTTTGCTATCCATTAATCAAAAAGTAGGTTGTGACATAGCCTATCAGCAGCACGGCTATCAGGGCGGTGATATAGGCGGTGGTTATTACGTCCCGCTTAGGTATCTTCTTCCAGTCCCTCCAGTTCTTGCTCCATCCCCTGGCCAGCAGTATCAGAATGCCTGCCACCGAGAGAGCGATAGCCAGAACAGTAAACGCCACAGCAACTATCACTCTGTCAACCATGATATTCACTTCAGTAATTTCTTTGCCCTTTCATAGGCTATTTTGCTTTTATCCTTCAAGGGGCCACCGCCTTTTATTTCTTCCATGCCGCCGGCGCTCCCGCCCATGATAGAAGCGGCCTCCTTGACTGCCTTCTCCACGTCCTTCTTGCATTCTTTGCCCCTTATCCCGAAGACAATCCCGTCAGAGACCAGCACCACGCATGCTTTCGGGTCTTCCGTGACTATCTTCCTCCCTATGTTCTGCATGACCTTCATATCGGCGCCAGGAACATACTGGACCATCTCCTTGACCTCTATCTTCATAGCCAGCTTCTCCCTGACCTTGTCCATCTCCTTCCTGGCGTCCTTCCATCTCTCTATGAGCTCTTCAGTCTTCAATTTGTCGAGTTTCTGCTTGACGGCTTTCAGTCCGAGTTTAGTCTTTAGAGCATTGAGCTCATCTTCCAGCATTGTTATCTCTTTGATCCAGTCGTTCTTGTCCTTGGCTATAACCTCTTTTTGTTTCTCTATATGCCTATCAATGAGCGGTTCTCCGGCTAGATACTCCAGCCTGATGACCCCGTCCTGCTTCTTGTAAGAGCCTATTAGCTTGATCGGGCCGACCTCGCTGGTGTTGTTGGCGTGAGTTCCTCCGCATGCCTCTACATCCCAGTCCTTGATGCTGACTATCCTGATTTCGTTAGACGGGATTGCGCCCCCTTGATAGATCCGGAAGCCGTACTTCTTCTCGGCTTCGTCGCGGATAAGAACTTCCTTCTTTATGGTTCGGGCCTCTTTCACCACTTTGTTAGCCAATTCTTCTATCTTTTTCATCTGCTGCTCTGTCAAAGGCTCGAAATGGGTTATATCCAGTCTGGCCTTGTCCTCTTTCTTTTCCGATCCGGCCTGCCAGACATGCTTGCCCAGCACTCGCTGCGCCGCCCCGTTGATTATGTGGGTGGCGGTGTGGTGCCTCATCAGTTGGAGTCTTCTGGCCTTGTCTATCTTGCCAGCGACGGTCGCCTTGCCCAGCCTGCCAGCCAGCTCGTGCACTATCACATCTCCGACCTTCTGGACATTCACGACCGCTATCGCTTCTATAGTTCCCTTGTCGTAGTCCTGACCGCCAGATTCAGGATAGAACGCGGTCTGGTCCAGCACAACATAGACTTTTCCGTTCTTCGACCACTCGCGCAGGACCCGGGCTTTGAACTCGTAGACATCATCGTAATATAATTTCTTTGTCGGTGATAGGCCTGTGACATCATACTCTTCCTGTTTCTTCTGCTCGGCGCTCGTCACGTGAGTCTCGGCTATCTTCGCGTAAAAGTCCTGGGGCACGGATACTTCTGTCTTCTCTTTCCTCGCCAAGTCCTTAATGAGCTCTGGCGTGATTCCCTCGGATTCGTAGAGTTTGACCATGCTCTTGAAGTCGACATTTTTTGTGCTCTTGATCAGCGCCAGAACAGTCCTCTTCGACTTGTCCAGCGTCTCCTTATACTTCTTTTCTTCATGCTCAATTATGGTGTTGACCTCGTCCAGCGACTCGATTAGTTCTGGATACTGTTTCTTCCACTCCTTTGCGTGCCATTCAGCCACTTCTTTCAGGTCTATCTTCCAGCCATAGTCGTCGATGAAGCCAAGCGAGCGCCTCAGGATAGCGCGGAGGTTATAGCCACCTCCGACATTAGAAGGCAGGACACCGTCTCCCAAAGCGAACAACAGGCTCTGCGAATGGTCGGCGATAGAATATAATGCAGCCATGGGCATTACAGACTCTCTCAGCTCCTTCTCGTCCGTCCTCATCTGCTTAGAGATGGCCTTCCATATCAAATCCATATGCTTGACGTTGCCCGCGTCAATATCCAGAATGCTGCTCAGAGGCACGAACCTCTCGAACATTTCCGTGGGCCCGTGACCTGATTTTTTGAAGAGATTGACGCAGACATCAGGGTATTCCGCATCATACATGGTCCTGCTGCCGTTGACGAGCCAGGCGATACGCCCTTGGCCCATGCCCATGTCCAGGACCTTTAAGTTCAATGGTTCATAGCCAGAATCATTCGTCTTGTACATCATATACACTTGGTTGCCTATTTCTAGTCCGCGTGCAAAGAACTCCATCGATACGCCTAGATTCCCACCGCCTCCCCACTGGCTCTCGACAACGCTGAACTCTGATTCGGGTATCTTCATTTCATCTACAAACCATTCGAACAGGTCGCGGAAGTACAGCGTCTGTGCAAACTTCTCAGGCGGCATGAAGGCGTGCTGACCTATCATGACGAAGCCCGTGTTATGCCGTCCAGTAATTCCTACGTTCTCTACTTCGTTAAATCGCAAGCAGTATTGCGGTACTACTAACGGGTTGGCTGGCGGCTTCACTGCGCCAGAGACTACATGCGGCTGGAAATCATAGATGGACGCCTGGACAAAGTCAGTGTCGTCCCTCCAGCGCGCTGCCACCGGGTATCTGGCGATAGGACTATAGCCGCGTTTCTTGAAGAAATTTGAAAAGCTCGTCCAGCATTCGACAAACCCTAGTCTCTTGCCGATTGGTTTGCCTATAAACGTGTATTCCGCCCCGCACTCGGGATCGCCGCACCTGTCTCTCTTGTCGATGGACCAGAAATAGCTCCCGCACTTGGAGCACTTATTCCTCAAGAACCCCTTCTCTTTCAAGACTTTAACCGGGTAGAAGCTATCCGGATCAGCATCAGCCTTCTTCTTCAGTTCCTTCTTCATATCAGCTATCGAGCTCATAACGCCTCTTCCCCTTCCGATGTCCTTATCCTGACGTTTTTCACATGCTTTTTTGCGACCAGAGCCAGCTTGTGCAGCACATCGCGCGTCGGGGATTTTATCTTGTTATAGGTTTTGTCTTCGCAGCCTTTCTCTGGCGTGAACTGCTGCAAGACGTATAGGTCGCAGTATTTCCCGACCTCTTCAGCGATCTCCTCTATGTCATGCTCTCTAAATATCAGGCCTGGAACGATAGTGGTTCGGCACTCCAGGATGAACCGGAACGCGTGCCTGAGCTTCATTATCTCGCGTATGTTCTTTATGGCCTGTGCCGCATCTCTCTGAATGACCCTGGAATATTCATGTTCTCTCTCTAACGGCGCCTTTACGTCCAGCGCGATATAGTCGATTAAGTTTCGGGCCAATAGGTCGGCTATAACTCCGGCGTTGGAGCCGTTCGTGTCTATTTTGACTGATAGACCGGCTTTCTTGAACATATGGACTAGTTCCGAGAGAGCATTGGGCTGTGCAGTGGGCTCGCCGCCGCTAAAGACGACGGCATCTATCAACTTCTTTCCTTGCATGACCAGGTCGAATACCTGCTTCGTGTCCTGCCTGGCGCCCATCCTATCGTCGAGCATTCCGGAACTATAGCAGTAATGGCAACGAAAGTTACAACCGCCGAATAATATCACACTGGCCGATTTGCCTTCATAGTCTATTGTTGATAATGGCAGAATCCCGCCGATTACTACTTCCATGCTCCTATCTTAACCAATACGTATATAAAAAATACTTACTTAATCTGTTCGATGATAGAGAAATTCAGCAAGGATGCGGACCAGCTGAAGATTTACCAGGGAGTTTTCGACGATTACACGCTCAAGACACTGGTAGATTTGGCGAGCAAGCATTATTTCAACACGCTGGACTATCCGATATCCACGGGAAAGGAGGCAGACGTCTATAGGGCGACTACCAAAGAAAGAGACTATCGCGCAGTCAAGATATACAGGATAGAGACGAGCAACTTCAGGAATATGTATAACTACCTCGCCGGCGATGTACGCTTCGCCCATATCAAGAAGAACAAAAG
>Ga0315279_10004606_pt1 | contig 18443 bp, 30 predicted proteins | sample YL17G06_20_MG_FD_203694 | JGI IMG/M metagenome (GOLD analysis project Ga0315279, IMG submission 203694) | Sediment microbial communities from Yellowstone Lake, YNP, Wyoming, USA - YL17G06_20 | ecosystem: Environmental > Aquatic > Freshwater > Lake > Sediment | place: USA: Wyoming | collected... | reverse complement strand
ATAGCAATGTGAGAAACACGATAGTGTACGCTTTATAAATTCTCATATATGCTCTTCTCCTCTCTCGGTTACTGGTTAAAATAGTGTGCTTCTAAATGATTTAAAGCTTCTGGAAAGCTGGAAATAGCCCTAAACAATGGACAATGTTAGTATTGAACCTAACACCTACCTAACATCTCCAAGATTGCGAAAAGTGTATCCCACTAGAGAGACTCATTTCAAGCTTCTTTAAAAAAATTAGCCCTATTCTATGCTGTAAACACAACTGTATCCCACTCAGCAAAATGTTATATCCCACCTCCATGAAAAGTGTATCCCACTAGCCAAAAGTGTATCCCACCAATGGTTTACCATAGGGCTTAAGCGTTTACCGTAGAGCTTTTGCTTACAGAGAGTTGACGGTAAACACACCGAGTAATGCTCGTAGTGTTTTTTTGGAGATGTCGACAGACTTTTGCACCTGATAACAAACTAACATCACCCTAAATTTTAAATACGTCCTGCAAACAAAAGTAAGCTAGTTGGTTAGTTAGTATGAAAACAGTCGCAATGCGATTAGAGGACACGACTATTGAAATCTTAGAAGCAAAGGCCAAAGAAAAAGGCATCACGATCTCGGAATACCTGCGGGAACAGATTTTTCCTCTGATAGAAGGAACAAAGCCCCTTTCTCTTGTTCAATGTCTCTGCAAACTGGAGTCCTGCCTGTCTCGCCTTCATTTCTGCGTGAAGCCTCTGCAAGAATTCGCTTTTGAATTGCAGAAATTCGAGACTGAATTAATCGTAAAACAAGAAAAGGAGAAGGCTCTGCAGCAGGAACAGGAACAGTTGAACCCCCCACAAGAAGAGGAGAAAAACAATGAAGGAAAAACACCTCAAACTCAAATTGAATGCTAGAGTTTCTGAACAGGCTCTCAAAAATCTTGAGAAGTTCACGGAAGGATGCGGTTTTGACTCCATCAGCGAAGCATTAGACTATGTTTTGCTCGAATTCCTAAAGCAATATTGTGAATCTGAACTTGAGATGAGAGAGGAAAAAGAATTCGTAGACAACATCAAAGCCATCCAAAAGAAAAGTAACATTCCTCTAGTGGAAGCATTGAAAGAATATTACAAAACTGGGGAAAAACAACTACAGCACTCCCAAAGCCATGTTCCAACACAACCTAATGTAGTATATCGAGACAGAATAGTGGAAAAGCCAGTATACATCGAAAAAGTCGTTGAAACAATAGTTGAGAAGCCCGCTGGCATCGTGGAAAAACAAATTTTTGTCTTAGAAGATGATTGGCTGCCTGAATACTGGCCTTTTGACAGCATGAAAGAATACAAAACTCTCATGTTTGAGGGGGAAGCCTAGAAATGGTGCAGGGGCGGGTTCTTCTCTCGCCTTTTGTCCTATCACGTCGGTTGCGTCTTGGGCGACCAGCCCTCTCCTTTTTCGCAGCCAAACCAATTCCTGCATCAATTGGGCAAATTCCCCCCAAAGTTCGAAATGGTGATATGATGCAGTCTCGAAGTGTTGAATTTGATTTTTCTTTGTTAGTTGAACTTTTTGATTTTGGAATTTTGGCGATCGAGGATGGTTTTTTTGCAGTCTCGTTCTGTCGAATTCCTGCATCAATTGGGCAAATTCCCCCCCTAAAACCTCCAAGGAGACATTTCTAGATGAGCTGCACAGCTTGCGGTTCAACAGAAATCGACCTTTACGTTTGCCCCGACTGCTGGAAAGTTCACAAAGCCAAGTGCAGAAAGTGCGGTTCTACATGGAATTTGAGGAAACACTCAAGAAAACAGGAGATGAAGGCAGCTTGAGCTGCGACTACTGCCACCAACAACGGCCTCCAGACCGTCTCTTTCCCTTTCTTGACACGAAAGTCGGCTACACTCTCAAAACAATCTGCTTTTGGTGCTATGAGAAAATGCGCAGACAGAGGCGCTTGCCATGAAAGACGAACTGAAAATCTGGAAGCTAGCAACGTCAGCTCCCAACGACTACGAAATCGTATCGCTGAACGGAAGAATCGCAAACACCCGACCAACACCAAAGGGGGGTGATTGATGAATGAAATGTGAGTATCAATCGTTCTGTCGCTTTTTCAGACCTAGCAAGTTTGACGCATCAATCTGTCAAAGAGAACAGTGCAAAATCAAGGTGACAGCATGAAACTGTTGAAAGGAGTCATACTCCTAAACGGACACTTCAACCGCTTCCGCATAACAATTCGTGCAGAAAACAGAGAGGCAACAGAGCAGATCGCGCAAGTTGTCGAGCGGAAAATGCAGCAGAAAGGATGGATACCCAATGCGGCATGACATGGAAGTCTACTGTAGAGAAACCAACAAGCAAGTGAACATCGTAATCGAAAGCGAAGACCCGATAAAAGGCTTCTTCACTTCTCAACTTCTAATAGCCAAAGGGAAACCTGTCATCTGCTCGGCTGAAACTGGCTGTCTCCAAAGAAGCGGCGTTCAATGCTTCCTAAACTGTGAACAAATAGAAGGAAGAGTGAGTCTGAAATGGTAAAAGACCTGTCGGAACTTGAGCCTGTAAGCATAAAAATAACGGTCAAATCAAGAGGCATCGACGTACTAATCCACACCCTAGACCCATGCGACGCACTAGAAATAAGCGGCGTAGTCGCTCGACACCTCAGAGTCATGGGAACAGAACCAAAAAGCCTAGTGTTGCCATGAATAAATGGAAGATAGACAAAGAAAGTACGGCTCAAGGGGTTCAGATCGACACAGAGAAAAGGATCCTTCGCTTCAATGCCAAGAAATACATGGTTCGGATCGCTGGTTCCAACGGTGTAGAGATCTATATCTACAATCTGAGGGATCCTTAATGAATCCTTTCTGTCCATACTGCCTTTGCGTTCTAAAGCAAACCCGCGAAACGTGGAAGTGTCCACAATGCAGAAAACATTGGAAGAAAGGCACAAAGATACTAGAGAAACAAGAAGAACAAAAACTGCCTTCATGGTTAAAATACCTTTACAAAGTGCTTCGGATATGAGTCCGTGTTGGGAATGCCAAAGACTAAAGAAAAGAAACTCTGTCCAAGCTGTGGTAGGGTCATCAAGCAGAAATACTTTAAAAAGTGCATCCACTGCCGCCAAGCAGACAAAAGAGCCAAACGCAGAGCCAAAGAACTGATGAAAGCAGTCAAACAAGCAATAGCTTAAAGGCCGACTCCGACAAGAAGCCTTCTAAGCATCGCTGAAGGGGCCACAACTTCTGTCCAAGTAAAATCTTCTATTCTGCTGTCAGCCTCAGCATCGCCATACCAGAGATTCAAAGTCGTACTAGGCATATACAACCAATAAAACACGTGCCATGTTTCCGCATCCAAAGTAGCAGCGTTAAGCTCTTCAGTCACAAAACTACGCTGCAAATACCATGTAGTAGGCGTTAGTTTCCTCATGTAAACCTTAACAACAATCCTGTCCGTCGCATCCATCGCGTGACCGCCGCAAGCCCAATCTACCGCATATTCACCATCACCAACATAGATCGCTGTTGCAACTGGTGACCCCGCAGTAATTTCATGTTCCGTGTCGTCAGCAGCACGCTTGAAAACGCGAATACCGATCTGAGTGCCACTCAAAAGCCCAACAGTTTCGTGAGCATCACTATTAACAATGTTAAGCTGTCTCTCTCCAACGCCATAAACTTCGTGAGTGAAAAATCTAGTTTCGATCTCTACCATGACTACAAAGCCTCACTAAGCTGCATCTGCGTCTGTGTAGACGGCTGTGAAGTAGCATTGGGCCGCCGTAGAGAAGTCAACATAGAGCGGGTCACCAACTGCTTGACTTTTCATTAAGCAGGCAGGGTAAGACAGGAAAGCAGTAGAAACGCCTTCGCGGTCTTGATGCTTGAAATGAATGAAAGCAACTCCGCCGCTTTTGTCTTTTATGTCGCCTTCCACCGTTGCGGCTGCCATAATGAATAAGTAATGAAGTTTGATAAGTTTATTTGCGACTCCTGCGACTAGGTTGCCATCCGCGTTTAGAGATGCCAGAACGGTTTTGTACGTGGCTGCGTCATGTTTCGTGCTTTGAGTGAGACTTCCAGCGATTGCCCCAGTGTTGCAAGCTGTCACTTTTGCGTTTAAAGCTGCCAATGTCACTTCTGTTGCTAGAAGGTCTGCTCTAGCCTTCAACAATGCAAGAGTGGTTTGTGTCGCGTAGTCCTTGGCTACTAGAGCCGCAAGGTTTCCTCCTGCCTCAAGTGCGCGTGTTGATAAGGCCACATCTAATCTTGCTAGGATTGCCGCAAGGTTTCCTCCTGCTTCAAGAGCTAACAATGAAGTGTTAAGGTTTAGTCCAGCGTTCGCCGTGACCTGCCCGATACTGTTCGTTCCAGTCGGCAAAGCAGCTTCAATATTGCCTAGCGTTTGGACTCGTTCCATAAACTTTGCGCTAATCAAAGCCACAATTTCAGAAGCGGAAGGTAGTTCTTCCTTCCTGCCAGAAAAAGTGATCGTGTCTATGAACTCGTCTTGCGCAAAATCGAATTGAAGCCTGACTTTCTTAGCGGTTCCCTTATAAATTGTGAGGTTAAGTAGTCTTCCGTTGTCATCTCTTCTAGTCTCAACACGCATGCTCATGGACATTTCACGCTACGCTAGTAACTCGTCAACTTGCTTTCTTGTTCCCTTTGGTTCATGCTTTACTGCTTTGTTATGGCAATCTACCGTAACGTTATATATACAAGAGCCTTCACGCAGTTCATGTTCAAGAATTGCTTTCTCCAGTTTTGGGTTTTCTCTTAGTTTTGGATTCAAATGCACAAGGATTTTTCCAGTGCGAAGACTTATCTCGCTTACTGCCGGCTGCTTTCCCAGGTCCTTTGGGTAGTCTATTTTTGTGATTTCCGTCACATCTTTTGGTTTGAACGACCCTTCAACACACTTTATTGAGGCCCTACAGACTGCAACAGGGTTGACAGGACAATCAATGTATGGCGGCGCGCAATCGTGTTTCTTCTCTAGTTGCTTGACACAGCTTGATATTTTCCGCAAGACTTCAGGATGGGCCCTTTCACACTCTGTTTTTCCGTGAGGCTCATATTTTCGGGGATAAGGATTCAGTTCTGCCTCATGCAGCACGGTCTGCATATCAAAATTGTCGCCTTCCATGTTCTTTCGTAAGGCCCTGCTCAAACCTGCAAGCTGATCGTAAAACATTTTTTCTTTTTCGCTCACTGCGAACCCCTTGCCTTCCTCTGCAAGACCCTCAATAACGTGCAGATGCTTTCCTTCAATGCAAGTGCATCCAGCATCAAGAGCTGAACCATCCTTACTGTGAAGTTCAATAAGCGAAGCCTGCTTAATGATTGCGTCTTGCGTGTAGTCTCTGTCATTGAACACCATCTCAAACTGCCTTCTTCTCTGCCGCTACCTTCACTCCTGCTAGAATCGTGTCTGCAAGCTCAGGAGCCATCTTCGCCATCATAACTTTTTGAAAAGTGTTGCCTAAACTCATTGATTCTAAAGCGTAGGTCTTTGCCATCTTTGAAAACTCGTCATCGCCGCCGCCTTTGTCGCCCTTCAAAAGCTGGAAAAGGTCGCCTAGACCTATGCCGCCGCCTTTGCCTGCGTCTTGAGGCACGTTTTTCATTTTCTCTGCAAGCTCAGCTCTCTGTTTTTCCGCGCCTGCCTGAAGTTTCTTGTTTAGCGCTTCAGCAATTCCTTCGTTTGAAACTCCCTTTATCGCATCTGTCAAGGCTTTCTGTGTACTCTCGACTTTCTCAGCCCAAACATTGATTTTTGTGAACGCGTTAGTGATAGAGTCCCAACTGAAACCTGCCTTTTGCAGCATCTTCTTGGTATCTTCGTCTATCTGCGGGATTTCAATGAGTGCTTCCACTGGTTGAGTTCCTTCTTTATTGTCAGTCGTAGGAGCTTCTTCTTTACTAGCCACTTGAACAAGCTCAGGGCTAGGCTCGCTTTTTGGCTTTTGTTCCGTGACATTTTGGACAACTTTCTTCGTCAACTAACACACCTTCTCCGCAATTTTCGCATACTATAGGAAGTTTCTCTCTCCAATGAGCCTCTAGGTACGGTTTTCCGAAAGCGTCTTTCAGTTTGTCTCTCTCCGCTTTGCACTCTGGACACTCATCGCTAGTTTTCGTGATCTCCTCGGCCTTCCAATGCTCATGTTTTGGGCTAGGCTGCGACTCTGAGGTATCTGAGATATTCTTCGAGGTCTGAACTGGGTTCTGTGGTAGGGCCTTGCTGAGTTCCTCCCTGATCACTCGCCTCAGCTCCTCCTCCCCTTTCCTCAGTGTCTCTTCCACTTTCGGGCTTTCTTTCGGGTTCTCTTTCGATTTTTCCTCTGTCATGTTCAACTTCCACCTTTGAGTGCCTCTCACAATATTCTTGGATTGCATTCTTGAACAGGCGATAGCGTTTGATGCCTAACTCTTCGCATGTTTTGTCAACAGTGTCTCTTTCTTTTTCTGTTAAGAATGCTCCGATATGTTGTGATGGCATGTGATATATTCTATAATGTTGAGATTTTTAAGCCTTTCTCTATACTATAGAATAGTTGTTTAAATATGTTTAGACCAATAGTATTTTCTGAAGGAATCCCAAATGACAAGACGAAAAGGATGCAAACACGGAAGAACCAAACGCGGAACATGTAGAAAGAAAGGGCGATAAACATGAACTTGGACATTGACAATATTATCGGAAAAATAGAACACAACGCAGACAAAGTAGGTCTTGGACTAGGCGCATACATGGAACTCAACCGCTTCGCAAAAGAATGGACACAATACGGTGTCACCGACCCACTCGGTGCAGCCATGAACATTCTTGAGGGCCTAATGAGTGATCCCCACATACCAAACCTAGAGCACTTGAAAGACTCGCTTTTTTCCCCCACAGGCACGTTTAAACCCGCAGCCATGGCCGCAATCATAGGCTACTTTTTGAAAGAAGTAGACGTTATGCCCCAGCTCACCAGACTTGGCAACGCACTTATGAAGGCAGGAGTCGGAGCGGCAGAAGCAACAGCCGTAATTCAACTGCTAGTATGGTCAGGGTCAGGCCACAGCCCAAGCGGAGGAGAACACTTCAAAACCGCAGCCAATCCAAGCAACGGCGTTCCAATAGGCCCCCGCAGCGTTTCACTCGCAACTTCTTACAGAGAGATTTCAATAGGAGGAGCGTTCTAAAATGCCATACAAAAGTGGCCCAAGCCCCGAAGTTCTAGCTATGATTGAGCGAATGGGCGGCAACGTCTGGACAGGATGCACTGACACAGTAGCAGGCGGCGCAGCAGTAGCCCGCGCAGTCGTTGAATTGCACGTAGTTCCTGACAAGGCCAAAACCCTTCTCGGATGGCGACCAATAGAAACGGCAACAGCAGGCGCAGTCGCAGAAAGTATGCTTTCAGTCTTTGACATTCAAGGCGTAAACTACAATTTCCAGCCTCAAGAAGTCATGTGCGGAAACACGGCAGGAAGCATACTGGCAAGTGGAACGCCACTACAAGGCCCAAGCGAATACTATGATGTTTTTGCGCCAGTAGCAGGCGGCGAGATCATCAACGTAGGCGTTGAACCTCTTGACGCATTAGCAGGAAACAGGCGCAGCGCGGCAGAGTTCACATGGACAGACGTAAGGCTACCGCTTCCACCGATCAGAAGCCTATGCAGCAGAGAAATCGCCATCGCCATCGCAGCCGTCGGAGAAGTTCCGGGACTCGCTATGGCAATCACTGACGCGCATCAACTCATCGAAGTTGGGGGATGCGCCACCGAATCAGTCAACACCGCCGCTGAAGAACTAATGGTAACACTGATTCTCAGATGCACAGCCCTACCACTCAACGAAATTAGATGCGTTCTTGAACCTTACGCAGGCACAGCAGTAACGCCTGGCAGCAACATAGCTTACGTGACTAGACGAGTGCAACGAATGAAGTTCAGTCAAACAAGCGTAACCATAAACTCAGCCTTTGACGTTGACATAGCGTTAGCAGCCGCAGGCCAAGCAGCTCATTACGTACGCTGGATTTAGACTCAAGAAAGGAGATGTGTGTGTGTTCTCCCATTTTTCTCGTAAAAAAGCCAAAGAAGACGCATTAATGCTTGTCGAGAAAAGCATAGCGACAGAACTCAGAACATTCACTAATCACCTTCAAACCGTGACATCAGCGTTTGACGCATTGGGAAAACAGTACGATAAAATCATCGAATTATTGAAGGAGTTGAACAAGAAAAAATGAGCGGAGATAGAATTGCGGAAGAATTGAGGGCTCACGGGAAATTTACAGGCCTATTTTTAGGGCCCCTTGCTTTGAAGTTGATAGCCGTAGCCTCAGTAACGTGGGATCCTGCTAGTCTCATTGATGCAGCGGGGGAGACAAAATCTATAACGGTGGCAGGGGCGGCTTTGGGCGATATTGTTCTTGTGGCCCCGCCTTATGACATGCAAGACTTCGTTTTCAGTGGCTACGTGCAGGCCGCGAACACGGTTGAAATTCGCATTCAAAACGAGTCAGCCGCAACCGTAAATCTAGGTTCGGGAACATGGAAAGTAATAGTTTTGAGGTTGGCCTAAATGGACAGTAGAACCGTCCGATATGGAAGAATCGGGGAAGTCGTAGTCCTGATTTTTCCTGACGAGTTCGGCAGCAAGCACTTCATTACTCAGATTGAGACTAAGAACATTCTAGCTAAAATGGGAATGGACAAAGGCATGGAAAAAATGCCTATGCCAGCCGTCAATCAACAGATAGCGCAGTCCAAGCTAACGCCTAGGATAGTGGCATGATGGAAAGAGGTAGACTAGGCCCTGAAACAAGAGCCTTGCTCGAAGCGATCAGGGAAGGAGCTGCCGCCATCATTAAAGCAATGGGCGAGTTATACGGAGGAAAAAAAAAAGTGAGAACAACCTATAGCATCGGAATGGCACTTCCGATAGCTCCCTCAACTAGACTGCTAACAGCAAATCCTTACCGCCTATACTACATGATTCAAAACAATGATGGAGCGAACTACCTTGCGTTTTCTCCGAAGGCAACAGTCACAGCAGGAATTTTCGCAGGCGATGAAGGCACACACCTAGCGGCAGGTCAACCGATAACCGACAATTCAGACCAAGGCGAAGTATGGGCAATAGCTAACACGGCACCCATCAACATCACCGTGGTGGAAGTGAGCGACATTCCAGACTCTAGGAGCAAGTGAACGGTATGAGCAAAGTAGGTGAAGCAGAGGGAGGCAATGGGCGTTTCTTCGGAGGAATACCCCGAACAGAATTACCGAATGAGGTTGGCAGTGCCACGATGATTGTTGAGGGAGGCGCAACCTATCCAGACCACGGCAAAGTGTTAATTGATGCTGCTGGCGAAGGAGCGCAGCTCAGCGTCTATGTGCCTGCACAATGGAAAAGGATTGCAAATATTGTATGGCTTTTCCAACGAAACCCATTCAATAACGGCACTTTCAATGTTAGCGCATGGGTTAAGCCGCGCAGGAATGGAGAAGCCACGGCTAATTCAAATCAAGTGCTTATGCCAGTAATAGCAAATGATCTCGTAGTGGTCATTGTCACGCCAGCCGCTCTATGGGCGGGAATCACTCTCGAAGCAGGAGACATGATAACGCTTGTCGCAAGTTATGAAGGAGCAGGCGGAGGCGGGCTAGCTACTAACCTCTATTTTCTTGGAGCTTACATAACGGAGGATTGAAAAAATATGAGAGCATCAACAGAACTGATTAACGCCTACAACTTCACGCCTGCCAACATGGACGCATGGGTAAGCCTGCTACAACAGCAGAAAATAGACCTTTTCATTTTCAGGCTCAACTCCTTCAGCGAAGGCTTAGGAACAACAAGCGGAGGCATAAACACAGCGAAAGCGTTGATTTTGAAGTGCAATGCTGCAAACATAAAGGTAGCGATTGACCTTCACACATGGTGTAAGGGTGGCTCTGCAAGTTGGGATGCGGCTTTTGACGATAGCGTAGCGGCGCACGAAAGCAACAGATCAAAATACATAACTTATGTGCGAAACGTGCTATCCGCTTTTCAAGGCTCGAACGTGGCTGCCTTTATGGTTATGAATGAGCCTCAAGCACAGAGAGCATCCGCAAGCGAAAGCCAGTTTATCCTTGACGTAATAGCGGCAGCGAAGCAATGCACAAACGCGCCTGTAAGCGTCAGATTCATGGGTTCTGCCTCTCCGTCAACAGGCCACTATGCGGCTGAAATAGACGCTGAGTGCGACTTCATTTGCAGGAACATGTATTGGGCTGGAACCACGTATTTTGATCCGCGCACTCCTAACGCTACGGCTGAAAATGCTATGTTGGATGCGGCTAAGGTAGCTCATGCGTCTGGAAAAGCGTTTTGGTTGACTGAGTTTGGAAAGTCAAAGTCCAACCTTGAAAGCCAAAGAAGCTATGTTGCTGCTGTTGTCGGTTGGGCAGTCTATCGCGGTTTAGACGCTGTTTTCTGTTGGGCAAGTCAACCGAGTCAGTCAGGCGAAACCTACAACATTTTCACAGGCTGGACTCCTCACGCTGCTTTCTACGAGCTAGTAAGTGGAGAGCCTCCTCATCCCGAATGTGTAGTTGATTTAGACTGTAATGCGATCTATGGAGCGCCTCCTGCTGGCAAAAAGTGGCTATGTCAGGATGGCACTTGCGTACTCGCTGATCTGCCCCCGCAACCTGAATGCGCAGTTGATTTAGACTGTAGTGCAAAGTATGGGCCGCCGCCTACAGGCAAAATGTGGGTTTGTCAGAATCAGATATGCGTTCTTGTAGACTTGCCACTTCAGTATTGGTGGTTGAGCATTAGTAAAAGCGGAAGCGGAGAGACTGACCCTCAGACAGGCCGCTATGAGTACGCTACCGATCAGTCAGCCGTAGTGACGAGTTTTCCTGCTGAGGGCTGGATTCTTGACCATTGGGAAATAGACGGCAGACTGGTAGGGCCGACGGACCAGGTCGTTGTTGTTCCGCAGCTTGCAAATTCAGAGCATACCCTGACAGCGTACTTTATCGAGAGTTCTGTCCACGTATGTCCTGTTGGCTACCATTGGGATGAAGCAACACAGTCCTGCGTTAAAGATAAAACTGGATGCTTCATAGCTACGGCCTGCGGAACAAGCAACACTCATCTTTCTACGCTGCGAAGGTTCAGAGATCAATGCTTACCCCTTCCGCTTGTCCATGCGTATTATCGAAGTTCGCCGCCTCTAGCTGACCGAGTTCGTCAACACGAAAACATCAAAACAGTGTTCCGAAAGCTCTTTGAGTGGCTTGCAAGTTCAATGGAGGTGAAACAATAACTATGTTAGGATTCAGTGTGAAAGGCAACAACTGGAAACTGGTTTTAGCAAACTTCTTCTTAGTGTTCCTAGTTCAAATAGCGTTCAAACTCGATGATGTCATTAATGCTGGAAACTACCCGACCACATTTGAGTGCATCAAACTCTTGAGCAACAGCCTTGTCATAACGCTTATTTTCTACGGCTACAACAAGCTAACAGACAAGAAAGAATAGCGCTACAGAACCAAAGAAAACCAACTAGGGATGAATAATGAGCGACTCGGGCGTCATCGGTAACTGGGAAGAAATCTTTCAGTCAGGTTTTCCACGTCAGTGGCTGCCTCTTACGAAACGCGATATCGACAAGAAAGGCAACGTGATAGCGTTCGGGCCTGTTGCTCAGGAATACAGCGAGCTTGAAGCGCTGCTTCTGGTTCTCGTTAGCGCGAAGCTTGCGAAAACGCCTGAAGGTCTGAAGCAGCTCACCGACATTGTTAAGACCTATCTGACTCAGGCGGGCCACGTTATCAGCAGCCTTCAGAAGAGCAGCGCGAGCAACGTCTACACGGCTTTGATTAATCAGTTTGTGAGTTGCAAGATTTATGCGCGTCTCGGTTTGATGACGAGCTTTGACTGCGTTCAGACTGAAGTTTGGCTCGACCACGTGATGGGCGAAATGCTGAAGGCAGAGTACGTGCAGCAAGCAATGCAAGGCTTGACGACTCTTGTAGATGTAGGTTCAAACGTGTATCAGACACATGAGAAAGAAGAGGCTAAGGTCGATATCGCGGGTTTGACTACTCTCGCAAAACTGTTCGGGGGAAAGTAAAATAACAAAGGCAAGTCCGAAGGCTAAGAAGTGCGGATGCAACAAGAAATTGGGCTATGTGGTTTGTAGAAGCGGGAAAGGGTTTGTCCATCATAAAAATAGGCGTTGTTAGATGACAAAACCCCGAATTTTAGGTTTTCTTCTTTCTGAGTATCATCCATGCAATAACAACGGCAGCGGCAACCGCGCTTAATCCCAAAATCAACGTTTCATAACCCAATTTTCCACCCCCTCTTATGAAAGATTCTCTACACTATAATAACGACAACCTAACATGTATACATTTTGCTGTAAGCAAGTCTTAAATAGTAATTATGCTAACAAGTTAGTTAGATGTGAAAAAAGATGGCATATAAGTCAAAACGTGATTTGCCAAAACTCGTAAGAGAACTAAAAACTCTCTCTCCATCAGAGCTATCAACGGAAATTTTGAAACGAACAAATCAAGAAAGAACACCTGAAAGCATAATAATGTGGTTCAAACGACATCCTGACGTAGAGGAACAGTTGAGAAAAGAAATTATTGGATACATCATTCAAAAGGAAAAAGAGAAAGAGCCACAGAAAAGAAAAATGCGACGAGCCCATACGAAAGCGTATGATGTTCCAATAGAAGGCAAATGTTCTATCTGTGGTTCGACAAAATCGTTGATGAGACATCATCCAAATTATGATAATCCACTAAACATAATCACAGTTTGTCGTAAATGCCATAAGAAACTCCATAACGGAGAGGATTAACCACGAAGTACAAACCCGAAAGGGATTTGCCAGATTTTGCGAGAGAACTTAAAACAGTCTCTCCAAGCAAGTTAGTAGAGATGGTTTTGAATAAAAGAAACGAGAGAGTGACTCCTGAAAGCGTTACGATGTGGTTCAAGAGGCATCCCCTGGTTGAGGAGCAACTGAGAAAAGAGCTTGTCGAAGGCATGCCTACCGAAAAGCAGGAAACGGACACAACGATATTTCAGAATGGCAATTTTCAGCAGATCAGAAGCGTGAAGGAATGGATGACGTACATGAGTGCGGTCAGAAGGATAAAAGACAAGACGCTGGCCCAACTGGTTATGGGTTTGCGGCAGGTCTGCACTGGAAACTTTAGCACTCTAAAAATCAATTTTGTTCAGGAAGGAAAATGGTGTTTGAAGCATCCAGACCGCTTAAACTATGACGACGCTTTAGAGTTCATCAGCTTGCTCAGGGCGCACAAGATTGATGTTTACGGATATGCTAAGACTCTGAAAAGCTTTCTGCTGTCAAAGGGAATCGTGGAAGCGTCTAAACTGATGGTTGGAAAGCCAAGAGGCTTCGCACGATACAAAGACCTGTTTGTGAGCCGCGACAAGCTTGACCGTATGCTGGATTGGGTCTTTTCGGCTCATGGGAAGGAAGCTTATGCGATTGACTGTTTGATGTTCACTAAGGCTTTTCGCATCAATGCGGTAGTGAAGGCTGACGTAAAGAACATGTCGGAAGAAGGAAGGATAACATTGTTCGAGAAGGGCCTTGAGCGCAAGTACGGCGAAGAGGGGAAAGCAGTGACTAAGAAGCCCGATGCTAAGTTGTGGAAGCTGCTGCTGGAAATCAAAGGGGCCAGAGCAAGCGGAAAACTGTTCAGCCTAGACGCTGATGATATGGCAAAAATCAATTTGGAAGCTGTTAAGCGGTTCTGTCCTGAAGTCCTAGCCAAATATGGGCACATCAACAGTAACCATTTTTGGAGGCACATGTTCGCTCAACACATGCTCAGACTCACAAACTGGCACACTGCAAAAGTGGCGGCTCTCGGCAACTGGACAGAGCAGGCCCTCAAAGAAAGCTACGGTGAACCGCCTGAAGACATCGTGCAGCACTGGACAGAAGAACATACGCTAGAACATGCGGTTGTGATAGCATGAAGCCGCAACTATGGCAGATTTTAGAATGGATTGATACCGTTCAAGACTTGGCAAAGAAGGCTTTTGAAGTGAAGGAAGCTCAACCATGACGCCTGATAGAGAATTAGCTAAAGAGGAAATACAAAGATTCCTCAAGGAGGCATCTGAGGGAAAGTTGCTTTACAAGGCACTTGACGCTTTCATGGAAGAAAGAACCAAGCCGACACTGCATGACCTTTGCATCAACGAGCTTTATGCGATAGCTGAAGGCGAAAAAGAATTAATCATAGAGCAGGGTCGAGAAATCAACAATTTGAAAGAACGGTTGAAAACATTAGAAGAGAAGGCGAAACCATGAAGGTCATGCGTAAGGATGGTTCAGTAGGCAACTTGGATATGGAGGCTCTTAATGATGTCAATGCAGATATTAGGTTCACTGAAAGGAAGATAGGCGAGAATCTTGAATTGAACAGAAGGTTGCGAGGGGAGCGAGCGAATCTTAGATGTCGAATGATAGAGCTGAAGCAGCGAAGAAGAAAACTCATATTCGGACAGTTTGAGGAAGCGGAACCATGAAACATAAGTATTCTTTCTTTTTCCGATGCTTAGTTGCATTGTTGGCAGGTCTAGTTGGATTGGCACTTTTGGAGTTTGCAGAGAGAAGGCGATTAAGGAGGAAAGCGAAACCATGACTGAACATCTGCATCTAATCAGAGAAAAGAAGCCAGAGGAAAAGCCAGAATACAAATTCGTTAAGGTTTGGTGTCCTCATTGTGATATGTGGATTTGGGTTATTCATCTAGACCTAGCACCTGAAAACCCAAAGGAAGCGAAACCATGAAGTCTTTAGCTATGTTGAAGATGGAAAAGAACTTCATTGCAGTTATTGAGAAGCAATATCCGAGAAAACCATATGAATACTTTGATTTAGGTTATTTGAGAATGAGGCTTTTGGAAGAGGTTACTGAATTGAATGAAGCTCTGAAAAGTGGAACAGTCGAAGATGCTAAGGGAGAATGTGCAGATGTTTCTAACATTGTTGATTATATATTTGAAAAATTGAGTCAAGAGAAGGAAGCGAAACCATGAAGAAATGTGACGTAAAAAGTTGCAAAGAAAAGGCTGTATGGTTCAGCAAAACAGAATCCTTGTGTACTTTCCACTATCAAGACAAGGTTAGAGAATCCTATGAGAGGGAAGCGGAACCATGACCGAACAAATCACAGAGAAGGAAGAAAAGAAGAAAGAAAGCGAAACCACGAAGCTGAAATGCGTCTGGAATGAAGGTTTGGAGTGCCCAATAAGAAAAGCATTCAGTAGGCCATCGGAGCAACGAGATATTGATAAGTATGTGAAGCCTTTGGAAGAAGCAGAATTGATGAAGATGTTTACACCGATATTTGACAAAATGAGGGATACGATGCAGAACGAGTTTGCCATTCTTCATTACTACTGTCACATATGCCCTTCGAAGCCTACAGCATAGAGTATTCTTTCCTTTCCCAAATTTCAAGGAGGCAAAATCATGACTAAAACCCGCGAAGAAAAACTTGAATACAGCAGAAAATATTACCGTGAACATCGACAAGCATGGATTGAATATAATCGGTTTTATTACGGTGGACATCGACAAGAAATCATTGAGCGTAATAAGAAATATTCTCGAGAACATCTAAAGGAAGTGGCTGAACGTCATCGGAAATATCGCCGTGAACATCTAAAAGAAGCGGCTGGATACAGTAGTATATATCTCCGAGGACATCGACAAGACGTCATTGAACGTAGGCAGAAATATCGGCGAAAAGTGCTTGAGAAGCTAGGTGGCAAGTGTGTCCGATGTGGCTTTTCAGATGTTCGAGCCTTGCAGGTTGACCATGTTCATGGCGGAGGGTGTATGGAACTTATGGAATTAGGCCACGGACGAAGCCGATTCTACAAAGAGGTCTTAGCAGATTCTGAAGGCCGATATCAACTGTTATGCGCCAACTGCAATTGGATCAAGCGAGCTGAAAATAATGAAGTAAAGTTAGCAATCTTGAAACGTCGTGAAATACACAAAGGAGATATTCAGCAACTCACCAAATTTTTTTAGCCGCCGCCTGATGATAGAGACAATGTATCAAAATGTTAGTGTGATATGCTAACATTTAGCATGGTATTGTTAGTTTACTACTTTCTGGAAACCTAGAAATAGCCCTAAACAATGGACAATGTTAGTATCGATACTAACACCTACCTAACTCTCAAAAACGTATTACGAATCGTATTACGTTTACCTCTGTAATTCTAGCCCCGCTGAAAAAATTAGGCGTATTCTATGCCCTATTCTATAATCGTATTACGCTTAAAAAATGTCGTATTACCACTCCATGAAAGTCCATGCCAAAACGTATTACGATCGTATTACGATCGTATTACGCCTCAGTTTAGCGTTTACCGTTAAACAAGCGTTGACGGTAAACGATAATTGTTTACAGAGAGTTGACGGTTTACCATTCACCCCAAATTTTAAATAGCTTGTTAGCAGACATTAGCAATCAGTCAGTGAGTGCGTCAGTATGAAAACAGTCGGAATAAGATTAGAAGACACAACTGTTGAAATCTTGCAGCATGAAGCCGAAAAACAGAACCTAACAGTCTCGGAATATCTGCGTGACCAGATTTTTCCTCTCATAGAAGGGTCAAAATCGCTTTCTCTTGAACAATCTCTCGCAAAACTCGAAAGAAGTCTCGCACTTCTTCATGTCTGTGTTAAGCCTCTACAAGAATTGGCTTTTGACCTGCAGAAATTCGAGACTCAATTAATCATAAAACACCAAAATGCTCCCCTCGCTGAAAAACAGCCAGAAATTGAAAACCCCCCAATTGAAGAGGAGAACAAAACAGATGGCTAAGAAAGTTTTCAGTTTCAAATTAAGCGACGAAGACCTAGCGTTTCTACTACAGCATGGAAAAGGGAAGACAGATGCACTAGAAAATATTCTGCAAAAACTTAGAACCATAGAAACACAACCACAAAGCGATATTCCTCTAGGAACATCAACAAATCTCTTAGACCCTTCACTTCCAAAAGAAACCCTCGAAGCCCGCAAAGAACTCTTAGAAGCGTGCAGAAGACAAGAACTACATCAATACATACCGCCTCCCTGTCCCTTCTGCGCCAAAATAAGCGAAACCGAAATCGAATGCGGCAAAGAACTCAAGAAAGGCAAGAAACCCCTACGGATGACAACAATTTCATGCTTGACATGCTGGGATAGAAAGGAATACATCAGAAAGAAAGTAGAAAAACAAAAAGACAACGAGGCAGAACAAGACAAGAAACTTGGGGAGAGGTCCACCACTGAAAGCGGTGAGGAATATGTCCAGATTCAGGGTAAGACTGGACCTATACGGGTGCTTGTAAGCGAGTTACCAAAACGGCAAAAGAGTTTAAGCGTAGAAGGAAGCACAGAATTCAGAGGATACTTACGCGAATGGAACTGCCGAAAACTCGCAACGAAGTTCGCCTATGTCAAAACTCCTGAACTCAAAGACAAACTGCCATGCCTTCAAGACCCCACCATCATATGCACAGAAAAAATATATCCAGAAAACCCCAAGTCGATCTCATGCAGAGAACTGATCGCTAACAAAATTCAGATCGAAGCCCCCGAACTCATAAAAGAACTCGCCACAAAAACCATAGCCACTTTTTCTAAACCCAAAGTTGAGGGGGGCGACAACTTTTGAAAGACATAGTGAAAATCTGGAAGCTACAGACATCAGCCCCCAACGACTACGAATTTGTATCGCTGAACGGAAGAATCGCAAACACCCGACCAACACCAAAAGAGGGGGAATAACACGAAAGTGCTGAAAGGAACCATACTACAAGACGGACACTTTCTCGATTTTCGCATAACAATCCGTGCAGAAAACAGAGAGGCCACCCAAGAGATCGCGCAAGTGGTCGCGCGGAAAATGCAGCAGAAAGGATGGATACCCAATGCGGCATGACATGGAAGTCTACTGTAGAGAAACCAACAAGCAAGTGAACATCGTAATCGAAAGCGAAGACCCGATAAAAGGCTTCTTCACTTCTCAACTTCTAATAGCCAAAGGGAAACCTGTCATCTGCTCGGCTGAAACTGGCTGTCTCCAAAGAAGCGGCGTTCAATGCTTCCTAAACTGTGAACAAATAGAAGGAAGAGTGAGTCTGAAATGGTAAAAGACCTGTCGGAACTTGAGCCTGTAAGCATAAAAATAACGGTCAAATCAAGAGGCATCGACGTACTAATCCACACCCTAGACCCATGCGACGCACTAGAAATAAGCGGCGTAGTCGCTCGACACCTCAGAGTCATGGGAACAGAACCAAAAAGCCTAGTGTTGCCATGAACCCTTTCTGTCCATACTGCAAATGCGTTCTAAAGCAAACCCGCGAAACGTGGAA
>Ga0315279_10004605_pt1 | contig 18443 bp, 17 predicted proteins | sample YL17G06_20_MG_FD_203694 | JGI IMG/M metagenome (GOLD analysis project Ga0315279, IMG submission 203694) | Sediment microbial communities from Yellowstone Lake, YNP, Wyoming, USA - YL17G06_20 | ecosystem: Environmental > Aquatic > Freshwater > Lake > Sediment | place: USA: Wyoming | collected... | reverse complement strand
CGAACAGCTGTACTTGAATACTTCAAGACATATGCAGAGCTTCTTGAGCTTTGCAGAAAGAACGGTATCCTCATAGCGGGGGTCAGTAAAGAAAGCAGGGCTACATTCTATCGTGATTTTTTGCTCAAGCTGATTTTCGGCGAAGAACTTGAAAGAGTCGATATCGAAGCTGGAGACAAACAGAGATTGAACGCGGTCTTTCAGGAAACATTGGATAATGAAAAAGCCGCTTTGAACAAACTCGCGAAGCTCAAGGGAAAGCACGGATCAAAGCTCGAAACTATCGAGCTGATTTTGGCGGAGCTCGCGTCTTCTCGGCCAGACTACCAGTTGGTGATGAACTTCGCCGGAGGAATAGGTTACACTCAACCGTTAGTGCTTGGACCATCAGCAAGGGCAGCAAGCAGAATGCGTCCTTTCAGTTCGGATCCAAGAAAGTATGTCAAGAACAGCTTTCCAATCACTGTAAATGAGAAAGGCGCGGAATTCGTCGATTGGGCTAGCGAGATAATTTCGGGCATTCCGAGTTTCCCAAGCTTCATTTCTTTCTATCTTCTGTTGGACGTTAGAGATTCGCCTATGAGGATCGATGTGCCCTGCTGGGATCATCCTCTGTCAAAGACAGGATGGCCCAGACCAATCGATGCGGACCTTGAAGGGTTGCTGAGGATCATGGTAAGCGGCTATTGTGGCTTGGACGCGTACAATCTCTGGCTTAAGAATGTTGATGAAAGGGTTAAATTGAAAAGGAGAATAGTGGATGAGATGTATTTCCCGCACATGGAAAAACTGTTTGACAGCAAGATAATTCGTGGAAGGGGGTATAGACGTGTCAAGTTCCCTTAAAGAAGTCGGCGTAATAATCGGTGAAGCAAGCTCCAACGAGTTTCTTTTCTCTTCAAAGCCTGATGACATGCCATCGCGATGGGAGTACTTGATGACTTACTCTGAAGAAGAGCTGGATGGAAAGCCTAAGCGGGTTGAAGTGGTCGCGCAAATTGAAAGAATCATCTCGGCTAGTCAGGCTTTGACGAAGGAGTTGGATTTTGATATTATCAAGAAGATTGTTGAGTCAGGTTTGGCGGATAGTAAGGTTTGGGGGAAGGCAAGGATTCTTGGGTTCTTGACTGAAGGTGGTGAGCTGCAGTTGCCGAAGAAGGCTGTGATGCCTGGCAAGCCCGTGTACATCGCACCAACGGAGTTGCTTGAGAAATTCTATTCTTTCCCTCAGGAAGAAGCAATTCGAGTGGGGAGTCTGATTACTCGCAGCGAGGTTCCTGTGGCGTTGTCGATCAAGGGCTTCCGAAGGCACTTGGCTCTCATTGCACAGACGGGTTCTGGGAAAACGTATCTTGCAGGCATAATCGCCGATGAGCTGCTTGCGAAGGGCGGCACAATAGTTATGCTGGATCCGCATGCGGACTATGTGTTTCTGGGAAGAGACGTTGCGGGAAAGAGACATGAGCTTTCCGATATGATAACAGTGTTCAGGAACCCAGCGAGCACAGGACGGTATTCTGCTGGAGAGGTTGGAAAGGTTGAACCTTACGAGATTTGTTTCTCAGACCTTGACCTTGATGAGGTAAAGTTGATCTCCGGGATAGGCGAGCACTTTGCCAACATTGTGAGCGGTGTGGAAAAGGCAATTGAGTATTTGAAGGCTGAGAAAGCTGTTTTTCAGCCCGAGGATTTGCTGGAGAAGCTGGGGGAGGCTGATGGCTGGAAGGAAAAAGGCGTTAGTGCAAGCGTAATCGGCGGTGCTAAGGCAGCTCAGAAATACATAAAGAGAATAGCCAGAATGAAGGTCTTCACTGCCGCTTCCACAAGCATAGACAAGATGCTGAGGCCTAAGCACCTTTCTGTCGTGGATCTTTCAGGTTTGAGCGATGGAGTTTCAGATTACATTACCTACAGAATCTTGTCTGACATTTATGACAAGGCCTCGAGCGGCGAGTTTGAGTATCCTGTTTTCGTTTTCGTGGAAGAAGCTCACCGCTTCATTCCTGCTGAAGGCCGCACTGATTCAGGCCTGATCATAAAGAAGATTGCTGCTGAGGGTCGGAAATTTGGTGTTTTTCTCGTTATGATTACGCAGCGGCCTTCTAAGATACATCCTGATGCTTTGAGCCAGTGCAACAGCCAGATAATCATGAGGATAACTAATCCTGATGACCAGCAGGCGATTGCCAGAAGTTCTGAGCGTCTTGGGCAGACTTTGCTTAACGACTTGCCTGGGCTTAGTACGGGCGAAGCTGTGATTGTGGGTGAGATGACTAGGGCTCCGGTGATGGTGAGGGTGAAGAAGCGTAGGACACGGGAAGGCGGTAGCGACATTGATATCATTGGCAAGATGAAGGCTGCTGTTGAGAAGGCTAAGGAAGAGACTACTGAGAACCAAAGCAGGAGTCTCAGAGATGAATTGAAAGGGTTCTTGGGCACGGGCAAAGAGGAGAAGCAGTAGTATGGTTAGGCTTGCCCATTTGGCTGACACGCATCTCGGGTATAAGCAGTATAACTTGGAGGAGCGGGAGAAGGACATCTACGATGCGCTAGAGGAGATTGGCGACAGGATTCTTGAGGAGCATGTGGATATTTTGGTTCACAGTGGGGACTTGTTTGATTCGCCTAGGCCTACGCCGCAGGCTTATTTTGCCTTCAAGAAGTTTCTGAAGAAGCTGGATGGGAAGGTGAAGTTCTTTGCTGTGTTGGGCGACCATGATAGGTCTAAGAGTCGGGGGTTGGCGCCGCATGTGCTTTTTGATGATCGGGTGCAGGTTCTGGGCGTCGGTGGGAACGCGGAGCATCAGTCGGTGAGTGTTGGCGGTCAGGATGTGTTGGTTGCGGGTTTGTCTAGTTTGAGTCGTGCTTGTCGTGTGGTGCTTGTGGAGGAGTTGAAGAAGCTTGGTGCTCTTCAGCTGGATGGTAAGGTTGGGGTTCTTGTCTTGCATGAGAGTATTGACAAGTTTTTCCCGTTCGGGTCCGAGCTCAGTTTAGACGAGGTTCCGAGGAACTTCAGTTATGTGGCGATGGGGCATCTTCATGCGCGGATAAAGGCTTCGTTTGGTGGGGGTGAGCTGGCTTATCCTGGTTCTTCGGAGATTATCAGGAAAGATGAGATTTCCGGTTGGAGGAAGCTTGGGAAAGGCTTTTACATTGTGGACCTTGAGGGCGGCGATGTTGAGGTGAGGGATGTTAATCTCAAGTGTATTAGGCCGCAGATTGAGGCGAAGCTGAGCTGTGCGCACTTGGAGAGGGAACTTGGGGACGTGGTTAAGCTGACTGAGGGCATGGCGAAGCTGCCGATCGTGCATGTGCGTGTCGAGGGCAAAGACATCGATAGGCAAGGTGTTCACCAGGCTTTGACCGGTGCCTTGGATGATAGGACTCTGGCGTTTAGGCAGGAAGTTGTTGAGGAGGCGGAGTTGAGGCTTCCAGAGTTGAAGCCTGGCTCGTTCTATGTGAATCAGGTTATCAGGGACTACTTCAAGGATGAGAACGTGGCAGAGCTTGCGATGGAAATGCTGAAGCATCTGAGGTACGGGGACACGGATGAAGCCAAGAAGGTTGCTGATGAATACTTTCAGAAAGTGGAGAAAGCATGATTCTTAACAGGGTTAGGCTCGAGGACTTCATTTCGCATAAGAATACGGTGATTGACTTAGGCTATGGTATTAACGTGGTTGTGGGGCCTAATGGCGCGGGCAAGACTTCGATTTTGGATGCGATAAGCTTCGCGTTGTTTAATGATTATGGTAATCGTGGGAAGAAGGAGAACCTCATCAACTCCCGAGCAAACCGGTGCAAGGTTGGGGTGGCCTTCACCGAAGGCGGAATTGGCTATGAAGTTGAATGGTTGATGGAGCGGAAAGGATCGGCTCACGGCAGCCTGTTTCGGGTCGAAGGCGCCAAGAGGATTCTATTGGCTAGGGATGGGGAGCGCTCTGTTGTTCCCGAGATCCAGAAGGTTTTGGGCATTGACAAGAACATGTTTCTGCAGTCAGTTTACGTGCGGCAGGGCGAGATTGAGAAGTTTGTCACAGCTAGGCCTGGAGAGAGGAAGGAGCTTATTTCGAGACTGCTCGGGGTTGAGGATCTTGAGAAGGCTTGGGAAGGCATAAAGACCGTTATTCAAGTTTACCGTGAGAAGCAGATCGAGCTGGAAACCGCCTTAGACCGGAAAGCAACCATAGAAAAAGAAAGAAGAGAACACGAAGCCAAATCGACGGAGCTAGAAGAGTCTCTGATTACAAAGAGGAAACATATTGCTGGAATCGAGACTGACCTGAGAAACTTGCAGATAGCCTTGGACCAGTTGAAGGTAAGAAAGAAGGAATTCGACAAGTGTGACAAAGAGAGAGGAATCGTCGAGGAGAAGATCGCCGGTCTTGAGAGTAGGCTGGAGAAAGATGAAGAAGGGTTGGCTCAGGCTGTTGCGGCTGAGGTAACGGTGAGGAAGCTTGAAGATGATGTCAGCAAACTGCCGTTTTTGGATGAGTATGTGCGTGGTCTGGCAGAGAAAGAAAAGCAAGAACTGAGGCAGCGCGCACTCCAAGAAAAGCTGGGCGAAATAGGACAATTGAAGAAAACGCTGGAAGAAAACGCGGAGAACCATGAGCTTTACGTCGAAAAGGGCAAGGTCATAACCGAGAAAACCAGCGAACGAAGAAAACATGAGGGCGCAGACGTTGCTCTGAAGAAAGCAAAGAAGCAAGTCGACGAGTGTGAGAAGGAAGAGAAGAAGAAAAGCGCAAACTTGATGAAGGAACTGGAAAAATGCTCGAAGGCTCTTGGCGAGGCGGTGGATGTTGACAGTGTTGAGGCGGTTCTTGAGAAGAAGAGGAAGGAGTTCCAAGACGCGGCAGACAAGCTTGATGGAGCGATTAATGCGGATACCGGAACCATTAGTGTGCTGAGCCAGCGCATAGGGGAATTAGACGAGAACTTGTCCAAGTTTTCAAGCGAGGCTGAAGTGAAGGCTTGTCCAACCTGTGAGACGGAATTGCCGCCTGAACGTTTGACGCAGTTGATAGGCAAATTCTCTTCGGAGAAGGGCGAGGCAGAGGCCAAGCTTGCTAAGCTGCGGGATGATTTGAAGGAAGCGAATGCCGAGAGAAAGCACGTTGAAAAGGAAGAGAAGAAGATAGGCGCCATTGAGCCAGAGAGAGTCAGGAATCTTGCCGCTGAGCTGGTTGAGGCAACGGGTAATGTGGTGCGCCAGAAGGCTGAGGTTGAAGAGCTTGAGAAGCAGGCTGAAGCCCTGAAGGAATTAAATGAAGAGTTGGAGCGACTTGAAGGCGAAAGACGCGGGCTTGAGGAAGCTTCTAAGGAGTTTGAGTCTGCAAAGCGACGGTTGGATAAGTTGCCGTCTCAGGCTGAAATCGAAGGTGAAATGGAGCCCATTACGATTGCCCTAGCAGATGCTTCCAAACTAATGCAAGAAGTCCTGGAGAGGCTGGGGTATGAGCCGAAGGAGCCTCAAGAGGAACTGAAGGAGCTGCGGAAGAAGAAGGGGGAGTATGATCGGAATGTGCCGTTGGCGGAGAGGAAGGCAGAGTACGAGTCAAGCGTGGCGGAGACCACCAGCGAATTGTCTGGCTGTAGGGGAAGGTTTTCTGAGGTAGTTCGTGGCCTTGAGGAGCTTGGCTATGATGAAGAGGAACATGGAAAGACGCAGGATCAGTTTGACACCACGAGCAGGGCTAGGAATGGGTTTGAGAAGGATATTGCTCTCACGGAGCAAGCTAAGACAAATGCTGAAGAAGGAGCCCGAAAGTGCAGAGAGGAGTTGAGAGGTCTTGAGGCCTTGGCTGTGGAGAAGAAGCTGGTGGATGGTTTCATCGGGGTTTTGAACGCGGTTAGGGATGCTTACGGTAAGGATGGGGTTCAGAAGGTGATTAGGGCTAGGGCGAGGCCGCTGCTTGAGAAGTCGACGAGGGATTTGTTTGAGCGGTTTAATCTTGCTTATTCTGACATTAGGATTGATGATGACTATGGGATTAGTGTGATTGGGCCTGGTGGGGAGCAGGATATTGATCAGATTAGCGGTGGGGAGCGTGTGGCGTTGGCGATAGCGCTTAGGCTGGCGATTGCGCAGGTTTTGTCTGGGAAGGTTGAGACAATAATTATGGATGAGCCTACGACGCATTTGGATGAGGAGAGGAGGAAGGAGCTGGTGAATATTTTGAACTCGTTTTTCAGAGAAGGCGGGAGAATCATACCCCAAATGCTGATAATAACGCATCATCCCGAAATCGTAGACGTAGCAGATGTAGTCTACGTAGTAAGCAAGAAAGAAGGCTACTCAACCGCAGAATCCGGATCACCCATCCAGAGCACTGATTGAAGATCCATAGCGCGCGCAGCACGTAAGTGTGGGGGGTAAAGTTTACCCCCAAACCCAAACCCCCAAACAGCACGCGCACAACCATGCGATTAGCACTAAGAAGCGCGTGCCCTTTCTAAAGCGCCCGTAACCTATTTCGTTTCTTTCCATTGCGTTGCAAGTTCGTAAAGGAACTCGAGATTGGCGACGAAAAAGTTGTCGGGAGATAGCCAAGTGTCGAATGGTGAGGGGATCGGTTCAAAAGATGCTTGCTCCACGGACTTGCCACACTTTATCATATTCACTACAATGTTCTCAAGTGACTGAATATATTGAAGCATCACCGAGAGACTTGCGGATCGACCCACAGGGCCATGACCAGGAACGGCAATCTGGACTCCTAACCCTTCGACCTCAGCGAGTGATTGTTTCCATTGTTCAGGAGAACCACTTGCGAGATAAGGATGGCAATTGACAAAAAGCAAATCCCCCATAAACGAGATTTTCTCTTCCGGCAGGTAAAGAACAACGTCGCTTGCTGTGTGACCAGCAAAAGGGAGAAGCTCAACCTGTCTTCGCATTCCGTGTATCATTAGGCTGCCTTCAAACGTAATGTTCGGCAATCGCGTCTTCAACTTGGGATGTGATTTCATGATTGCCTCGTAGTAAACGATTGACAAAGCGAGGTCTCGACGTCGCTTGGGATCTTTCTCCAGTCTCAGCTTCGACTTGGTGTCTACAAGCGCTTTGGGAATGTTCTCCTTTTCCCATGTGATCTCCTCAGGTTCTTTGTGAGCGATTCCCTCAAGAGTTGTTGCCGTGCTAAGAATATCGACATTAGGAGGGAAAACTTGGTTGCCTCGGATATGGTCGTTGTGATAGTGACTGTTGACCACGCGAATAGCGTTCTGCGGAGTGAGTCGCTTCGCTGCCCTTAGGAGGTCTTTGGCAGGGTCTGGAGAGATAAACGTGTCAAAGACAACAGTCCTATCTCCAGTGTCTACAATGCCCGCGTTACAGATAGCGTAGCCTTCCTCCGATGCAACTGCAGCATAGACACCATCCGCAAGTCTTTGAAGTTGAAAGTGTTTAGACTTTGGAATGCTCACTTAAGAAACCCTTTCTTTTGATCCGACGTATACGTACTAGCATAGCTATAACTGTTTGTGCACCCTGATCGATCGATAAGCCTCCGCGCGCCTCAGCGTCTTAGCGCACGCGTACGCTTACACATAAACACAAACCTTATCACCCTTACGTGTCATCATCTATCTGATGATCAGAATATGGGCAGCACTAGATTGATTCAGTACACTCATGCCGTTCGGAGGAGATATTTGAAGATACTAGGTGAGTTGCCCTGGGATGAAGTTATCAAAGATAGAGGAGCGAGTTTTCCCTCGATCAGAGACATATTTCTACACGCACTTGATGCAGAGGATTTATTCATAAACTATATTGTACAAGGCAAATATGAAAAATGGGTTTCACAGGACTATGGAAATTTCCTAAAAATACATCAGATTGAGGGACGAGTTGACGACGTGGAAAAGAACGTTGATGCATATTTAAAAACATTAACAGAACGCGAACTTGACAGAAAAGTCGCGTTGCCCTGGAGGCCATCCTTTCTATTGAGAGTCGATGATGTTCTGATCAACGTGGCGATCGAAGACGCATGCCACATGGGAGAACTGATCGCGTTGATGTGGCAATTCGACAAAGAACCACCATTCTTAAGCTGGTCTGCTTTTGTCGAGCAGAACCCGTAGAGCACGCTAAAAGGTTACCCACACCTCGCATGGGCGTGCCTTCAATCGCGCGCCAGCTTGTTGCTAAATTCAGACTTTAATAGATTTTATTCGACAACTATCCTTCCGTCAAAACATCGAGACACATGACAAGAAAAAACCCAGACTCATTAAAACCCATTTTTGCCCGAATTTAGCAACGGCCTAGCGCGCTATCGATCGATGCGTGCAAAAGCGTGAAGGCAATGGAAATAAGGAATCTCAACCTTTCTTTGTTTGTTCTCTTTTCTTCATTTCATTGTAGAGGTATTCAAAGTAATAGTATATTGTTGGGTCATTTTGTTGCTGTCTGCCTTTGATAATCCCTGTCCTGACGGTTTCCCATGCCCTCGCAATTGCTCCACCAAACAAGTCATCAATCAATGTGTCGTTCACAATTCTCCTCTTAAGGAGAATACCGACCCCTTCAAAGAACAAGCTCACTTGATTGAATTCCTGAAGCCCCCCAACTTTCTCCTCAAACTCATGGACGTCATCTATGTCATCAAATTCTCGGGCTCTCTTTTTTACTTTTGCCCATGCATTCTGGAACTCGGTGCTACTGAACGTAGCATACAGCCTCATGACAAGGTCTGTTTGTTTATTTTGGGCTTGATGCTGAATCGCCAGAATATAGTAGACAACACCAACCAGTACGCCTGCAGTTGCAACAATAGCTGAAATCTCTGTTAAGTCAACGATTCTCAACACCCAGTAGACAAGGTTAGGTGAGATAAGTATTAAAGATTACATCAGAGACACTAGATCGATAGCGCGCGCCCGCTGGTTTGAAAAATCGTTCTGACTAAGAACAACGACTCGAACGTTCCATTCAGTTCTCTCACTCCGCAAATACATTGCGAGTAGCAAAGCCTCTTCACTTAGAGTTTCAATTTCCTGTTGTTCTCCCATTCTGACACTTGGGATCCGAACCCTGATCTGGAAGTATCGGTTCAGACCCTTGATTAGATCACGTGTTTGAGAATCGTTGAGGTATTCCCTCTTTCCTTTTCGGTTGGTTGACAGATCCTCGTTCTTCATTATGAAATCTCCTTTGCGAAGTGTTAGACACTATTGAATTACGAAATCGTCCACGAGGTAGCGGTACAGTTCCTGAAAATCGCAGACAAGGCTTGGCTTTCCATCCGCTGTGCTATGGAGAAAGCCAAGATACGGCTCAAGCTTCGCTTTTATCAAAGCATGACGCACTTTCCACGAAAGAAGCTGATACAGGAGTTGCATAGAAACACTCTAGAATCTAGCTCAGGAATCTGAAGTTCCCATGATATTTCCACTTGGAAGTTTTTTGCGTAGTAGTATTCTTCAAACTTGGCAAGTGATACATGCCTGTGTGTTTACGGTTCTTCCGCAAGTCATAAAAATTGAAGTAGTTGATATTGTGAATACTAGAGATTGCGTGACAAGGCGGTATGGTTATGAAGAAACTAATGTTAGTCATACTTGTCGTTTCCCTGCTTCTAGTTCCTTTACTCATGCAGAGAGTAAGGATCGAGCGGGTAAACGCTTCCCCATCCACGAATATTTTTGCAGACACGACTGACGGATATCTAGACAGTAGCAGCATTGTCTATTCAACGTTCCCACAGATGAGCCTAGGAGACTGGAGCAACAACGCGTACTCGCATTGCTACGTGAAATTCAGCTTATCCGGCGTTTCAGGAGCATTGTCTTCTGCAACGTTGAATCTTTACGTGTACAGAAGCTATCATGATAACAACAGTTACTCTGCTAGCCCATTGGCCAATCCGGGGCTTGGGAACTGTGAAGTCGTCCACATAGCAGACTATGACGCTATTGACACCTCAGATTTCAGTGCTGCCTCTATTGGCAATGATCCGGGCGTACTGCTGAGCGGTTCGGCGACTCCAAGCGTCGGATACGTCTCAATAGACGTCAGAGCTGCAATGCAGGACGACATGAACCATGGAAGAGCGTGGAGCACATTCATGCTCCCAATGAGTACGACCACTGACGGTAACAGCGACAACGACTACTGGGTATTCTACACATCCCGCGATGTCTCCCCAGCTCATCACCCTTACGTCGCATACGACCTGGTATACCAAGGAGACTTGATTCTCACTGGAAACAACGTGACCACCATTACTGGAAGGTTTGACATCAACGGAAGCATAATTGTTAAGGAAAACGCAACCCTCATTCTGAAAAACGCCATAATAGACTTCACACAAGCTGAGGATTGGGAATTTGGCGTGTTTTTGAGAGATCCTTCAAATGGAAATCCTCGCCTGGAAGTCGCAAACACAACCATAACCTCAAACCATAAATTCTCCATCAAACTATATCAGAACAGTTCAGCAATTGTACATGACTGCCAACTTACAGCGCTACCCGGGTTCTATTGCTGGCTATGGACACATGATTCATCAACCGCATCTTTCTACAATTTGACTGTATACGGCTTAAGCTCTATGAGCCGCTCTGGCGTTCTCATCTTCAATTCAACTATAGTAATCTTGAACATCTACGATCCTTGTGTTGCATCCAGCTACAACAGCACATTCGATACTGCAAATGGTTATGGGTCATCGCTTATTTCAATAGACAAGTCTGCAATAAGAGATGTGCAGGCCTTTGACTCTACAGTTTTTCGAATTTCAGATTCTGCGATTGATGGCTCGATCTACGGATACAATGAAACAGCAATATGGTTGACAAACTCTACCTATGGCGATAGTGCCACCAGCAATCAGTCAAAGGTTTTTGAGTGCTGGTATCTTGATATCCACGTGATAGACTCAATCGGTCAAAATGTTCCCTCTGCCAATGTGACGGGTATTAATCCGAATGCAACAATAGCTGATTCAAAGCTGACAGATGCAAATGGTTGGGCAAGGATAGTGTTGACCGAAAAGATGGTGAACGCCACAGGAGCATATCCCGTCGGAAACTACACTGTCGAAGCATCCTACCTGACCTACTCAAACAGCACAACAGTAAACATGACAGGAAACAAACAAACCACTCTAACACTGGATGGTCTCGTGATCCCCGAGTTCCCATCATTCCTTATTCTTGCGTCATTCATGACGGCGGCACTGCTTACAGTCGCAGTCTGCAAAAGAAAAAAATGGAAGCTGAAGCTCCCCCGCATAGGCTGTTTCAGTGGTGCGCGGTACAGATAATAACCACGTCGACCACAAACTCGATTGCGCCGTGAGGAACCCGCATGGAAAGAATCGTATCGTGCTGTGGAATAACGTGTTCTGATTGCCCAGCCTTCAACGCGACTAAAAAAGATGACAATGCTGAAAGAGAGAAGGTGGCGGAACTGTGGACAAAAGCGTATGGCCACCCGTTCAAAGCCGAAGACATCAACTGTGACGGTTGCATATCCAGAGGACCACGCGTCTTCAACTACTGCAACATCTGCGAGATAAGGAAATGCGGACGAGAGAGAAACGTGAGCAACTGTGCCTACTGCGACGACTACAAATGTGAGAAGCTTGCCAAGCTCCACGAGCAAGCGCCCAAGGCTAAAGAGACCCTTGACAAGATACGAATAAGCGTAAGCAAGAACCCCAAGAATTAACAAGTGCGTACCTGTGTTAGATGGTGCGCGCGTCATGTGCATTTTGGGCACGTGCTGGCCGAAGAAACTAGGATTTCTCCTTCTCGCAATAATATAGCCAGCTTACCAGGAAAACCAAGGCGACAACAAGGAAAATCAGCGAAGAAATGGAATAGACGTCCGAGGTGTTGGCTGCTGACTGTCTGTTTAATCTTATATATTGAAAGACTGCACTGGAGTCTCTGAAGCCAAGGAAGCTGTGGAACATGGGCAACGAGTTGGGTCAGACCGAGAAGAATGGCCGCCTGTTTCTTCCTTCGTTGGCGTTTTCGTACTTTGCCACAGGCCCGCTAGGGGTTCTTGTGTCACTGCTTCTGGTTGACATTGGGCTCACGTTTAATGCTGATGTCAGTTTGACGAGCCAAGTCAACACTTCTTATAGTATAACTGCCTTTGTCTTCGCACTGCTCATGGGAGTCCTTAGCGTCAGATTCAGACGTAAGACACTGCTCATCATCGGCATACTCCTGACATGCAGTTCAGCCCTGAGCTTCTACTTCGCTTGGGACTTCGTTGTGGTGCTTGTAGCGTATTCTTTGAGCGGCATCGGATGGGCCATGATCTCGCCGACCGTCTTCACACTGATCGGAGAGCGCATCTCCCTGGCAAAGAGGGCAAACGCAATCGGCCTCACTGTCGCGGCCGGAGCACTGGGATATGTCATTGGGCCTCTCCTGATTGCCTGGATTGCCAGCCTTGGCGGGTGGCGTCTCTGTTTGGTTGGATTTGTGATGCCGGTTCTTCTCGTGAGCCTTTTGATGGCTTCGGTCGGCGTTCCTTCATCCTCGCGCAACGTTCAGAAATTGCCGAATGGACGAGATTATCTGAAAGGCTTCAAAGATGTATTGTCCAACAGGTCTGCAGTGGCATGCATAGTTGGGGATGCACTTCGTTCTACCGCGTTTGTGGCAACCCTCATCTACGTAGCATCGTTTTTTAGGACGCATTTCCAGAAGTCAACAGAATTCGCATCCTTTGTCCTCTTGGGGGGAGCTTCATGCTACGCCATAGGCAGCGTGATTGCGGGTCCATTCGTAAACAGACTTGGAAGAAAGAAATTGACTGTCGTAAACGCAGTTCTTGCTGGAACGTTTACGATTTGCTACTATCTCACGCCGAACCTGTGGCTCTCCATGACGCTGGTGATGGTTGCTAGTTTGTTTTTCGGCATGCTGGTCTCTTCAGCCAACAGCCTCATCCTTGAACAGATTCCAGAAGCCCGTGGAACAATGATGTCCTTGAGCACCGCATCGTTGAACCTCGGATCCGCTCTCGGCACAGCAATCGGCGGACTGGCGCTCTCCTCGTTTGGCTACGGAGGACTAGGAACAACCCTTGGAGCAATGGGAATAGCAGCAGCGTTCGTGTTCCTTCTGTTTGCCAGAGAACCCCTTAACAAATAACCAAAAGCTTAGAGACAGACAAATACAGGAGCGTGCGCCATGAGAATCGCTCATTCTGGCCTTATTCTAGCGAAGTAGGAGAACATGTGAGCTATATTTGGGGGAGTTGGGGACGAATCCCTGCATTATTCCATACACACATTGGCTTGAACCACATGGCCGGTGGCAACGTCTCCCGCAAAACCCCCATTTTTGTGTCGAGGTTTCTTCTCTAATGAAAATTATATATGGCTGCGTTCAATAAGTAACCAATTACCATCTACAAAGGATGGGGACTTGTTTGCCTATCGACCCTTATTTTCAGAAGAAAAGGAAGAAAGTTGGCAAGGAGGACGGTGTAGCTGTTTGGGGGCCCGTGGATCCACCTGGGAAGCTTGGTATACGTGGAACTAACGTGGCTGTTGACTGGGACATTTGTGCAGGCTGCGGCATATGTCTTGATGTTTGCCCAATGCATGTTTACGGTTGGAAGGAGGCTTCTGGTCACCCAGCGTCAGATAAGAAGCCTTTTCCAATCGGAGAATCAGAGTGCGCATGTTGTTTTGAATGTGAAACCCAGTGTCCAGTCCAAGCAATCCGAGTCGTTTTCGGGCCACCAAAAGGATTTATCGTGGCCGTTCCGTTAATGCTCGCCCAAATCATAGTCAGTGTTATCTATGGCATCGCGTTTGGACCGTATTTAGGTCTAAGCATTCCATTCTACGTTGGATGGATAATCTTGGTTGCTGGTCTGCCATTCTTCTTCTCCCCATCGATATATTTTCCAAAAGCACAAGAAGGAAAAAGCGTGATGGACACTCGCGCTATTGTTGATAGCGGAACCTACGGGATTGTTCGACATCCGCAAGTTCTAGGCTGTATCTTGTTGATGTGCGGCTCTATCTTGATTTCCCAACATTGGCTGAGCGCAATCGTCGCCGTTCCAATATCCGTATTGTTTTATCGATATGTCCTGAAGGAGGAAAAAAACCTAATCGTGAAGTTTGGCAATGATTACAAATGCTACATGCAAAGAGTCCCAAGTATAAATTTCATAGTTGGGATAATACGGCTGCTGAAGTCTAGAAAACATGAGTGAATGCTTCTAGGCCTATTTGCGGTGGGGTCGTTGCGATTTGGACTCTCCGCAGATTGGAGACATCACCAAACGTTCCTTTTTTCTATCGCGCCAGCGATTTCCTGAACGTCGGTATAGTAGTGACATGCACAGTTACGGCAATCGCTATTGCTGACAGGATTATCTGAAACATTAGAACGTTCACTAAAAAGAAAATGGAGTAGCAGATTGTCGCCCACAGCAAAAATAGTGTGAGAATCTTGCCTTTTGGGGAGATTCCTTTTCCCTCTCTATAGTTTCTTATATAGCTTCCAAACAACTTGTTGCTAAGCAACCATCGATGCATGCGCTCTGAACCTTTGTAATAACATGCGGCTGAGAGTAGGAGAAACGGAGTGGTAGGCAGGATGGGCAGAAATACGCCTACAGCCCCCAATCCTAAAGAAATAGTTCCAGCTACTATGAATATCGCCTTCTTAAGACTGCTCGGTCTGCACTTGCCCTCAGGTTTGTTCATGAAGATATACCCTGCTTTTGGACTTGTTTAATTTTGCTATCACTCGCCTGAATAGCGCTCCGGACCGTGCCTGTCTCGGTTCAGCTACTGCCATTCTTCACGGGCTGGTGCATTGAAATGCCCAAAATAAGTCTCTCATCGGAAAAAGGACAGTGCTGAGTTTAGTAGGTTGCTAGGATTTGAACCCCCACCACAGTGGCGGCGTCTCCGAAAACCTCCTTTTTCTGGTTAGCATGGCATGTGTTCTCGTTTGTAGTGCCGCCGAGCTTTGGTACGGTTACCGCAGTCTTTCATATCACACCATTTGCGACTGCGATTTCGACTCATGTCCAGAAACAGCCAGCCGCATTTTTCTTCTGAGCATCTGCGGATTCTATCTAGCTTGTCAGATGTCAGTAGGTCTGCTGCGGAACGTACTGCTGGCCAGAGCATCCGGTCAAGTGTGTTGTCTTTGAAGGCGTAGCTCCATTTGTGTCTGTCCGCCGTCTGCTGAAGTCGCGTCTGGGTCATTGCGTTGGCAAGTTCCGCGTTAAGGGTAGCTATGTCTGATGGTTTTGATAGTTGATGATTGACGATAGCAGTGAAGATGCGGTAAAGCGCTTCTCGTAGGATGATGGCTCGTTCGAGAACTGTTTTTGCGTCAAAAGGGTGTAGTTCTGCTCTTCGAAGAAGATCTAGGGCTTCGTTTTCAGTCAGGATGTCTGCGTTTCGGCTCCATGAGACAAGGTCAGAGTATTTGGTCAGCCATTCATGCGGATGCTCGCTATTGTGCCAGTCTACTGTGTTGACAAAGTCTAGGCATAACCAGCCGCCTACCCGTTTTAAGTTGTATGCATGGGTTATTACGTCAATCATGCTTTCTCTAACTACCTAAATGCGTTGTTGGTGGTTATAAGTTTATATCTAACCTCCATAAATTGTATAAGGTGGTTATGAACATGCTGGCGAAAACAAGCAAAACCCACCCTAGCACTTGCGCGGAGGAACTGTTTCATCACTTAGCAGAGTTCGGGTTGAAGGGACGCATCGTATCGGTCCAGCATCTTCCCGAATTGAAAGATTCCGTTGAAGGCTGCCACGGGCAAGGCTTGTTTGACAAGGATTTCTATTTAGAACGTCTCGCTTGGTTTGATTTCCGAGTCCCCAACAGCCTGCCAGAAGCAAAATCCATGATGGTGATCGCGGCGCCTCGTCCTCAGAGTCAAGCCGTCTTCACATGGAGTGGTGAGAGCCGAGCGCTCATTCTTCCCCCAACCTACGTAGCGTATAAGGAAACGACCAAGCGGGTAGAGGATCTCTTGGCGAAGTTTCTGAGCACCAGAGGATACCACGTCGCGGCAACAGCGCTGCCTTTGAAACTCCTAGCTGTGCGAAGTGGGCTTGGGGAGTACGGAAGAAACAACATCTGTTACGTTCCAGGCATGGGGAGTTTCCTCCAGCTGGTCAGCTTCTACTCTGATCTGCCCTGCGAGAAAGATGACTGGCGGGAAGTACAGATGATGAAGAGATGCAAACACTGTTATGCCTGTCGTCGGAGCTGTCCGACAGGCGCCATCTCTTCTGATCGTTTTCTACTCCACGCCGAACGGTGTATTGTCTTTCACAATGAAAGAAAAGGTGATATTCCATTTCCGGCTTGGATGGGCCCGTCATGGCATAATTGCTTGTACGGTTGTCTTCACTGTCAGAGGGTTTGCCCAGAAGACAGGAACCTTCTGCAATGGATTGAGGAAAAGGAAAAATTCTCCCAAGCAGAAACTGGTCTCCTTCTCGAAGGAGTGTCTCGCTGTAAGCTACCTGCAGCAACTGTAAGAAAATTGGAGCGTCTCGACCTGATTGAAGATCTGGACAATCTCCCTCGCAACCTTGGCGTTTTCTTTAGGAAAGATGCGCACAGGGGAAAGAGCATTGAAGCGCGCGCGAAGCAACGCAGCTGTTAGAGTCCGGGTTCGACTACGTAACAGATATAGACGAGCACAAACTATTCAGAAAGCGCAAGCAAGAGGGGTATAGTCCCTCCAAAAGGGCCCGTAGTCTAGGCTGGATTAGGACACTGGCCTGCGGAGCCGGAGACCCTGGGTTCAAATCCCAGCGGGCCCGCCAAAAACCATCCTGCAGCTGAGCCGCACGCGAAAAGACTAAATTGACTGACGTTATGGTTCTCTTCCTACTGCAGGGTTGCCATGAGCCTTCAGACTAAAATGATTGCGGCTTTTGCCGCCCTTTACGTGATTTGGGGTTCAACGTACTTAGCTATCCGCATAGTCATAGAGTCGTTGCCGCCTTTCTTCATGGCTGGAACACGATTCATCCTCGCAGGCGCCATTCTATACGTTCTGACCGGCGTACGCGGCTCTTCGCATCCAACAAAGTCTGATTGGAAAAAGGCGTTCGTGGTTGGCGGGTTGATGCTAATGGGCGGACACGGCGCCGTCGTTTGGGCAGAGCAGTGGGTGCCTTCAGGCTTGCCTTCCTTGCTTGTTGGAACCGTACCTCTGTGGATAGTGCTTCTGGACTGGGTGTGGAACCGAACCAAACCGGGCATCATGGTTGCTGCCGGCCTAGCGCTAGGCTTCGTCGGCGTCGTGCTTCTGGTTGGAGGCGTAGAAAGCCTAGGAGCAAGCAGCGTCGACTTTGCCGGAGCTGCCATCATCGTCTTTGGCGCCTTCTTGTGGGCTAACGGCTCGCTCTATTCACGCTCAACCAAGCGGTCAGATTCACAGTTTCTGGCCACTGCCCTAGAAATGGTTGCAGGCGGTCTGCTACTGCTTGCCGCAAGTCTCGTCGTGGGAGAGTGGACAAGAATCAGGCTAGATCTGGTCTCCGTTCGCTCAATGGTTGCTTGGGTCTACCTCATCGTTTTCGGCTCACTCGTCGGCTTCACTTCCTACATCTGGCTACTCAAAGTGAGCGCTCCAACTCATGTCTCAACCTACGCCTACGTCAACCCAATAGTGGCCATGTTCCTGGGCTGGGCGCTGGCAAACGAGCCATTAACAACAAGAAACATAGTAGCAGCGGCAATAATCCTAGCATCAGTGGTAGTGATAACCACTTATCAACCAAAGAAGAAACACATGGACAAAAACGCGCGCAATTAGGATGTACTCCCAAAAACTTTCAGCAACTGATCAAAAATCTTACCTGCCCCTCTTATTGGGATTGTATGATCTGGAGAATCGTGAACACACCAGCGTTCCTAGCTCTCCTCTTAACATATTCATTGTCCAGCTTGCCTTCCTGCCTGACCAATACACTCTTCACATCCTGCTCGTCTACCGCGCCTCTATCCGGTCTTGTCAGCTTGTTCACGATGAAATCCTCTGGAGAAACTATCCACGCCTCAAGATCACCGCCCAACTTGGCTTTTCTTCTTCTCCTCAGAGTCTCATCATCGAAGACGATTCCATCAGGCTTTGACCACAATTCAATTTCCACTTTCTCTTTTTTGTCCAAAACCAAGATCACTGGGTTTCGAGTTGAGCGAATCGTAGCCTCAAAGTCGGCCGATTGCAGCCAGTGGCAAAACTGGTCCAATTCCCTTTCAGTTCTTATCGCGACTGCCAAGTCAACGTCAATCGTTGATCGGATTCTTCCGTAGAAGGGAAGGGCAAAGCCGCCAATCACCATATAGTCGATCTTCTTATCGTCAAATACTTTTAGAAGTCTCTGAAGAGACCTTAGTATTGCTGGCAATAGTGTTCAACTCCATGAAAAGCTCGAACGCTGAATGTCCACCGG
>Ga0315279_10004602_pt1 | contig 18450 bp, 26 predicted proteins | sample YL17G06_20_MG_FD_203694 | JGI IMG/M metagenome (GOLD analysis project Ga0315279, IMG submission 203694) | Sediment microbial communities from Yellowstone Lake, YNP, Wyoming, USA - YL17G06_20 | ecosystem: Environmental > Aquatic > Freshwater > Lake > Sediment | place: USA: Wyoming | collected... | reverse complement strand
GGCAAGAAAAGATTCATCTATGCCGATGGGTCCTTTCATGGGCTAAGCTTTGGAAGTCTCTCCGTCACTGGACGGACATATAGACGTTACTTTGAACCTCTTCTGCCCAATTGCGAAAACGTGCCCTTCGGCGACCTTCAAGCATTAGAGTCGAAGCTAAGGCAGGGCGATGTCGCCGCCTTTATCGTAGAGCCCGTACAAGCAGAAGGAGGCTGCAATATACCCCCAAAAGGGTACCTGGCAGGCGCACGAGAACTGTGCAACAAGTATGATGCGCTGTTGATTCTTGACGAGATTCAGACGGGCTTTGGCAGAACTGGCAGGATGTTCGCGGCTGAGCATGAAGGTGTGAAACCCGACATTATCGTTGTTGGCAAAGCGCTTAGTGCGGGCGTGTTGCCGATAAGCGCCTCGGTCACAAGCCTTGAGATTTGGAAAAAAGCCTACGGTAAAGAGGATAGTTGGGATTCTCTTATCTCGACGTTCCGTGGTAACCCTAAAGCCTGTGCAGCAGCCCTCAAGGCTATTGAGATCCTTGTGCGAGACGGGTTGGTTGAACACGCAAGGAAAATGGGAGAGTACGCTCTACAAAGGCTACAGGATCTGAAGACGCGCCATAAGAATATCAAGGAGGTACGGGGGATAGGTCTTCTATTGGGGATCGAATTCCCTAGCGAAAACACTTCAAGCTTCATTCTTGGTAGGATGTTGAACCAGCATCACGTCATCCTTGGTAAGTTTGACCACAGACCGGATATGCTCCGTCTTCAGCCTCCACTTATTGTTCAAAAGGAAGAGATTGACCGTGCGATTGAAGCGCTTGACGAAGCCTGCGGCAAAAGCAGTATAGGCTTAGCCCTCGGCGCTGGAAGGACGGCTTTGGGAAGGGCGCTGCGTCCACCAAAGTGAAAAGATGCGCGTGCTGGGACAAGTGGAGATGTCTCCCGCAAGCCCCCTTTTTCTGAAGAACTCAATTTCAGCGCATTTTTTGTACGCGTGCGCTTTAACTTTTGACATTACTGAATCGTTGGGTCAAGAGATTTCAGAATCCAGCGACCGGAACAAACTTGACAGAACCGGCCTCAGTCCTATGTGGAAAGCAACGGGCCAGGTTCGTATACCCTGAAAAGGGGATTTGGGGAATCATCAACACCGCAATTCATGTTCAGCACGAACGAAGCCCAAAGATCGCAGGCTGCGTAGAAGCCTGCCATCTTATTTTGTTCGCTTAGCACGAAAATATTAAGTAAACAACCGTCAAGACATAGTGTCCGTATGAATCTTGTTGCCGTCATCTTGGCTGTCGTTACTTGCTTCTCAACACTGTTGGGAGGAGCCTTCGCAGCAAGACGTAGGAAGAACATTGGAATTCTCGGAGCTTTTGCGGCTGGGTGTTGATTACCACTTCCTTGCTGGATTTGTTGCCACAGACTTTCAGGCTTGCCACATCTGTCCATGTGCTTCTTGAAAGTGTAATGGCTCTGACAGTCGTCGGGTTTCTTTTCCTCTACGTCATTTCCCGACTGATCACGGCCCACGTTTTCAGCAAAGATGGCGAATACATTGAAGTCAAGCACCCTTTGGGTGGACTTTTTGCCACATCGGAGCTTTCAGTACACAGCTTCATTGATGGTTTGGCAATTGGATTTGGTTTCGAAGCCGACATACATGTGGGAATTATCATTGCAATTGCCGTGATATGTCACGACTTCACTGACGGACTTAGCACGGTTTCTGTAATGTTGAATTCTGGCAACTCGTTAAAGAATTCCTTACGGATGCTTTTCTTGGATGCCGTCGCTCCAGTTTTAGGAGCAGTTGCCACACTCTTCTTTGAAGTGCAACAATACTACATAGTTCTCCTTCTGCCCTTCTTTGCGGGCGGTTTTCTATATCTGGGAGCAAGTGACCTGCTGCCAGAGGCGCATGAGAAGAATCCTCAGACACTTACACTAATCTCATGCATAACAGGATTCGTGCTAATATTCATACTAACATACATACTGACTGCAGTTCTGCACGTATAGCGCGCTTCAGAATGGGCTTGGAACGCGCGCTGCAAAGCTCGAAAACATTTAGGCGTGCCTAAAAGTTTATATGAATCGGTGAGAAATTTAGGTATGCCTAAAACGGTGGTGTTATCATGTCTAGCAGAACCATTGAGGATTACCTGAAGGCGCTTTACATTCTTTCTCGAAATGGGAAACCAATATCTACAACCGAGATTGCCGAACACTTCAAAATCGCTCCTGCAAGCGTGACGGAAATGTTGAAAAAGCTTTCCGAGAAGGGCTATGTGCAATATTCTCCATACCATGGAGCTCATCTTACTAACAAGGGTTTTCAAGTTGCTGAGAGAATCACGAGGAAACATCGCTTACTTGAAAGATTTCTGCATGACGTCCTGAGAATAAAAAAGGACAAAGTTCACTTGGAAGCGTGTGAGATGGAACACGATTTATCAGATGAAGCAGAAGAGTCGTTGTGCAGGTTTCTGAACCATCCTGACAAATGCCCAGATGATGAGAAGATCATTCCGGCGTGTAGCCTGCCCTTTTCAAGCTGTGAAGAATGTGTGGCAGTGCATAAGAAAGGGTTAGAAGAAGTGGGAAGGCGAAATCGGAACTTGGTTTCAATATTCAGTCTTAAGGAAGGTGATCAGGGCAGGGTTTCGTTCATAAGGGGGGAGCACAAAGTGCTTCAGAGACTTTTGGACATGGGTTTGACGCCAGGTACCAGCGTAAGGGTCGTTAGGGTTGCGCCGCTCAGAGGTCCAATTGAGGTTGGTGTAAGGGGATCCAAAGTCGCGCTCGGACAGGACATTGCCTCGAATGTCTTTGTCGACTCTTTGCAGAAACACAAGTAGGGCCGATGACTCCAAATGGCATGTCATTCTACCCAATCCGCAAAAAAGACGGCTCAGGATTCCGGGGATCCCGTGCTTTCCAGAAATCTGACAATTGCTCTGGCTGGAAATTCTAATGTTGGCAAGAGCGTAGTGTTCAACCATCTTACTGGTTCAAGTCAGATAATCGGCAACTGGCCTGGGAAAACTGTGGAAAAAGCCCAAGGCATACTCAACTTTGAAGGACGAAAAGTAATAGTTGTTGATCTGCCTGGAATCTATTCATTTTCCACCTTCTCCATGGAAGAAATCGTGTCAAGAGAATACATTGCTCTTGAGCATCCTGACGTCGTCATCAACGTGGTCGACGCTTCTGTTCTGGAACGGAATCTATTCTTCACAATTCAGCTACTTGAAATGGAAGCTCCACTCGTAATCTGCCTCAACCAGGTGGATGTTGCTAAGAATAAGGGCATAAGCATCGATCGGAAGAAGCTCGAACAGATACTGGGTGTGCCTGTTGTTTCAACTGTGGCAATCAGGGGAGAAGGAATCTATGAGCTTGCAAAGACCGCTGTCAGAGTCGCTGAGGACAAGAGCCAAGAGGAGAAGCCCTGCCTGAAGTACGGCGTCGAGGTTGAAGAGAGAATAGAGAAACTCGCTCAAGCAGTCAAATCTGAGAATCTTGCTTTGGGATATCCGCCCAGATGGGTTGCTATCAAACTGCTTGAAAATGACCCTGAGATCAAGAAATCAATAAGCTCCAAGTCTGAGAAGATAGCCCGTGAATCTGAGGTTCTCGCTACGGAGATATCGCGGATACACGAGGAACAGTGCTTCGCAGTTATCGCTTCAGAGCGATATTTCCTTGCGAACAAAATCGCTGCGGACGTTCAGAAACAGAGCATGATCAAGACGACCCTGTCAGAGAGACTAGATTGGCTCACCACGCACCGAGTTTTTGGTTACGTTACGTCGGCAGGAGTAATGGCTGGACTGCTTCTGTGGACTTTCACAATTGGAGGACTTCTTTCCACCTTGCTCTCAAAAGCACTGGGTTTTCTTGCGCCCGTAAACCCGACGTTCAACGGATCACTCACGGGCATCCTCTGGAATGGAGTCTTCGGCGGCCTCGTAGCAGGCATCACACTAATAGTGCCCTATGTAATACCGTTCTACCTCATGTTGGCAATGATCGAAGATTCTGGGATTCTCACAAGAGTTGCGTTCATGATGGACAGCGCGATGCACAAGATAGGATTGCATGGCAAGGCTCTAATCCCCTTGATCCTGGGCTATGGGTGTAATGTTCCTGCAATTCGCGGTTGTAGGATCATGGAAACGAGGCGTGAGCGCTTGCTTGCCGCCTTTGCAATCACTTTTGCTCCTTGTGCGGCCAGAACAATCCTGATTCTAGGACTTGTAGCAGCCTTCGTAGGTGCCGGATGGGCCCTTGCCCTTTACGCCATAGACATTGTAGTCATCTTCGCGTTGGGCAGAATAGCCTTGAAAGTTGTTCCAGGTCAATCAACAGGTCTCATCATGGAAATGCATTCTTTCAAGGCTCCCTCTTTTTCTGTTGTAAGCAAGCAAACATGGGCACGGACCAAGTCGCTCATATACATCGTCTTTCCAACATACATTGCAGGAAGCGCGCTCGTCCAAGTCCTCTACGCTGTCGGCGTCCTCCAGCCCTTAAGCAACGTTCTGTCTCCGCTCACAGCTGCATGGCTCGGGCTGCCCGTGAAAACAGGAATACTCTTGATTCTTGGCGTCGTGCGAAAGGAGTTCATACTGCTGGCGGCAGTATCGGTCTTTGGCTCGACAAATCTCACTCTTTTTCTGACACCCGTTCAGATGATAACCCTTGCTCTGGTCGGCATATTGTACATTCCCTGTCTCTCAACCATTGCGGTCTTGACCAAGGAGTTTGGATGGAAGGCCGCCGCCGCAATATCTTTGGCAAATCTTGCCGCAGCTCTGATTGCGGGAGGAGTAATTTCCAGACTGCTTTCTCTAGTAATGTAACAGACTATGACTTGGCAAGTCTACAGGATAGCGAAGTCTCCTACAAATCCACATTTTGGCAAGTCCTCCAGAGCACAGCGCGATCTAAGATGCATGATCCAGAATGCCGTCACTCTTTTCGCACGCATTTCAATTTGTTACAAATCAATGTTCTTTTCGTAACGCGCGCAAGCTCTGTTACGGTGATTAGTAGCAATCCTAAGCACTTCAAGACGATACACTCAAAAAGGACCGTGCTTCCATTATTCGAAAAGTTGATTAACCTAGTGAAAGCTTGATTGTATCGGGTGTTTGGTCATTGACCATTGCTTATGTGCTTGCAAAAGTTGAAGCTGGAAAGGACCAGGAAGTCCTTAGGGAAGTCAAAAAGAAAGCTGGTGTTCAACAAGCAACTCCTACCTATGGCGTGTACGACCTACATGTTCAAGTTACGTTCAATACTATGGAAGAACTCGACAAGTTCATATTTACTGAAATTCGCTGCATCCCCGGGATAAAGGAAACTGTGACTTTGATAGCTTTCAAAGGGATATGAATGCCCAAGATTGGTTGCCGAGAGATCCACTTTGTTAATGCAATGCGGCCAAGCCAAGTCGATTTCTTGATTGACAGGGTTAAAGCAGTTGTGAAAGAAATGGGTTTTCCCCCCGAGTATGACATAAGAATCTACAGAAACGTGTTTTCATGCTGTGGCGTTGGAGGTCTCGGCGTAATCATCGAAGTCGTTGGACCTGAGGAAGAAGGAATTAAGGCGATTGACTTGAGGGCCATGGCAAAGTTCTTGGAATTATGCGAGAAAGAAGGCTACGAGGTAGGACATCATTCTGTAGGACAATATGAATCCGTGTAGACGCACGCTGCGTTTGATCAGGCGTCTTTTGGTGTTTCGGCTAATCGGGTAGACAGTTCATTCCATGTGAACATTTCGAAGCAGATCAGGGTCTCTGTCTTCCTAACAAATGAAGACTTCCTCAGCTCCATGATCATTTTGTCTATATTCGCGAATGCTCCCTGCAGTGTCAGTACAAAGTCGTAAGATCCATGAACAAAATCCATCCTCTCCACTCTAGAGTCCAAAATCAACCCCTTTGATAAGACTTCGTCACAGAACTCTTTTTCCTTGCCAGGATGAATAGACATAAGCACATAAGCGCGTGCCCTGTTATCCGGAGTCGTCATATCGCTTTCCCCCCGACCCATTTCATCGTTTTTGGAATTCTAGACCCTCAATGAAGAAACGACAGATGTCATCGCTCCTTCTATTCCAGGAACATTTTTGTGAATATGTGCGATCGCCCGCTCTAAATGCTCTCTGTCATTCGCTCTTATTGCGCAGATCAGGTCGTAAGGTCCGAAAACTGTGTCAGCGGATATCACTTCTGGAACAGTTAGAAGGGCCTTTTGCAATCTCTCCAGATTTCTAGGCTGGGTATTCAAAAAGATAAAAGCAAATGGTTCTTCAGCATATGATGGGCCCTGGTGTATCGCGATCAAAGTCATCGATCTTGTCACCAAAGCCTCTTCGGCGCCAATAGCTCGTATCGGGTCGAACCATTTTTCTATGAATTCGTCCAAGTTCTTCAAGCCGGCGAATTGAACAAGTATGTCCAAAGGGCCAAGAAGCAAAAACGCATCTCCTCTTGGAATATTCAGCTTAAGCAGATCTTCCAGTACTCTGTTGTAAGCGCCTGATTTGCAACTCAAACACATATAAGCTTTCAAGCCAATCAACTAGCCACTTTATATTGACAACAGTACTTCTGAACAATCGACTCGAGGTGAACTCATTTTCTAAGTAACGCTTCCTACGGAGGGAGAGCAGACTATTTTTGAAGGCAACTGCTTCTGGCGTTTGCCTTCTTCAGGCTCTCTAGATATTCTTTCTCACCGGTCGCTTTGATGAGTTGCTCTTGGCCATTAACGAAGTTGATGATGTGATACAGCGACTCCTCTCCGGAAAGCTGTTGTTCGAAGTAGCATCCTTTTTTGACGTTGGTCTTCAAGCCTTTCAGATGATCCAAGGCATATCTGCAGTGCCCGACGATTTCACACGAAGCACATTTGCCCCAATCTTCCGGATAAAGACAGGGTCCGCATGTAACGTGACATGCTCTTTTCCCCGGATACAGGTTTGTTTTGGTGTCACCTTCGCAACGGCAGCATTTGTTTTCCCAAGATTCTTGTTCGACCATTATTATTCAACCTTCCAAAAGCCTACTAAATATACTGTAGCAGCCTGACTATAAGCTTTCTCATTATTAAATATAATCTAGAAAGCTAAATCACTTTTGAAACAAAAGTATTATATACCCGAAGGCACGCATTCTTAACTAATCACTCAGTGATTCTTCAGTGGCGGTGTAGGGCCTTGGCTAATACGATTGATGATGTTGACAGAAGAATCCTGTTTCTATTGTCTAATGATCCTCAGGTATCTCAGGCTGAGATTTCTGATCGTTTGAAGATCTCCCAGCCCGCCGTAAGTGCGAGAATACGCAAGCTCGAAGAAAAGGGAATACTAGCCCGCCAAGTTGGGACCGACGTCAAGAAAGCTCAACTCTTTCTCGCAAAAGTCGACATTACAACAAACCAAGTAGAGCAATTTCTGAAATCCGTAGAGAATTGTCCGCTTTATTTGAACTGTTTCCTGACATCCGGAAGACATAACATGACCTGCTTTCTGATGGGAGAAGACATGAGGTCCGTGATGTCATGCGTTGACTCTCGCTTCAGACAAAACGAGTTCATCAAGGATATGGAATGCGACTTGGTAATGAGTCCAACTCGACCCTTGATCGTCCCAGTCAAACCAAACATGGAGAAGAAGAAAGTCAACCCATGCGGGAAGGATTGTAGCACCTGCACTTTCTACAAAAGCGAAAGATGCTTAGGCTGTCCGTCTTCGGTCTATTACAAAGGAAAGATCTTGTAAGAACACTGCGAGCCTTCTTTCTGCGCCATAGCACGCTGAGGTTGCGCAACTTTTAATTTGTCGGCAGCATATGGATTCTCTTCGGTGAAGAAAATGCCAAAATTTAAGGCTACAGCCAAATGGATAGAGAATGTTCGGTCAGTGGTTGACAATTCAAGGACACATAGTGTAGTCTGTGACCTTTCTACAGCAGCAGGTGGGAACGACACGGGTCCAACAGCTAATGAATTAGCAATAATGGCCTTAGCAGATTGTGCAGTGACTATATTTGCGGATGTCTGCAAGCAGAGCAAAATCGAACTCATCAAAGTCGAGGCCGTGGCGGAAGCGGAAAAATCTCCTGACTCTCCCGTATTGACAGGAGTGACAGTGAAGACTAAAGTATGTGCAGCTGCGAGGAAAGAACTGTTGGAGGCCGCTTGGCGGAGAACTGAGGCAAACTGTCCGGTACTATCCATATTCAGAGAACCAATTCCGTTGAAAGTGGAATTCGAAGTAGTGCCCAAATAGCCAGAACAAAACGCTTCATGCTGAAGTACAAAAAAGCTGAGTCTTTGCTCTTTGTCTATACCCATAGCGCGCGCTTAGAGTTAGTATTCATCACAAGAATAAGCCATGTCGGTGACGAACTCAGTGCCCTCTGAAAAGCAGCAGCTCAAAGTATATTCTGCCGGTGCAGTTGCTCCCCCTCTCCGTGATGCGATGGCCATTTTTGAAAAAGACTCCAACGTAAAATGTGACTTGAGGATAGGCAAACCAGAAGACCTTTTGACAGAAATAGCGAAATTCAAAGAGGGCGACGTATTCTCTTCTGGAGCCGAATACATTCTCGATGACGCAGAAGATCGAAGACTGATAATCAAAGGCTCGAGAAAGAGTTTGGGCTCTCGAAGATCAGTCATAATCGTTCCCGTTGGAAACCCAGCAAAGATCGCTTCTCTCAAAGACCTTTGCAGGAAAGACGTTCGAATCGGAATAGCTGTTGAAGGATGCTTGAAGGGCATGTGGGACGACGTGGCGAGTAAGGCAGGACTGACAGACCAGATACGTCGAAACATCACCCATCATGCAGACGCATGCGGTTCTCTGATGAGTCTAATCCATTCGGACAAGGTTGACGCCGTATTCGGCTGGAATGCGTTCCAAGGCGTGTGGCCAGACACTTGCGAGCTAATCGAGCTCCCCCAGAATCTTCAGGTCTTCAGAAGCACGGTAGCCGGCATAATCTCCTACAGTGGAAATGTGAAGCTGTCTGAGAAATTCATCGATTTCCTGGCTTCACCCGCGATAAGGAAGATCTATGCCGACTATGGCTGGATCCATGAGCACAAGTGATTCTCGTGATATCAATCAGTTCTTCTTTCAAGTATCTCTGTAGATAAAGCTAGCAATACGATGGTAAACAAAGACGACGCGACAATGCCTAAGACTGGGAATCCCATTGAGGTAAACGCTATTGCAATAACAGCGAGCAGAGGGATGATATGAGTGGAGAAAGAGCGAAACTGCTGATCGTTTTCCGTCCTAATGTGGTTCTTGTATACCTAGTATGGTCAGTCGTTCCAAGCTTCTTATGCCTCGTGCCACATTCGCCGGAGCGAAAATCGCGCCGCCATGACGCAAGTCAACTCGTTCATTGCATACTGTGAATGTACCACTTCCGTCAATGACATAAAAACATACGTCATAGGGCTCTGGACGAGAAGGAATCTCCTGGCCACTTTCGAGACAAACAAGGACAATATTGAACCACTTTGTTTTGCAGACGTCTTTTTTGACTCTTTGAGTCTTTGAAAATTCTGCCAGTTTAGTCAAATCCCATGCATTCAACCTCAAAACACCTCCTACACATTACTCCTTACGCTGGTTCATGATGTGGAAACGAATACCCATGAAGAGGAAAGCTGCGGCATACGCTATCAGGATTGCTATGTTGAGGACTGGTCCAAAGAAGGTTGCTCCACCCGTGGCGTATCTTGCAAGTTCAACAGTGTGAGTAAGAGGCGATAGGATAGTCACAGCCTGCATCCATTGCGGCAACTCAGCGATAGGTGTGAAGACTCCGCTCACGAAGAGCAGAGGTATGCGAACGAAGTTGAGAGGCATCATCACCTGCCCAACAGTCTGACCAGGGATTGAGGCAAACATGATTCCCAAAGCTGAGAAGGCGAGGGTTGACAGTGCAAAGCATGCGGTGATAGCCCCGATGTTAACTATCTGAGTGCCGAAGAAAGCCATACCAACCAACACAGGGATGATGGAGATTCCGGTGCCGTAGATGATTCCGCCAAGAGTTTTGCCCATAAGGATGGCGAGGAGTGAAACGGGGGAGGTCAAAAACCTATCGAATGTTTGGTCAGCACGTTCGATCGGAATGACTACTGGGCCTATAGATGAGGAGGCAAAGAAAAGTGTCTGGGAGACAAGGATTGGGATCTGCGTTGCCAGCGGTACATTCCTCCCGATGGAGAAGGATAGAAAGAGCGCGAATGGAAACAGGATTCCAAACATTATCGCTGGGGGCTGCGTATAATAGGTCCGCATGTCTTTGACGGCGATGGCCCACGCTACACGTAACTCTCTACCAAGATGGCTTGATTGCACGTCCTTCATTGTTGGTCCCCTCTCCCACTCATCCTTTGTGCTTTTCCATGGCCCATTTTTTCAGGTTCCTCTTCTGCTGTCGCAGGCTTGATACCAGTCAGCTTCACGAACACGTCTTCTAAGCTAGGACCGACAGTGTTGACTGTTATGAGTTTGAGGTCGTTGTTCTGAGCGTAATTCCATGTGGAGGCTAGGACGCTGCTCGGATCGCGGGTGAAAAGTTTGAACTTGTCGCCTTGCTTCACCACCTCGCTTACCTGCGGAAGCTGTTCCAAATCCTTTAGAGCGTTTTGGGGTGTGGTCTCAAACGCGACCTCCACGGATTGCAGGCTTTCCATAGTTCTCTTGAGTTTTTCGGGAGTGTCGATGGTTGCTATTTTTCCGTGGTTGATGATTGCAACCCGGTCGCACATCTGACTTGCCTCCTCTATGTTGTGTGTTGTGATGAAGATTGTTAGTCTCTGCTGATTCAGCTTCCGAATCAAGTCACGTATGATGAGGACGCTCTGCACGTCCAACCCTGAAGTGGGTTCGTCGAGGAAAAGAATGCGTGAACGATTCATTAAGGCCATAGCGATGCAGATGCGTCGTTTCATGCCTCTGGAAAAACCCTTGACCTTCTCTTTGCGTCGCTCATAGAGCCCGAATATTTTGAGGAGTTCCTCCGCGCGGCTCTCCCGGAACGCTTTGGGCATGTCATAGAGCTTACCAGTGAAGACGAGGTTGTCCCAAGCGGAGAGATCTTTGTAGACGTTGCTCACATCGGGGACGATCCCCATCTGCTCCTTAGCTGACAACGATTGACGTTGAATGTCATAACCGATGATGGTTGCTGTTCCATCCGTCGGACGGGAAATTCCCGTCAGCATTCGTATCGTGGTTGTTTTCCCAGCACCATTAGGGCCAAGGAACCCAAAGATTTCACCCTCTTCAACTTGAAAGTTTACGTGATCTACTGCCAAAAGATCATCGTAATATTTCGTCAGATTAATTGCTTCTATTGCACTACCCACGTTTTGTCACTCCACCAACTCTCCAACCTAAAAATGGGCGATAAATGAAGATGTCTGCTGATCCATTGTTTAAGACCATCGATTCCTGTGCCAACTTCCAGATCGTTTATCAACCGCCATTCTAAGCTTCAGGCTTGGATGTTTTTCAACTTTGAATTTCTTTAATCTTCTCTTCAACGGCCTTGAGCTCATTCTTCAGCTCGTCTGCATAACTCTTCAGCTTCTCCATCTTTTCAGCCTTCGTTAAAAACCGTCTTCTGTAACCGTGTCCCTCTCCATGCATACCACATCCGCAATAACCTTCGTGCCGGTGGTTATGTCCTCCGCAACCACATTCATCATCCATATTTTCTCACCTCTGTTTGGATACTATCAGAAGTAAAGTATTTATGCTATCAAGTTTATAGCTAGATAGTTGCTATGTGTAATGAAAGTGGCTTGCATGCAGAGCAAGAATGACGTGGTTTGTTTTTGTCCGCTTGAAGGAATCATAGACGTGATAAGCAAGAAATGGGCACTTTTGATCATCAATGCAATCGGGAATTATGGCAGCCTCAGATTCAACAAGCTTATGAAGGAGCTACAAGGCATAAGCCCTAAGACGCTTGCAGACACGCTGAAACAGCTTCGAGTTGAAAACCTGCTTAAGAGAGAGTCATTTGCCGAGATTCCGCCTCGTGTTGAATATTCATTGACGAAGGATGGAGAAGGGCTCAGGGAAGCGGTGATCCCGATCCTGAAATGGGCTGCCAATAGGCAATGCTCAAAAAAGAAGTGTTCAGCAACCTACAACAAAATCCCCGCACATAGAATAAGAAAAGGAATAGCGCGCAAGCAGAATTCCGCGCGCTTATAAATCATTGTCCGAGCTTACTGTCTTTGGATCGGCAAAATTATCAATTATCCACTGTTTGATGTCGTCTCTTGTGCGTCGAAAGGTCATGGTCTTTTCTTCGTCACTCCCGTCCACTTCAGAAGGATCGTTGAATCCATGGTGAGGATAGTGTTTTGCTCCGGGTATTGTCGTGTTAATTATCTCTGGTCTACCCATGACTATTGGTGAAGAACACAGTGAACACATTAGCTTGACGCTGCTTCTGCACACTGATACAACTAAGTCAATTTCCTTGTTTCGGAACTCTTCAATGCTCTTGGAAGTCTGCTTGGAAATATCTATCCCTATCTCGGCCATAACCTTGATGGCAAGAGGATTGACTTGCGTCGGGTTTGAGCCTGCGCTGAAAACTTCATACTTTTCACCGTACAGATGCTTTAGCAAACCTTCAGCCATCTGCGATCTAGCTGAATTGTGTTCACACAGGAAAAGGACTTTCATCTTATTCATTTACAAGCACCTTTTCGCTTTCCCCAGCATCTGACGACAGCTTCAGCCCCCCGTCTTTGCCAGCGTTCTCAGCGCGTACAAGCAGAATTTTCTTCATAGTTGCAACCTCAGACAGAAGTATGGCTATGGTTTCTTAGGTCTAAAAGGGTTGCAGTGGCTCTCTTCGATCATCTGCGTAACATCCATTAACATGTCCTGTGCTTCCGCCATCAAATCATCACCTTTTCGTTTTGCACCCTGGCGATTCCTTATGTATGACTCAATTTCTGATTTCAGAGAGAGAAAGTCGACACTCGTCTTTCCAGTTTTGACTAACCGACACTTTCTGCTTATTTCCTCGAAGCTTGCATCCATGATGGCTTGACCTCCTCTCTACGTCTTGTTTGCAGCGTGCGTGCCCTTCAGTTGTTCATGTTCTTTTTCGACTTTTTTCTTCATGACCTCGAAGTAGCCTTCAGCATCAATAAGGTTCTCCTTGTCTACCCAAAGTCTGTCAGCTCGATTTTCAGGAACCAGCCTTTGCCGTATGGATCTGAATTGGCCAGATCAGGTGAATTTACCAATTCATTGTTGACTTCTACCATTGAACCTGAAACAGGCGATATGACGTCCAGAGCAGCCTCTACTGATTCAAAAGACCCTGCTTCACCGAACTGTTCAATCTTGGTGCCGATTTGTGGGAGGGAAACAAAGATTATGTCACTCAAATTACTTTGCAAGTAGGACGTTATGCCTACTGTGACGATATTGCCGTCGATTCTCGCCCAGAAATCATTTTCATTGTAGAAAAACCCTTTGGGAACCATGAACGTCCATTTGTCAACTTTTAGCTCTAAGTATTCCATGCACTTCACCTTGAAAGCTGATCCACCAGCGCCTCGACTTCTTCCGCGATCTTGGCAACAAGCTTTTCGCCTTCCTCACCAATGTCGGCTCGTGACTGTGGTTTCAGCCCGTGTTTCGCGATCATTTGGGGCAGAAAGACTTTGGCTCTCATCATGCCATGATTCTTTGATATAATCTTGGTGGCGCATCTTTCTACACAGCCGTCGAGAATGATAGAAGGATACTTCTGCAACAGACTCTTGCATTCCCCGACTCCTGCGGTCAATGATGGAATACATATTAGAACAGTTTTTTCAGGTCTCAGTTCGTCCACAACCTTGTAGGCGACCTGTCGAGCCACTGTTCCAAGGGCTTTGCCCAAGCCAGTGCAAGCCACTATGGCGACTTTTTTATCTTCCACTCTTGTTCACCTCTGCGAGTATCTCGTCAACCTTCTTCGCGGCCATCTCGCCCACTATCTCGGCAAGTTTCATTCCTTTCGGCCCAAGCTTAGCTCTAGACTCCGGCTGCAGGTCTATATGCTCCTTAAGAACGTCTTCAACGTTTATGACGGCTTTGATCCTCCCCTTCGCCTCGTTGACTATCTTTTCGCAGCATTTTTCTCCACAGCCATCGATAACCAAAACTGGGTTCTCTTTGGCAAAGGTCACGTCCTCTTGAACGCCGCCTATGAGAGCTGGAGTGCAAAGCAAGACACTCTTGTCTGGCCTCAGTTTTTCTAGAACATGGTATCCTGCGTATCGGGACACTGTTGCAAGCGGTCGGTCCATGCCTGTGCAAACAGCAATGGCAACTTTCTTTTCTATTGGCATGCTACTCTTCTTCCTCCTCTACTCTGTCTATCTCCTCAGTAATGCGTTTCATGGTTTCTTTAACAAGCTTCTCGGTTCATGGAAAAATCCCAAACAGAGAATTGAAAGGGGCAGGACGACATTCAAACTCTTGGGTCCGAGTGAATGCCCACGCCAGTAAGTTCCATGTCAACAACGATGACGAAGGAAAAGGAAGTTGTTTTTCGTGCATGCACTCCCTTAAGTTTATAAGTGCGGATATCACATCATATGTGTATGATATTAGAATGCGGTGATGTTATGTCTCAACAAGCGACGGCGACAAAGGTCAGGTTTTTCATGGCCTTTGCCCATCCGATAAGGTTGCAGATCCTCCAAGAGCTTAAAGACGGGGAGAGATGCGTCTGTGAGCTGGTGCAGTCAGTCAAGGGTGCAAGCCAATCGCAGGTTTCGAACCATCTTGCATGTCTTGATGACTGTGGGCTGGTGAGCTCGAGGAGAGAGTGGAGAAAAATATACTATAGGCTTGCTGATCCTAAGATAGCTCGATTTCTGAAGATTGCCGATGAAATCTCTCCGCGAGTTGCTTCTAGAATCGCGGTGTGTCCTGACATTGCTCCCAATACTGGACAAGGGGGGAGGTGAGAGTTATGACCATTGAAAAATTGAGTTTGAAGATTGCGAAGACAGAAGGTGCCCCTTGCGCGTGTGGTTCATGTGGAGACAGTTTTCAAAAGACGGCTCTGGAGCGTGCATTGATGAGGTTAACTGGCATTTCCAAAGCAAACTTCGACACGATAGGAGGCAAAGTGAAGATTGAATATGACACAGAGAAAGTCAACCCGCCGAAGATAACTGAGCGTCTGGAAAAGCTCGGCTACCGAATTGAGAACACAGGAGGAGTCTCATGAGAGAATACATTAGAGGCACAGTTCTGCTCGTTCTGGGTGTAATATCTACTGTAGCAAGCTGGCTCATCTTACAAACCAACGTTGCGTATGCGTCTGTGAGCGGTATTGCTCTTGCTTTTATCGCCGTTGCTTGTGGTTACACCATTTACGTCACGGCCCTTCGACTGCTGTTCCGTAAGAGGATAACTGTCCAATTGTTTGTGACCGTTGCAATCGCTGCCTCAATAGCGGCTGGCTACTACATACCCGCAGCGACAGTGGTGCTCATAATTCTAGCTGGAACAACTCTTGAAGACTACGTCCTTTATCGGACTAGAGGCTCGATTGAGAAGCTCGTCAATATGAGTCCAAAGACTGCTCTTGTACGTCGAGATGGAACGGAAGTTGAAGTAGCAGTGGAAGACGTCAAGTTGGGCGAAACCGTGCTGGTGAAGCCTGGCGACAAAATACCTGTTGATGGAACCGTGATTTCAGGATACAGTGCTGTTAACCAAGCCGCAATAACGGGCGAATCAATGCCTGCAGAAAAGGCGAAAGGCGATCAAGTGTTTGCGGGCACCATGAACGGAAACGGAGCCTTGGAAATCAAAACCGAAAAAATCGCTGAGGACACTACAATCGCTCACATCATTCATCTGGTCGAGGAAGCAGAAGAGAAGAGGGCACCGATACAGAATATCGCAGACAGATTCACCACTTACTTCTTGCCCTTCATACTGATTCTGGCATCCGCAGTTTTTGCAGCTACTTACTTTCTGGTTGGTCTGCAACCGGCAATTACAAGAACCGTATCCATCCTTCTGGTGGCGTGTCCCTGCGCATTGGGGGTGGCTGTCCCAGTTGCTGTAGTCGGAGCCATCGGCAACGCCAGCATGAACGGTATAATAATCAAAGGCGGCACAAACATTGAAAAAGTAAAAGATGTCACATTGGTAGCAATCGACAAAACCGGAACATTAACCATCGGTGAACCAGAAGTCGTTGAGATAAAAACCCTAAACGACCTTTCTGAAAGCGAAGTAGTCAAGTATGCGGCAATTGCTGAAAAGTTCTCTGAACATCCCATATCCAAGGCTGTAACAGCGAAAGCTACAGAGTTAGGGGTAAGCGTTCCAGATCCAACAAAGTTCAAGATTGTACCTGGACGCGGAGTTGAAGCCTACTATGGAAAACAGCAAATCTTGATCGGAAAAGGCATGGTGGACATGGCATTTACTGAGGAAGAGGACAAGGTAATAAGCGAGTTTGAAAGCGAGGGAAAAACAGTGCTCCCTGTCATATTAGACAAGCAAGTGATCGGCGTCATTGCCGTGGCTGACACCGTGAGAAAAGACTCCTCTGAGGCAGTACAGCGGCTCAGACGATTGGGAATCAAGACCGTTATGCTGACGGGGGACAACATGAGAGCTGCTAAATCCATTGCTGGACAAATAGGCGTTGACGAATTCTATGCGGAGCTCTTGCCAGAACAGAAGGTCGAAATCATAGGAAAAATGAAGAAGGACAATGTTGTTGCCATGGTGGGTGACGGCGTTAACGATGCTCCAGCATTGGCTAACGCGGACGTTGGATTTGCGATGGGAGCGGCTGGCAGTGACGTGGCCATTGAAACGGCTGACGTGGCATTACTTGGAGACGATTTAACAAAGGTCGAGTACACGATCAGATTGAGCCGAAAAGCTTTCAGCAAGATGAAGATGAACATAGCTTTCTCCATGACTTGGAACGCTCTGGGATTGACTCTAGCATCAATAGGCTTACTAGTGCCCATCTTGGCTGCAGTCCTTCAAGAAGCCGGCTGCATATCGGTGATAATCAATTCTGCTCTCCTGCTGCTGTACAAATAGAGTCAAATCCCTCATTCTCCATTTTTTGCGTGATAGATTTGCTAGGGGCAGAGTCTGAGCCCAGACCCCAAAAAATCATTAACCAGTTGGTTATTCCGTCAATATCTCATAGGAAGATGTTATTTTAACTGCGTTCTTCAGCATTCCTCCTACCGAGCAGTATTTTTCTTCAGAAAGGCTTATTGCGCTTTGAACAGCCTCTTTACTAATGTTCTTTCCTTTAATGATGTACTTGAGATGGATGTTGGTAAACACTCTTGGTGGTTCATCTTTCCTGTCGGCTGTCATCTCCACCAAGTAGTCTGAGAAATTTTGCCTTTTCTTTCTCAATATTGATACGACGTGGTAACTGCTGCATGCAGCTAAACTTCCTAGAACATTCTCCATTGGCGATAGTGCCGTCTCTTCTCCACCATTTGGTATGGGAGTGTCGAAATTAACAGACAGCCCTTTTTCATTTTTCGCTATGAAACGATAGTTTCCTTGCCAAGCTAGAACCATCTTCTTTGCCGAAGACATGAGTCTTCTTCTAGTATTGGATCACAAAAATCTTTCTGATGCTGGATTCTCAACTCTGAGTTTGGGAGCAAAACCTATACTAATAGCGCCCGCAGAAACGTCTTGCAGCAATTCTCCTAGACAATGCAGTAGTCAATGACTTTCTGCATGCTTTTCGGCGCCGCCTGCTTTGTAGCAAGCTGTTTCAGCATTCTTATCATCTGAGGCTGAAAGCGTGCAATGTCTGTCAGGGTGACTATGCCCAGTTGATGCAAACAAGCTTGTACGGCCCCAATCCGGCGGTCGCATTGTACACTAGTCACGGCTATACAAAAACCAACTCTATCCGTAATTGATCGGTCGACCTATTTTTCGGTATTAATAAGGGCTAAAGTGGGTTCTGTGAAATCGATTGTTACAAGATATCAAGAATGAAAAAGGTTTTTGTTCAATTGTATTTTGATCGTGTCTGCTCATCTGTCAGTACATGCTTGATTCGTTCTTTCCATTCAGGCGATTTCCAAGTTCCGAGGGCTTCGTGTGTCAGGTAATATTTCTGTGGAATTGGATGTGTTCCGATAACCACGTCTATATCGTATTTCTGTTTTACAAAGTCGCGCAACTGGTCAATGTGGGGGCAGGGTGGATAACCCACGACCATCCCTGTGGCAAAGTGAACCACTTCAGCGCCGTTTTTCTTCATTTCTTCGATACAGTATTCAACGTTTCCCCCAGGGCATCCTCCACAAGTGGTGTATCCTACGAGCTTTACTTCCTGATCGGCGTACAA
>Ga0315279_10004600_pt1 | contig 18454 bp, 19 predicted proteins | sample YL17G06_20_MG_FD_203694 | JGI IMG/M metagenome (GOLD analysis project Ga0315279, IMG submission 203694) | Sediment microbial communities from Yellowstone Lake, YNP, Wyoming, USA - YL17G06_20 | ecosystem: Environmental > Aquatic > Freshwater > Lake > Sediment | place: USA: Wyoming | collected... | reverse complement strand
CTCGTCGACGCGGTCCCCGCCTCCGATCTGCTTGAGGACGCCCTGCCCGGCTTCCTTGATGTATTCCTCCAGCCCGGGGCGGGGCTTCTTCGGGTTGAATTCCCGGCGGCCCGTGCCGAGCGAAATCGTCTCGTATCCCGCGGTCATATAGACTTGGCGCGTCGTGCACATGGTTCGCTCCTCAGTCGAAATAGGCGTTGACCGGGCCGTAGGCGTGGTAGAAGCCCGTCAGAAGTACTGTGTTGACGTCATTCTCGTCGGCCGCGACGCCGTCCTTGACCAGTCCCAACCCGATCGTCTTGCTTGCTTTCCCATAGCGGCGGGCCAAGTCGGCGCCCGGGGTGTCGAGCGTCTTCAGCTGATGAAAATAGGCCTCCAGTACGGCCGGCCGGTCGGGCGCTCCGACCACCGCCTTCCAGGGTTTTAGGGCCGCAGGGAGCGGCCCCAGCTTGGCGTCGCAGCGGGCGGCGATCTCGGCATAAGGGACGTACGCCTTCGTTTCCGGATCATACACGCCGGCGGGACGGCCCTTTTCGTATTTCAGGAACCCGTCCTTCTGCGATCCGTCGTTGAATTGGCCGCCCAGCACGCCCATATCGACGATCCAATCCAGCAACGGGCTGTGCAATCCGGCCATGGGCATCCGTTCCTGCATGACCTTGAGGATGGACCGGCAGACGTCGAGGCCGACGTAATCGATGAGCTGGAAGATGCCCATCGGCCGGATCAGGTAGTCTTGCGTGATCCTGTTGACGGCATAGACGGCTTCGACGAAGGAGAAGGGAGGCGCCAGCCGCTTGATTTCAGCCAGGCCGTACAGAGCGTCCCGCATGAAGTGGCCGTTGCCGATGAACCCGGCGACATCGCGCGAGGGGACCACGGTCTTGCGCAGTTTTTTGGCATATTCCGCGGCGAAACCGGCCAGCTCGGGCAGGGTCGATTCGGCCTTGATGATCTCGACCAGTTTCTGGACGGCGGGTGGATTGTAGAAATGGAAACCGATGATCCGGCCGCCCAAGCCCGCTTTCTCGTTCAGCTCGTGGATGGGGATGGACGACGTATTGGTCATGAACCACGGCCGGCGCCCGTTGTGGGTTTCGATCTGCGTGTAGAGCTTGACCTTGAGCTCGGGGTTCTCGTTGACCGCCTCGAAGATGAGCGTCGCGTCGTAGGCGGCTTCGAGCCGCGTCGTGGGACGGACAACGGCCAGGACATCCTCCACGTACCGGTGGATGATCTCCTCGTTCTCGACCAGATCATCCCGCTTCTCGTAGGCCTTGCGCAGGGCGACCGCTTTTTTCTCGGCCGCCTTGAGGGCCTGGCTGCGCAGGTAGGCCATCAGCCCGGACAGGGCCTGGGACGAGACATCGACGGCCTGCAGGGCGAACGTCCGGCCCTGGTTTTGCGGATCGAGGGCCAGATCGGCCATCTCCAGGGCGGTGAGCAGCACGATGCCGCTGCCCATTTTCCCGGCCGCGCCCAGGACGGCCGCATGTTCCAAGCGTTCGGCGTAGTTCATGGTTGTCTCCCCGGCGCCCGGGTTCAGGACGGCCACTTGGGCGCGCGCTTTTCCAGAAAGGCCGTCATCCCTTCGACCGCTTCGGCGTCCTCGAAGAGCGAACCGAACTTGTCCGCTTCCAAAGCGCAGCCGGCTTCGAAATCCATCATCAGGCCCCGGCGGATGACCCGCTTGGCCAGCCGGACGGCGTGCGGGCCCTTGGCGGCGATCGCTGCGGCCAGCTCGCGGGCGGCCGGCAGGAGCTGTTCGGGCTCGACGACTTTCTGGACGAGGCCCAGGCGCAGGGCCTCCTCGGCCCCGATCATTTCTCCGGACAGGATCAGGTGGAGGGCGTGGCCCAAGCCGATGAGGCGGGGCAGACGCTGCGTCCCGGCATAGCCGGGGATGAGGCCGAGATTGACCTCCGGCTGGCCGAACTTGGCCTTGGCCGAGGCGATGCGGATGTCGCAGGCCAGGGCCAGCTCGCAGCCGCCGCCCAGGGCGAAGCCGTTGACCGCGGCGATGACCGGCTTGTCCAGCCTTTCCAAGGTTCGGAACGTCTTCTGGCCGGCGAAGGAAAACTTCCGCGCCTCGGCTTTGGTCTTGTGGGCCATCTCGGAGATGTCGGCGCCGGCTACGAAAGCCTTGCCTTCCCCGGTGAGAATGACGACCCGGATGTCGTCCCGCGCCGCGAGCTCGGTCAGCAGGGCGTCCATGTCCTCGAAGAATTTTGAATTGAGGGCGTTCAGCGCCTGGGGCCGCGAGATCGTGACCAGGCCGATGCCTTCGGCCGCTTCGAATTTCAGCGTGGTGAAATCCATGGCCGCCTCCTCAGTCCGCCAGAATCGCCCGGGCGATGACCGTGCGCTGGATCTCGGACGTGCCCTCGTAGATCTCGGTGATTCTCTGGTCGCGGTACAGGCGTTCGACCTTGTAGTCTTTCATGTAGCCGTAGCCGCCGTGGATCTGGAGCGCCTTGTGGCAGACGCGGTGGGACATCTCCGAGGCGAAGAGCTTGATCATGGCCGATTCCTTGGTGAAGCGCTTGACTCCCGCGTCCTTCATGGCGGCGACGCGGTAGAGCATCGTCTTGGCCACTTCGACGTCGACGGCCATGTCGGCCAGCATGAACTGGATGGCCTGGAACTCGGCCAGGGGCTTGCCGAACTGGATGCGGGCCTTGGCATACTTGATGGACTCCTGCAGAGCGCCCTCGGCGATGCCCACGGCCTGGGCGGCGATGCCGACGCGGCCGCAGTCGAGTGTGGCCAGGGCGATGCTCAGGCCCCTGTTCTCCTGCCCGAGCAGGGCCGAGGCCGGGACGCGGCAGTCGCTGAAGACCATCTCAGTCGTACTCGAGCTGCGGATGCCCAGCTTGTTCTCGTGCTTGCCCACGGAAAATCCCGGCGCTTCCTTGGGGACGAGGAAGGCCGAAATGCCCTTGGCCCCCTTATCCTTGTCCGTTTGGAAGAAGGCGATGATGACATCGGCGAAGCCGCCGTTGGTGGTGAAATTTTTAGTGCCGTTGAGGATGAAATGATCGCCGTCGCGGACGGCCGAAGCCCGCAGCGCTCCGGGATCGCTCCCGGCGCCCGCCTCGGTCAGGGAGAAGCAGCCCAGCCATTCGCCCGAAGTCAGCTTGGGCAGAAAAATCTTTTTCTGTTCCTCCGTCCCGAACATCACGATGGCGTCGTTGACCAGCGAATTCTGGACGGAGACGGCCACGGACGTGCCGGCATCCTCCTTGCTGAATTCGATCATGGCCCCGGCGTAGGCGACGGCGCCCAGCCCCGTTCCCCCGAATTCCTCGGGTACGGTCATGCCCAGGTAGCCCAGCGTCCCCAGCTCCTTGAGGGCGGGCAGATTGCATTCCTGGGCCTCGTCCAGCTTCTCCGCGGCGGGGGCCAGCTTTTCGCGGGCGAAATCCCGGGCCCCCTCGACGACCATGCGCTGTTCTTCATTGAGTTCGAAATCCATCGGCGAACCTCCTTCCGCCGTTGCGGCGGTCCCGGACCAGCGGTCGCGGGAATCTATGACCAGGGACGGATCGCCCCTTGGTTCCGGAGCCGTTCAGCGCGCGCGGGAGGCGTCCCACGCCTTGATGTAATCGACGATCGTCTGCAGGTCGTCGCCCGGGCCGAAGAGCCGGCCCACGCCTTGGGCTTTCAGCGCGTCCTGGTCCTTGGTCGGGATGATGCCCCCGCCCGTCAGGAGCCGGTCGCCGAGGCCTTCCCGGTCCATGAGCTCCTTGACCCGCCCGAAATGGGTCACATGGGCCCCCGACAGGATGGACAGGCCGATGACGTCCGCGTCCTCTTCCACGGCGGCGTGGACGATCGACTCGGGCGTCTGGCGAAGGCCCAGGTAGACGACTTCCATGCCCGCCTCGACCAGAGCGCGGGCGACCACCTTGGCTCCGCGATCGTGGCCGTCCAGGCCGGGCTTGGCGATGATGACTTTGATTTTATGTTCGGCCATGCGACCTTCCTTCCATGAAAATTCTCAGAAAAACGGGCGCTCCCGGTATTCCCCGAAAACGCCCATCAGGGCTTGGCTCATTTCGCCGAGCGTGGCGTAGAGGCGCGAACATTCCAGCAGGAGGGGGAGGAGGTTATCCGGCCCGGCCGCGGCCTTGGCCAGCGCCTTGAGGCGGTCGCGGACCGCGCCGTTATCCCGGCCGGCCTTGACGCTTTTGAGGAAGGCCACCTGCCCGGGCTCGACCGAGGCGTCGATTTCCAGGATGGGGATTTCCAGCTTCTCGTCGGCGTTGACGAAATCGTTGACCCCGACGATAGTTTTGCGCCTGTCCGACAAGGCCCGCTGGTATTCGTAGGCGGCCCGGGTGATCTCGCGCTGGAAGAATCCCTCCTCGATGGCCCGGACGACGCCGCCCAGCTCGTCGATTCGGCGGAAATAGTCCTCGGCCTCGCGCTCCAGCGCGTCGGTCAAGGCCTCGATGAAATACGATCCGCCCAGGGGGTCGATGACGTTGGGGACGCCGCTCTCATGGGCGATGATCTGCTGGGTGCGCAGGGCAATCTCGACGGCTTTTTCCGAGGGCAGGGCCAGGGCCTCGTCCATGGAGTTGGTGTGCAGGCTCTGGCAGCCGCCCAGAACCCCCGAAAGCGCTTCCAAGGCCGTGCGGACGATGTTGAGCTCGGGCTGCTGGGCCGTCAGGCTGCAGCCCGCGGTCTGGACATGGAAGCGGCACAGCCAGGAGCGGGGATTCTTGGCCCCGTATTGGTCCTTCATGCGGCGGGCCCAGATGCGCCGGGCCGCCCGCATCTTGGCAATCTCCTCGAAAAAGTCGACGTGGGCGTTGAAGAAGAACGACAGGCGCGGGGCGAAGTCGTCCACGTCCAGGCCCGCCTTGACGGCCCGCTCGACGTAGGTGAAGCCGTCGGCCAGGGTGAAGGCCAGCTCCTGGGCCGCCGTCGAACCCGCTTCGCGGATGTGGTAGCCGCTGACCGAAATCGTGTTCCATTGGGGGACATGGTCGGCGCAGAAGGCCATGAGGTCGCTGATGATGCGCAGGTGCGGTTCGGGCGGGAAGATCCATTCCTTCTGGGCGATGTATTCCTTCAGGATGTCGTTTTGCAGGGTCCCGCGCAGCGAGGCGAAGGGGATCCCGCGCCGTTCGGCGTTGGCCAGGAACATGGTGAAGATCCAGGCCGCCGGGGCATTGATCGTCATCGAGGTCGAGACGTCGGCCAGAGGGATGTCCCGGAAGAGCCGCTCCATGTCGGCCATCGTGTCCACGGCCACCCCGGTCTTGCCCACTTCTCCGGCCGACAGGGGGTGATCGGAGTCCCAGCCGTACAGGGTGGGGTTGTCGAAGGCCACAGACAGGCCGGTCTGGCCCTTCTCCAACAGGAATTTATAGCGGAGATTGGTTTGCTCGGGCGTACCCATCCCGGCGAACTGGCGCATGGTCCAGAGCTTACCCCGGTACATCGAAGGGTGGACGCCCCGGGTAAAGGGGAATTCGCCCGGGAGGCCCAGGACGGCGTCGGGGTTGCGCCCCTGCAGATCGTCCGCCGTGTAGAGCGGCTCCACGGGGCGGCCCGAGAGCGTCGTGAAATCGGCTTCGCGCAGCCCGGACTTGCGGAATTTCTTTTCCCACTTTTTCTTATCCGGCATGGGTGTCCTTTTTCCCGTCCTTGACGAATTCCATACGGATCCGGGCGCTCAGGCCGCGGATATAGGGATAGGGGGATTCATTCCGGCGGACCAGGCGTTCGGCGACGGATCCGATGTTTTCGTCCCTTCCGCCGACGGCCAGGAAGCGTTCCCAGAGATCCTGCTCCAAGGCGGCCTTGATTTCGTTCTCCAGGCGTGCGCGCTTTTTTTCCTGGAGCCGGCCCGATTCGCGATGGCTGCGGATCAGTCGTTCCATTTCGGCGGAGACCTCGTCCAGCCCCTTGTCCTGGACGGCCGTGGCCGCCAGGACGGGCGGGACGGGCTTGGCCCGGTCGCGGACGCTCATCTCGAACAGGAACTGCAGGGAGTCCTGAAGCCCCCCCACTCCCGGCATATCCGCCTTGTTGATGAGAATGAGGTCGGCTACTTCGATGATCCCGGCCTTGAGCGTCTGGATGACATCGCCCGTGCCGGGTTGGAGAATGAGAATGACGAGGTCGGCGCAGGTGAGGACGTCGAGCTCGGCCTGGCCGACGCCGACCGTTTCGATGAAGATGCGGTCCATGCCGAAGGCGTCCAGGACATCGGCCACGTTGGGGGTCGATGGGGACAGGCCGCCGTGCCCGTCCCGCGACGCTTGGGAGCGGATGAAAACACGAGGGTCTCCGATGAATTCATGCATGCGGACGCGGTCGCCCAGGAAAGCGCCGCCGGTGAACGGACTGGATGGATCGACGGCGATGATACCGGCCTTGTGTCCGTCTCGGACGGCGCGCTGGGTGAGGGCGGCCGTGGTCGTGCTCTTGCCCACGCCGGGCGGGCCGGTGATGCCGATGCGGACGGCGCCCTGCAGGCGAGGAATGAGACGGTCCCGGATCTCGGGGACGAGGTCGGGCTCATTCTCGACTTTGGAGATCAGGCGGGCGCAGGCCAGGCGGCTGCCGCTAAAGAAGTCATCCCAGAGATCGGGAGCGATGGACCTTCGCGCGCACGTATCGGGATTCACGCAATCTCTATAGGGGCTAAAAATCGGTAGCTTATCTGCTGCCGGCGCGGGAAATATATCGCCGGAGCGGGGGGTGTGTCAAGGAGGAGGGCTCAGGGGGTTTGGGGAAAAACACGCCACGACGCGGGAAGCGCGTCGTGGCGTGTTTTTCCCCGAATGCTCCGAGCCCGGCATACATCTTCAGAGGGCGACGGCTTCGCGGACGGCATAGTGGCCGCGCTCGTCGATCTTGATGCGGGCGGCCGGAACGTCGGGGTCGTGGACGAAGACGAGGATCCAGTCGTTCTCGACGGCTCGGCGAAGCAGGACTTCCTTCTCGGCCATGAGGCGTTCGACGCACATGTCGTAGCCCATGGTGAAGGGGAGGGGCAAGTGATGCGACGTCGGGATCATGTCGGAGGGAAAGACCAGGGAGCGGTCGCCGTCGCGGACCTCGACCCCTTGAAGGCCCCGGGTGTGGCCGTCTGAGCGGTGGACCCACAGATCGGGAACCAGCTCCTGCGAGCCCTCGGTCAAGTAAATCTTCGAGCGATCGAGGAGGGCGATGTTCTCCGCCAGATAGCTGGCTTTTTCTCGCGGGTTGGGGCGTCGCGCGTTTTCCAGGTTGGCGGTTTGGACGTAGACGCGGGCGCCGGGAAAACGAAGCGGCGGTCCGTCTGGGCCTTCCGGCCCGGCCGCGGCCAAGCCGCCGGAATGATCGAAATGAAGATGGGTGAGGATGATGTCGGTAACGGCGGCAGGTTCGATCCCCTCCGGGCCGTCAGGCAAGGGCTCGATGCCGAAGATGCGGCGGTGCTTGTCCGTCATGCGGTCGCCGTTGCCAGCGTCGACCAGGAAAAGACGCTCGCCGGCGCGCACGAGGAGCGAGTTGGTCGCCAGGCGGATGCGGTTGTCCTCGTCGGCCGGAATGAGCCGGGACCAGAGCGTCTTGGGGACGTTCCCGAACATCGCCCCGCCGTCGAGCTTGTAGAAGCCCTGGTTGCAGACGGCGACTTGGAATCGTCCGAAACCGGTCATGCTAGACTTTCTTGTCCGAAGCGCCGGGCTTGGTGATGGGCCGGTCCAAGGCGCAAAACGGACAGACATAGGGATCGAAGGCCTCGACCTTGAGGGAGAGGAGACTGCCGACGGGCTTGCCCTCGATGGAAACGCCCCCGCCGCTGCGGTCGACCAGGACGTAGATCCCGGCGGGGTGGACGTTGTGCTCTTTCAAGCAGGCCAGGACCTCGTTGATCGAGCCGCCCGTCGTCAGGATGTCTTCGACGATCACGGCCCGCGAGCCGTCGATGCCGGAAAAGCCGGAGCGGAAGATCATCTTCTCGTCGACGCGCTGGGTGAACGCGAATTTTTTGCCCAGCTTGAGGGCGGCCAGAAAGCCCAGGGCGATGGCGCCATAAGCGGGCGAGACGACGTAGTCGAAATCGGGGACCTCGCGGCGGATCTTTTCGACCAGAAGATCGATGATCTTGTCCATGACGACGGGTTTCTCGATCAGCCGGATCTTCTCGAAATACCACTCCGAGTGCTTGCCCGAGGTCAGCTTAAAATGGCCCTGCAGGAGCGCATCCGAATCCTGGAACAGCTTCAGGACCTTGTCGTCTTGGTCGAACATGAAGGATCTCCTCATGGGGACGTGTGTCCGCCCGCGGCGGCGCGGACGGATTATAGCGCAAACAGAAGGCGCCCCAAAGAGGAGGCTCGTGGGCGCGTTTGAAGATGGGCTTGGGCTATGATCTAATAAATCGAACATGTATCTCGGCATCGATTTTTTGCTGCGGCCGCCGCTCGATCCCGTCGTCATCGAAGTCAACGTCGGACTGCCCGGAGGCGCCGAGGAATATGAGCGGGCGTTCCGATCCCTTCACGGACGGGCGCCGGGCGTTTTCGACCGCATCGAGGACATCGCTCTCCGAGAATACGGCCGGCCTTTCCGCGAATATCTCGGCGGTTTGCCTTTTCTTCCCGCCCTGAAGGAGATGAAGCTGTGGATGGACGGGAAAGCCCCCTCTCCCTCGGCCTTCCATCCAGCTCTGCGGCTCGAGGACAAGTGGGTCCAATATCAAATCCTCAAAGATCTCGTCCCCATGCCCGAAACCATGATCCTCGGGCCGGAATATATCGCCTCGGCGGAAACCCTGCTCCAGAGGCGAGGCCGCTTGGCCTGCAAGCTCCGCTCGGGGCGGGGCGGACGCGGCTTCTTTCGCATCGATTCCGTGGAGGCCCTGCGCGCGGCCGCGGTCGACGGCACTCCGAGGATCGTCCAGGAATGGATCGAGTCGCGCGTCGATCGTTTCCATTTTTCCATCCGGGCCGTCGCCTTCGGCGGCCGGTTCCTCTGCGCCTATGCCAACCTGGCCCAACGCGAATATTCCAACCATTCGATCATCGCCGTCGTCGAAGAGGGCGGACGATTCGGCTTGGAGCCGGAGCGCTTCCTGACCCGGCTTTTCGACGCGCCGTCCTGGGAGGGCGCCCTTTGGTTCGGCGAGGACGAGCCGCCCTACCTGTATCACAACCTCCGCCAGGACGAGGCGGCCGAAGCCGCCCTGCTCCTACCCGCGTCGGTTTTTTCGGCCATCAAGGCCACGGCCGTCCGCATCGAACGGCATTACGAATCGCTGGATTGGGAAAAACTCCCGGCGGCCTGGTTTGAGAACGGGGATTTTCATACTCCGGAGATTTAGCCGGTCAGATGGATCGAAGGAATTCGACAGGCGAATAAAAGCCCTTCTCGATCATCACGGCGAGGACTTCGTCCGCTTCCTTGATCGTCAGGTGTTTTATCTTGGTCGCTTTGACCAAGATCCCGATCGTACCGGTCAGGCGGACGCCGATGGATGCGGCTTCTTGTCTAGCCAGCTTGTCGTCGCAGGCGAACGTCCAGCCACGGTTTTTCGCGACGGCGATCGATGAGGCTTCCCCAAGACCAAGGGAAACGGAAAACTTTTCGAAAAGATCTTTTTCAGCGTCGGTCTCTAGAACGGTTTCCCGAATCCGGCCGTCCCGCAGAGCGGCTTTGATGCCTTCCAGGCCGGCGTGTCCTCTTTGGATGCCGCGCATGATTTCGGCGGCGACGAAATCCGTAACGAAAGCAGATCGGCTATAGAGACGTTCAAGGACGGGTATCGCCTTCGCAAGCGCAAAGTTCGACAGAACACAGGAATCGAAAACGATTTCAGGCATGCGCGGCGTCCCGGCGGATGTCCTCCAGATCCTGGACGCGAAGAGGAATCTTGCGTTCCTGGAGGTACAGCCGGGCCGAAAGCGGGTCGAGGCCGAGAACCTCGGCCAGTTTGCCCAGGCTGATCAATCCCTCTTGATAGGCTTTCAGCGCGACGTCCCTGCGAAGATCCAGGGAGTCTTTTTTCCCATAAGTGGTGTCGATCGCTTCCCGGACGAGGCCGCCGAGCGTCCTTTTTTCCTTTTGAGCGTAAGCCTTCAAAGACCGATGCTGATCGTCGTCGAGCATGATGTTGGTACGTTTCACGGGCGTTTTCCTATATGTGTAATTATATGTGTATATTAATCCGCACCCGCGGCGATGTCAAGAACAGCCAGGTCCGGGGGAGACCGTTGCCGGTTTTGACTTGCCGGCCCCGCCTGATATAAAAGAAGGCTTAATGACCTCCCGCGAGCGGGTCCAGACGGCCTTCCAACACCGCGAGCCGGACCGCGTTCCGGCCTGGTGTGGGGCGTCGCCCGAGTTCCGGGCCATGGCCCGGGAGCGGCTGGGATTGGGGGAGGACGACGAAGCCCTTTCCCTCCATCTTGGGGACGATTTCCGACGCGTCTTAGCCCGCTACGCCGGGCCTCCGGAGCGCTCTCCCTCCTCCTGTTTCACCCACCCGGACGCCACTTCCCGTACTCCTTTTGGAGTAGAACGCCACGGCTACGGCTACGGCCAGCCCCTGCATCATCCGCTGGCCGCCGCCGAATCGCCGGCCGACGTCGATCGCTTCGCTTGGCCCGATCCGGCCTGGATGGACGTTTCGGCGGTCCGGAGCGAGGCCCTGGCCTGGAAGGGAGAATTCGCGATCCTGGGCGGCGATTGGTCGCCGTACTTTCACGACCTCATCGACCTGTTCGGCATGGAGCGGTTCATGACCCTGATGGTCGATTCACCCGCGGTCGTTGAATCCGCGATCGAGCGCGTCGTCGACTACTACCTCGCCGTCAGCCGCCGCGTTTTCGAAGCCGCGGCCGGGGCGATCGACATTTTCTTCATCGGCAACGATTTCGGCACGCAGAACGGTCCGATCGTGGGCGAACGGATGTTCCGGCGCTTTTTCCTGCCGCCCCTCCGCCGTCTCGTCGATCTCGGCCATTCCTTTGGTCTGAGGGTCATGCTCCACTGCTGCGGCGGCTTCGCCCCGGTCATCCCGGCCATGATCGGGATCGGGCTGGACGGTTTGCAGTCGCTCCAGCCGGATGCCCGGGACATGGCCCCGGCCCGGCTCAAGCGCCTCTACGGCCGGGACATTGTCCTTAATGGATGCATCGATACCCACCATCTCCTGATCCGCGGCACGCCCGACCTCGTCCGGCGGGAAGCGCGGGCGGTCCTCGAAGTCATGAAACCGGGCGGCGGGTACGTCGCTTCGCCCAGCCACGATTATCTTCTGCCGGAAACGCAGGTGGACAACGTCCTAGCCCTGTATGAAACCATTCGCGAATTCGGCGGATATGTTTAAGATTGATCTCGCCGTTCTCCGCAGTCGGAGGAGACGCGAGCGCCTAGGAGGCTCTCGGAATGAATAAAACGCGCACCCTTATTCTTTTATTCCTGGTCGGCCTGGCGGTCGTTATGGTGCTCATTTTCAACCGGACCAAAAAAGCGGGCCAGCCGGCCGCCGCGGCCGCCGTGCTTCTGCCCGAAGACAAGGTCCGGCTGTCCAATGATCCGCGGAAGACCGAGCAGTTCCGTGATGCCGGGCTCGGCCTGTTCATCCATTGGGGGCCCAATTCCCAAGTGGGGACGGAAATCTCCTGGCCGCTCAACAACGCTTCGGCCGATTACGTCAAAAAATACTACGCCCTGGCCGGGACCTTCAATCCGGCGCGCTTCGACCCGGCCGAGTGGGCCCGGCTGGCCAAGCTGGCCGGAATCGAATACGTCTGCTTCACGGCCAAGCATCACGACGGCTTCTGCATGTTCGACACGGCCTACAGCGATTTCAAGATCACCAAGACGCCCTACGGCAAGGACATCGCCGCCCAGGTCGCGGACGCTTTCCGCAAAGAGGAGATCCTGGTGGGCTTCTATTATTCGCCCGGCGATTTCCGCTACCAGTTCGAGACGGGGCGGAAATTCAAGCACCTTTATGAGCCTGATTTCACAAGCGGGGCCCTTTTCGGCCCGCAGAAGAAAACGTTCGTCGATTACGAGCGCGGCCAGGTCGAGGAGCTGCTGACGAAATACGGCGACGTCTTCATGATCTGGTTCGACGGCCAGTGCGAGCCGCTGAAGAAGCAGTCCTGGCGGGTCAAGCAGGACGTCTTCATCGGGCGCGGCGAGATCCCCACGCCCGAACAGGAGATCCCAGGCAAAGCCGACGACCGGGCTTGGGAGAGCTGTATGACCACGAGCTGGCAGTGGTCGTACCAGCCCAACGCCGACGTGCGGACGGCCAAGGAGGTCATCACCAATCTCATCCAGATCCGGGCGCGCGGCGGCAACATGCTTCTGAACGTCGGTCCCCGGCCCGACGGCCGCTTCGCCGCTCCGGACGAGGCCCTGCTCCGCGAGCTCGGGCTGTGGATGATGCTCAACGGTGAGGCCGTCCGTGGCGTCCGGCCCTGGACAGTGACCAGCGAAGGCGATATCTGGTTCACGGCGCGCCGCTCGGATGGGACGGTGTTCGCCTTTGTCGATCCCCAGTACGGCGTCAAGGGAATCAACGCTCCGGCCGGACGCAAGTTCACCTTGAAGTCGGTGAAGACGTCGGCCGATTCCATAATCACCGTGCTCGGGCAGGAGGGCGGCGTCGAGTGGAAGCAGGACGCTTCCGGCCTGCATGTGAGCGTGTCCTGCACGCACACCATCCAGCTGGTCAAGACGTCCAAGGCGGCCAAGAAGGCGGCCAAAGGCGAGGCCTTCACCTGGGGGCCGGATTGGCCGATCGCGGTCAAGATCACCAACGCCCAGGCCCCCGTCGCGGGAGGGAAGTGATGAAGAAAACGGCCAGAGCCCTCGTGCTGGCGGTTTTACCGGCCGGGTCCGTCGTCCTGCTTCTGGCCGCGTTCTCCGAGCCCAAGGCCGAACGCTACGGCATGGTCATCGGCTTGAAGCCGGAAAAAGTCGCCTACTATAAACAGCTCCACGCCGCGGCCTGGCCGGGCGTTCTGAACAAGATCAAGGAGTGCAACATCCGCAATTATTCCATCTATCTGAAAGAGGTGGAGCCGGGCAGGATCTATCTTTTCTCCTATTTTGAATATACCGGAGACGATTTCGCCGCGGACATGGCCAGGATGGCCGCCGACCCGCTGACCCAAAAGTGGTGGAAGGAGACCGATCCCTGCCAATACGCCGTGCCTTTGCACGGCGACAAGGAGTGGTGGTCCCGCATGGCCGAAGTCTTCCATGCGGACTGAGCCGGGATACACTCTCGTGAACGGCGCCCTGCATCTGGCCTGGCCGGACCTGGCCGTCATCGCCGTCTACCTGGTCGGAATCGTCGGCCTGGGCCTTGTGGCCTGGAAAAAGAGAAAGGCCAAGACGGGCGCCAGTTCGGAGTATTTCCTGGCCGGAGGAACGCTGGGCTGGGGCGTCATCGGGTTGGCGCTTTTTTCGACGAACATTTCCACGATCCATCTGGTCAGCCTGGCCCAGGAGGGCTACGTCAACGGCTTGGCCTACGGCAATTTCGAATGGATGGCCGCTTTTCTCCTCATCGTTTTGTCGTTTTTCTTCGCCCCGTTTTACATCCGTTCGCGGGTGGCCACCCTGCCCGACTTTTTGGAAAAACGCTACAGCCGGGCCAGCCGCGACTGGCTGGCCGTGCTGTCCATTTTCTCGGCGATTTTCATCCACATCGGTTTTTCCCTTTACACGGGCGCCGTGGTTCTCAAAGGGCTGTTCGGGATCGACATCAACGTCAGCATCGTTCTGACGGCCGTCCTGACCGGTCTCTACACCATCGTCGGAGGCCTGCTGGCGGTCGTCCTGACCGAATCCGTCCAGACCGTCATCCTGATCGCGGGGGCGGCCTGCGTCGTCGTCATCGGCCTGGTCCAAACCGGTGGATGGAGCGGAATGGCCGCCTCGGTCGAACCGGTCAAGCTGACCGTCCTACGCACGGCGGCCCAGACCCCGACCCTGCCCTGGTACGCGGTTTTTTTGGGCTACCCCGTGATCGGGCTGTGGTACTGGTGCGCCGACCAGACCATCGTCCAGCGCGTTCTGGGCGCCAAGGACGAGCGCAACGCCCGCTTGGGGCCCTTGTTCGCCGGGTTCATCAAGATCCTGCCCGTGTTTCTGTTCGTTTTGCCCGGCGTGATCGCCGCCGCGCTGGTCAAGCAGGGCAAATTGCCCGCCTTCGAGAATTCCGCCGACACGTATTCCGTGCTCATCAACCATGTCCTCCCGGTCGGGCTTAAGGGTGTCGTCGCGGCGGCGCTCCTGGCGGCGCTCATGAGCACGGTCTCGGGCGCCCTGAATTCGATCGCCACGCTCTTCAGCCTGGATTTATATAAGCGCTGGCGCCCGGCGAGTTCGGAGAAGAAGCTCACCCGGATAGGCCGTGTCGTGACCTTTGTGGCCATGGTCGCGGCCATCCTCTGGTCGCCGCTCATCAGTCATTTCCAGAGCATCTTCCAAGGCGTCACCGCCCTGATCTGCTATATCGCTCCGCCCATCACGGCGGTCTTCGTTTGGGGAGTGTTCTGGAAGCGGGCTTCGGCCAAGGCCGCCGCCTTGACTCTGACCGCGGGTTCGGCGCTGGGCCTGGCCGTTTTTTTCCTGGATTGGTTCAAGGACAAGACCGGCTGGAACGTTCCTTCGATGATGGCGACGTTTTATCTTTTTGTCATCTGCTCGCTCATCCTGGTCGCCGTTTCCTATCTCAAGCCCCATACGCACACCGCCGAGAGCGAGGCGCTGGTCTGGAAAAATCCCCTGGCGGCCATTAGGGAGACGGCCTGGACGGGCCTCTTCGATTACCGCGTCATCGCCGGCCTGCTGTTCGCCGTCATGATCGCGCTGTATGTGATTTTTGCCTGATTGCCGGTAGATAGTGTTTATTTCCACGTCCACGTTGCCGCGTAACGCTGGATGAAAGGATATCCATCCTTGTCGTCTTCGATGGCATAGAGCTTATGCTTCTTCCAGACCTGGGGATTGCCCTTGAGAGCGACCGCCGCGACAAACCTCCCCGCGGAATCGATAACATCGTTGACGAATATGCCGTTCCCACGTTTTTCGTAGGTGCCGACAAAGATCCGCCCTTCATCATCCGTGGTCAGTGAACGAATCGCGGGAAAATTCTTCGGAACAACGAGTTTCCGCCCTTCGGGGACCCTCGGAACACTTTGTTTGACGTCCTCGTCGGTTATCCTGACGAAGTCGAAGTCTCTGGTGATTTTCCTGACGAGCTTCCCTTCGACGCTGAAGACGTCGAGTTCGTACTCATCTCCGCTCGATACGACAAGGCTGCCGTCATGCAAAAGCGCCCATTGGATGCTGCTGCGAAAAGGTTCGATCAGAGAGGAATCCGGCCTTCGTTGAGGAATGGTGACAATGGTTTTGAGAAAATTGAGGTTTTGATCGTACAGGTCAACTTCTTTTCCCGGCTTTTCCGGATTCTGGATGTTCCGCAAAGCAAAAATCCGGCCAGAAGAATCCAGGAGAATCCCGATTGGAAATATCCTGACGGTTGAGAGGGCTCGGATATATCGGCCATCGGGAGTGTAATAGGTCAAATTGCGGATATAATCTTCGACCACGAGTTCCGGGCGGCTGGAAATGAATATATTGTTGGGATTCTGGAGCTCGCCGGGACCCGCCCCTTTTCTTCCTATCGTTCTCAAGAAAATCCCTTTTTTATCGAAAACTTTGACCCGAGTCTCGCCCTGATCCATCGCATAGATGTTCTCCTCGTCATCGATCGCCAGATACCACAAGCGCGAGAAGAGAGATCCGTCCGTTCCGCCCACCTTCCTAATGCTCAAATCCTCTCCGATGGTGAAAGCCCCTTCTCCAAATACCGGCTTTTTCGGATTATTGACGACAACAACGTCGCCTTCATGAGTAATGGTTCCCTTCCACTGCGACTTTTGCGCCGAGAAACCCAGACAAAGAGCCATTGAAAGGATAATCCCTCCGGCCAAACTAGACCTTGTTCTTGATCCCATGCGGCCTTCCTTTTTGTTTAAAATGATAAATTGCCCCTTTTTAGCTTCGAGATAAAATTATAGGTATTGACCATATGAGACGTCAAGAACGTTAAAGATCATCAAAATCAATGCTTTCAGAATTATCTCCTCTTTTAATCCTCACCCCTTGATATGGCACAATCTCAATCTCCCCTTTATTTCGGAGCCCTTTGAGGACGAGCGTCGGAGCGAAAATTAAATCTCGGCGGGTGACGCGACGGATGCACTCGTCCCGAATCGTCGATCAAGCGAGCACGGATGGCACGGCGGGCAGGCAGGTCAGGCCTTGCCAGTCCTCCGCGGTAGCCAGGACCCGCCGACATTTTCCCCCCGCACCCCCCATCGCCCGTCGTGACAGACTTTTATGACTCTCCGCAGACAGGCGCCGGCTTTCCTCGCAGGGCGCTGAGCATGATGGCGTAAGCGCAGCCAACCCCGGGCCGGACCTTGATCGCCCCGAAGGGGCAATTGCGCATGCAGGCCCCGCACTCGATGCACAGGTCGCGGTCGCCCATCTCCGCCTTGCCGTCCCCGCCCATGGCGAAGATAGCGTGGGGGCAGACTTCCGTGCATTTCTCGCAGCCCGTACATTTGTCCGGATCATATTCGAGCGTGACGACGTTTTCCAGATAGCGCAGGGACATGGCGTCCTCCTTGATTTCAGATGACCGCGGACGTGATCATGGCCGCGACACCCAGGACCAGCGACAGGGCGATGAGCGGCACAGCCGTCTTCATTTCCTTCACCACGCCGGAGAGCGAGGTGATGGGGCTAGACCCGGTGAAGCCCATTCCGATGAACGCGGACAGGGCCGGCAGGCAGAGGACATAGGACGCCGCCGAGACCCAGCCGGCGGTCGTTGCCGGGATCCCGCGAACAGCGAGGAAGAACAAAGTTCCGATCAAGCCCAGAAGCCATCCCTTGAGGGAAAAGCGGCGAACCGGGATCCAGGGGAGAAGGGCGGGCACGGCGATGGCTCCGATCAGCAGGGCGCCGATGACGGCCGGCAGATAGAAAGAGAAGATCTTCAGGCCGAGGAGCCCGGCGATCCACAGCCCCCCGATGATCCAGAAAGCCGGATTTATCACCACGGCGGCCAATTCTTCGGGGGCCAGGATGATGCGGTCGCGGAAGGCGAAGCGGATCCGGCGCATTTCGAGCGTGGCCTTCATCCCCGCGTCGAGAAACGCCGGCAGGTCTTCGACCCGGACCGGTCCATAGATGATACGGAATTTCGTCTGTTTCGTGACTTCGTGGGCGGCGACGCCCGGCGCGCCGAGCTGGGGCAGGATGAGCGTGCGGTGGGAGACGATGCGCGCCAAGCCGGAGAGGGTGATGCGGTTCACCAGTTCGTCCGTCCCGAATGTCCTTTTTCCGGCGGCGCACCAGACATTGATGCCGCGGGTGTCGAGGACCAGGATCCAGGCGTCGCGGCCGGCAAGCGCGCGGCGGACGCGGTCGAAGGTCATCTTGTAATTGCACGTCACAAACACGGACGACCAGGCGTCGGGGTTGCCGACGCCGTAGAGCGCGGGCGGGACAGTGTACGTCATACGGCCGATGCCCCAGCGCGAGCGCCAGGAACCCAGCCGTTCCGAGGCGCCGAAGCGGGTTGAAACAAGGGGGATCGGGCCGGCGGGCGTCTCCCGCGTTCCGCAGATCCATCGATGGTCGGAGGCGGTGAGCGGTTTTTCGGTTCCGGCGTCGGCGCCGTCTCCGCCTTCCTTGTCTTTGGGCGCGGAGGAGCCGCAGCACCCGCCGGCATCGCAGCCGCAGGAGACTTGGGACGGCTCCTTTAGAAAGCGATCGAACAGAGCGCTCATGATTTTCTCCCTGGCCGGCAACAGCCGATCGATTCGTTGTGGGCCCGGACGGCGTCGACGAAGGCGCTGATACTCTCGATGATCGACGACCGGGAATCGGCCGGAAGCCGGCCGAGCACGGCCTTGAAATAAGCGTCGTATTTTTCCTCGATGGCCGCGGCGACCTTCCGGCCCTGCGGCGTAAGGGCGATCGTAACGCAGCGGCGATCGCCGGCGTCCGTCCGGCGGTCGAGGAGGCCCAGAAGCACGAGACCCTGGACGGTCCGGCTGAGCGTGCTGGCGTCAAGATTGAGCTCGGCGGCCAGGTCGACGAGCGAAACGGGCTCCCGATTGCCCACTTCAAGGAGCGTGTGGCATTGAGACACGGTCACGCCGCAGCAGTCCTGCTGTTCGCCGAACACGCCTCCCGACTCGCGCTCGAGGATGCGGAGCTTTTCTCTCACGGTTCGGATCTGGTTTTTATCCATTGTGTCCTTCATTAGATTTATAGAGCAATATTTGTATAATACAATAATTGTTACCTGTCAAGTCCCGGAAATCTAATTGATTGTCGTTTGATAATTTAGAAGCTCGAAGCGGGCCGGGGAAAACGAGCATGTTTTCCCCGGCCCGCT
>Ga0315279_10004599_pt1 | contig 18455 bp, 10 predicted proteins | sample YL17G06_20_MG_FD_203694 | JGI IMG/M metagenome (GOLD analysis project Ga0315279, IMG submission 203694) | Sediment microbial communities from Yellowstone Lake, YNP, Wyoming, USA - YL17G06_20 | ecosystem: Environmental > Aquatic > Freshwater > Lake > Sediment | place: USA: Wyoming | collected... | reverse complement strand
GAGAAAGTATGGAGCCCAACCTCCCGCAAGAACCATGTCATGCTGATACTGGCGAAGAGCCCTGCACAACTCAACTAATGCGCCTTTTGAAGCCTCAGTTGCGTCAAGATCATACACTCTGGTGCACCTTCCTCTTCTGTTGCCATTCTTTTAGTATCACTTCCAGAAGCTGAGACGCGGCCTCCTCACCTCTAGCTGGAAAATTGTAGAGATCCACATAGAGCTGAACATTCGAAACAACTCTGGTTCCGCGCACCTCTCGCATTCCATAAAAGACGCCATCATCATAAGGCACGACAAACTTGACATTTCCACTTCTAGGTGTGGGATTCAGCTCCAGTTTCTCTGCGATTTTCGGAGCCACATCCTCGGACGGTATATAAAGATGTACATCCACTGGCCGCACGTACGGGGCCACAAGCCAAGCAGCAGCTAGTCCCGAAAGGGCATATTTGGGATCTAAGTTAGAGACTTTGTGCACAAACTGATCTATTTCCTTCTCGAAAGTGAAGTAGTCCAGGAATTTGTTTGCACGATCGTATTGATGGTATGAGGCCCACCTCTTTAGGAGCTTTGTTGGATCAATCAGAAGGATTCGGTTCTGTTCGTTTCTGGCAGCATAGTTAAGCTCAATCAATGTCTTGCATATGTAGTGAGCCAGGCCATTAGAGACATTTGCCTCTTGCGCAAGTTGTCTTTCGTCCCAGTCTCTGCCGTGGTTTACGAGCAACACTCGCAAAACCCTAGACGATTTGGCGGCGAATACGTTCTTGACCGTATACATGCTGACACCGTTATTGGCTAATTCAATGAGTAGTGTTGCTCAATGCAGTATATAAATGCTCAATGTTATTGAGCAGGAGCTTCTGCTCAGCCTCATTTATAAACGCTCAACAGTATTGAGCGAACACGCGTCTTTGAGTCGAGAAGCCTATCTATTCTGGAGGTCATATGACCTATTTAATATGCCACGAGGTCATTAAGACAACCGCAGTCATCCAACCGCACAACTCCAACTCGATGAGTTACGACCAACGCAATGTCTTACTTTGATGCGAATATGACGCATGTAGCGGTCTGGTGGATATGTAGGCAATGCGCTTAAAGGTCGCGTGTTACCAATATATCGGTAATCCATTCAGACTTCGCTATTACCGGTTTTTATGGTCTAGTTTGTTGTTGTGGTTTTTGTTGGGTGTTGTGTGGGGTGTTAGTTGTTTGTGATTGTGATGGGGTCGTTTTTGGGTGTTCCGTAGTTTTGGCCGTCGTATGGTGTGCAGATGATTTTGATTTGGTCGCTTGTTGTGAAGTTGTCTGGTGTGAGTGTTTGGTTTGTGGCTCCTGGGATGTCTGTCCATGTGCTGTTTTGGAGTTTTTGCCATTGGTAGGTGTAGGTTACTGTGTCGCCGTCTGCGTCGTACGGGTTTGTCGGGTTGGCCGTTAGTGTGCTAGTCGCGTTGGCTGGGTCTGGGGTTATCATTACGCTGTCTATGGTGGGGTGTTTTGGATTGTGATGGTTGGCGACGTTTTGAGGTCTCCGAAGGTTGTTCCGTCTTTGGGCTTCACTGTGAAGTACCATGTTTCGCCTTCTCCAGTCAGGCTAGCGGATACTGTGAGGGTGTCGTTCAGGAGTGGTTGGAGTATTCCGTTCTTGTACCAGCGTATTTCTGTTCCTGATTCAGGGTTGCTTTCAGGGTCAAAGTAGGTGTAGCCGGCTGTTAGGTTGTCGTTCGTTTTTGGTGTTGTTGGGGTTATTTTGAGGTTCTTTGCTGTTGGTGGGTTATTGATGCCGATCGTTATGGTGTTTGAGGCTTTTGTGGCTCCGTCTTGGTGGCTGTCGTTGGGGGTTACTTCGCATCGCCACGTCTCGCCTGTCTTGGTTTCCTGTGCGGCATTCGTGGAGCTACTGCTTAGACCGTCTTTACTGTCTAAGAAGTGTTGGTAGACTTGCTGTGGTGAGAGACTTTTCGGGTAGATGGTCACTTCGTCGATCATGCCTTTGAAGTAGTCAAACCAACCTATGTAAAGCGGGTTGGAGCCGCTTGGCTGAATGTTACCTGTGATTAGTGTTTTTGAGGCATCCTGTACGCCGTTTATGTAAAGTGTCAGTGCCACGCCGCTTTTGTACGTCAGCACAACGTGATACCATGTGTTAAGCTGGAGCGTAGTGTTGGACGACAATTTGTTGTGGCCGCTCATCATTGGGCTTCCTGTGACTACCCAGATGCTTGCAAAAAGCTTGTTGCCGCTTATGCCAATTTCATAGCTTGGTATTCGCGCTATGGTTCTGGTGTTGCTCTGTGAGGCTGTGAGGTAGATCCAGTGTTCCACGGTGAGTTCTGACCAGGAGCCTCCGCCGTCGAGTGAGCTTGTTCCTGGGACTTGTATGAGGCCTCTGTTGAATTGGTAGGCTCCGCCGACTTTTCCGTTGCTTGTCCACTGGGCTCCTCGGACTATTATTCCGTTATTGTTGTAGCCTGAATAGTCTTTAGTTGTGGTTGAGCTGTTGGTGTTGAATGGGAGCTGCAGGTTTGTGGTTGAGGTACCGTTTCTGAACCAATGATAGGTGTTGGTTACCTTGGAGTCGTCTGGGTCATAGGTTGACTGGTTGTAGCAAACTAGGTTTCCTCCGTTGATCGTCAGGATTGGATCGTCCTGGGTTGGCTGTTCACTTGGTAGTGTTGTGAATGTGTATGTCATGTTGGTCCAGTGTGTTCCGTCGGTGACGCTAACGTGCCACTTGTAGGTTGTGGAGTAGCTGAGATCGCTCAACGCAACTGCGTATCTGCCGTTGATGACGTTTGTTCCTGAGCCTGAGCCTATGTCAGGGTTTGTCGAGACCACGTAGTTCATCGGGTCGCCCTGTGGATCAGTCAAGTTGAAGCTCAGTTCAGAGAGTGACAGTGGCACATTGGTCGCTTTGTCTGCCGGTGAAGGAGTGAAAACTGCCGGTTCTTGTGGGGTGGTTTCTTCGCTTCCTACGGTGTAGAACAAGGATGGATCTTTCTGGCTGTTGTAGCTTGTTTGAACCCATGCAGCTGACCGGGCGATGTTTGAAACACGAGCTTCGTCGATGGCTCCTCTAAAGAACTCGCTATTCACGTAGTTTGATGCTAGGTAGAGAGGTTTGCCTTGCCAATCCGGTGTACCTGTCATTGCCCCTTCTTTGATCTTTGCGCCGTTGCGGTAGGCGTAGCAGTATGAACCATCCCATGTTATAACGATGTGGTTCCAAGTGTAGCTAGATGCAAAGCTTCCTATGTTGAAGCTTTTTGTGGCTGAGTTCCAAGATAATCCCATTGACCAGCTGTCTGCTGTTTTGGATGTTTGTCCCCCTGATATGCCACTAGTGGTTGTAGGGCCTGTGTTGATGAACTTTGTCCATGTTGTTGTTGAGTAGGATGTTGGTTTGAGCCACAACTCAATCGTTATAGCGGAAGTTGGCAGGAAACCTTGCTGAATTCGTTCATAGACATTCGTATTAAATAGGTCGGCCCCGTCAATTTTTCCGGGCGAAGCTTTCGTGACGGTGCCAGAAGGCACAGCGTTATTGCCATAATTCGTGGAGTCAAAACGGGTTCCAGATAATTCCTCGAAATGCTGAACCATGACAAAGTTGGAGTCCCAAACCGCTGTTCTATTCTGCTGGCTCGGTGCCGAAGAGTAGCCGTAATACATGAAGATGGTTGTGTCAGTTGTTGATGAAAGCTGAGGCACGTTCACCCATGCTATGAGGTGCCCGTTGGTGCTGTTGTAGAGTTCCATTTCGTGGCTGAGCTTGACAGCGTTGGCGTCTGTGAAGGCGATGTCGTCACCGTCAGTTTGGGCCTTGTTTGCCAGGTTGCTGTCTGTGATGTCTATTAGAACTGGAATGTTTGATGGATTGCCAGAGACTTTAGTGTGGTCTATTGTTATTGCTTTGCGGTAAGTCCAGTCGCCTTTCCACCATGGAGAGATGAATTTTGTCGTGAAAGTGTAAGTCGCATTTCCAGTGTGCGTTCCGTCTGTCGCTGTTACTGTCCACGTGTAGGTAGTGGAGAGTGAGAGGTTGTCGATCAGTAGAGAGTATCTTCCGTTGGCTACGTTGATCTTGCTGTCTGAACCTATGTTTGGGTTGGTTGTGACTGTGTAGTTCATTGGGTCATGTTGATAGTCTGTTAGAGTGAATTGGAGTTCAAATGGCGACAGTGGCATGTCTGTCGCGAAGTTTGGCGGGCTGGGCGAGGTTATTAGAGGTGTCGGTCCGCCTTGGGGTTGTACGTATTCAGCTGCTCCGCGTCTGAACTCGCTGTAGAATTGAACTTCAGTTCTGGGTCTTGGGTTGGGTCGTCGTGCTGGAGTGTCAAATGCGTATATCGCTCCGCTTTGGGTTGTGACGATTAGTTCGTTGTAGGCGTCGCCGTCGACGTCTTGCACTACGGCGTAGTTTAGTGTTCCTGCAAGGCCAGACAGTCCATCTATGTTTCGCACTTCTTCTCCTGAGCCGACCTCTCCTGAAAGACCTACGATTCCGTCCAGTATGTGATATGAGTTGTCGATAATGAATATGCTCTTGTAGTTGCATGCGATTATTTCCATGTAGCCATCGCCATTGACATCGGCCAGTTGTGGTCCGTAGAAGCATTTTCCAATGTACATTCTCGCATCTACTTTCCACTTCACAAGGTCCCATATGACAAGGTCGTCAGAAGTTGTGTTATGGAAGTCGGCCATTATCATTTCCAAGTTTCCGTCACGGTCTATGTCATAGATCGACGGTTGATAGTGAGTAGGTGCATCTCCTGGAATGCCGAGTGTCATTCTTATCGTGCTTCCATCGGTTGAGTTGAGGACGGCTACTCCGCCGTTCAGGTCGCCTATTATTATGTCAAGTGTTCCATCATTGTTGACGTCAGCAATCATTGGTTTCTGGCTGCTGCAGAAGACTTCCGGACGGGACCATCGCAACGTGAGGTTTCGAGCCCAGAACGACAATACTCCTTTGCCGTAGTCATTGTCCCCATATATTGGGTCGTTGAGGTACATGTTTCTCTCGCCCATGTAGATTTCGAACTCTCCGTCAAGGTTCGTATCTGCGATTGACAAGCCTCCACTACATGGACGCCAAATAAACGTCTTGTTGAGGAGCACCCGTCCATCATAACTCAACGATGTGAGTCTTCCTGTACCGTTCAAACCTTTGCTGGTGTCCGTCGATCCTACGAAAATTGTTGGGTAACCGTTTCCGTCGATGTCGAAAATCACTGGACCAGAGTATGTTTCTTTGCCTAAGCCTGTTGCTCTCCAGTATGTGCTTCCGTCATTTGCATGCAGAGCAAGTATGCCAGCAGGGGTTTCAAGCGGCACTATTATTTCAAGAATGCCGTCATTGTTCAGGTCGGCCATTTGTGCCTGGGCATGGTCACCTATGTTACTATCGGTAATATTCCATAGTCTGTTTCCATTGGTTCCGTTTAGAGCTATGACTCCGCTTTTTCCAGCGTGAAGGACTTCATCTACGCCATCGTTGTTTATGTCAGCCGCAAGTGCTCCTGAGACTCCCCGAGGGGCACCTGTTATCATCCATTTCTGTTCCAGCACTTTGTCGGTTGTCGTCAGTGTGAAAGTCTTGTTTGTTGACGATTGACCGTCTGTGGCGTAGACGTTCCAGTAGTATGTGGTGCTGAGGTTATGCATCTCGGTCGGGATTGCGGTGTAGGTTCCGTCAGGGGCGTTCTCATAAGTCTTGAATGTGATCCAGTTGTCTTCTATTCTCTGTTTGAAAGTTATACTCATATTCCTTCTGTTAGGATCTATTGACCTGACGGAGAGTATTGGATTGGTGTACACGTCTGTGGCCTCGTTTGACGGATTCTCAAAAATCAAGGGTGAATACGAACTAGTCTCTTCAACTCCAATGAAATAGAACGAACTGGGATTGGTTTGCGTGTTGTAGCATGCTTGTATCCAATCGCCAGAACGGGACACATTCGATACTCGTACTTCGTCTATTGCGCCTTTGAACCCTTCAGAACCTAGATAGTTCGATCCCAAATACAACGGCTTTCCGGACCAATCCGGAATGCCGCTGATGGAACTCTCCTTAATCTTCAGGCCGTTGCGGTAGGCCTGACAGTGTGTACCATTCCATGCAACTACCATGCTGTTCCAAGTGTAGCCTGATACAATGTCGCCTGTGCTGAAGGCTTTTGCCCCCGAATTCCAATGGAAACTAACGTACCATTTGTCTGCCACTTTGGATGATTGTCCGCCAGATATGCCTCCGGTCGTCGTTGGACCTGTGTTAAGGAATTTCGTCCATATGGTCGGTGAATAAGATGCTGGCTTGAACCAGAACTCAAGGGTTATGGCGCTTGTGGGCAGAAATCCTTGCTGGATTCTTTCGTAGCCGTTAGAGTTGAACGAGTCTGCACCGTCGACCTTCCCGGCTGTGGCCTTGGCGACTGTCCCTGAAAGCGCCGCATTATTGCTGTGGATGGTCGAGTCATAGCGTGTACCTGTTAGTTCTTCGAAATGTTGTACCGCAATGTAGTTTACGTCCCATACTGCCGTCCGATTCTGTTGGTTCATTGCGTCCGGGTTTCCGTAGTAGACGTAGATTTCGGTGTCAGTTGTAGCGGAGACTAGTGGGATTCTGACCCATGCAATCAGGTGGCCGGTGTTACTGTCGTAGAGTTCGATCTCGTGTGGAAGAGTATTATTGCCCGTGTCTGTAAATACGATGTCATCTCCATCGAATTGTGCTTTGTTTTTAAGGTCACTATCGGTAATGTCTACAAGTATCGGAAAACCTATCAAGTCGGTTCTTGAGAAATTGTGATATAAGACTAGCTGTTTTCTAAAACTCCAGCTATCGTTCCACCATGGTACTGGTGCGTAGGTAGGCTGTATCAGCGACAACAGCGGAGCCAGAATTCCGATTAGCAACATCCAAGCTGCTAGGCTTCCTTTAAGCTTCAAACTAGGAAATCCTATCTTCTTCATCAAGAACTCTCCTTTCTCTACGTAGTTAGTTGGTTAGGTCGAATAAATACTATACTTCGGCTCCGTTCGATATCTAGGTACATTCTTATCCTGCTGCATTTGTGCTGAATGCCTAGTCTTGATGGTCGCTTTATAGCACCTGTTTTTGCCTGCAGATGGGTCGTCGGTTGTGCTTTTGGCGTTCTGATGTGGTTTTCGAAAAAGACCTTGCCAGCGCATCAGTGTGACGTTGTTGACAGCATTATACTTGACTACTAGGCGGCAACAATAATCACTTAATAAAGAGTGCCCAGAAATAAGAGAAGCCCGCGGTCAAATGCTTTCAGAGTGTGGTTTCACGAATCGAATCGAGTATCATGTTCTGTTTGCTGTATTTCCGTTGTTCACCGCGTGAATAATGTTTATTAATACTCGATACGATGCTTATCTTCGATCTTTTCCAGTCTGACTTTGGGCGATATTGTATGAAACAAAAGAGCGCATGCAGTTTTGTGTCGGTCTTCATTCAGACTGCAATCGCCACTCTGCTATTGGTGCAACTCTGTCCGAGCTACGTCAAGATCGCTTCTGACGACACCAACGATCGCTCGGTTCAGATAAGCGCGTACGCACGGGTTCTTGGAAATGATTTTCAGCGGGTTAATGGATCCCGAATCCTCGACGCTAACGGAAAGGAAGTCGTATGGCGAGGAATTGGTTGCAGCTATCTGTTCCATTCTGGAGAATACATGGATGCATGGCGTGAACATCTGCCTGAGATTCAACATATGGGTGTGAATACCGTCAGACTTGCCTTTCGTTTCCAAGACAGCAACTCAGGACCAGATGGCTATGTTGCGGCTGACACACTTGACTTCGAGAAAATGGATAACGTTCTGGAGTATCTCAGCAGGAATGACATGAAAGCCGTTCTTGATTGCCACAACATGATGGACATGAATGCTGACTTCGGGTCCCAGAAGCTAATTGACGATTGGGTCAGGTTAGCGGAGCATTATAGAGGAGATGCGAGAATAGTTGCCTATGAGCTGTTCAATGAACCCTATCCGGATACTTGGCATGCTTCAGTTAAGTCAAAGAAAGATGTGGCAGAAGCCTATCAACGTCTGACCAAAGAAATCCGAGGTGTGGACCCTCTGCGTATCATGATATGGCAAAGCCAACCGTATCTACCTGTCCTAGACACTGTCTCAGGTTTTTTCGAACCCAACATCGTGTTCGCGGTTCACAGATGGTGGCATAAGGAAGACTACCGCTTCACGGTGTGGAACACAAGTCAGCTCTCATACGTGAACTTAGGATACATGGTTGAGATGAGACAAAAGCTGGATGTGCCCTTCTGGCTGGGCGAATTTGGGAGCTACTATCCGTTTGACGGATCCAATCCTGAATACCTGCTGGTTGAGCAAACCCTTCTTAGATGCGAGGAGCAGACAGTCGGCTGGAATCTCTGGATGGGGAGAGTAACCGGAGAGAAGCCTTTCGACTCATATGCATCATTGTTTCCTCTTGAAGCATGCGCCGTCAATCCGGACGAGCATGCTGGAGAAGCAAGTCTAGTTAAGCTGACGGGTTTTATTGAGTCACAATATGGTGCAGACAAATTGGAACCCTATCAAGTGGAGCTAGATCATAATGGAGACTTCTTGGTGCTCCGTCCTGCGCTTACGATCATAGTGATCTCCAGTCGCAAGGTGTGTAATGACACTTATCAAACTGTAAGCATAGTAACCCTTGACATTACCGCAAATACGGTAATAACAAATGAAGAGGGAACGGCTGAACGCCCGGGCTACTGGAATACTGTAATACTGGCCATAGCAGGATGTCAGAAATGACTGCATGTCCTCTGTAAACGAAGACCAGAGGTTGTACGCATGAATTGATGCAACAGAAAAGCACATGTGCAGAACTAGGCATGCCCGACAAGAGCTTCTTCGATTTAGTTTTTGTTTTCATCCTCTAGGTAAACGATTCCTTTTCTGATTTCTCAACACTCCCCTGAACATATGATCGAAGTGGTCTGAAACAATTCTCCAATCATACCTCAGGGCTATGCGTCTGCATTCCGAACTAACAAACTGATATCCGCCGGCATCTTCTCTCCACAGTCTGTAGAAGAAAACGACACCATCAGCTGTCTTCCGAATATCGAATGGGCTGGCGATGACACTGACATTTTCTGTTTTCAGAATATCGCGGGGAGCCCCTGCTATGTCAAAACACACGATGGGCGATCCACAACACAGTGCTTCAAGCACGACAGAGCCGAAAGTCTCATACCTGCTAGGGAACAAGAGAACGTTAGCTGATCCAAGCAAACTCGCCAATTGATCGTCAGGCAAACGTTCGCAGACCTCAACATTATCATTGAATGATTCCTTGAGGGAAGTAAAATACTGAGTCAGAAATCCTCTTCCAGATAGTATGAACTTGCAGCTAGGAGCGCGTTTAAGTATTTCTGGCACAATTCGAGGAAGCAGGTCTGCTCCTTTTTGGTATCTTGGACTTATGAACACTATCTTGAATTCCTTGTCTTTCTCGACTAGCTTGAACCGATCTGAATCCACACCTAATGGCACACAGAAACTTCTGAACCCCAGTCTTGTGAGAATCCGTTGTTCTCTCGTGTTTAGTACGTGAAATGCATCTATGGTTCTTGCTAATTTGATCCAAGCAAGCTTCACTGCAGATAGGAAATTGTAGGCGTAGTTTGTGAATCTATGGGCGTTCGGAATCAAAACATTCGAATGGAAGGCATAGATCACAGGTGCCTCCGCTCTGTGGAATACAAACTGGGAATCATCCCACTGGGGCGGCGAGAATTTGGCGAAGTAAATAAGATCAAAATCACTCAAATCAACATCTATTATCAGACGACGACTTTCCCTTGTGCTAGCCACAGTTATATCGTAGCCTTTGTAGGTCAACTCTCTCACAAATGCAGTGTTTTGGTAGTTGACAATCAGCAATCTCAAAATTCTCATTATGCCATCTATGCTGGACCTATAGATTAGCACAGATTTATTGTTTGTGGGAACACCTTGGGGCTCGGTCGACCCTTGATTCAATAATGGAAAACCTAACCCTTGCGTAATAGTGCTCAGGGCATAATAGTATAATTCAGCAGGGCATAAGAGTAGCCGCTTGAGTAGATAACGTCGCTTACATTCAAAGCCTTGTGCAAAAACTGATCGTTCGTCCACGCGTTCTTCCAAGAGGGTACAGTGTGAGCTGGACCACTCTCGCTTATCAAAGTCAACGGACGCTCATAATTGATCTCTCTGTTCCAATCCGATAATGCCCAGAATGCTGGGTTTACCTCAATTAGTATCTGCCAATTCATTATTCCGTCAGTGCTGAACCTTATGCTCTTGTCATACTTGGCGACAAATGATATAACTGAACGATCATAGATCGTGTTGACTTGTCTCCAGTCGCCAACATAGTATGCTTTCCCACCCACTGTAACTGTTGGTACGCCAGGTTGAAATGAATACGTCTGGACTGAGGAAACAACTAGCAAAGCGAATATGGCTATGGATAAGACAAGCGACCTTATGCGTCGAAACCTAATATGAAACAAATAGTAAAGAGACAGACCTAATAGAAATGGAGAAAAGGCTCCCAAGTAGTAGAATCCTCTATCTATGAGAGGATGAATGGCAAGAGGCAGAGCGAAGGTTAGACCAGCAATCAACGCTGGAATAGCCATTGCTTTGTAGATCAGATGCGTCCTCCGTTGCGTTCTCCTCATCCTAAGAGCAATCAATATCGCGGTTACGATCGACAGCACGAGAATGGCGTCTTTTGACAGCCTCACGACGAGCACCTTAATTTTGTCAAGGACTGTGAGTTGATAGAAGCTTCCATAGTAGGTTATAGCTTCAGGTCCCTTTGCTGAGACAAGCGAAAGAAGCAGTTCTTTGATCTGCGAAAGCAAATTCATCATGTTAGTCTGAGAGCTAAAAACGAAATGTCCCAAGCTTATAGTGCAAAACAGCAATCCAAAAGCTATTGGGAATCTGGACTGCACCTTGAACCAACCGATCTGCGTAAGCTTCACAAATGCAGAAACGATGAGTGCAATGAGCATATAGCCAAGCAGGAAAAACGATGTGAAATCATGCGATACTACAATGGCCCCTGACACAACGAGAGCGACCACGAATTCCGAGCGGTGATTGTGGTTCGCCAGCATGATGATCATAATCAGACAGGTCAGCAGAACATACAATGGATAAATGCTTGCAGTTCCCGTAAAAATGTATGTTGTGGGTTCGACAATCGCCACAGCCACGACGCACAATTTCGACAAAGGCGGCGCAATGTCAACTTTTCTGGTAACGTAGTATACAGCAAGAGGAATTGGCACAGGAAGCAATATGAGGAATAGCTTCATAGCGGAGACGACGTCCAACCCAGTAACAATGGACAGCCCGGCTACGACCAAATGCATCCCGGGAGTGGACCCATACTGTGAAGTGTAGAATCCAACCGCTATCGTTGGAACATGTGCTGTTCTAATTACTTCGCTCAAGAAGGCATAATGCCCAAGAGGGTCAAAGAACCCATAAAGGAAATCGTATTTGAGGCTTGGTATCAGATTGCATATTGCTAGGAAAACTGAAGTGACTATCGCAACTGTCTTGAGGTTGTCCAAAGAAGCTACAGTCACACAATAGGTAAGCATGAAGACAATGAAAACGGGCCAGACTCCACTTAGAATCCACTCGTCGACTACGTCTCTAGCGGACAGTAGCGTCTGAACGACAACAAGTATTGCCAATACGGAAAATGCCAAGAGTAGCAGAATTGCTCGCCGATGCTTGAGCTCAAGATCAAGTGCGTTCAACATTATTGTCAGCCACGGAAATGGGTCCTGTTGTATTAATGCTTATTGCACTGCGCTCCAACGTCCCGAAAGGTTTTACATGTAGTGGCTAAGTAATGAAGTATAGGTGAGTTGCCTCGTAATGAATCTGACATTAGAGTTTCTGAGGATCGTAGGTTCACCGTTCGAGCCCGAACAAGTGAGTGCCAAGGTGAGAATGAAGAGAGCCATGAAGATAAATCGTCTCTATTCATACTCAGTGAAGAACAGGATGCAGTTCCACTTCCTTGATAGGATTGACCCCCATGTGGGCACAGAGTTACATGGGATCTACATGGCAGAATGCTCGAGATTGGTGGATACATACAATGCGATCGGCAGGGCCTCGAAAACACTAGCGTGTGCTGATGTCAATTACGCAATAATGAAGACAATCCGACCATACAGATCTACCACGGTTGACATAGATATTGTTGCCTTTGGCTCAAACCTGGATTTTCAGGGAGGGAAAAAGGCGCTCATTGCTTCCGGCTACACCATGCTCGGAGAAGGCCCGCAGTCGGCCACCATTCAAGATCCAGAAATCGACATGAAAGTGGATCTCTATAAGGAAATAGCTGTTAGCCATATAATTTACATGGATAAGCAGAAACTGGCTCAACATCTCAGGAGAGTCGAACTGCCAAACGGCGAGCAAGTGACGCTGCTATCGCCTGAAGCCGACCTTGCCACCGTTCTGGCCCATTCGATAATCAAGGAACATATGTACACACTATCGGAGTTCTACACATTCATACACTATCTTCCCCAAATCGACATACGCCGATTTCTCAACTTATTGAGAGAGAGCAACATTACAGTGTCTTCACGGGCCCATGCTACGATAACCGCAATCCTACACAAAGAAGCCTTCGGAACAGTACCACAACCACTTAGGGCCATACTCGACCAACTCGGAACAGACATGTTAGAGAGTTTGAGAGTCAGAGAAAACGGCCTTAAGATGCCTTACAAATACCACCCGCTGACAGTTGCTGGATCACTCTTGGAAATTGCCAGATCCGGAAAATCCAGAAAGAGCATAGGACTACAAATTCTACGTATGCTGAGACCAAGTTTCACAAAGCAATTCACCAAATTGCTTTTGGATCATATCATGAGGGAAACTTACTAGCTAATGTTCAGCCAGCCCAAAATGATCTCAAAAATCTCGCTTATCGAATAGTCTGGGCTGTGGATTTCATACGCGTTAAGAGATCTAGCAAGCATTCTGTAAGCATGTCGCTGAAAGTCTATGAACTCCCTTGGCTCAACCACACTGTTTGGAACATAGCCATAGACACGGACAGGTTTTTGTTTCACTCTTCTTTCTCTTTGATCTCTCAGGCGTTCATAGTATAGCGACTTGCGCCTTTCAAAAATCGCTTCAAAATCAGCGTCGACAAATATCAGAACTGCATCTCTCGGAATCATACGAATTAACACTCTGGCAAGAGGGTTATTCAGAAAAGTCATGTCATTAATGAAGAACGCCACGGTGGTTATCGTGTCAAGTATATACCTTTCAGCTACGATCTTGTAACCTTTCGACATCAGCCTATTAGTCTTAATGATGTGGGGCAGAACACTGAAGAACTCTAGTACAAACCAAAACTCCCGCAACAGCTTGTTACGATCAACAGCTGGTATCTTGATTCCAACCCCAAAAGCGTTCCACATGATCCTATAGAAACCGATCCTAACGAATAGCCTCCACATAATGTAGGCAAGCGTATGGGGGGAACGAACCCAACATTTGTGCACTTTCACGCCCTTTTTGCCAAGGAAGTCGATCAGCAAATCCACTTGTGTCGTCTTCCCCGCACCGTCAGGGCCGAAGAAATGTATCAAGGGTGTATCTAGCAATGACTTGACTCCCTTTCAAGCACGTCTAAGCAAGAGCTAATTAAGCTCACTGGTGTCTTTATGCAAAACCAAGCGCATCCTATGAGACAGCATCTAGAATGCCGACGAACTTTCCCAATATCTGCTCGTTGTCAAACCGTTTGAGGATCGTTTTTCGGTCCTTCATCCCCAACTCCAATGCGTCTCTGTGGTCAAGGCTACTCACGAATTCAAGCTCGTCGGCAAGACGAATATAGTCTCCAGGCGGAACTAGTCTTGCGCCGTTACAACCTTCAACAATCTCCGGAATGCCCCCGGTCTTCGAGGCCACCACAAGGCGACCCTTAAGAAGAGCTTCAAGAACGACATAGGGTAACGGTTCGGCCCAAACAGACGGAACCACGACACAAAGAATCTGCTTGAACATCTCTTCATAGTCCTGTCGTTCAAGTCTTCCATAAAACACGAACCCCGCTCTTTCCAATCTGATTCGAAGAGCCTTGGACAGATTTCCAAACTTCGTGGCATGAATACGCACTCTCCCGTCGTGTCGCTGATTGAATGCCCTGAAAGCCTTGTACAACACAGGTAGTCCCTTTGAATTGCTGTAACCACCAAAATACCCGAAATCCATGCCTTCGCTTTCAATGAAAGGGACATTTGGCAAAGGGTTGTAAGCCACATGAAGCTTGCTGACAAGGTTCCTTGTAACAGTCTCTGCTGTAAGTCTACGTTGTGCTTCTGAGACACACACAATGGCATCGCACATTGATGCCAACCATCCCATGACGTTCTTTCCCATCGAGTTAAGCCCGATAGAAGCCAGAACACCTGCCAGGTCTCTGCCGCCCTCTCTCTCATGTGCAAGAATGCAGCCTGCTCGACACGCCACATTGCGTCCGTTACACACAGAGCTCAGATCGATCTCGAACAATGTGCCCATTGGACACGATAGGATGTAGTTGTGGAGGTGAATGATAACAGACTTCCCTAAAGCTTTGGCCAAAGGGATTGCTGAATACCAGTACAGAGGAATGTACACAACGTCTGCCCATCTAATGCTGTCACGGAGAATGCTTGAGAACAACGCTGGAAAGTTTGACAGCATCGAATATTTCATCGAATTTCTTCCGAGCAGCTGTAGCCTAATAATCTCCAGACTGGCTCGCCTTGACAAAGCGTCTTCCCCAGCAAATCGGTGTGTGATTATCCTTACATTGAAATCAGCATTAGAAAGAAGACCTGCATAAAGATAAGTGGCAAGTTCGGCTCCTCCGCCGTGTGGGTGGAGCAATTCGCTCAGGAATAGTACGTTCATTTGTATCCCTCCAACTCCGACTCGGAATGCCAGTGGTTTTATCGCAGGCTGAGAAGATCTTTGTACAGTTTCACATGCCGCAAAGCTATCTTCTCGTTGTTGTTCTTCTTTCTGTACTCCTCTATCAGCTGAACCTGTTTTCCGTATTCAACATGATCCGTCATCAACTTTGAGATGGCAGAAGCGATCCCTGCAACACTCAAGTCAGCTGCAAACGCAGGTATCTTGGAGTCTCGAGTGAAGTATCTTTCGTCGAAGGTGACAATCGCGGGGACCCCGTAGGCCAATGCAAAAGAAAGAACACCGCTTGGGCCAACACGTACTGAATATGGAGCAACCATCAGATCAGCTGAGTTGAACAACGAACTGATCTCTTCCTCGCTCAGGAACTTAGTTATGATAGTAACGCAATCGTTTAGAGAGAGTTTGGAGACAAGATCCTGCAAATAGTCCAAGTAACCTCGTTCTTGAGGCGGGGAGGGAATACCAGCTATTACCAGCTTGATTTTTCGCCTTAGAGAAGGATCTTGACCCACCAATTTTCCTACTGCCTCAATAACGTAGTGATATCCTTTGGCCCTTCGTATAAATCCGAACAATAAGATGCGGAAGGCATCATTCTCTCGTTTGTCCTCTCCTTTGGACTTGTAGACTGAAAAGGGCCTCTCCGTAGCTGGGGCGATGACTTCTGGAAGGCCATGAGGAATTTCTAGAACTCTGCGGCTCGTAAGCCCTTTTAGGCTTCGCGTTATCGCTGAATTCTCAGAACTCACTATGCTGACTATCGAATCAGGAACTCTCAGCACGGCTCTCAAATAGAAATAGTAGTAGAATCTGTATAACCTAGACGCGAGTCTAGATCCTGTTATCTCAAAAGCTCTGCGTTCAGCTTCTTTAGGAAGCCAGAAATCATGCAGGGAAATCACAAGTCTGGGTGCTCTTAACAACAACTTTGCTAAGAGCATTAGTAGAAACCACGGCTCGCCTGCCGACCCTCCTTGGTCGCGCGTAAAGCGGTACTGTATGTGAATGATGTCAGGCTTGCTGGTGGCGATCGCTCTGATCAAAACGACCAGACTTCTGGCCGTCTCGGCTAATGATCCCATCCCCCAGATTCTGAGCAGAATCACTTTTTCGCCGATTTGTTTAGAAACTAGCCTGCCGTCCAGTGTTCTCGCCATCACAACAAAGCTACATTCCTTGGTCAGTTTCCCAATGGATTTGATCAAATAGTATGAATAATCTGCTACGCCATCTCTTTCAGGCGGATATGGACTAATGAAGCAGATTTTCAATGCACTCTTTCCCCTTTCAGTCTCCTTCAGGATTCGATTGCCAGCTGGATAGTTCATTAGGGCCTTGTTTTTTCGCGTGCTCGCTGTTCATTGAAGGTTCTCAGTCCAAATGCATGCCCTTTACTAGCAAAAGATGCGTTCTGCCGACTTCAGTCTTCCGCCGACTCTCATCGCCAACACACATGCTGACTCACAATAATCTATAACTGTTAGGTAGAATACTCGCGATTAATTTGCGCTGCTTCACGAGCTCGAATTCGATTACTGGTCGCCAGAACCCTGCTTATTCACAATAAACGCTTATCTTATGGCCTAGAGAGGATGAGTCCTGTTTCCTGTATTTGTGTTCGACCTTTCTGCGAAAGCGTTTATTAAATAGCAAGATAGAATAAACGCGCGATAAAGTAAATATCAACGAACATACATATCTCAAGTAGAGCAGCGTGATCATGTGAATCTGAACGTTTCGAAAAACGTTGGAAGGGCAACTTTGCTCCTCGCAGTCCTAATGTGCTCTATCGTTGCAGTTAGTTTCAGTTTGTCCACCTCTACAGTTGTGCCTTCCAACGGAGCGATCTACTATCCGCCTGGGTCTGGAGTTATTTTTGAGGACGAGTTTGAAAGTGGCGACTACAGCCAGTGGGCAGGTGTTACGACCACTACTGGCGATAATGCATCAGTAGCCAGTCTGAATCCGTATACCGGCAGATATGTTGGTCGGTTCCAGACAGGCACCATAACGTCCGGAACAAAGTACGCCTATTGCTATGAAAGCCTGTCTCAAGCGGCCACTGATGTCTACGCCAGAGCATATTTCTATATTGCCGATGGCCTGCCACTCAACGACAACGATGACAGGTTTGGACTGATCGGATTTGAGATCGGCAGCCAGTTGCAGTGCACTCTCCGCGTTAGCCGATCGGGTGGCGTTGACAGGTTCAGCATTACCGGTTCTAATGGTACTAGTTCAGTTTCCAAGAATTCAGATGCTTCCCTTCCAATTGAAGGACAGTGGTTCTGTCTCGAGTTCTTCATCAGAGTGCACAGCACAATAGGTGAATATCGTGCATGGATCAACGGAATCGAGCGAATAGCGATCACGAATCTTGACACAGCACATTATGGCACAGGCGTCAGCCGCGTTCGCTTCGGTCTGACCGCTACAGTGAACGTACAGCATCGCGTCGAAGTCTATTGCGACTCAGTCGTCATAGCCACCAGCTACATTGGGCAGTTGCGGTACGTTTTCGGCATCGTCGGATCAGTCACTGATGCACCAGCCATCAGAAACTTCTTCTGGCTTTTCGGCAACCAAAGCATAAGCTACAGGTGCCTGTCACCGTCTGAAGTCACACACCTTGCAGATATTGATCGTTTTGACGGCTTGGTCGTCTGGACCAAACAGCAAAGCAGTTACAACGTCACAGCCGTCAGGCTATTCGCAAAAACACACGTCGTTATCTCAGACATGCGAGACTTCTGCAACGTTCTTTATCCAAGCCTGAGTGCAAGCATACAGGTGATCGCCACCAAAACAGCATCCTACGTTGCAGATTGGGGCAACTTCCGCGCAGGCGACTTGGTTGAAATGCGCAACATGACCAGCAATGTCGATCAATTGCGGGTTGTTCAAGCAGCCGGATTGGCAAGTTTCGCGAACGTTACCACGATCGCCCGCTATGACGCGAACAGAGCTGCTCTGTTTTGCATGAGCAGTTCAGGGTCAGGTAGCGGGTTCTGTGTGATGGATCTCGACGCGACTACGCCCGAGACCGAGTGGAATGGAATCTGGCATATCTTCCCAGCAGTCAAACTAGTCAAAGACTTCCCAACTGGGGAATACGCTCGATGGATGGCGAATGGACAGAGCTGGTGGAATCTGACACTCGTGTACAATCGCATTAATGCTATTGCCAGCGGCAATAGTGACATAGTAATCAAGAGGGTTATCGGCCGCAGCGTAGAAGGTCGAGACATCGTTGCCATGTTTATTGGCAGTGGCTCACGATATGCTATTGTGGACGGATCCATTCACGGAAACGAAAAGAGCGGAACGTTTGCATGCTTGCGCACAGCAGAACTGCTCATAGAGTACTACCGCTCCGACCCATATTGGAGAACAAGACTGTCTGAATACACA
>Ga0315279_10004598_pt1 | contig 18460 bp, 17 predicted proteins | sample YL17G06_20_MG_FD_203694 | JGI IMG/M metagenome (GOLD analysis project Ga0315279, IMG submission 203694) | Sediment microbial communities from Yellowstone Lake, YNP, Wyoming, USA - YL17G06_20 | ecosystem: Environmental > Aquatic > Freshwater > Lake > Sediment | place: USA: Wyoming | collected... | reverse complement strand
AAAATAAGGGTTATAGAACTCATGGAGAAAGTTAAAGAAATAAGAAAATTATAATATTTTTAAAATTCTAAGCAGGAAAGGAAGTATTTATGATATTAGAAAAGAGAAATTTAATGAAATTGTCAGGTACAGTTGCTCCTATAATTACAGTTTTTAATGATGATGAATCGATAAATGAAGAAAAAACAATTAAACATGCTAGATGGTTAATAGATAATGGAGTGCAAGGTCTTGTTGTTTGTGGTAGTACAGGTGAATCAATACCAATGACAAAAGATGAAAGGAAAAGGCTAGCAGAGGTAATAACGAAGGAATTTATAAATGATGTTCCGGTTTGTATTGGAACTGGTTGTTATAGAACTGCAGATACTATTGAATTAACTAAGCATGCAAAAGATTTGGGTGCAGATTCTGTATTAATTATTCCCCCTTATTATATGGGTGTTACCAAAGTTCAAGTATTTGAACATTTTAAAGCAATAGCAAAATCTGTTGATATACCTATTATATTATATAACAATCCCTCTGCTTCTGGCATATTATTAAGTGTTCAGGAAATAAAAAATTATTGGGATTTAGGTATCATTAATGGAGTAAAACTCACTATTGATAATCCTTCTTATGTGCATGAATTAAAATACCACCTTTCTAAAACTAATTTTTCCCTATTTTATGGTGCTGATATTTGTGCATTAGAAGGTTTGTTAAGTGGAGCGATTGGATGGATTTCTGGTATACCTAATTTAATTCCTAAATTATCTAGAGAGCTTTGTGATGCTGCTTTAAGTGGCAAAAGAGATAAAGCAATAGAAATCTGGGAAAAGATGCTACCTTTAATTATTTATGAAACATATTTAGATGAAAATCGAGAACCTCATTGGCTTTCTTTACTAAAATCTGGACTTGAAATAATCGGTCATAATGTTGGCAAGCCTAGAAGACCAATTCTTCCATTAAATAAAAAGCATAAGGAATTAATTTCTGATATTCTGTCCAGATTTTGAATTATTAACGAGAGGTGATTTTTTAAATGAATGAAAATATTTTAGAGAAAAGGAGGTGATAAAAAAAATTACTGAATCTAGTTTTAATAATAGTGAAGAAGAACAAAGAAATATTTAGAAAAAATCTGTGAGAAATTAAGAAAAATAATTAATCTATATTGAGGAGGATGTAATAATGAAAAAATATTTAATCTTGTTATTGATAGTACCTATAGCCATTTCTATGATCTTAACAATGGTGGCTGAGACTACTGCAGCCGAAAAGATCACAGTGGGTATTGATGTAAAAACATTAGATAATGAATATTTTGTGAATGTTCTAAATGGGGCAAAAGAAGAATGTAAAAAAAGAGGCTGGGATTTAATAGATGTACAATGTGCTAATGATCCAGATCTTCAGCAAAAAATTATGGGAGATTTTGCAGCTAAAGGTGTGGATATAGTTGTTACTCTTTGCAGTACTGATCCTAAAACAATGCAAAGTGTTATTAGTCCTTTAACTGAAAAGAAAATACCAGTTGTAGGATTAGATTCTGGTGTATTAGGTTCTGTTGTTACTATATATGCATGTGATGATATCCCAGGAGGTGAACAACAAGCTCAATGGTTGCTAGATAAAATAGGAACAAAAGGTAATATTATATATTTAGAAGGAATACCTCAGAGTACAGCTGTAAATAGACTAACTGGAAATATGAATATATATTCTAAATATCCTGATTTAAAAGTAACCACTCAAATAGCTAATTGGGACATGGAAGAAGGTATGATTGTAATGGAAAATATGCTACAAAGGTTTACTAAAATTGATGGTGTATCAGTTGGAAATGATACCATGGCATTAGGAGCTGTAGCGGCTGTTGAAAGTGCGGGAAGATTAAATGAGGTGGTAATTGTTGGATGGGACGGTATTTCTGAAGCTATAAAATCCATAAAGGAAGGAAAGTTAGCAGCTACATTGTGGGCTGACTCTACACAACTTGGCAGAGAAGGTATCATAATTGCAGAGAAAATATTGAATAATGAAAAATTTGATTATATTGTAAGAAAGTTTGATTGGGGGGAGGAAAAGGCAATAATATTGCAAACTAAAATGATTGATAAAAGTAATGTTAATGAACTTTTTCCTCAATAAAAATTAATAAATAGCAGGATCACATTACATATAGTAATTATGTGATGTGATCCTGCTAAGTGTAGAAAAAAGATATTTCTTAATTTTAGGATTATTTAAAAAGAGGTAGAAATTGAGATTTTTTTTAATAGTATTTAAAAAAATAGGTATATTTATAATATTTTTGATAGTTTGTTTAGTATTATCAATTCTAAGTCGTGAATTTCTAACTATATCCAATTTAATAAATATTGCTCGTCAGGCTTCTATATTAATTATTGTTTCTACAGGTCTTACATTAGTAATGATTAATGGAGGAATAGATCTATCAATTGGTTCAGTAGCTGGTTTATCAGGTGCAATTTTAGGTTATTTTATGGATACTATTAAAATTGATTTAGGGATATCATTATTTGTAGCATTACTAATAGCATTACTAATTGGAATATTAGTTGGTTTACTAAATGGATTTGTTATTACAAAAACAGGTATTGCTCCTTTTATCATCACACTTGCAGGGCTCACCATATATAGAGGGGTGGTTTATTTAATAACAAGAGGAAGGCCAATTCATAATATTTCATCTACTTTGACAAATATAGGTAGAAATTACTTCTTTAAATTACCAATTATTGTTTGGATAGCAATAATATTTATAGTAATATTTCATATTATCCTTTCCTATACACTAGATGGAATAAGAATTCGTCAAATTGGAACAAATAAAGAAGCAGCAGCTTTTAATGGAATAAATGTAAATAAGTATACTGTTCTAACCTATGCTATTTCCTCGTTGATGGCTTCTATTGGTGGAATTTTATTATTTGGTCGATTAAACGCCGCAGCACCAAATGCAGGTAATGGATATGAATTAGATATAATAGCTGCAATTGTTATTGGTGGTGGTAGTTTATCTGGAGGAGTTGGTACAATATGGGGTACAGCGATTGGTGTTTTAATAACAACAATAATAAGGAATGGCTTAAATTTATTAAATATTAATGTATTTTGGCAGTATATAGCTACAGGGCTAATAATAGTTTTTGCAGTTATAATAGATAGCTATAGAAAGAAAATAGAAGAAAAAATATAGAAATAAATGTTCGGATTATTATGTTATGGTCATAATCAAAAAACCATTCTATTTCAATTTAAAAATAAACAAAATTCTTTTAGGAAAATTATGGAATCAATAAGTCCAATATCGGAAATAAAAACAAATGATTATTTTTTATTAGAGATGAAAAGCATACGAAAAAGATTTGGTGGCATTGTTGCTTTAGATGGAGTAGATTTTAATTTAAAGTCTGGGGAAGTAGTTGCTTTAGTTGGAGACAATGGTGCAGGTAAATCAACATTAATAAAGATAATAAGTGGTGTGTACCAACCAGACTATGGAGACATTTTTATAAATGGCAAGAGAACAAAGATTTATAATACTCTTTTTGCCAGAAAATTAGGCATTGAAACTGTTTTTCAAGATCTAGCACTTTTTGGATTATTAGAGGTGACTACTAATTTATTTGCGGGAAGAGAAAAAATAAATAAATATAGATTTCTAAAAAAAAGTATGATGGATAAAATTTCTAAAGAAGTCCTTAAAAAAACAGGTATAACAATAAAATCTTTAAGACAATCAGTTGACAAATTATCAGGTGGTCAAAAGCATGCTATAGCAATTGCAAGAGCTGTTTTTATATCAGAAAACCAAAAAATTCTTTTGATGGATGAACCTACAGCAGGTTTAGGTGTAGTTGAAAGTAATAAATTACTTGATTTAATTAAGAATTTGAGAAATATTGGTATATCTATTGTTTTAATTACACATAGTCTTGATCATGCATTTATAGTTTCTGATAGGTTTGTTATTCTTCGTGGTGGGAAAAAAGTTACAGAAAAAAATGTTAATGAAACAAATTCCACTGAACTTGTAGAATTAATGGTTGGTAGAAGTAACAGTAGAAAAACATAACTTATTTAATTTTTTATTTTTGATTTAACAAAAAGTAATTTTGATAATGAGGGAGTAAAATATGAAATTTATAAATGTTGGAATAATTGGAACTGGTTTCATTGGAGAGTTGCACATAGAGTCTTTAAGAAGGCTAGGTAATGTAAATGTTCTTGCTTTAGCAGAATTAAATGAAGAAATTGCAAAATATAAAAGTAATACACTTTTTATCCCTAAATATTACAGTAATTTCCGTGAACTTATTTTAGATGACGATATTGAAGTCATTCATATAGCCACTCCTAATTATTTACATTATTCTCAAACGGAATTTGCTATAAAAGCAAATAAGCATGTCATTTGTGAAAAACCTTTAGGGTTAGATTCTAATGAAACAAGAAAATTAGTTGAATTAGCAAAAGAATCAAAAAAAGTAAATGCAGTAATGTTTAATTTTCGTTTTTTTCCTCTGGTAAAGGTTATGCATAATATGATAAAAACAGGTGAATTAGGTAAATTATATTCAATTGTAGGATCTTTTTTACAAGATTGGATGTTATATCCCACTGACTATAATTGGCGAGCAAATTCGAAACTAGGTGGTAAAACTCAAGTAATTGCAACAATAGGTTCTCATTTTTTGGATTTAGTTCAATATATAACAGATATGAAAATAGAAAGTGTTTTTGCCGATTTTGAGACCGTACATAAAATGAGAGTAGAAAAAATTAATAATAAAGTTCACAAAGAGAAATTTATTAAAGTTGAAAGTGAAGATATATCTAACATTTTACTACGCCTTAGTGATAATACCCCAGGAAGTGTAACTTTTTCTCATACCTGTGCCGGCAAAAGGCTTGAATTGAAAATAGGAATTTATGGGGAAAGGTGTTCGTTAGAGTGGAATTCTGAAAAGCCAAATGAATTGTGGATAGGGAAAAGAGATGAACCGAATAAGATTATGGTAAAAGACCCAAGTTTAGTTAAACAAGAATTAAGGGCCTTTTATGGACTTCCAGGTGGACATGTTGAAGGCTATGCAGATTCGTTTAAGCAAAATATTAAGAGTATTTACAAGAAAATTATGGAAAATAACTTTACAAAAGAATCCGAAGATTTTGCAACATTTGAAGATGGAAATGATGTTCAACTAATAATTGATACACTTTTTAAAAGTGCTAAGAGTAAAAAATGGCTAAGAGTTTGTAGATATTAATATATCAATTCAATATAAAAATTTAGTGGTGATTTATGAAAGTGAAATTTGAACCTATTTTATTTTCGGTTATTTTATCAAGATTGGTATCTGTTGGCCATGAAATGTCTATTACAATGGAATTAACAGCTAGAAGTTCAATTCTGAATGAATCTAAAGACTTTTCTTGTTCTATATTTAATGGAGATGGAGAATTAATTATCCAAGAGGAAGAAGTACTACCTATTCATACAGTAGCAGGTGGTCTTGTTTTAAAAGAAATTATAAAAGATTTTAAGAATGATATTAATGAGGGTGATATTTTTATTTGTAATCATCCATATAGAAATGGTTCTCATTTGGCAGATCTATCGATGGCTTGTCCAGTGTTTTACAAGGGGGAAATACAATTTTGGACTATGACACGCGCACATCATTTAGATATAGGTTCCCCCTTACCTTCAGCTTGTAGGGCAGATGCACCTGATATTTTTTCAGAAGGTTTGAAAATACCTCCTTTAAGAATATTTTACAAAGGTAATGAAATATATGATGTTATAAATCTTTATAAAAGCAATGTAAGATATCCAGAAATGTGGTATGACGATATGAGAGCTCAAGTAGCCTCTGTTCATATAGGTGAAAAAAGAATTATAGAACTTTGTAATAAATATGATTCTGAAGTATTGAAATATTATTCAAATGAATTGATAAAATACTCTGAAAGGATGATGGTTGAAGAAATAAAAAGAATGAGGAAAGGTGTTTATTATAGTGAAGCTTATTCAGATAATGACGGTGTAGGGAATGAAGATGTTTTGATAAAGTGTAAACTTACAGTAGATAAAGATTTTATTGAAGTAGATTTAAGTGAAAGCCAAGATCAAACAAAAGGATCAACTAATAGTAGTTGGGGAAATACTTTTGCTCAAGTTGGAACTGCTATACTTTCTTGTATAAACCCTAATATTCCTAGAAATGCTGGGTGCTTAAAACATATAGTAGTAAAAGCACGAAAAGGTTCGATAGTAAATCCTATTTATCCAACAGCAACTTCAAATTGCACTATAGTAGTTGGTGATACAATTTGTGAAGCAGTTTGGAAAGCTTTATCAAAATGTATTCCTTATAATACTCCAGCAGGTTGGGGAAAGCAATCAGGAACAAATTTACAAACTTCAGGTATTGACTACAGAACTAAAAAACCTTATGGTTATCAAACTTTTAAAGCTTCATCAGGTGGTGGTGCTATATGGGGACATGATGGTTGGAATACCACTCTTACAATGACAACATTGGGTGCTACAAGATGTCAAGGAGTCGAAGCAGAGGAAATAACTATCCCACATTTTATAATTTTACATGAGTTATGGGAAGATTCAGCTGGTCCAGGTGAATGGCGTGGTGGTTTTGGCTCTAAGTTAATTATGAAGGGGATAAAACATGATATGACGTGTGTTTTTTTTGGTGATGGTTTTAAATATCCTCCACATGGTATATTAGGTGGTAAAAATGGTAGAGGTGGGGCTCATTTTGTTGAAAGTAAAAATGGTCATAAAACTTTTTATAATTGTAATGGTATGTTTATTTTGCATGAAGATGAAATATATTATGGGTTCGCTTCGGGAGGTGGTGGAGTTGGTGACCCGAAGAAAAGAAGTATAGATGAAGTTTTAAAAGATGTGAAAGATGGTTTAATATCTATCAAATCTGCAAAAGATGATTATGGTATTTTAATTGACCAAAAAACTTTTAAAATAAAACAGATTTTAAGGTAAGAATTATAAAATATTTTATTAATGATAGGAAGGTTCAATGAGTTATAAAGTTGGAATTGATATAGGAGGCACATTTACAGACATTGTTGTCAGTGATTTTAAAGATGTAGTGGAATATTGTAAAGTGTTAAGTAATAAAGAAAATCCCGGAAAAGCAATTTTAGATGGATTAAAACTATGTGCTGAGGATTTAGATATAGAATTTAATGAATTTATTAAAAATACTAGTACAATAATTCATGGAGCCACGATTGGTACAAATGCAGTTTTAAGTAAAGATGGGCCAAAAACAGGTCTTATATGCACTAAAAATTTTCGGGATGTGTTATTGCTTAGAGATGGATATAAACCTAATAGATGGAATTTAAAAATGGATCCCTTTGAACCGTTTATTCCAAGATACTTAACATTTCCTGTTGAGGAACGTATTAATTGTGATGGAGAAATAGTTGTAGAGTTAAATAAAAAAGATGTCCGAAAAGCAGGCTATTTTTTTAGGAAAAATAATGTAATAGCAGCAGGATGTTGCTTAATTTGGTCTGTTGCAAATCCTAAGCATGAAATAGAAATTAAAAAAATTTTCGAAAAAGAATTTAAAGATATAATTATTTCTATAAGTACCGATATTATGCCAGTAATGAGAGAGTGGCAGCGCACTTGTACTGTTGCAGTAAATGCCTTTTTAATACCTATTATTTCCTCATATTTAGATAGTATTTTAAAAATGCTATCAGAAATAGATTTTAAAGGAAATCTTCTATTAGTTCAATCAAATGGAGGAATAACTTCAATTAAAAATGCTAAATTTAGGCCTGTTAATTTACTAATGTCCGGACCTTCAGTTGGACCAACTGCTGGTAATTATTATCTTAAAATGAAAAATATTAATAATGCAATAATTGTAGATATGGGGGGAACAAGTTTTGACGTTAGTGTAATAAATAATGGATCTTTTAAGACCACTAAAGAGTTACGTATTAATGATATTCCTTTATCAGTACAAGCAATAAACGTTAAAAGTATTGGCGCGGGTGGTGGAAGTATTGCTTGGATTGATAAAGGTGGGGCATTGCATGTTGGTCCTCAAAGTGCTGGTTCTAATCCTGGTCCGGCATGTTATATGAGAGGAGGCAATAAGCCTACAGTAACAGATGCAAATTTAGTTTTGGGTTATATAAATCCAGATTTTTTTTTGGGAGGGAGAATGTCAATTAACCCCAAATTATCCTATGAAGCTATTAAAGATAATATAGCCAATAAACTAAAAATATCTATAGAAGAAGCTGCACTTGGGATAAACAAAGTTGTAAATAATAATATGACTGGTGCCATTAGAGCAATTTTAACTGAGCAAGGAATTGGTCCTCAAGATTATTATCTTGTTGTTGGAGGTGGAGCAGGAGCAATTCATGCATCTTATATTGCTAAAGAAATAGGTATAAAGAGAATAATAATTCCAAGATCTGCTAGTGAACTATGTGCTTTTGGTTTAGTTACAACTGATATAAAACATAATTATGTTAGAAATTATACTAACTTTACTTCTGATGTTCGTTGTGAAGATTTGGAAAGAATTTATCAAGAATTAGAAGCCATTGCTATTAATGAATTTAAAGAAATAAATGGTGAGAATAAAAAAATATACTTTATAAGACAGGCTGATTTAAAATATCCATATCAAATAAATGAATTAACTTTAGATATCCCATTTGTAGAAATTAAAGAAGAACATATTGTGAAAATAATTGAGGAGTTTCACAATCTTCATGAAAAAATTTTTACTTATTCTATTAGAGACAGTGTTTGTCAATTTGTTGCTTTAAGATTAACTGCAATACAGAAAGCTGTAGAAATGAAACCTATTAGTTATGAACTAACAAATAAGAATTCAAAAGTGGCTATAAAAAATTTTAGAAAAATTATTTTAGATGAATTTGAGGGTTCAATACCAGTATACGATAATGGATTATTAAAGCCAGGCATGAAAGTAAATGGTCCAGCTATTATTGAGGAAATATCTACAACTATTTTAATTCTTCCTAACAGTAAATTAATTATTGATCCTTGGAAAAATTATGAAATATTAATAGACAGCGAGTTTTGTTAAAATGTTAAATTAAATAAATATAATTAGTTATAAATAAAAAGGGTAAAAGAGATATGATAAATTTTAATTTAAATAATAAAGTTGTAGTTGTTACTGGTGCTGCTAGAGGAGTGGGGTTAGCGGTAGCAACAAAATTTTTAGAATCAGGAGCTTCTGTAATCTTTGTAGATGTATCAAATACACTTGAAGATGAATTTAAAAAAATAATTAATAAAAATAGTATATATTCAGGTTTAGCTCTAAAAGCGGATATTTCTATAAGTAAAGAGGTACAATATGTTGTAAATACAACAATGGCAAAATTCAACAGAATCGATATTTTAGTTAATGCAGCAGGTATTTTATATGAAGAATATGTTATAAATTTTGATGAATGCAATTGGGATAAAATAATGAATGTAAATGCTAAGGGTGTTTTTCTTTGTTGTAAATATGTTGGGAAAATAATGGTTAACCAAAGGAGTGGTAAGATTATTAATATTTCTTCGCAACAAGCCATTAAAGGTGATATCGAAAATTCTGTTTACGCTGCTTCAAAAGCTGCTGTTTTAAGGTTTACACAAGTGCTAGCAATAGAATTGGCAGACAAAGGTATCCAAGTTAATAGTGTTTGTCCAGGAATTATTAATACAGATATGATTAAACAGAGTTGTTTGAAATCTGCAAGAACAAAAAATTTAAATCTAGAAAAATGTATGGAAACTTTAAGAAATAAAATACCTTTAGGTCGCATGGCGGAGCCCAAAGATATTGCCAATTTAGTTAATTTTTTAGCTTCAGACTATTCGGACTATATAACTGGTGCTGCAATACTAATAACAGGTGGATTAACTTGCAATTAATTATAAAAAGAATTTTAAATTTTATGATAAACTAATTTTACAATTTTTTAGGATTTTAATTATAACATTATGATTATCTCCCAAAAACTAATCATTTAATATTTGTAAAAACCATTGTTTGTAATGTAAATAATTATAAAATTGTTGCAAGCGCAAAAGCTACACACGATCTTTTTTATCTGCATTCAGGTTAGGCAGAAGTAAACCCTATGGATTGGTGGAATAATGTAATAATTACTATAAAGTCGTATATAAAAAAGTCTGATATAGATCCAAAAGAAATCGCTGGTATTGGAGTAAGCGGTATGGTTCTAGCTTTTTTTTATTAGATAGTGAAGGAAAATTACTTAGGCCATCTATACAGCAAAATGACGCAAGAAGCTATAAAGAGATAGAGGAAATCAGAAAAAAAATCAAAGACGATGATTTTTTTAACATTTTTTTCCATTAAATAAAAAGCATAAAGAATTAATTTCTGATATTCTGTCCAGATTTTGAATTATTAACGGGAGGTGATTTTTTAAATGAATGAAAATATTTTAGAGAAAAGGAGGTGATAAAAAAAATTACTGAATCTAATTTTAATAATAGTGAAGAAGAACAAAGAAATATTTAGAAAAAATCTGTGAGAAATTAAGAAAAATAATTATTTTATATTGAGGAGAAGATAATAATGAAAAAATTATTGATTTTGTTATTAGTAGTTTTTGTATGCATTTCCTTTGCCGAAATAATGGCAGCAGCTCAGACATCAGACAAGCTAGTTACTGTATTGTTGCAAGCCCATTATGTTCCAGCTACTGAGCAGGTGCTTGTAAAGAATGCTGAGAAATGGGCTGCTAGCAAGGGTGTTAAGGTAAGAATTGATTTCATTTCTGATACAGAGCTTGAAAGTGTTATAACTTCTGAAGGTCAAGCAAAGAAGGGTCATGATATTATTGCTTTGAGAGAGTATGTATCTTATATCTTTACTGATATTTTATCAGATGTAAGTGAAGTTATGGCGGATGTTCAAGCAGAAAATGGAAAAGTTTATAAGTTAGGTGAGCAAGCAGGTTTAATCAACGGGGTTTGGAAAGCAATACCATGGTTTCATGAGAGCAATCCCCTTATTATCCGTAAAGATTATATTGAACAAGCTGGATATACTTTAAAAGATTTCGATAACTTAACTTTTGATGGATTGCTTGTTTTAGCAGAAAAACTTCAAGGAATAGGTCATCCTGTCGGATTTCCAGTAAGCATGTGCCCGGATGCCAATGGTATTTTGGAAACATTCATGTGGGCATTTGGAAGTTATATGTATGATAAGGATAATAATGTTATTATTAATTCGAAAGAAACCAGGAATTGCTTAGAATATTTTTCCAAACTCTATAAATTTATGCCTAGTGAGGTAACTGGATGGGATAATCTGGGTAATAACAATTTAATTCTTACAGGGGTAGGTGCCTTAACAGCAAACCCACCAAGCATACCTGCTGCAGCAATAGAGAATAATCTACCTTTTAAAGATCAAATATACGTTGCACCATTCCCAAGTGGACCTGTAGGTAGATATAGAGCCTCTGCAACTTGGAGCTTTGGTATACCAACTTATTCTGAAAATAAAGAATTAGCAGCAGATCTAATTAAAGATATCCTAAAAGAAGCTAATTTTATGGAACATTCAAAGGCCTCAGCAGGCTTTAATCAGCCGATTTATTCTGGATACGCAGATAGAAGTCAATGGGCAAATAATCCTACGCTGAGCGCATATGAACCTGCATTAGAAGAATTATTTATGTTTAACTGGCCTGGTCCCGATGCATCACCATCTGCAGCTTCAGCTAGGGCTCAACTTTTATATACAATCCCTGTAATGTTTTCAAAGGTAGTTACTGGAGAGTCCACAATTGATGAGGCTATTAGTTGGGCTGAAAGTGAACTTAAAAGATTTGTTGAAGAAGAGTGAGGATATAGTTTAAGTTCTATTAAAAGAAATTAGAAACTATTAAAATAATAGAAGACCATTGTGCAATTTGAAAATTGCACAATGGTCAAATTAAAAAAAGAAAGAAATATGTTTAAAAATACTGAGGAAAAAACAGCATATCTTTTTTTATTACCCGCAATACTTATAATAGTTTTTTTAATTGGTTATCCCTTTTTTTATAGTATTTATCTTAGTGTTACAAATACTTCTGTAGGTAAAACAGGTTCTCTTATTGGTTTTCAAAATTATATAAGATTATTTAAAAATGCAATTTTCAGGCAGGTTTTATTTAATTCATTTGTTTTTACTATTGGAGCTGTGTCATTAAAGTTAATTCTTGGAATGTCAGTAGCCTTATTAATGCAGAAAATAAAGATATTCAGTAAATTCATCAGAGGCGTATTTATGCTTCCATGGGTTGTCCCTCCTGCTCTCAGTGCATTAGTTTGGTGGTGGATGTATGTCCCTAATTTAAGCGTACTAAATTGGATTATTACAAGAATAGGTTTAGAGAAAATCCCATGGCTATCAGATAAGACAACGGCTATGATTGCAATTATAATAGTTCATACTTGGATTGGAGTACCATTCTTTGCTATCTCTATATTGTCTGGGCTGATTTCTGTAGATTCTTCATTATATGAGGCTGCAGACATTGAGGGAGCTAGAGGATATCAAAAATTTTTATATATTGCGTTACCTTTAATAAAACCAATAGTAGCAATTGTTCTTCTTTTTTCAACTTTGATGACGATATCAGAATTTAATATTATTTATATTATTACTGGTGGAAATCCTATGTATGGTACACATTTATTGGCAACTTTGGCTTATAAGGAAGGAATTTCCACAGGTAATATTAGTAGGGGTGCCGCAATTTCACTATTTTTATTTCCTGTATTGTTTATTGCTTCATATTTGCAACTTAGAGTTGTTAGAAAGAGCGTGGGAAGAAGATGAGTAAATTAGGTAAATTTTTTATAGCCATTATAGTAATATTAGTACTTTTATGGACCCTTTTCCCTTTTTATTGGATGTTTATCACCTCAATAAAAAGCAATGCAGACACATATAATATAAATATTAACCCTTTTTTAACTAAAAATTTTACCTTAGAGCATTATAAATATTTACTTGAAAAAACAAAATTTTTGACCTGGTATAAAAATTCTATTATAGTCACAATAATTGCTACTACAATTACAATAATAGTAAGTTTGTGTGCTGGTTACAGTCTTTCACGTTTAAAATTTAGAGGAGCATCTTTCTGGGGGTTGTTAATTTTTGTTTCTTATCTTATTCCTCCAACGCTTTTATTTATACCATTATCACAAGTTGTATCATTTTTAAAAGTTAGTAATAGCATTTGGGCTTTAGTTATAACTTATCCAACTTTTCTTGTTCCTTTTGCAACCTGGTTACTAATGAGTTATTTTAGCACTATTCCTTTTGAATTAGAAGAAAGTGCTTTTATAGACGGTGCATCAAGAATACAAACATTAGTCAAAGTTATTTTACCAATTAGCTTGCCCGCTATTGTTACGGTATCGTTATTCTCTTTTGTTCTTTCTTGGGGAGAAATGATATATGCATTAGTTTTTACGCCCTCAACACTTAGTAAAACCCTAGTTGTTGGACTAAGAACCGAATTAATTAGAGGAGATATTTATTATTGGGGCCCTTTAATGGCAGCTGCTCTAATGTCCGCAATACCCGTTATTATAATTTTTAGCTTTTTTACTGATTTATATGTTTCTGGACTAACAAAAGGTTCGGTTAAATATTAAGGAATCATAAAATTATTATAAGAATAGTATGTTAAGGAATAATATGTTAAAGATAGAAATACCCTATGCAAAAAATATCAAAGAATATTTTTATATCAAAAAAAATAATACTTTTAAATTATTGGAGCCAGAAATAAGTAGGATTGAAGATAATAATATTGATGAAGAGGCAATAATAAATTCTTCAATGGAAAAGCCGATCGAGTCGCTAAAATTAGAAGAATTAATTAAATTTGATACAAAAATTGCAATTATAGTGGATGATATTACCAGACCTACTCCCACGCATAAAATATTGCCAATATTGCTAAAAAGAATAAAAAATATTCAAACTGATTTTAAAAAAATTACAATTATTATTGCAAATGGTAGTCATAGGAAGCACTCACCTAAAGAAAAAATACAACTATTAGGCAGGAAGGTTTTTGAAGAAATAAAGGTGGTTGATCATGATGCATATAATGATGAAGATTTAATTAGCATTGGTAAAACAAAAAGGGGAACACCGATAAAAGTTAATAAGGATGTTGTTAACTCTGATGTTAGAATTCTCATTGGATTAATCAAACCGCATATAGATGCTGGTTACTCTGGTGGTGGTAAATCTATCTTACCTGGTGTTTGTGGAATTGAAACAATTATGCATAACCATAGTTTTAACGCGGTAAATAGTCCATATACTAGAGCAGGAGTTATTGAAGGCAATCCAATCAGAGATGATATTGAGGATGCCTCAAGTAAATTAAAGCCTAATTTCATATTAAACGTAATATTAAATAATAAATTAAAAATAATCCATGCTGTTGCCGGGGATATAATTAAGGCTCATCGCGAGGGAATTAAATTAATAGAAAAAATAGTAAAAGTAAAAGTAAACAAAAGATATGATGGAGCCATTATAGGATGTTCTTATCCATATAATTTAGATTTCGTACAAAGCTTGGGAGTTTTATCTATTGTTCATAGGATTTCAAATCCAGTAGTAAAAAAAGATGGAGTATTAGTATTAATTAGTGCTTGTTCGGAAGGATTTGGATCGGTCTGTATTGAAAGTTTTATTAAAAAAAATCCAAATCCACATAAAATGTTAGAAATTATTTCAAAGCAAAATTATTTTATGGACGGTCAGTGGTGCGTTCAGGTTTTAGCAGAGATTTTAATGAACTATAAGGTTATAATGGTTACTAAAGGATTAGATCCGAAGGATATTATTGCTATGGGTGCAATCTATAAAGCAAAAGCACAGCAAGCAATTAATTATTTATTAAAGGAATTGGGTGAAGATAAAGAGTTCATAATATTACCAGAAGCAGCTTATACTCTACCAGTTTTAGAATATTAAATAATTTATTATTTTTATATTTTCTCCAATTTTTTATTGTATTAATATAGATTTTTAAAAATTCGAATGATTTTTTAAATTTCATTATTTTTAAGTTTTAAAATTCATAAATAGTAAATAAAGTATAAATATTAGAGCATAAATGTATAAATATCACTTGCATAAAACAACGCATATATTATTTAACATTAAAAAATTTATAATTTACTTTATCATTTAGAAAGGAATTAAAAATGGAAAAAAAAGAAAAAAATAAAGAATATTTAATAATTATAACAGGGCATGGTTATAAAAAATTAAATATCGAAGAGAAAATGTTTAGTAATATTAATGCATTAATTTTAGATGCAGACAAATGCTCTAAAGATGAATTTTTAGAACATATAAAGCTAGCAGATGGTTTGATAGTTGGTGATACTAATATTGATAAAAAAATAATAGATATTATGGAAAATTGTAAAGTAATTTCTGAATATGGTACTGGAGTAGATAATATTGATGTTAAAGCTGCGACAAGTAGAAAAATTGCAGTATTAAATGTACCAGGATATGGAACTGGAGAAGTTGCTGATCAAGCAATGGCACTAATATTAACTTTAGCAAGAAAAATATACTTATTAACTAATTTAACAAAATTAAGAGGTTGGTCATATGCTCGTAAAAACGCGATACCAATTTATAGGTTAAAAGGTAAAGTCTTGGGTATAATTGGATTTGGAAGAATCGGGCAAGCAGTGGCTGAAAGAGCTAAATCATTTGGTTTTAAAATATTAGTTTTTGACCCATACCAGAATCTAGATAATCTTAAAAATGATTATTATACATCTACTACAGAAAGAATTTTTGAAGAATCTGATTTCATCTCATTTCATTGTCCCCTAACAGACGAAACTGTAAATCTTTTAGATGAAGATAGATTTAAACTAATGAAAAAGACAGCATACGTTATAAATGCAGCTAGAGGGCAAATTATAAATGAAAAGGCTCTACTTAAAGCATTAGAAAGTAAGTGGATCGCAGGTGCTGCATTAGATGTTGTAAGTGATTTTGAATTTACTGAAGATAACGTTTTATATAACTATTTCTTAAATCACGATAATTTAATAATTGTTCCCCACACTGCCTGGTATTCTGAAGAGTCTGAAATTGAATTAAGAATTAGGGCAACAAAAGGTGTAATTGATATTTTATTAAGTAAAGTACCTGAATCTCAAATAAATTAATTTTTTTAAAATTATAATTCGAATATAAAGAAAAGATTTTTAATTGACTCTCGATTAAACCTCTATATAAATATTTATTAGGTTTAAATGGAGTCAATCCCATTTTTTCTGTAAAAGTGTCTAGTGGCAGGAAGTTCACTCCAATCAACCTCAAAAAAGCCAGGTATTTTTTCATCCCAATCGGCAAAGGTTCTGATGAGGATACTCTTTTTAATAAGCTTCCTGGTCTGGTAGTTGACCTGCCTTTTATTCTGAATCTCTTTCTGGTATCAGTAAGAAGCCTATCGATAGTAGCCGCACTTATCTTGAAGAGCTTTTCTCTTACCTTAGCACCTAAGTTTAATTTCCCCCCATTTTTCTAATACCGGGATGATCTCTTTTAAGTAGGGGGCTAGTTTTTTGGAAAAGATATAATCACCTATTTTCCAGATCTCCTTTAAGGATACCAGAACACCTTTATCATAGATCTTTTTCTTCTTTCTTTTAATCTTCCTATTATCCGCTACATATTTTATTCTTTTACCGGCCATATTTAGGTATCCTAATACTTTTTCTTTTTTTATGTTTAGAATTTGACAGGCATAACAGCGGTTATAGCTGGTAAGCTGAGTAAATTCATTTAAGATATGAGTCTTTCCTTTTTTGGATGACCTTTCTGCCTGTGCGTGTTAGCACGCAGACAGGTGATATCGATCTCTTAATTCTCTGGTTACGGTTTTTTTCTGCCTCATGGTTAACATTCCTTTTTTACCTCCTCATATATTTAAAAGAGATAATTTTTCTCTTTAAATATAGAGGAGATTAGGTTATAATTAAAATAATTTGGAGTACTTTTTTATATGAGGCATCGATACTATTTGGAGTACTTTTTTGGTGAGGCAATTCGGTCCCTTGACAGAAATGTTCTAATAAGTTATTATTAGAACAAATATTAACATTCATTTTATTATATAATCAATCTCTTTAAATATAGAGGAGATTAGGTTATAATTAAAATAATTTGGAGTACTTTTTTATATGAGGCATCGATACTATTTGGAGTACTTTTTTGGTGAGGCAATTCGGTCCCTTGACAGAAATGTTCTAATAAGTTATTATTAGAACAAATATTAACATTCATTTTATTATATAATCAATTTTTTTTAACATTATTTGACTAATAGAGGTATAAAATGCTACAAGCCGAGAGACAGGCTAAAATTTTAGAGCTTTTAAAGCAAAAAGGATTTATTGAAAATAGTAAGTTACAAGAAATTTTTGAGGTTACCCCTATTACTATAAGAAGAGATATAAAAAAGTTAAGCAAACAAAATTTAATTAAAGTTGTCCATGGTGGCGCTATATATAATGCAGAATTTCATCCTACAACCGAACCATTCTATTTTACAAAATTATATTTAAATATTGATAAAAAAGAAAAAATCTCTGATTTAGCAATTCAATTAATTGATGAGGGCGATTCTATTATTTTAGATTCAGGTACCACGAGTTATCAAATTGCCTTAAAGATCAAAAATAAGAACTTAAGCAATATTACTATAGTTACCAATGACATTAAGATAGCAAATGAGTTATGTGGGGTTGATAGATTAAAGATCATTGTTTTAGGTGGTGAATTAAAAAATTTACATTACTCAATATATGGACCTTCTGCTGTTAAAATTCTAAACGAACTGAAAGTCGATAAATTATTTTTAACTACGGATGCAGTAAGTAAAGAAGGTGGAATTTCTAATTCTAATATCGAAGATGTTCCTGTTAAACAACAGATGATCAAAATTAGCAAACAGGTGATTTTAGTTGCAGACTCAACAAAATTTGGAAAGGATGCTTTTTGTAATGTATGTAATTGGAATAAAATCAATTTAGTTATTACCGATGAAGAAATTTCCCAAAGCTATTTAGATTTTTTTGAGGAGATGAATATTGCTTATTCAATCCCAAGCTTTAGTCATTAATAATTTTTTTTGGAGGAATTATGAAAAAAGATATTTTGAAATCAATTTTTAAGACAGATAAACCAATTATTGGAATGGCACACTTCAAAGCACTTCCCGGCAGTCCTCTTTATGATGATGATAAAGGTATTCCCGATATTTTAAAGGCAATAGAAAAGGAGATTATAAATTTACAGCAAGGCGG
>Ga0315279_10004597_pt1 | contig 18461 bp, 13 predicted proteins | sample YL17G06_20_MG_FD_203694 | JGI IMG/M metagenome (GOLD analysis project Ga0315279, IMG submission 203694) | Sediment microbial communities from Yellowstone Lake, YNP, Wyoming, USA - YL17G06_20 | ecosystem: Environmental > Aquatic > Freshwater > Lake > Sediment | place: USA: Wyoming | collected... | reverse complement strand
TTTGACACCGAAAAAGATAAAAAATTAGCCACGAATTCACACAAATAAACACAAATTTTTCAGACGCTGATTTACGCAGATTAGTAGCCACAAAGACTCGAAGACACAAAGGGGTTTTGGCCGAGAGGGACAGCTTGGCATTGGTTTTCTCGTCCCTAAGGGACTGCGAACCCATCGCCTGCGCCAGCCCGGCTATCGGATAATAGCCCGCGTGTTGGACACGCAACTGGCCAAAACAGGTTGGCTTGATACTCGATACCTGATACTCGATACTTAGTAGGACCGGCGAAACAATTGATTTTTTGGTTTTGTTTGTCGGATTTTGGGGCCGCAGAGGGCAAAGAGAAAAGATAAAAGAAATTGAACCACAGATTGCGCTGATTTACACAGAAAAACAGCCACCCTCAAAATCAGGGCAAAAAAGGGGGTCGAAAAGTCAAGAGAGAAAATCAAAAATCTTTTACAGAATTTTTGATTTTTCAGGGTATCAGGACATCAGGTTATCAGGATGTAGAATACCAGGTTATCTGGGAATCAGGAAATTGGGGATAGAAAAGGTCTGGAATGTAACCACTGATTACGCGGATTTACGCGGATTCTTGACCCGAATTAGGTAAGGCGTCCCCAGAGTTGTCCTGGTCGAGGAAATTAGGCTATATGACTGGCGCCAATAGAAATGAGTGTCCCAAGATTTCAGAAACAAGAAGCGTCCCCGTTACTTGACTGACTCTTCATATTAGCCAGATAGGTCTCTGCGAATTACAGGAAACAGGCGACTTTCTACTTCGACTAAACGTTCCAAGAGGTCGGATGGCGTAGAAGTTTTTCCGAAGTTTATTAGAACAAGTTCTTTCGCGTAAAGCATCGCAATGTATTCTTTCACAGCGCCCTCTTGCTTTGCTCTCTTGTGATCAGGGTGCTCGCTGTTGATTTTCAGTTGAAAACTATCAGGGTCCCATCGTGACCGCCACGAAGATAACGGTTCTGGCGAAAGAATATACGGGGGGAACTTCTCTCCAACCTTTTGGGGAACTGTTATGTAAAGTGTTGATGAGCCTTCCAACTGCTTGTTCCGTATTTTGGCAATGGCCTTTACGGTCATTGCTCCCAACGGGGCGTCAGCCTTTGCCTGGAATGTTGCCTTCAGTCCAGCAATGCTTGAGAATGTTCCGTGTGTTGGTGGGCAAAGCCATTGGACAGCCACAGAAGGTATATGAATTCCTTCGTCGTCTGTGCAAGTCGTGGTCAGATTACGAGAGTATCCGCGCCAAACCATACACACTCGTGGAAGGACAGTTACCGTCGATAATTCACCGGACTGTTCAACGACTTTGACTTCTGCTGTTGAGTGCGCTGAGCGTGCACCTTGGCGTACCTCTACTGAAACAGTGGCTTTGCCGGGTTTCTTCCCGGCCACAACTTCGCAGGTCTTCTTTTCCTTGCCGTGGAGTTCGCCTATTTGTGGAGAAAGACCCCATAGAAAAGTTACGTCTTCCCGGACATTATAATCGTTCTCATCCGTAGGTTCTGCAGTGAACTGCCAGCGACTACCAGAGACAATTGCTATAGAACTAGGCACAATCTCGACTTTGGAAAGGGGTCCAGGCTTGGGAGGAGTTGGTGGTTTCGGTCCCTTGAAAAACTCGTATTCCGTCAAGTCCCTGAAGGCTTTTTTGAAGGCATCTTTCAAAAAGTCGACTAATTCTGATTCTTGTTCTTCTCGTAGCTCTTTTTGCCTCTGCTTAATCTGTTTTGTGATAATCGTCTCAATACTGTTCAAGGCCGAAACTAACTCTGCAAAATGCTCGTCTCTCGCCACTCCAGTCCGTGTTGCAGGTGATGTAGAAAGAAACGGGTACTCTACTTTGCCTTCAAGGATGTTAAGTGTCCATGGTTCACGTTGGAGATCATCCAGGTCTGTCAGGTTTGGCACAAGACGGGTACCTTTACGGTAGAGTCCCACCTGAGCGGGTTCTGAAGACGTTGATGCAAAATTCATATATAGTTCCAGGTTGGCCACACGTCCGCTTTTTGTTACTACTTCAGTAAAATCAGACAAGTGTTCCCCAGAGAAAGGCATAGGTTCGACGTGTACTTTCCCTCCGCCGGGAAGTTTGTCTTCGATCTCTATTTCCGCTCCAGTACCAAGAAGGCGATCGCGTATTTCCCGTGCGAGATAGTCACCGAGCCTTTGAGCGCTCAAGAGACGTTTGGTTGTGTCAAGTAAGCCTATTATCGCGACCTCTGTTCCAGCCTCCGCCATTCGTTCTTTTGCCTTTTCAACTCAGAACGAACGTTTCTGACGTTCCATTATCAGGCTGTAGGTGTCTGAGCGAGAAGTTCTGCTGCGCAGATGAAAACTCTGGCCTAACGCCCAAAATCCTAGAATGCCGATTCCAAACTCGCCAATAACTTTTTCTCTGGCTTGCGCGTCCAGTTTTCTTTTTATGGAGTCGCATATGTGTGTAGGGATACGGCTAAGGTTAGTGGCTATATCGTCTGAGTAAATGAATTTCCCCGCGTCTTCACAATGGTCCACACCTCTTCCATCGTCTTGTATGCGAAGAAGCGTCTCACCTCGTAGTTTTTCGCGAACTACGAGAATGTGTTTAGCGCCGGCGTCTATCGAATTCTCAATCAGTTCCGCTACTGCCTTACGAGGGTTGAGTTGACCAGCGGCAATAAACTGAATAGCTTGCCATTCATCTCCAATGGAAAGATTACCCTCAATGCTCATGGGTTTGTTCCTCCAGTTCTGTACTCGCTAAAGAGAATCCACGTCTGGAACTCATCCTCACTGAACAGCGCTTGAAGAAGTGCGACGACGTATGCAGCGTCTCTTTTTGACAGGTACTTGCGGAAAAAATCTCGACCTTGTTCATTTTCTTCTTTGAGAAATTCGAGTTGTTCTTTGAGTAAGTAGAAGGTCCCGATTATCCGTCTTACTTTCTGTTCAATCTCTCTCGTATCGGGAAGTTCTTTTGCCTCATCCTTGCGCACCGTAGCATCTTTCGGCAACTGCGAACTGGATACACACTTCGTATCTGGGGCTGTCAGGATGGGGACGGAATCCACGGACAGGCGATTTTTAAGGGATGGTGCGATTAGGTTCTTTGCATCGCTTTGAGCCGCTTCTTGAGAGGGCACCATAGGTTCCTCTATGAAACGTCTCAGAGATTCCACTCCTGCGTGTTCCACAAGCTTCTTGACTGTTGGCAGCGCCGGACCTCGCTGTGCTGATACTATCTTTTTGAGGGTAGAGTATGGAACGCCACTTATGATTGAGAGTTTCTTGATGGTCCCGACCTCAGGGTTTCTTGCTAGCCAATCTCGGACACACAATGCGATTTCGCTCGCTCTTTTTTTCTGTACATCACCTGATTCTCTCATATGTTTTCCTCCTTTGCTCCATCTTGAAAGATTTAGCTGAATTCTGTGGACACCATACTTATTTCGGTTTTTTCTGAGCTTTCGTCCAAGGTTGTTCCGCCACTGCAAGGGGAATTATTGTCTGAATTGTCGGAAAAGGCAAGAAAAAACGGAAAATTTGTGATTGGTTAAATGGTTAATTGATTTATCAGGGAGTCAGGGAAATGGTGTGCGGAGCACACCCTACGTTTCAATTGATTATTTAGAAGAGATTGCCACGGCCCCGCGCTGACGCTTGGGGCTCTGATAAACAAAAACCGGCATTTTTGCGGAATTTAGGAAATATGCGGGCAAATTTTTTTTGAAAATTATTGACAGGCGATTATTTGTCGAATATAATGTTATTGTATTTGTGTGAAAACATACAAATACGGCCCTGAGATCCGCCTGAGGCGGAGTTACGGGATTATGGCAGGGTTTGAATCTTCGGTCGGCTTGGTCCGCCAGGTGTGTCCTGGCGGATTGACCTTCAGAAGGGACCCATCTGAGCCATAGATAGCCGGAATAACTAAGGGGTTGCCGCTTTGCTTGTCGAAGGCCGGTGAGCAAAAGGCGCCTCGGTTGTGTTTATCAGGAAAGGAAATAAAAAATGAAATCCGATTCTTCCGCTTCCCCGGAGGCCCCATCCGCCCTCAAGACAGGCGCTCACCCCGCAGCAAATTGCAACGGGGCTCAAATTATTGTTGACACGCTGCTCGCGGAGGGCGCCGACACGGTGTTTGGCTATCCAGGCGGCGTGGTGCTGCCATTGTTCGACAAGCTCTACGATGCGCCGATTCACTTTATTGTCCCGCGGCACGAGCAGGGCGGCTGCCATATGGCCGACGGCTACGCCCGCGCAAGCGGGAAGGTCGGCGTTGTGATTGCCACCAGCGGCCCCGGCGCGTGCAATCTCACCACGGGCATTGCCACGGCGATGATGGACTCGATACCGATAGTCGCTATCACCGGGCAGGTCCGCACGGAGCTTATCGGGAACGATGCGTTTCAGGAAGCCGACATCACCGGAATCACGCGGTCCATCACGAAATACAACTGCATCGTCAAGGACGTCAAAGACCTGGCACGCACGATTCGGGAGGCGTTTTATATCGCTTCGACCGGTCGGCCTGGCCCGGTGCTGATTGACGTGCCGGTGGATGTTGCCGTCAGCAAATACAGCGTTGACGGGCCGGTCGAAATGAAGCTGCCGGGTTATAAGGTCCGGACCAAGGGAAACGCCAGACAGATTTCTCTGGCCGCCCAGGCGATAAATGACTCCAATCAGCCGGTGCTATATGTCGGCGGCGGTATCGTCAGCGCAAATGCAAGTGAAGAACTGCGTGAGCTGGCGAAGAAGGCAAATCTGCCTGTAACGATGACGCTTTTGGGGCTGGGCACTTTCGACCAGACAGATGCCAGCTCGCTGGATATGCTCGGTATGCACGGGGCGGCTTACGCCAACTACGCCGTGCAGGAATGCGACCTGCTGATTACGGTAGGTGCGCGTTTTGACGACCGTGTGACGGGCAAGGTCGCAACTTTTGCTTCGAACGCCAGGATTATCCACATCGACATTGACCCTGCCAGCATATCGAAGAATGTTCGCGTGGACATCCCTGTTGTGGGCGATGCGAAATATATACTGCGTGAGCTGATTAAGGAGGTTGAGTACCGAGAGCGCAAGAAATGGTTTAGCAAGATTGCCGGATGGAAGAAGAAATTTCCGTTCTGCTATGACCAAGATGCGCCGGCGATTAAGCCGCAGTACGTCATCGAGGAAATCTGTCGCCAGACCGGGAACGATGCGATTGTCACCACGGGTGTCGGCCAGAACCAGATGTGGACCGCGCAGTTTTACAAGTTCATCAGGCCGAGGCAGTTAATATCCTCGGGCGGGCTTGGGACGATGGGCTATGGGCTGCCGGCTGCAATTGGCGCGCAGATAGCCAGGCCCGATGCTACTGTCATCGATATTGACGGCGACCACAGTTTCAATATGACGATGACGGAGCTTGCGACGGCGGTCGAGCACAATCTGCCGATAAAGGTCTGCATCCTGAATAACGGGTATATGGGAATGGTCAGGCAGTGGCAGGAGCTTTTCTACAACAAGCGTTACTCCAAGAGCTATCTGCGCAATCCTGATTATGCGGTCGTCGCACGCGCGATAGGTGCGGTCGGGATTACCGTCGATAAGAAGGAAGACGTCACCAAGGCAATCAAGGCGATGCTCGCGGAAAAGAACCCCTGTGTTGTTGATTTCAGGGTCGAGCGTGAAGAGAATGTCTGGCCGATGGTCCCGGCGGGCAAAAGTATAGGTGAAATGGACGGACTTGATTTACTGGAAAGTCTGGCATGATTGGTGACTCGTGGATCGTGATTAGTGGTTCGTAAATTGTGGTTTGCGGTCGGACCTGGAACCGAAAGTGAGAGAAATAATGAAGCACATAATAAGCGCATTAGTTGAAAACAAGCCCGGCGTTCTTGCTCACGTTGCAGGGATGTTTGCGGCGCGGGCGTTTAATATCGACTCGCTTGCCGTTGGTCGAACAGAGGACCCGAATCTAAGTCGGATGACGATTGTCGTCGTCGGCGACGATAAGATTGTTGAGCAGGTGCGAAAACAGCTTGCGAAGATTGTCCCTGTTGTGAAGGTCCAGGATTTTGTGGGGCAGCCGGTGGTGGCACGCGACTTGATGCTGATAACGATTGCTGCTGCGCCGGAGAAACGGCCGGAGATTCTGTCGCTTATAGAGATGTTTAAGGGCAAGGTTGTGGACATCGGCCAGAAGTTTGTTATGGTCGAGGTCAGCGGGCCTGAGGAAAAAATCGAGGCCTTTATCGGGATGTGCAAGCCCTACGGCATCAAATATATGGCCAGGACCGGCACAATCGCAATGCCGCGGCAGGCGAAAAGTGAATGAGTAAATGAGTCCGTCAGTACTGGCGGATGGGTGAATGAGTAAATGAGTGAATACGTAAGCGTAGATGTGTTTACGCGGCATCCAATTTGCCCATCTACTTTCACATCTCCACTCGTAATGGGTCAGTTATGGGTGGTAGGCTTTGGGTTAGGATGAATCGAGGTTGTGGTTCGACCCTGAGCTCACCGTCGAAGGGCGGTCGTCAGCCCAATGGTAAAGCCGGTCCGTTTAGCCCCGAAACCTGTCTTCGGGGTTCTTATTGCAATCGAAAATCAATTGATTCTTCTTGCCCCCGCCACGCATTTCCTTTATCATTTCTTTTAGTGCGAATATCAATAAGGAATACCCAATGCCGCTTCTAACTCAAAACAGACTCTTCTATGGCGAAATGAAAGGTGGCCTCATTAGGTCCTCCGATGGCGGACTCTGTGGGGCAGTGCCTGCGTGGCTTTCGCCACTTGTTATGACAAGCACGCAAACACGGATCAATAGAAATATAACAAAGAGAAAAAAAGAAAGTCAAGAGAAAAAATTTAAGTTCTAGTGAGGATACCATGGCAGAAAGATTAATCGATACTTATCTCGGTGGTGTGGAAATAAGAAGAACTGTCCGTAACTGGCCGGAGGATGTGAGGGCAATTGTTGATGGGTATCGTGCATATACAACAATATCTCATGCCGTGCAGAAAGACGCCATTCAAAACGGATGGAGTGCCAGAAAAAACAGGAAAGGAAAGGGATGGAGCTTTACATTTGAACTACTTGAAACAAAGAGCAGAAAATTTCTTTTGATGACCGATCAGGAAACAACAGGACTTACAGGCAGGGTTTTAACCCCTGAAGAGTACGAAATGGATCTACCCGGCGAAGAAAGATGGGGGCGTTTCGAGGGCGTAGCATTCACCCAGCCCCGTGCCGAAAGAACTCTGGGTTCAAGAGGTAGAGGCAAATTTATTTTCGTTGGTGCATCAAAGGAGCATACGATTTTATATGACACACTTCGAGACGATGGCATTTACAGGTTCGGATTCAGAACTGTGATAAGAACTGAATCGCCTGTCGCAGCCTACGACGGCGAAGAAGGTAAACAGAAATTAAGTGAGATGACCAAGAATTTAATCGATCCTCTTAACTCTGCTGGCACGAGAGTTATAATTATTAGCCCCGTTGACGAACTTGTTAAAGACATCAAAAGTGGACAGTTTCTCCGGTATATAGGTGAAACCTGGTGGGAGATAATTCTGAAATATAACGCAACTATAAAGGTAAAGATAGGCGGACAAGAGCAGACTGCCAGCATTCCAAAAGAGTTTGATTTAAAGGACGAGGATTCCAGAAAATTCAAGGTCTGGGTTAAAAAAATTCCTGTAAGTTTTGGAGAGGTCCGAATAAAAAATCTTCATATAGTCTGTGCCGACAGGCCCGTTCCTGAAGATATAAGAGGGATTGCTATTCAGAGAGACGGAATGAAAATAAGTTCAATTGAACCGAAGTATATGGGAAGGGAAATCGCGGAAAGAATTTATGGTTATATAAACTTTGAACCTGATACCGAGGAAGCTTTACTCGAATACGAGGGGATAGAGCACTATTCCTACGATTTCTGGCGTTCACTGCCAGACGCAGTTAAAAGATTTGTTGAAAATGAAATTTTGAGATTCGCTCAGGAAAAACTCGGTTACGGTATCAATGCTAAAGAGTTGCGAAGGCAGCAACGACGTAACGCAGAAAGGCGAGCTCTGGTTGCTATCAACAGGTTTGCGCAAGAAATTGGCATAGGAATTGGTCCCGGGGGAAGTGACGGTGGCGGTAAAACACCAAAAGAAATTCAATGATGACGCTAACAGATTCCTGTCCGATTGACATATTTCCCCAGTGCTGTGGGATTCAACCTCCGGTCAACCAATTGTGATCCGGTGTATTGCGTTTTTTACAAAGTAAAGGTCAAACACTATGACAGAAAGACAGAATTGGTCAAAGCAAGAACTCATAGTCGCCTTCAATCTATACTGCAAGCTCCCCTTTGGCCAATATCACAAAAACAATAACAAGGTAATCAAACTTGCCAAGATTCTCAGACGAACGCCCAGTGCAGTTGCCCTTAAGTTATGCAACTTTGCGAGACTCGATCCTCTCCACCAAAAACGTGGTGTAAAAGGAATGCAACACGGGGGTAAACTTGAAGAAAAAATCTGGGACGAATTCAATCAAAATTGGGGTGAACTCGCATACCAAAGCGAGATTGTGTTAGCGGACTTGAGAGGACAAAAAGAATCCGATTTAGCAAAAAAATTTGAAAAAGAACTCCCTCCTGGCAAAGAAAGAGAGGCAATCGTCAAAGTTAGAATAAACCAAAACTTCTTCCGTGAGATGATACTTGCAAGTTACAGGAATAGGTGCACAGTATGCTCTTTATCCGAAACGAATTTGCTGGTAGCCAGTCACATTGTTCCCTGGTCTTTTAATACTTCTCTCCGTATGAACCCAAGAAATGGCATTTGCATGTGTGTTTTACACGACAAAGCTTTTGATAAAGGTTTAATCTCCATCAGCGATGATTATGAGCTATTGCTTTCTAAGACTATTAAAAGACTTTCTAATGAGGTAGCAGTTCAAAGGGGATTCACTGCATATGACGGCATTACAATAACCTTACCTGATAGATTTATTCCAGACAAGGAATTTCTAAAGTTCCATCGCGATAATCTCTTCAGCGGCTAAATAATTCATACTTAACTCTCCGATATCCAGACAATAATCCTCATAAGACACGTTCTTTTTTGATGCCTATCAATACCTATCCCCAATAGGTTTGTAGACAGGTTTAAGGTTCAGTGGTGGACCAGACCGTCATCAACCATTACCGCTCACATTTGCAAGGACGGGCACTACTACATACATCCCGATATAACTCAGTGCAGGTCTTTCACCGTCAGAGAGGCAGCCAGATGCCAGTCCTTTCCTGATAATTTTAAGTTTGAAGGCCCCAGAACCGAGCAGTTCAGGCAGGTCGGAAATGCCGTCCCGCCTTTGCTTGCCGGGGCAATCGCCAGAATCATTTATAAAGAACTTCAAAAGATATATGCCAGGTAAATCAAGCAGGATAGTACCGCCGCGAACAGATATAAAAACTTTCAGGCGGAGAATTATTAACTGGTTCAACAAAAATGGTAGAGTCTACCCCTGGCGGCAAACAAAAAATCCATTTAAAATTCTGATTGCAGAAATGATGCTCAGGCGAACAAAAGCAGACCAGGTTAAATCGGTTTATGAACGGCTATTCGCTGAATATCCTGATCTTGAAGCAGTAGCAAAAGCGGGCAACAAAAAATTAGAGAGGATTTTATACCCTCTTGGACTAAAGTGGCGAACCCCCGCATTCGGTCTTGTAGCCAGATGGGTTAGAGAAAAATATGACTGCAAAGTTCCGAATACAAGGGAAGAATTAAAGTCCTTGCCCGGAGTCGGGGATTATGTGGCGGGAGCAGTTCTGTCAGTAGCCTACAATAGAAAAGAGTGGATAGTTGATAGTAACATTGTGAGATTGTTTAGAAGATATTTTGGAATCAAAACTTCAAAGGAAGGTAGAAGGGACAAACACGTTATAGAGATAGCTAAGATTTATGTATCCTGTAAAATTCCGAGAAAAGCAAATCTTGCTATCCTTGATTTTACAGCCCTTATATGTACTCCCAGGAATCCAAAATGCGAAAGATGTCCTCTGAAAAAAGAGTGCACTTATAAATGTTAAAAATATCCCTTTACAGAATCAAGGCAAGGCAATAACGAAAGATAGCATTTAGCGGATAGGAGATAGGGGACAGAATTTTCGATTGACTCCGCCAAACGGCGGCGGGCAGGGGAGTTTTTAGTTTTGGGGCAGATGTTCTTTGTGGCTAAAATTTTCTTGAATTCTTGCAATTTTTCCTCTTGACTTTTCGACCCCCTTTTTTGCCCTGATTTTGGGGGTGGTGAAATTTCAGTCCAAAAAGTGTGCATTTCTGTAAATTTCCGCTCAATTTCTGTTAAAAAGTGCGAAAAAGTGCAAAAAACTGTCAATTTCTGACACATCTGTAAAATCGCTCTAACTATCTCTGTGGCAATATGTTATAACAATTTTCCCCCAAATTCCCACCTCACCAAGTGTCCAAAACGCAAGTGAAAATCCGACCTCCAGCGGACCCTTTTTTGACCTGTGTTCTTGTGCTCTTATGTCCGCCAATTCTTTTGGCGGAGCTCAAAGAATAGGCGGGGAGGCGGGCAATTAGACCATAAAGCGATTGAGCGGCCCCCCGCAGCTTCTTGCGAAGCAAGAGCGGGGGTTGGGGGTTCAGCGCCGGCAATTATCAGGTAGCTGCCGGAATTATGAGTTTTCAGTATTAAAAAACCATTTTTTTGTAACAAAGCGGCGTTCTCAAACGTCTTATCAAAGGAACAAAATCTCCAAAAGGCAGCTTTTGCGTGCATATCGATGCGAAATTGAGCTGTCTATTATAAGAGATGGTATTGGTTGGCAGAAGTTGTCCTGGATTAAGTATGGCTCTTTTACTTGTATAAAATGCGGATGTTAGACATAAGTCCTTTATAAAGGGCAAGTTAGGTGTTTTTACACAAATTTTACTTTGTTTTGTGCCGGCTGCGGAGCATCATTGAGGTTGCAGGGCGGGGACGTTGTGCACCCTGGGATTGGTTAGCCGGAGTTTTGGTGACATAACTTATTTGTTAGTATATGTTTATGGTCTTTGGTATGGTTTTGGTTTTGTGTTGGCAGGACTGGGATGAACTCGCAGAAAAATAGGAATAATAAGAAGAAACGGTTAGGTGAGCTGCTTTGTGAAAAGTCGTATCTGGACCAGCCTAAGCTCGAAGTTGCGCTCGAGGAGCAGAAGGCAGAGCAGCACAGGCGGTTGGGCGAGATTCTATTAGAGCTTGGCTATATAACGCAAGTCCAGCTCAATGAAGCACTTGCACTCCAGGTTGGGATAGAGAGGCTTGAGCTAACCGATGTTTCCATAGATGGTCAGGTCATGGCCCTTGTGCCGGCTGAAATCGTCAGTAGATACAGTATTTTGCCGCTGTGGTATGAGGATGGGCGGCTGGCGGTGGCGATGGCGGACCCGTTTCAGGCACAGGTTATTGAAGATTTGCGGTTTGTCACGGGACTGTCGGTGCGGCGGTATTATGCCGACCCGCTGGAGGTGGAGGGCGCGATTCGCAGGTTCTATGGCAGTGATGTGACCAGGATGCTGGATGACCTTGTTCCGGCGGAGCAGCGGGCGGAGGCGGAGATGGAAAATGGGGATTATTCGCCTGCCAAGCTGCACGAGCTGGCGAGAGAGCCATCTTTAGTCAACCTTGTGAACCTGGTAATCCTGGAGGCGATTGATGTCCGCGCAAGCGATGTGCATATCGAGCCGTTTGAGCAAGAGGTGAAGATAAAATACAGGATTGACGGTTTGCTTGTGAATAAGACGCCCTGCTCGAAGCGGCTTCAGGCGGCGATTACCTCACGAGTAAAGATTATGGCGAATATGAATATCGCCGAGAGGTTTGTCCCGCAGGATGGGCACATTGACTTTGCCGGCAAGAGCGGCAAGATAGACATCCGTGTTTCAACTGTGCCGACGATCTTTGGCGAATCTGTTGAATTGAGACTGCTGGACAGGTCGGCATCGCTGCTTAGTCTTGAGGATTTGGGGATGAATGAGCAGTGTCTGGATGGGTACAATAAATGTCTGTATAAGACACACGGGATTGTGCTTGTTACGGGACCGACGGGGTGCGGCAAGACGACGACTCTTTACGCATCCTTGAATAAGATTTACTCGCCGGCTGTGAAAATGATAACGATAGAAGACCCTGTTGAGTATCAGCTCGATGGAGTCAACCAGATGCCGGTCAATCCGAAGAGGGGGCTGACGTTTGCCACGGGGCTGCGGCACATACTGCGGCAGGACCCGGACATCATAATGGTCGGCGAGATTCGAGACAAGGAGACGGCTGATATAGCGATTCGCGCGGCGTTGACCGGGCACCTTGTTTTTTCGACGCTTCACACAAACGATGCGGCGGGGGCGGTTACGAGATTGATTGATATGGGCGTTGAGCCGTTCCTTCTGGCAAGCTCGCTGGAAGGGGTGCTGGCGGAGCGGCTGTTGCGGAAGATTTGTCCGAAATGCAAAGAGCCATATAGTCCGGATGAAAGCCTGATGAAGACGTTGAATGGTTCGGTCAAGATAGGGGCTAAAACCACGCTGTATCACGGTGCGGGCTGCAATGAGTGTATGCACACCGGAATGAGCGGCAGAACGGGGATATTCGAACTATTGAGGATAACGGGGACGCTGCGGGATTTGATAGCGACCAGGCCGACCACTGATCAGATAATAAAGGCGGCGCCGGCGGACCATATAAGTATGGTGCACGACGGGATTGGGAAGGTGCTGGCGGGCGTCACGACTCCCGAAGAGGTATTCAGGGTGGCCAAGAGTATTGGAGAAGACGAATAATTAGTGACTCGATGCTCGATACTCGTGGTTCGAGATACGATATACGAAATACGATATACGAATTATGTGGGGTTGAGACTTGGGCTGGTTTTCTTACAAGGCAGTTGACAGGGGCGGGCAGCACGTTGCGGGCCAGATAGAGGCCTCGGAACGCAAGGGCGCCGTTGTCGCTTTGGCGGCCAGGGGACAGTTTGTGACGGAGCTTGCCGATGCGGCCGCTGGCGGCGTTTTTCGCAGAAGGAAAGCGGTGCTGGATGCAGGCGGGCTGGTTCGGCTTAGTTCCGGCAGGGTCACCAGCAAGGACATTCTGGCGATAACCACACAGTTGAGCACGGCTTTGCGGGCGGGGCTGCCGCTGCTGAATACGCTTGAGCTTATTCGAGAGCAGCAGCAAAAGGCGGCGACAAGACACCTGCTCGATGAGCTTGTCAAGGCGGTAAGCGAGGGTGAGTCTCTTTCGGAAGCTATGGGCAAAAACCTGAAGGTATTCAGCCCCTTGTATCTGTCGATGATTAGGGTGGGGGAAACGGGCGGGCTTCTGGAGCATACGACGACCCAACTGGCCGCGATACTGGTCAGAGATGAGAAGATAAAGACGAGTATGAAAAATGCGTCTGCGTATCCTATCTTTGTTTTGTGTCTCGGGTTTATATCGGTGGCAATAGTGCTTACGTGGATATTGCCGAGGATATTGTCCACGATAAGCGGCGGTATGGCGGTGCTGCCCTGGCCGACGCGGCTGCTGCTGGGAGTGAGCGGGTTTTTGAGGGTGTTGTTCACGAAATTTTATGGCTGGGTCATTCTCGTAATGATTATAGCAGGGCTGTACCGGTTTATAAAGTGGAGGAAGTCCAAGGGCAGACTCAGATGGGACGCTTTTAAGCTCAGGTTCCCCATATTAGGTTCGGTTTTGCGGACAATCGCGATAGGCAGATTTGCGCGGACGCTGGGGGCTCTGACCAAGGGAGGCGTTACGATTCTCGAAGCCCTTAGCGTTGTTCGTGATACGCTCGGCAATGAACTGCTGGGCAGGGAGATTGATTCGGTGGCTGAGAAGGTCAAGCGAGGCGAGTCGCTGGGCGGGCCGTTGGGGGAGTCGGGTTATTTTCCGCCTCTTCTTGTCCAGATTGTCTCGATAGGCGAACGGACGGGCAAGCTGGATGAGCTGCTGCTGAATGCTGCCGAGGGTTTCGATGCCGATGCGGATGCGGCAATAAACAGATTTATGGCGATTTTCCCGGCGATTTTGATACTGCTGCTGGCGTTGGTGATAGGTTTTATTATTGCTGCGACGCTGCTGCCGATTGTGGCGATGGAACTCGGGGCGGTCGGGGGTCAGGGGACAGGGGTCGGGGGTCAGGGAATGTTCTGATAGTGGCTCGATTTATTTGCAATTGACGGTTGTCGATTTTCGATTGCCATTTAAATCGCAAATTGTAAATCGCAAATCGAAAATCTTTTTGGAAAGGTTGTGAAATGAAGCGGGCGAGACAGAAAAGGAAGGCGTTTACGCTTGTTGAGTTGCTTGTAGTAATTCTGATTATATCGATGCTTGCTGCGTTTGTGGCGCCGAGGATGTTCAGGGGGCTTGGCAAGGCCAAGAGGGACATAGCAAGGGCGAAGATGGCGATTATCGAAGATGCGCTTGCGAGGTTCTATATACACTGCGGGCGGTATCCGGCTGATGCCGAGGGGCTTGAGGTGCTGTTTGTTGCGCCTACGGACCTCGAAGATAAATGGAACGGGCCTTATTTGAAGCGAAGCGACCTGCTCGACCCGTGGGATAAGCCGTACGTTTACATTGCAGAGGGCACGTACAATCCGGGCAGTTACGATTTGATGAGCTACGGGGCCGACGGCTTGGAAGGCGGCGAGGGCGACAATGCGGACATAGTAAATGATTAGTTTGATTTTGAAGATGCGGATGCAAAGGTGGAATTTGAAAACCAATTTTATTGTCCGGCGAAGGCAGCCCCCCTTTCTGTCTTCGACAGAAGACAAGGGGGGCGGCTTTACGCTGACCGAGATGCTCCTTGTCGTGATGATCATTGCGCTGATAGCAGGCATCGGAGGCGGGGTTTATGTGGGGACGCACAGGAGGATGCTGGTCGATAAGACGGCGCGTGACTTTCTGCTTACCGCCCAATACGCAAGGATAATGGCGGTTGAGCGGCGGGAGTGCTATACGATGCAACTGGATTTGGCGAATAACAAATTCTGGCTGGCGACGTGGCAGTGGGACGCGGAGGCCCAAGAGACCAAACAGATAATAGTGAGAGACCCCTATTGCAAGCCGGTGGAACTTACAGGCGACGTCAAGTTCGAGGACATTGTGATTGCACCATTGGGTGTGGAGACAAGGCAGGAGACGGATGAGGAAAATGGAATAGTTTTTTTGCCGGACGGCACCGCGCAATCGGCGGTTGTTCAAATCGGCGACGGCAAGACGCATTATGCGATAAGCATCAGCTCCGCCACCGGCAAGGCAACGATGTATTTCGGAACGGCCAAGGAAGTCGAGACCACCAGTGTCGATTTGGATGCACAATGATACGGCGAAAGAGAAACAATAGCGGTTTTACCCTTGTGGAGACGCTTGTTGCGAGCATTACGCTTTGCGGGACCGTTCTGGTGGTGGGGGCAATCAGTGCGAGGGCCATCAGCGGGACGAGACTGAACAGGCAATATGAGATGGCGGCATTATTGGCCGACAAGCAGCTTAGATTGATTGACTATGTCGGCATCGATAAGTTCATCGAATCAGGGCAGAACGAGGGAGTGATTGAGCAGTTCGAGCCCGGCTATCGGTGGCAGGTAACGACGGAATATCAGGACATTGACAGTCTTTACTTAGTGACAATGACGGTCAGCTGGGTGGAGAACAACCGTCCGCACAGTATTTCGGTCCAGACGATGCTTAATGGGACAAGTTTATATGCTACTACCGGCACGACATCAGAGTGATTGCCCCGAACATTTGAGATTTTCAAATGTCGATTTTCGATTGACACCACAAATCGAAAATTGTAAATCGACAATCGAAAATTACCTTCCGGTCTGGCGGTGCGGGTTTACCCCCGACAGAACCATTCGGGGATTTACATTAGTGGAGATACTTGTGGCCTCGACCATCGGAGCTTTTATCGCGATGGTGGCGGTGGGGACGCTGCGGGCTGTTACCGCGAGTAATGAACTCATCGAAAGCAACATTTCCGCCGCCGCCGAGGTGAGGTTCGCCTCGAATATAATAGCGAAGGACCTGGTGAATCTGTATCGAGACCCGAATAAGGCAAGCACAAAATTAATCGGGACGGTTGCTGATTCCGGAGCGGTCAATCTCAGTGATGTGATTTTATACACGGTCAGCAGGACAAAGGCCAGGCTTGACCAGCCCGAAGGCGACATCTACGAGGTCGAATATTACCTGGTGCAGGCTAAGGACAAGACGGTGTTGATGAGGCGGTTCTGGCCGAATCCCAGCGATGAGTATGAGCCGGGCGGAATCCTGACTGTGATTGCCGAGGGCATCGATGTCTTCGAGGTCAGATACTTTGACGGAGAGGAATGGTCAAATGAATGGCCAAAGGAGATGCAGACTCTGCCGCAGTTGATTGAAGTAAATATAGCAGCCGGCCTGATAGGCCGGGGCCAGCAGATTGCAGAATCTTTCATTGTCAATTTTGCCAGGTTTGGCGGAGGGACGAGTACTACGGAGGCCGGTACGCAGGGCGAAGGTGGAGAAGGGGGCGGCGAAGGAAGCAGAATGGAAGGCGGCGCCAGTCCAGGTGCCAGTTCAGGCGCCGGCGGTCCAGGCGCCGGTGGTCCAGGCGGTGGCAGACCAGGTGGCAACAGCAGACCAGGTGGCGGCGGTACAGGCGGTGGCAGACCGGGTGGCGGCGGCGGTCCGGGTGCGGGTGGTGGCGGCAGCAGACCAGGTGGCGGCGGTACAGGCGGCGGCAGACCGGGTGGCGGTGGTACAGGTGGTGGCAGACCAGGCGGCGGCAGACCAGGCGGCGGCGGTCGAGGCGGCAGCGGTCAAGACGACGGTGATCGCGGTGGTGGTGGTCGCGGTGGTGGTGGTCGGGGCGGCAGTGGCCAAGGCGGTGGTTAAATAGTCGCTCGTCGCTCGTTGCTCGTTGCTCGTTGCTCGTCGCTCGTTGGTGGAGCGTGGAGCGAATAGGAAAAAACTGGACGCTAAACGCTGATAAAGGTGTGGTTCATAGTTCGTAGTTATTTGTTTTTCGATGAGCAATGAACAATAAACAATCAACGAAGACCGTAATCGTCAATCGTCAATCGTATATCGTATATCGTATATCGAGCGGGCTGGTCCTTGTTGCGGTGCTGTGGGTGGTCGTTGTGCTTATGGCGATTGTTGCGGTTGTCGGACGAAAGGCCAGAATCGATACGAAGGTCTCTATGGCCAGGATGGAAACGACCCGATGCAGGTGGGCCTGCAGGGCGGGGGTTGAGAAAGCCATTGGAATTTTGAACGAGGACACCAAAGAAAGTGATGGACTGACGGACACGTGGTCGGGGGTCGGGGGTCAGGGGTCGGGGGTCGGGGGTCAGGGGTCGGGGGTCGGGGACGATATACGATATACGATGGACGATATACGATTGGAGGGCTGTTATTTTAGTGTGCAGGTCATAGATGAGGCGAGCAAGCTCAATATCAACACCGCCACTAAAGAGCAGCTTTTGTGGCTGCCGAACATGGTTGAGGAGATTGCAGATGCGATAATCGACTGGAGAGACGCGAACGATACGACAAGCGGGATGGGCGTTGAGGGCGGATATTACGAGAATATGCCTTATCGATATAGGATTCGAAATGGGCCTTTCAAAACGATTCGTGAGCTGATGCTGGTCAAGGGCGTTACCGCGGAGCTGCTTTTTGGTCAGGGGTCAGGGGTCAGGGGTCAGGGGTTAGTAATAGCTGGTCCCCGAACCTCGATCCCTGTCCCAGGTTGGGTCGATTATCTGACGTGCTACTCTTATGACAAAAATACCGATGCGAGCGGAGGTACAAGGGTGAATGTCAACTCTGCCAATCAGAACGAGCTGGAGAGCTCATTGGGGATAAAGAGGTCTCAGGCGAAGTGGATTGTGGATAACCGTATCTCCCAAAGTAATAAGAAATACGAGAGCATCGGAGACTTGATTAGCGATAGCAGTCCGCGGGAACCAACCAGGGGGGCCAGTTCGGACCCGAATGCCTCTGAGCCTCTGGATTTGCAGACGTTTAACAGAATAGCGGACAAAATAACCGTAGCTGACGGACAAAAAGTGCAGGGCAGGGTGAATGTGAACACGGCATCGGACGTTGTGCTGACGGCCTTATTTGGCGGAGGCGATACGGCGGAGCGTATTGCGGATGACATAATCGGCTACAGGGAAACTTTGGCGTCCGGGATGGAAAGCATTGGAGAGATGATGCAGGCAGGCCTCGTCGATGTTGGAAGTTTTAAGAAGGTTGCAAATTCCCTGACGACGCGTTCGGAGGTTTATAATGTCCGCTGTTTTGCCGCGGCCGACAGGAACGGCACTGAAGGGGCGGCGCTGCAAACTGAGGTGGTACTGGACAGGAGTTCAAACCCTTGTGAAGTACTTTACT
>Ga0315279_10004596_pt1 | contig 18461 bp, 24 predicted proteins | sample YL17G06_20_MG_FD_203694 | JGI IMG/M metagenome (GOLD analysis project Ga0315279, IMG submission 203694) | Sediment microbial communities from Yellowstone Lake, YNP, Wyoming, USA - YL17G06_20 | ecosystem: Environmental > Aquatic > Freshwater > Lake > Sediment | place: USA: Wyoming | collected... | reverse complement strand
TCTTCCAAGGATTTAACAGGTTCTACATTAGTCCACTAATGTAAAACAATAGTTCTTGAGAAAGCGAAGTCTTAAAGAAATCGGCTAGTTAGGGCGCGCGCTATAGCAGATGATAAAGTTTGAAGGCGGTGAAGCAAATGAGAAAAGGAAGTTGGAACTTGCATTCATCGATAAGAATGGGAAAATATATCCCATAGATGAGGTTAGCCGTGCAGAGTCAGCTGAGGGTCTCGAAAAAATCTCTGAGGGGATCGCTAAGAGACTGTTGTTGGTGAAAGAACAAAGGATAGAATCCAGTCTCTTTTCTTTAGTGTGCGTCTAGATTTCGGATTCATAAATCGTTTATCATTTTGCGATTATCTTAGTCAGATGGAAGTCTAGAAATGCCAAAGCTCAAGCAGGAAAGCGTTGCAGACTTTCTGCACTGCGCTAGCATTTTGGAAGAAAGAGCATATTTACTTTATAGGAGCCTTGCCGACAAAGTCGATCTCCCGCTAATCAATTCTTTGATGCTTCACATAGCATTCGATAGTCGGAAACATTCCGTAATCCTCAAAGCAATAAGCGAAAGCATAGCTAAGCCAAAAAAGCAACCCAAAGATCGCGAAAAGAAACTCCTTCTTGGTGGAACCTGGACAATAATTGAGCGTCTTGCAGGAGAGATTGACAGAAAGGAGAGAATACCCAGAGAGCACATGTCATCGTTGATTGAAAAGCTGATGCTCCTAGAGAGCACCGTTGCCGAAGAGTACTATATTCTAGTTCAATTGAAGACCCTTCAATACATGACAAGAGAAATCCGCGAGATCTACAATGTGGATTTAGAAGACCTAAAGGACATTCTCGAAACCATCATCAGAGATGAGGAGACTCACAGAGAACTCTTGGCAAAAATGAAGAAAATTCTTGTCGGAGAAGAAAAGCAGACAGAAGATATAGCGCCAGCAGTCACGTACAAGAATCCGAACGCATGGTAAGGTCAATGCCTGATTCAATCTGCGAAAACGCTCGCTAGCTTGAATCGCATGCTTAATTGCAGGCACGTTTCGGGCAAAAAGTACGTCTGAAGCTTAAATATGCTTGAATGATAAAAGGTGATGGGGAAAGAATAAGATGGTTGGGTCTGCGGTATCGTTGCCTGCAAAGTGGATACAGTTTCTAGAACATTTGGCCGGGGATCATGACATCGATCTCAACGCCGTCGTCAGTCAACTGTGTGAGTGGGCTTTTTCTAATCCTGAGAGCAAAGAACAGTTCAGGATTTGGTTAGATGATGCTTATCCTGCAGAAGGAGACGCTGAAGAAGAAGCAAGAGCTGTAGGAGAAGAAGCTTCCGAGGAAGAAGAAGAGATCGAAGAAGAGTCTGAAGAGGAATCTCACGAGCACAGAGATTAACCGAGTGACTTGTGCAAAGTAAGAGAAGAAGAGCTTGCAACATTGTGAATTATGTATTTTTGTCGTGCTTAAGCGCTTACACAGATACATTTATAAGCTGGTAAGCACATAATAGCTTAGGCGAATAAGCAAAAAGGATTGGTGTATAATGATAACAGAAATGAGAGCGATAGTTGGCATATGGCAATTTGCTTATTGGAAGAATATCTGGCACGTGCGAAACGTGCGCAAGATTGATAGTAGGTAATTGAAATGGGAAGAATCAGCGTTGGGCTCTCAGATGAGCTGGAGAAGAAGCTCAGGTTCAAGACCATCGAGAGATTTGGCGGGAAAAAAGGCGACCTATCCCGAGCTGTTGAAGAAGCCGTGAGAACATGGGTTGCCAAAGAAGAATAGATGCCTGAAAGTAAGGCTCCTCCGTTGGTCATGGGCAATATTACGCTTGCGCATGCGCTCAATTCGAAGAAAGCTTTTTGGTGTACAGAATGGCAATATGCTGAACGCGCGCTAGGCCGTTGCTAAATTCGGACAAAAATGGATTTTAATGAATCTGGGTTTCTTCTTATCATGTGTCTCGATGTTTTGACGGAAGGATAGTTGTCGAATAAAATCTATTAAAGTCTGAATTTAGCAACAAGCTGGCGCGCCTACAACTCCACAGAAGTTTGATTCCAAACGTGGCGGCGAAGATTGATTGATATCTGAAAAAGTGATTTTGATAGTCGATGCGGGGTGGGGAGACCTTATATTAGGTGTAGTAATCGGCGTCCTTAAACCTCCAGACCGCAAGTACATGGAACGCAGGATCCCAGTCTCATCCTTCCAGCCGCCAAACTTCGAGAACAAAAAAAATTTGGATGACACAGTGAAAATCGCTGATGAAATCGTTGAAGTTATGCAGCCTGACACGGAAACCAGCTTCAAAGTGTGCTCGGGATACGTGTTGTCCGGCATACGTAGACGCTTAAGAGAACGGGGATTCAAGGTGGAAGAAGTGGAAGTTGCAGGTCAACTCCAAGAGAAAGTTGAACGAGGCTACATGCGATGGTGCAAGGAGATGGGAGTTCCAATAGAAAGACTAGAAGGCAAAAGACGTTTTTGGGCACTTCTGGAATGGGTTGCGGAAAATCCTAGGCTGAGAGAAAGACTGGTAAAGACCGGATGGAGGAGCTGGAAAGAAAGATGGCAAGCAGAAGCTTTGCTACACGAGTTTTCATAGTAGCTAGGGCGCGCTACGAGCAAGTCAATCAGACAACTTTTCTCTTGCTTGTGCTCTAAACCCGCCTATCTGAACTGTTGTCTTTCGAGTCGGCCAAGTTTTTTCTTCTTCCGCTTCTCTTCTCTTTCTTTTTCTGAGGCTTAGGCTTTTTCAGATCTTCTTCTCTTGTTTTTCCTCTTACGCTACTCATGTAACTGCCTTCTTTTCACATGAAAACAAGGACTCTTGTCTTCTTTCCTCGTGGACGCTTAAACTATTAATGCCTGTTGATACAAACAATGAACTGAGACAACCTAAATAACAAACAAGAACAGATAAGAAAGGTGTGAATAATGGAACAAACCAAAAAAGAATCTTTGCTTGAGCGTTATTGGAGACTTAGAGGAGAGGCAGACGAACTGTATCAGAGACGTATGAAAGAGATAAATCAAAGAATTAACGAAGAAATGAGAAGGTCTATGCAAAAAGAACTTGATGCTTTGGAAGATGCCATAGAACGAGCGGACCTTGCTGAAGTCTTGCGCCACAAACTGATATTGGAAGTCCTAATCGGATAGCACACTTCAAAGATCAGCTGGGAATACCAAATGAGGAAACAATCTACATCTTTCTAGTCAGCAAAGAAGTAAAGATCCTTTCACAAGTTCAAGGAAATTATACAGACCAAAAATATAAGCAACTCCAAGAAACCATAAATATGCATGTTCCAAGAAAAAAGGGTGACCGAATCTTGAAAACCCAGAAAGAGGCAGGCATTAAACCTCCGGACATCGCGTGCAAGATTAAAGTCAGCAAGAACGGGCCATACTTAGTATCTGGCAAGATTCCATTGACTCAACAGATTATCAGCGTCGACGCGGAAGGCACACCGAACCTATGGCGCGCCGAGAGAACTTATCCATCAGGCGAAAAGTGTGCACTCTGCAGATGTGGGCAATCTAAGAACAAACCGCTCTGTGACGGAACCCACGTAAAAGTCAATTTCGACGGCACCGAGACTGCAAGCAATAAACCGTATGCCGAACAAGCCAAAGTCATCGAAGGTCCTTCATTACGGCTGAGAGACGACGAAGAATTGTGCGCTTCAGCCAGATTCTGTCACCGCGCAGGAGGAATCTGGAATCTGGTTCCAAACTCGAACGACAAAGAAGCCAAGAAAGCGGCAATCGAAGAAGCTTGCGACTGTCCATCGGGTCGTCTGGTGATTCAGGACAAAGATACAAAGAAAGTGTGCGAGCCTCCCTTTGAACAATCAATCGGAGTGATTGAAGATCCACAAAAGGGTGTTAGTGGTCCAGTTTGGGTTCGCGGCGGCATTCCTGTTGAGGCTGCAAACGGGAAAACCTATGAAATTCGCAACCGTGTAACACTTTGTCGCTGTGGCAAGTCTTCAAACAAACCTTTCTGCGACAGCAGTCACTACCCAGAAGAACATGAACATGAGGGTGATGTTTAATGAGCAAAATTGACGTTGAGTATGGCCTGGATAACATATTGAAGTCGAAAGACAAAGCCGTCGTTCTTTTCTATGCCTCTTGGTGCCCCTTTTCCCAAAGGTTCTTGCCGGTATTTGACAAGTATGCCAAGGACAAAACACTCGCATGTCTACGGGTCGTAACCGACGATAAGGCGAGTCTTTGTGAGAAATACTCCGTAGACGTCGTCCCCACAGTGCTTCTCTTTGAAAAAGGGAAGGTCAAGAAAAGGTTGGACGGCAAGCCAGGAGCGGGATTGACAGAAAAGCAGTTAACAAGTCTCACCAGTACGACCTAGTTTAAAAATTCCCTCCAAGCAGAGGCATGCTTCTCATGGAATCCAAACTGTTGGAGAAACTCGCCAACAAAACAATGACAAAAGAAGAACTTTTCCAAAAGGTCAAACATGCCTTTGACCTGCTTCCTGAAGTAATCCACGGCGTCTCCTCACCAAAAGCCGCAATAAGATATGGTTGCGCCAGGGTGCTGATGGATCTAAGTGAGAAACACCCGGAAAAACTGTATCCTTACATGGATTTTTTCACAACCCTCCTAGACAGCAAATACAGAATCCTCACATGGAGCGCCATGGCCATAATAGCCAACCTCGCCCGGGTTGACAAGGACAAGAAGTTTGATGCAATATTCGACAAGTACTACAGCTTCATGAACGACTCGTACATGGTCACCGTTGTCAATGTCGTTGGTCACTCCAGTAAAATCGCAGTCGCAAAACCATATTTAATCCAGAAAATAACAAACGAGCTTCTGAAAGTCGAAAACCTAACAACAACGCCTCATCTGACAGAAGAATGCAAGAGAGTCATAGCCGAAAAAACCATCGAATCCTTTGGCAAGTTCTTTGGTCAAGTCAAAACCAAGGACAAAGTGATTTCCTTCGTAAAGAAGAATCTCTACAGCCCTCGAGGGACTCTCAGACGTGCAGTAGAGAATTTCATCGCAAAATGGGACAAGTGACATCACGGAGAATCGCCGAAGGAAAGAGTGCGCGCAAAAATCTTAAGTTAAGACTTACACCTACCATTGTGGTCTCGATGAAAGCGTTCATTTCAGTTGACATGGAAGGCATGCCGTACATAGTCATACCAGGGCACCTGAACCTGAAAGGCAGCCTGTATGAAGAAGCAAGGAAAATCGCCACAAGAGTCACGTTGACAGTAACCGAAGAACTTTACAGAAACGGCTTTGACAAAGTCGTTATCGCTGACAGCCATGGCCCAATGGTCAACATCATGATCGATGACCTGCCTGAATACGTTGAAATCATCAGAGGCTATCCTCGCCCCACAAGCATGGTTGCCGGCGTTGAGGGATGCGACGCTGCTTTGTTCCTTGGATATCACGCAAAATTTGGCACCATGCGATCGACCTTCGATCATACATACTTCGGCGGCGTCGTCAACAAATTCACCGTTAATAGCGTAGTAGTGAGCGAGTTTCTGATGAACGCTTACGTAGCTGGGGAACTTGGTGTCCCCGTCATAATGGTTGCCGGCGAAGCTCAGCTTCTAAAGGACGATGTCGCGAAATATGCGCCGTGGGCTCAATGCGTAGCTTTGAAAGAGTCCCTTTCCAGAGTTTCGGCCAGAAGCCCTGGCATGGCAAGAATCGAGAAGGAACTGAGACATGCCGTAAAAAGAGCAGCGATTGATTCTAAACAGAGGAAAACTAAACTCTTGGTAGCGAAGAAGCCCGTGAAATTGGGAATAACGTTTCTTAGCAGCCAATTTGCGGACGCAGCGGAACTACTGCCCATCGTCAACAGAACTGACGGGCTGAACATTGAATACGCCGCCAGCAACATGATTGAAGGATACAAAACCTTTGAATTACTGATGCTTGCCTCGGTCGGTGTGACAAGCATAATGACAGAACCCAAATAACAGACAATGAATATCCAGTACTCTGCTGTTACCTTTTCTGCTTGCGCAACTCTTTGAAATAGGTCTTAAGGGGGTTCCAGTAGGATTCGTTCCATCCTTCTTCCAATTCTCCAGCTTGTTCAGCAGGAACATCTGAGTGAACCATTGAAATCTCTGTTTCATCTTTTGCCTCTCTGAAAGTGAGTTCGAAACGTGAGGGCGGATAGCCTTCGGGCCATTCGGTGGTGATCCATTCTTGAACTATCTTTTTTCCTTCATCTAACTCTAAAAACTTGCCTGAGATGTATCCGTCCCAAGCCGTGAATTTTCCACCGACTTTTCCCTCACCGGTTGCCTTGCTGCCTGTGAACGCAGAATGCTTTTTTGCATTGACAAAAGCTTCGTAAATTTCGATTGGCTTTGCCGCCACGATCACTTTTTGCCTTATCGTCTTTTTCATAATCTTTGGTACCATGATTAACCACACACGCGTTAATGATGTTATGAAGACGTGTCATGATAAGTCTTCATCCATGCTCACTATTGAGACCGTGCATTTTTTCACGTTCTCCGTGAGGCCTAAGCATGCGCTTCGGTCTGGTGTCGATTTGATAGTAAAAGGTGCTGATATTCGTCTATAGGTCTCATCTTGTTCCCAAAAAAGACACGTAGATTACGAGGCAGATTGTCCAGGGAGTCGGGATCTGCCAGGTCAAGATTTTTCAATTTTTGCAGGGTTGCCTTGGGCAGGTGATCAAGTGATTTTCCTCTGAGAAGTAGTTCAGTCTCTTCTGCCGAGAATTCCTCTTTTTCCACAATCCAATTCAGGAAACCCTTGTCTTCGGGACAGACTCTCTGACAGTGAAGGCATCCGTACAAACAATTGTGCCAAGATGGATCGATCCATGATGGAAATGGGGCATCGCCCTTCTTTTCATTGTGAAATACAATGCATCGTTCAGCATGGAGCAGAAATCGGTCCGAGGAAATTGCGCCCGTTGGGCAAGATCGGCGGCAAGCCTGACAGTTATTACATTGTTCCATAATTCGTGCTTCTCGCCAGGTGTCTTCTCGACAGGGAAGGTCGGAGTAAACGGCCACGAGCTGGAAGAAACTTCCCATACCGGGCACATAGGAGATATTGTTCCTTCCGTATTGAGCCAGCCCGCTTCGAACGGCAAGCAGCTTCAGAGGCAAGGCAGTTCGGGCAATGTTGTATCCTTTTTCCTTCAAGATCCTTGTCAAAAACTCTGCAACGCGATCAGTTGTTTGTTGATAGGCTACGTACGTCGGCGGAAGGATGAGCGCCATTGTTCTGCCTTCAAATATAAAAGTGGCTTGAGCTTGCGGGCGAGGAACCGCTACCACGATTATGGATTTGGCGTCGGGCAGAGTTTCAGGGACCTTGAAATCAAAGAAGGCAAGACGCAACCGATAGAACTCTTCGTCGAATAGCCCTTGGTTGAAACGTTCTTTGATCTCTTCCTGCAATTCAGTGAGGTGCTGGATAGACACGACGCGTCCTTGGTAGCCGTTTTCTTCCACGTGGAGCAGCAATTCCTTTTTGGCCACATCCACGGATGCATTTCCTTTTTTTGCACACATCATCTTAACCGCCTTAATACATTTACATAGGTTAGATCTCAGCACGCGCGCAGGCGATTTGCGCACTCTGAAAAACTATCTCAATTTGTCCAGGGCTTCAAGCACTTCTTGAGAATGCTTTTTCACGTCTACTTTGGAGAAAATTCCGGCAATGTTCCCGTTTTTATCGATTATGAAAGTCACTCGTTTCGCTAAAAACCCTCCAGTTCCAAGAACGCCATAGGCTTTGGCCACTTCTTTCCTGTTGTCGCTCAGTAGCGTGAATGGCAAGTTGTAATGTTTCGAGAACTTTTCGTGAGACTCCACACTATCTAGGCTAACGCCCACGACGACAGCGCCTTTTTCCTCATATACCTTGTAGTCGTCCCGGAAACTGCATGCCTCGGCAGTACAGCCCGGGGTGAAGTCTTTAGGGTAGAAATACAGCACAATAGGGTTTTTCCCCAAGAAGTCTTTCAAACTCATTGGAAGCCCACGTTCGTCCATCAACGTGAAATCAGGAGCCTTGTCTCCAACCTTCAACTCCGTCATGGTATTTCTCCTCTCACCTAGAGGTCAGCATTCGGTTTGAGGATTTAGCTATTTCGCTAAACTAGCGTTAGAAGAAAGAGAGGTTGGGAATCATGTTTTGCTGTTGTTTTCTAATCCGAGAAGCGCGCGACGTGCGAAAAGCATATTAGTCTTTTGTAAAACACGTAGTTTCATGAACGCGAAAGAAAGACAGGAAACAATAGCTAAATCGCCTATTTCGTTCGGCTATCTGAAGCGTTTCAATACAGGGGCAGGCATTCTTCATCTGATACAAGGAATATTGATGCTGTCCCTGGGAACTCTTCTGAAGTGGGATCGCGCCATATACACCTTCTATCTCAAGCTTAACATAATCACCGGACCCCCGCTGAAAATCGAAGTCGGCCCGAACCCTCAAATATTCTTCACGGCAACTTACCTGGGAGTGATGGTCGCTTCTTTCCCCTTGATTTCAGCGTTGGCCCATTTCATGATCGCCTTTGTGAAGAACAAAGACTACGTGGAAAACTTGAAGAAAGGGATGAACCCGTATCGTTGGTACGAATACGCGTTCTCCAGCTCGATAATGATCGTGCTGATTTCAACGTTTGTAGGCGTCTGGGATTTCTGGTCGCTAGTCATGATTTTCGTGTTGAACGCCATGATGATAATGTTCGGATATCTCATGGAAATGATAAATCAACGAACCGAGAAAACAACGTGGTCCCCATTCATTCTAGGATGCATTTCCGGCGGCGTCCCATGGGTCGTGCTCTTCGCCTATTTCGTGGCCGCAATCATGTCCACTGGCACTAATCCGCCCGCATTTGTGTACTCAATATTCTTCATCTACTTCATCGTCTTCAACATATTCGCTCTAAACATGGTGCTACAGTACAAAGGAATCGGACGCTGGAAGGACTATCTTTACGGCGAAAGAGCTTATATCATACTAAGCTTCGTTGCAAAAACAGCTTTGGCTTGGCTAGTCTTCATCGGAGTATTCGCACCCTTCTAAAGCGCTCCTTCATTGGAAAACGTTGCGTGACTTACTCTATTAAGGTAAACCTAAACCTAATTCGAATCCGACTCTCTGATGATATATCGCGAAACTGTCAAAAAAATCTGAGACAATGAAAAGCTAACGCGCGCGCTAAGTACTCCGATTTCTAACATTCTTCGAATTAAGGGGCCTGATTCGCTCGTCTTGTATCGTGTGATTATCTCTTGGCCAGACATGGAGACTTGAGTCCCGATACCCTGCTCGCGTTCAACTTGACTATGATAAAGGGTTTTTCACTAGAGAACGCAGACCACCCTTCCTCCTTCTTGAGACCGTGCGCAGTGAGGAAATTCTCTGAAAGCATCCGTTTCCCCTGTTCAGCCATGGTTTCAATGACCCTTTCCCGTTCTGAAGAGCCACTCACAATTTCAAGCTTGCCTTTGAGAACCACGAACTTGAATTCATTCAGATCGGGTTTATACTCTTCTATTTCAACGCAAACGCCTTTATCTTTCTCCAATAGGTTCACTTTTCTTCCGTAGTCTGTGAAATGAAAGTAAAGCGTCCCATCCAAAAAGACATACTGAAACGGTGCGATATGCGGATATTCTTCTCCTACAAAGGCAATTCTACACAGGAATTGTCCGCCAATAAGCTTCTCAATCTCATTCTTGTTCATTTTCGGTAACCGAAAGACTTTCAAAATACTCACCACCGTTTCCTGCTCAGAGAACTGAGTGCGTAAGATCCGCATTAAGCTATCGTGCGCGCGGCAACACCCTCAGAACCACGGGATATCTCTCTTAATACAAGCGGATCCTATTCTACAATTGGTCTGACTAAATGTCTAAGATGAAGCAGAGGTCCAACCGCTTAATCAATGAAAAAAGCCCTTATCTGCAACAACACGCGCATAATCCTGTCAATTGGTATCCTTGGAGCAAAGAAGCTTTTGACAAAGCTTCGTCGGAAGACAAACCCATCTTTGTATCAATTGGGTATTCTACCTGCCATTGGTGCCACGTAATGGAGAAGGAATCCTTTGAAGACGAAAAAGTCGCAAGTCTACTCAATCGAAAATTCGTCTCGACAAAGGTTGACAGGGAAGAAAGACCTGACATAGACAGCATCTACATGAAAGCCTGCATCCTGATGACGGGCACAGGCGGGTGGCCCCTAACAATAATCATGACTCCTCAGAAGCAACCCTTCTTCGCAGGCACCTATCTTCCGAAAAACACGAGAGCAGGAATGGTCGGACTGATCGAAGTCCTTACTTCTATTGCAGAAAGCTGGGAGACAGACAAGCAAAGTCTCTTGACCCTAGCCGCAAGATCAACAAACTACCTCACGGAAAGCCTCAAAACAGGAGACCAAAAGGAAGTCGTAGACAAAATTCTTCTAGATGAAGGTTTCATGACACTACTTGACAGCTTTGACAACTTGAACGGCGGCTTCGGCAACGCCCCCAAATTCCCCTCTCCCCACAATCTCCTATTCCTTCTACGATACTACAATATGAAACGCACGAAACACGCAATCGAAATGGTCGAAAAAACCCTGCAGAAAATGAGACTAGGTGGAATTTACGACCAGTTGGGTTTTGGCTTTCACAGATACTCCACTGACTCAAAATGGATGGTTCCGCATTTCGAAAAGATGCTGTACGACCAAGCGATGATATGCATGGCTTATACCGAGACATTTCAAGCGACAAAAAAGGAAGAGTACCGAAGGACCGCCGAAGAGATTCTGCAATACGTTCTAACAGAAATGGCAGACTCAAACGGCGGATTCTATTCCGCAGAGGATGCAGACACCGAAGGGCATGAAGGTAAATTCTACCTCTGGACCAAAGCCGAGATAATGAATATACTCGGTGACAAAGCTGAACTGTTCTGCAGAATATTCAACATCTCCGACGAGGGCAATCATCAGGCACCAACGGGCAGTAACGAAAGTGGAGCCAACATTCTATACCTGAAGAAATCATTAAACGAACTTGCCTCCGAAATGAACGAAGATCCTGAGCTTCTGGAAGCTGCCGTCGAAAAAACAGTTCGCTTGCTTTACAGGCGAAGACAGAGTCGAAGTCGCCCTTTCAAAGACACGAAGATCCTCACAGACTGGAACGGATTGATGATTGCGGCTTTTGCGAAATGCGCTCAAGCTCTTAATTCACAGAAGTATGCAGAGGTCGCCAAAAAAGCCTCAACATTTATTCTTGAGAGGCTTAGAACGCAAGACGGAACTCTATTGCACAGATACAAGGACGGGGAAGCCGAGGTTGAGGGAATGATCGATGACTACGCCTTTCTCATTTGGGGACTGATTGAAACATACGAGGCAACCTTTATACTGGAATACATCAGAGCGGCAATAGAGTTACAGGAAATCATGATCGAGAAATTCTGGGACAGAGAAGAGGGAGCGTTCTTCTTCACATCAAAACACAGCGAAAAGGTATTGATGCACAACAAGGAATTCAACGATGGCGCGATTCCATCAGGTAATTCAGTCGCCCTATTCAACCTGATTAGGCTCGCACGCCTTACGGGAAAAGTCTCCTATGAGGAGAAAGCAGCAGCTCTCGCAAGAAGTATCAACTCCCATGCCAGATATGGAAACTCCATGTTCCTAGCGGCAGTTTCTCTTCTTGTTGGTCCAACTTATGAAATCGTGGTCGTTGGTGACCCGCAATCCTCGGAAACTTGGAACATGCTGCATAGCATCAACTCAAAGTTCTACCCCAACAAAGTCATGTTATTCAAATCTCAAGATGACAAGGTAATGGAGAAGCTTATCAACTATACGGGAGCAATGACCCGGGTAGATTCGAAAACGGCTGCATACGTATGCAGCAACTTTACCTGCCAAAGTCCCCTTACTGATACAGCTAAGGTGTTGGAAATATTAGACAGCCAGTGCGATCAGAAAAGGGAAAATAGAGCACCGTACTAGTTAAATGGTTCTTGCAAGAACTTTGGAATGTGTCGCGTTCATGTCAGAACAAAGACGACTATTAACCGTATGCGGTGGGGACTGTTCCCGTTGCGCGAACTACTTGGGCCAGAAACTGCTTCACTGCGCGGGATGTGCTGCAGTTGAAGGAAAACCTTTCTGGACCAAGGGAGTTTGTCCAGTCTACGCCTGCGCTACGGGGCGAGGCGCTAATCATTGTGGAAACTGCGCAAAATTCCCGTGTGACCAGTTCATGAGTCACTATGACCCCAACAATCCTGAAGGACAACGAAACGCATTATTCAGAGCGGGAGTTCTGGCCTATAGAAGTAAACACGGCGACAAGAAAACGTCGTTACTGGTGGGTAAGCTCGGAGAACTTAAACATACTTGAGATCGCACTCTGAATCCATGCGTCATCAGTACGCGCGCGAGAACGGGAGAGTCACCCAACAGTTGTATGAAATACCTACTGTGGAATTAAATGAAAAGTAGTTGACGAATCTGACGACATGCATGCCTCTCATGGAAACGTTCGAAAGAAAACAAGCATGGTTTTGACCATTATGGAGTATCGCGAATTCGGATGGACTGGTGTCCAAGTCTCTCGCATAGGCATGGGAACGTACTATGACCCACTGTATATTGTCGCGGCGATGGTTCTGCGTCACGAATCACGGAGAATCGCCAAGATAACCGCTCTTAAGAAAGGGCTGGAGCTTGGAATGAACCTCATCGACACTGCTGAAATATACCACACCGAGGACATAGTCGCAGAGGCGATCAAGGGCCACGATAGGGAAGACTTGTTCATTGCAACCAAATTGTTCTGGAACCATCATAAGTACAAGGAAGTTCTGAGGGCTGCCGAGAACAGCCTCAGGAGGCTTAATGCTCTTACATTGACCTCTACCAGATTCACCAACCTAACTCGAGAGTTCCTATTGAAGAAACCATGAAAGCCATGGAGAAATTAGTGGTAACTGGAAAAGTCAGATACCTAGGAGTTAGCAACTTCTCTCTAGAGCAAATGAAGAACGCTGAAAAAGCCCTATCAGAGAACCGGCTTGCTTCCAATCAAGTTGAATACAATCTAATGACCCGGCGAATAGAGAGAGACCTTCTTCCTCACTGCGAACAAAAGAACATTGTTGTCCTGCCCTACCGGCCAATCGCTCACGGAGCCTTAGCCCATCCTGACAGAAAACTCAAAGTTGTCATGGCCGACATCTCGCAGAAGCATGGCGGCGCAACTCCGGCGCAGACAGCTCTTAACTGGTTGATGTCTAAGAGTAACCTCCTCTTTCCGATTCCAAGAGCTTCAAGGCCAGAAAGAGTAGCTGAGAACGTGAGCTCAACTGGCTGGAGGCTTGACGCTGAAGAAATGATCAAGCTCGAAGAAGCAGCGATCTCACTCTGACCTTTGAGGTCGAGACCTTTTCCAGAAAACACTAATTGCTACTCGATTCAAATGAATTGTTTTTATGATAGTGTCAAGTTGGTGGCGGCCGTGCCTCCACTGGAAAATTGAACAACGAGACTCCCATTGGTCACAATGCTCTTCGGAATGTTGCTTGGACCTCATATTTGACGAGTTCACGTAGTTTGCGGTGGCAACTTCGTTATGGTTTCTGCCTTCGCGATAGTAAACCTTTTTATCTAGGATCAACATTCAATGAAGCCGTCACATTAATTCATAGCTTACAAGGCTTTTGAGAGCTTTTGGAATGCATGCACAATTTTTGTGGCAGGAGATATAAAAATATGCAAACATGTTTCAAGGACTTGCCACTCAGCGTGGAAGTCATGAGAGGTATCGAAGAGCTTGGATTCACAGATCTTTTCCCGATTCAAGCTCAAGCCATAACCCCTTTGCTTCAAGGCAAAGACGTTATAGGTCAAGCTCAAACAGGGACAGGGAAAACTGCAGCGTTCGGAATTCCGATGTTGGAACGCATTAGTCCAGAGGCCAGAGAGGTCCAAGGGCTAGTCCTAGTTCCAACTCGCGAACTCGCTGTACAAGTTGCAGAACATATTCGCAGAATCGGAAAATATGCAGGGTTCAGAATACTCGCCGTTTACGGTGGAGAACCTATAGAAAGACAGATACATGCTCTGAGAGGCGGCGTCCAAATTGTCGTCGGAACGCCAGGCCGGATAATCGACCTTCTTGAAAGACGCATTTTAAACCTGGGATTTGTAGGCGTTGTCGTTCTCGACGAAGCTGACAGAATGCTAGACATGGGTTTCATAGAAGACATTGAATATATACTTGCGCGAGTGCCGTCTAAGAGACAGACTAGTCTTTTCTCAGCGACCATAGACCAGCAAGTGATGAGAATATGCAATAGATACATGAAAAACCCAGAAAAGATACTCGTAAGCAAGGACGAAATAGCCCTCACACAGATGAACCAGTATTACATGGTTGTGAATCCCCATGACAAGTTCGGGGTACTGTGCAACATACTGGACGAGAACCACATAGGCCGCGCTATAATATTCTGCAAGAGACGTACGGACACGAGCATTTTGGCAGAGAAATTGCGGGAAAGAGGATACGATTCAAAACCATTGCATGCAGGTCTCACCCAGCCCCAACGAGACTGCGTCATTGACCTGTTCAGGAGAGGAAGATTGAAACTGCTTGTCGCCACCGACGTTGCAGCAAGAGGTCTAGACATTCAAGGAGTAACTCACATCATAAACTACGACGTGCCGATGGAAGCTTTGGTGTACTTTCACCGAATCGGAAGAACCGCAAGGATGGGACAAGAAGGAACGGCGATAACCCTGGTGGGTTACGGTGAACTGTCAGATTTCAACAACATAAAAGCTTTGACGAAGACGAAGATACAGGAAATCAGCGAAAACGATGCTCCCGCGGGCGCCGACAATCGGAACACTGCTCCCTACATCGATACGGCAAAACTGCGTTGGTAAACGAATAGACTTAAATTGCTGTTGCTATCTACAAGGAAGCGTGCAAGAACCTAAATTTTTTGCACTCAATAGAAGAGGAGTTGAATAGTGAATGTATAAGAAAGAGATGCACAAGGCAGTTTGCGGCGACTGTGGAAAGGAATGCGAAGTTCCCTTCAAACCTGACGGAAGCAGACCCGTATACTGCAGAGAATGTTATTCTAAACGAAGACCGCCACGAAGATATTAAGCTAATAAGCTAACGTCTTTACTTCGTTCCTAATCTTTTCTCTTTTACCACTAATCATAATAAGCAGAGTGTACATTTTTCATTGAGGTTCAGAGCTTCATAATGCCCAAAGACCCTGTTTGCGGCACCGTATTGGATGAAAAAACATCTAAGTTCAAAATCACTTTTGGCGGGGAAACCTACCATTTCTGCTGTGTGACCTGCAAGAAACGCTTCAAGAGACACCCACTGAAATTCGTGAAATAATGGCACGGGTCAAACTTTAGTTGCGGGTTGAAGATCACAGTTCAAGAGTATATACTCTTTAAGGCAAATTCAGGTATGGAGAAGGAAGTCAGTAAGCAACTTTCAGAGCTGGACGAGGTTCAAGTTGCAAGCATAACCTACGGCGAATACGATGTCATCGCGAAAGTCACAGTGGATGATTTGCCCAAGCTGGAAGACTTTCTTTCTATAAAAGTACGAAGAGTCCCGAGCGTCGTGCTGTCATCTACCATGATCATATCGCAGGAATACAAAGGCAAAAAGCAACGCGTGGCAAAATAGTCCGACGCCATAACGAAGCCTCGTGGCTCTCATTCTAAGCAAGGAAAAAACAAGTGCTAGTTTAAATAACTCACCATCTTGACTGTCTAGCCAAACAGAAAAGCGAAAATATGGGAGTAATCTGCAGACGAGAGGTCAGTCAATGAACCTTGAAGCTTTGCACAAGATCAGTTACGGCATGTACATCGTGACTTCAGGAAAAGAAACATGCAATGGCCAAATTGCAAACACAGTTTTTCAGGTCACCTCGCAACCGGAAACAATCGCAGTGTGCATCAACAAACAAAACTATACATACGAGTTGATCAGACAAAGCGGCGTCTTCGCAGTTTCTGTACTATCCAAAAACACTCCTCTGAAACTAATAGGCACCTTTGGTTTCAAATGTGGAAGAGACCTCGACAAGTTTGAAGGTGTCAACTTCAAGACCGGCAAAACTGGTACACGCATAGTCCTCGACAATTCGATTGCCTACTTGGAAGCTAAAGTCACAAAGGAAGTGGACGCCGGCACGCATGCTCTCTTCATTGGTGAAGTGGTTGAAGCTGACGTCTTAAACAATGAAGAACCAATGACTTACGCCTATTATCATGAAGTAAAACGAGGCGTGACTCCCAGTTCAGCCCCAACTTTTCTGAAAACCGAAACAGAACAGGAGGGTAAAAAAATGGACAAATATAGATGCACAGTTTGTGGCTACATATACGACCCTGAAAAGGGTGATCCCGACTCAGCAGTGACGCCTGGAACTCCCTTTGAAGAACTTCCTGACAACTGGGTTTGCCCCATCTGTGGAGCCGCAAAAGACCAATTTGAAAACGCGGAGTAAGACACCTAGTTCGTGCTTCACGATGTTTTGCTGCGGGCACACAGAGGTGATAAGGCTCGCAGACCCATCTTTGTAGTCAACAAGTGCGCACACAACTTGGCAGCAGCAGCATTAGGTTTTGGTGTAGATGATGTTCTCATCCTTCAGGTGGCGGCGGAAGAGGAGGCTGCACAATCATGTCGTCAGGCTTCTTCTGTTTCGTGAACTGCCCCAGCACTACAAGTACAACGATTAGCAGCAAGACTAAGGCCGCTATGGGAATGTATTTCCTGTAGTCTTCCAGCGCGATTGATTGTGGCGGAGGGATGAAGCCCTCGGCAAGCATTACGTATGGAAGAGAAGGCGGCAGCTGAACAAGCTTATTGAAGTTGCCAGCATAAAGTCTCGTAAGACCGTAAACGTCGAGTGTGGACGGATAGACAACTTGATTCTTCGAAGAAGTGTAATACATCAGCTCGGGTCCATTCAGAGTTTTCGATGGACCAGCGTGGCCTAAACCAAGAACATGCCCGAATTCATGCATCGCTATGTTCTTGACGAAAAAACTGTTGACGCCACCTGAAAAAGTAGTTATGTTTATGGTTATAGGCGAGATCGGTTCATGCGTGAGTCCGTCCCACCTGTAAGTGGTCAGTCCAACAGTGTTGGAGCCTAGCGGCATGTTGTCTGCCGTGAAACTGATGTATACATCGTAATTTTGTGTGGCGTTTACGTTGCCTACGTAAAAAACATAATTGATCATGGACAATGAAGTGTCATTGTAGGTTTGCGTGTAGTTCCAAATGGCTTTTACCCAGCCATCCAAAGCTTCCCGGACCGCAACATCGTATCGAGGTGCACTCCACTCGTTCATATCAACATAGACCTTTAGTGGAAACCTGGTCCACCGAAATTCGTCGAGCGCGATTTCATACGTTTCTGCCGTTGTGCACCTAATGCTTCCTGACGCAAGACCTATGCAAACAACCAATGTTAACAGTAATGCGCGTGCAGATTTCTTTCTTGCGAAGCTGATCGTTCGTCTCCCTCTGATCATCAACTCGGTTTTGTCAAGCAACAATGACTCAAAGCGAGTTCTTAAACGTGCTTTTTCAAGAATCAGAATTCACATTTCAGATTGTAAAACCAGCAGAATGTTCATATTTAACCAGGGAAATAGGGAAATACAAGTCGAATTGACAAACCGAAAGGTGGACAATATCAATCAAACCAATCTGATCATGTTGCTCTATGTAGCTATCTTTCTGATGCCCATACTTTCATTCGCTGTAGACCAGAATCAATGGTCGAACCGTGTCAACGTATCTTTCACGACTATTCAAGACGCCATCAATAATGCAAACGCCGGGGACACGATTCTGGTGCCTGCTGGAATATACTATGAACACGTAATTGTCAACAAAACCGTCCTGCTTGTCGGCGAGAACAGTAACACCACAATCATTGATGGAAGCAACAGCGGGACAATAGTACAGATCACGGCAGATGGGGTTGGAATTACCGGTTTCAGAATACAAAACAGCGGCTATGGATGGACTCGACAGGGGGTGTACGTCTACAGAGCCAACAACTGTACGATAAAAGGCAATTCGCTGTACAATGCCTGTCACAACATCCGACTGAACTATTCATTCAATTCACAAGCGATTGAGAACAGAATAGACGGGCCATCAGACGGCGTCACTATGTACGGCATCAGAATCGAAAACTCTGTAAACTGCTCTGCAACTGGGAACCATGTTTCCGTACGCGTCGGAGCCATTCACCTGGAAAATGCTACAGAGTGCATTGTAAGGAACAACTACCTTGCCAAGAATGACCAGGGCATTCGTTTATACTCGCCCTGTACACGCAATCTGATAA
>Ga0315279_10004595_pt1 | contig 18462 bp, 17 predicted proteins | sample YL17G06_20_MG_FD_203694 | JGI IMG/M metagenome (GOLD analysis project Ga0315279, IMG submission 203694) | Sediment microbial communities from Yellowstone Lake, YNP, Wyoming, USA - YL17G06_20 | ecosystem: Environmental > Aquatic > Freshwater > Lake > Sediment | place: USA: Wyoming | collected... | reverse complement strand
GGAAGTTCGGCAGTAGGAGATACTGGTTTAGCAGTGCTCATGCTACTAAACGTGTTGCGAAAGAAGCAGCGAAGAAAAGACGATGCCATGGAGACTTAGCTCGTGTAGTTAAGTCCGTGAGGGGAGTCATGCGGGGCCTATCCTCCTGCGGAGGGTCGGAGGGAGGGCGGAGCTCTCCCTAGAAACGGAGGAGCTCGATTGGGGGCGGAGCTCCGCTCTTAGAACGGCCCATCCCGGCCTCGTAAGGGATGTTTGCGAGGAGCATCGGGCGTTCTCGGTCTCGGTGTCCCCCTTCGGGCTCCGCGGAGGTTCTCGGCAGGGACGGGGTCGCTTGGAATCATTCCGGGCTCTCTCGAGCGAGCGACCGAAACTGAGAAGGGAGGGAAAAAGGCTTATTGCCCCGTCGGGGGCGCGGTTTTTACCATCGGGTCGTTGGGAGGGGAGAGAAGAAGGTGAAGAGGAATCTGTAAGGAGGTGAATGGAAATGGCGAAAAAGAAGGGGAAGAAGGGCGGCTGGAAAGTAGACAAGTCTGGTCACTCCAAAGATAAGAAGAAGAAGAAAAAATAGAAGTGATGATCTGGGCATCGGCTCCGAAATTGGTTCTAGGCAGCTGAAACCACCAGATTCTGCTGACCTTGATACTGCGTCTGATTGTATTCAAGGTGGATTATCGTCTACGTCATTGTTCATGCTCTCCTGCTGCTCAATTGTGATTCGCTGATCATTCTATCAGTACTGGCTTTCGAAACCCAAAACGCCAGAATTCTAGGATTGGATTCTCTCTGCTATCAAGAAGTATTATATCGAAACCTAAGAAATTGTCAGATTGGCCGGAAGCAATGGGTTTCTGGTTTCGTTCATCAGAGGATGAGAAGAAAAGGAAGGCTTGCAGGTATTTGGTGCAAAGACTGCCGCTATCGGCCTTGATTCATGTCTCACAGGCTATCGACGAAGTGAACTCGACCGGGCCCATTCATTGACACTCCTGACAGTTCTGAGGGCAGATGGAGAGAGCGAGAATGAAGAGGCTTCTAAGGATTGATAACCTCTCCAAGGTTGGTATCCTTAATTTCGGTTCTATAGATTTGTGCATCAGGATTACCAGAAAAATCAGGCCAATGTTCTTCGTGTTTGATGAGCACTCCCTTGAGTAGCCAGAACTCGTGGATTATGGGGCTGTCTTTCACATATGGATACGTTCCACTGTAGTGTACACAGCTCCGCGGCCCCCACTTTGTTGATATGGTTTCCTTCCCAAGATAGGTGAAGGTGTACTTCGGATAGGGATGGTTCACATTGAGACCCATGTCAAATGCCACTGTGGCATTCTTCAACAAGGTCCTTTCGTCGTTGTAGTATGTTTTGCCGTCTTCCAGTGAAGTGAACGTTTCATTTAGGTGAAATTCGTTTCTGTCACATCCATGACGATCACACGGGAAATCCCATCTGTGGTATCACTTTGGGTACCACTTTGGAAGGTGGTACTGTAATAGTACTCAATGAAATCACCAACTTCATATCCGCCTCGCCAAACGATATGTTCATCTCTTCCATCACCTGGTCCGCCTATACATCCTGACAGCGGCAAGACTGTCAAAATGATCGCTATGAGAACCGGGAACAATCTTCTGGTATTCGTACTCAACATCAACTCGATTCGAAATTGCCTAGAAGGGTATCTCAGAATTATGTAGGCATTTTTTCCCTTTATTGAAATCAGAAAATAATGTCTAGATGAGCTTGGACGCGCCGATCAACTTCATATCAGGCCCCCTCGGATAGCATCTTCTCAATCTCGACGACGTGTTTCGCGACCTGCTTCCCCTTCTCAGTCAATTCCACGTGTTTTGTGAAAGGGGCACCCTCTGTAATTGTCTCCTTGATAAGGCCCAATACGATCAACTCGTTGACCCGCTTCATTGGGGCGGTGGTAGTCCTGGAAATACAACTGTACAGAGCGGTTCTTTGAGACTTGCCATTTGCATGTAGGCATGAAAGCAGCCTCAGTGCGTGTCTTTGTTCCAGAGTAGTCAGTTTACCACCATTGCATTTCATAATACAGGAATTGTAAATCACATTTAAAAAAGTATCATACGACGTACATATTCCGCAATGCGGATTGCGGAGTACGTTTTACAGTATACGCAAACTATATATCACACTAACAACAAGAGGGTATTTTCGAAGGCAACTTCGAATGAATCACCGACTAATCAAGAAAAAGGCCGAAATCAAGATTACTCATCAAGGAGGAGAAACAGGGCACTCTCGAGTCAATGTACTCGATTTCGATCACAGCAACAAAGCCTGGACCGACCTGGCGAAATGGAGGAGAAGAGAGCAGAGAGTGAGGAAATCTCTCCAAAACCCGGCTCATTTACAGTCCCTCGACAGGAAGGACTTCAAATCCGATGTTGCCGAAACATACAACGAAGAGAGTTACTGGCCTATGATAATGGATGCAAGAGTCGAGATACGTGTCCTCAGAAGATTCATCAAATGCTGGCAACCCAGTAAGGAGGACTCGCATGAGTTACGACGAAAAGCGATACCCATGCTGTGAGAGATGTATCTACCATGAAACCGAGTCATTCAAATTCGGTATTGATTGGACGAAGACAGCGAAATGGACGAAACCCTGTGAGGTTCCATGCGACTACTGCAAAGTTGAGAGGTCATATTTCATTGAGGCAAAGGAGGCAATGGGATGACGAGTGTCGAGGCATTCAACTATGGCATCTACGATGGCGGGGCCTTCTGGTCGGACAGAGCGCATCGGGGGGCTCGTGGTGTTCACATTGGGGCACTGACCTTCTGGTTCTCCTATTACAACGTGATAGCCTTCAAAGAGGAAGGTCACTCTATTGTGGTGTCTGAGAATGAGTGGGGTTCGACGACCGACCAACTTCTTTGCTGGATCGATAGTGGCAATAGGAAGTCCCGGTTGCCGAGGGAGGAGTTCGAGAAACGTCTAGAAAAACTACTCGCCAAGTATTCCTTGGTTGAAGGCTTCAAACGAAAAGTATTGCTGATAACCCCGCGAGAAAAATCCTAGATTCTGCCAGCAAGAGAAAAGGATTTCACCACTTTTGTAATTCTTTTTAATTCAACTATTATTATTTATATCTAGATATGCATGGGTTCAAATCCCGACATCCCCACCGAGTTTGACGCTCCTGGCTCTTATGACGGCAGAAAGAGGCCAAGAAAGTATATGAGTCGCATTCCTGAATCATGACCAAGCAAGCAGTAGGGAGCGTCATATGAGGACTGACTTAACTATAGTTACTAATATGGGGAGAACAGACTACAACATGCCCTGGCAATCTAGCAGGGCAAGGTGAAGAACATGACGCATCATGATTTAGACAAGGAGACAGTATTGAGCAATTTGAGAAAGATACCAGGTATTAATGAGCTTGCAGCACAAGCGCTCTACATATATGGAATTCAATCGGTCGAGGAGCTGATTGGAAAGAACGCCGACGAGATGTACCTTGAGATGTCCAAGAGACATGACATTCCTGCAGACACGTGCTCGCTCTTGATAAACGCTTTGAGGATCTCGGTGAAGTACGCGAATACCAAAGTCGGGAAAAAGCCTGGCTAAAGCGGATACCTCGGTCTGATGAGCAGACTATCGTGTGAGAGACCATTTTCCCCCTCTCTTGGAATCCAAAGGAGGATGTCCAATCAGGATCAGGCACAGGTTTCTAACAGCTGTTGCGGCGGATGGGGAGCAGGGATAGTCCTTAAGCTGGAATTGAACAGTCCATATGGTGGTCGGATTGAAATGTCTTACGTGTGGAGCAGACAACCCTTCTTCTAAGAATCTTTGTGGCAACTGCGGGTCCAGATTGGCAGATGCATTTTCGTTCTAATTCAATACCTGTAAAGTCTGGATAGGCAATGGTCCAAATGTCAACGGATCATAATGCCGAAATCAAGCCAAATACAGGAATCCTTGATCAGATATCGTCGCTTCTGGATATCGGGAAACACTGATATATTGTCTGATTCAATCTCGCAAGCTGGTCAAGCCGGGGGGAATAATGTGGGGCGCATAGGTAGGGGCTGGCAGCTCACAAAGCTGAGCTTTAGTGTGATAAGACAAGACAAGGAACTTCTTCTGTTCCCACTGATCTCAGGCATAATGATCATGGCAATCGCCGCCTCATTCATAGTCCCGTGGTTCATGCTAGGAACATTCACAGGCAATATCGACATAGCTTTCATCGTATTCTGGATTGTCTTCTACTTTGTCTCATTCTTCGTCTCGACGTTTTTCAACGTCGCGCTTATGGGATGTACGATGAAACGTCTTGACGGTGGTGATCCAACATTCGGTTACGGCATTATATTCGCCGCTGAGAGGATCAAGTATATCGTCGAATGGGCCCTTGTGGCTGCGACAATCGGACTGATATTGAAGGCACTGGAGGAGCGCGCGGGCTCCTTGGGGAAGATCGTTGTCGGCTTGATAGGCATTGCCTGGGCGATCACATCATACTTCGCAGTGCCCGCTATGGCGTTCGAGAAGCTATCGCCGTTGAAGGCTCTCAAAAGGGGAGCTAGCATACTCAAGACAACTTGGGGAGAGGTGATAATATCCAACCTCGGCGTCGGCATAATATTCTTCATACTGGCGCTCTTAGGAATCCTCATAATGCCACTCGGATTCGCTCTGGGGGGAATCACCGGAGGAATCATCACAATGGTGATTGCAGTAGTATACTGGATAATCATTGGTCTGGTGTCGACAGCCGTCAGCGGGGTGTTGCACACAGCTCTATACCGATATGCAATCACAGGCAAAACCACCGCCCATTTCCCGACATCAGCGCTGCAGAATCCCTGGTCCCTCAGTTGACATCGTCACGGCACAATACTCATTCAGTCCGCCTCAGTTCTAATGCCATTGAAGTGTCCACCCGGAATCGTTCTCAATGGCACTTCTGATGATTCTGGTGGCATGAAAGGAGGACGAGTAGAAAGAAAAAGAAAGAAAAGAGGTTTCAAAGACTCTCGATCTCAATTCCTCCTGATTGAAGAGAGAGCTCTGGCATCTGGATGAGCCCAAAGTCAACTTCCCTCACGCCCGCACCCATTTATCGAGACAATCATGTTTCTTCTTCAATAGAATGTGGATTTCATTTCACGTACTTCGAGAGAAACCTCTCTTCTTTTCTACTCTCTCTTAGTCTCAGGCGCGTCAACTTTCCTTTCGATTCTTGTGTGACCAAAGGGAAACTGGCCCATCCTATACCTTGGCCGCTCGACTATCTTCGATTGAACCCATGATTGCGCAAGGGATGGACGCTTGGGGATGGAGACCCGGTTTCGTTAGTTTGATTATGTGAGAGCAAATACTCGACATGGAGAGGTCCTCGGCGATCATCGCGATTCCCCGGAACCTTCCAGGAACAGGACCATGAATATTCGCTCGATGAATGGAAGCTACGATTCACTCACGGCTGGATTCGTGCTAGTCGCAATAGCTGTAGCAATACTCGTCGCAGGATTCCTCAATGAGTGGTGGGTGGCATTGCCGCTCCTGTTGATCGAATGCGGGGCATATGCCATAATCCTGGGTACGGTGGTCGGGGTACGCAAGGAACCTGAGGGTTCGAGAAGATACGATTCGCCGTACTTCATCTTCTGGGGGACCTTCCTGGCAATAATCGGTTCGCTTTGGCTGCTCAATGCATTCTACCCCGAGAACTTGCTGTACATAGTGGTCGCCTTCCTGGTCTGGCTGGGACTCACGATCATCGCTCTATCTTTGAGGAGACGTGCGAAAGCGTAGCCTACTGCGAATTTCATATGCGGCGTGGTCCAGAGAACTTGCTGTTCGGGGGGCGCGATTCTTAAGAAGACCCTACCGTACGATAATCGTCGGGTTTGCCCAATGTCCGATGGGTTTTTATATATATAATCGGCAATAGCATTGGCAGTACCTCGAATAATGATTAGGGGGCGCATGTTTTGCAGGACACAAAGTTGAAGTTTCCCAGTGAGGAGTGGATGACAAGGTTCGTCGAGGAGCTGAACAAGAACGAGGACTACAAAGAAGCGGCTAAAGACTGGGAGGGGGACATGATACTTGTCGTTAACGCAGGTCCAGAGGTGGGAAAGGAATGGGCGACGTATCTGGATCTCTGGCACGGCCAATGCAGGAGCTGGAGCATCCTTCCGGATAAGAGTGCGAAGAAGGCGGAGTTTGTCATCGAGGGTGATTACAAGAACTGGATTAAGCTGATCAAAGGTGAGATGGATCCGGTCAGGGCACTCATGGGTCGCAAACTTAAGATTACTGGTAGCATGATGAAGATAATGAGGAACGTGAGCGCCTCTTCGGAGTTTACGAAGAATTGCAAGAGGGTCCCGACGGAGATGCAACCAGGTTGACTTCATTCATCGACTGATTCGGAGGTCGACACCATGTGGGAGTTCACAAGCCCAAGGACTATTGTCTTCGGAGAGGAAGCGTTGGAGTATCTGAAGGAGATCGAGGGAGAGCGAGCTTTCATCGTCTCCGGCAAATTCGTCGGGAGGATGGGCATTGCGGACAAGGTGGCCGACTATCTGAAGGAAGCCGGGATGGAAGTGAGCATTTTCAACGAGGTCGAGCCAGAACCATCGGTTGGGACCATCGTGAAAGGGGCAAAGGCCATGGCCGAGTTTCGCCCGGATTGGATCATAGGTCTTGGCGGTGGCAGCAGCATGGACGCCGCGAAGGCTATGTGGATTCTCTACGAGCGGCCGGACATGGAGGTGGCGATGATAAACCCTCTTGAGAAACTGGGTCTCAGGAAGAAGTCCAAATTGCTTTGCATTCCTACGACAAGTGGTTCCGGTTCGGAGGCGACCTGGGCAACGATTATCACCGATTCCGACGGCGCGGTAAAGATGGAGCTCCCCTCCAAGGAGGCTGTCCCCGACGTCGTGATCCTGGATCCGGAGCTGCCATCTCTCATGCCTCCTGCGTTGACAGCGCAGACCGGTCTAGACGTGCTGGCACATGCGGTGGAGGCATACGTCAGTCAATGGCGGAATGACTTCTCGGATGCCCTTGCGATCAAGGCCATACAGATTGTCTTCACGCACCTTCTAGAAGCATACGAGAACGGCACGTCGTTGGAGGCGAGAGAGAGGATGCATAACGCCTCAACCATGGCGGGCTGGGCATTCAGCAACTCTCAGGTCGGTGTCGCCCACTGCATGGGTCATGCGCTCGGAGCATTGTTCAAAGTCCCTCACGGGAGATGCGTCGGGATATTCCTTCCGTACTCGATAGAATACAGCGCGCCGGAAATCAAGGAGAGATACGCCCAGATCGCGAAAGCCATTGGAGTGGAACACACGACGGATGACGAGGCTCTCGACGGACTGCTGGAAGCAATCAGGGCTCTGAGGGAACGGCTAGGCGAACCCGGTTCTATCGGGGACGCTGGTATTTCCGAGAGCGAATTTAATGCGAACCTTGACGGTCTGGTTGACAGGGCGATGTCGTCCGCGAGCACATCGATGTGTCCGAGGATCCCATCCGCGGATGACTACAGGAAGCTCTTCATTTGCGCGTTCAGCGGGGAAAACGTAGGTTTCTGAGCTGCGCTTTCGGTCAGCTGCCTTCGCCGCTCTTCGATCCCGATGGAAGTGAAAGCTAATTAATTAGAACAGCTCCAATATTATCTCCGCAAGGAGCGGAGTGCCTTGGAAGAGTACGAACTGATCGTCATCGGCTCAGGGGCGGGCATGAACGTTGTCGATAGGGCCAGAAAAGCGAGCATGAAAGTCGCTCTGGTCGAGAACGGCCCTCTCGGAGGCACGTGTTTGAACCGTGGATGTATTCCGAGCAAAATACTCATTCATCCAGCAGACGTCATTCGAGAGATCGAAGACGCCGCGAGGGTCGGTGTCCATGCGAAGATCAAGGATCTAGATTTCAACCTCGTCCGAAAGCGCATGTGGGACTTGGTTCTCGGAGACAGGCAGGGCATGGAGAGGAGCGTTCAGGCAGATTCTGGACTCGGATACTACCACCTCACCGGGTACTTCATCGGTCCGAAGATCCTTCAGGTCGGGGACAAACAGGTCACGGCGCCGAAGATCATGATTGCTGCCGGCGTCCGGACGAAGGTTCCTGATGTTCCGGGATTGAAGGAGTCGGAGGTCCTCACCTCCGAGAACGTGTTCGGCATCGAGAGATTGCCGGGGCAGCTCGTCATTCTTGGAGGGGGATACAAGGCTTGCGAGTTCGCCCACTTCTTCTCCGCGTTCGGCACGCAGGTCACGATCGTCGGGCACAACCCGAGATTGCTACCGAAGGAGGAGCTGGAGGTCAGCGAGCTGGTCAAGAAGGTGACGTCTAAGTACGTCGACGTCCGCGTGAACCAAGACGTGGTCGAGATCAAGCAAGGACGGAGGCGTAAGACCATCGTTCACAGGGATAGGACGACAGGCGCGGTCGGGGAAATCGAGGCTGAAGAGATACTCGTGACGACTGGCGTCAAGAGCAACTCGGACCTGCTCAAGCCGGAAGCAAGCGGAATAGCAGTGGACAAGAATGGATACATCATCGTCAACGAGTTCCTGGAAACGAACGTCCCTGGCATCTGGGCTTTCGGGGACATCATCGGTAGGAACATGTACAGACACACGGCGAACTACGAGAGCGACGTCGCCTGGAGCAACGCGTTCGGGATGCAAAAGGTCAAACTGGACGAGCATGCGATTCCGCACGCGGTATTCTCACACCCCCAGGTCGCCAGCGTTGGAATGACTGAGAATGAGGCGAGGAGCAAGGGGCTCAACGTCCTCGTCGGCCTCAACATGTATTCGAATTGCGCGAAGGGATATGCGATGAGGGACGAGGAGAGCTTCGTAAAGGTGATAGTCCAAATGGAAACGAGGAAGATCTTGGGCGCGAGCGTCATCGGTCCACATGCCGCGATCCTGCTGCAGCCTCTTGTATACCTCATGAACGCAGGGGACCAGTCATTCATCCCTCTTGCTCAAAGCCAAACTATCCATCCAGCTCTCAGCGAGGCCGTCGTCGGGGCCTTCGCGCGCCTGCACACCCATCAACACGAACACGACCACCCGCATTGACATCGATGTCCGTTTTCCCAAATCGTGGCTGTATCTCCTTGAAGACTAACTTGGCGTGATCGCGGCCTTCATGGATTTGAGAGCGCGATGAGCGTTTATCGCATCCACCGCTCTGTCCAGGGGAACCTTGTGAGTGAGCATCTTCTTGTACGGGAATCGATCCATCGTGTTCTTGAGCAGCTTGAGGTCCGCCTCGTATTGCATGGGCGGGCAGTAGAATTGGCCGATGACCGTCAGGTCCCTGTCCACGAGGCGCCACGGGTTGAACGGGATCGGTCCGTAGTCAGTGTATGCCCCGATCTCCACCACATATCCGGATTTCCTTGCCATCTCGACCGCTTCTGGGAATGCCGATGGTATGCCCGTGCAGTCGGCAACGAGGTCGGCTCCGATTCCTTTCGTCAGTCTCTTGACCTCGGTTATCCTCTGTTCGCCTGTGTCGAATGTCTCGAGACCTACGGTGATGTCGACGCCGAATTCCTCGGCGACCTTCAGTCTCCAGTCTGGAGCGCCTATCATTATGACCTTGTCGGCCCCGAGGACCTTCGCCCGAATAGCTGCCATCAGACCCACCGGTCCAGCTCCTTGGATGACGACAGTGTCACCGTAGCCAAACCCCTCCTTCTGGTTCGGATAAGGCATCTGTGCCCTTGCTATCGCCCTGGTCGATGCGAGCGTGTCGAGCAGAACCGCGACTTCATCTTCCATTTCATCCGGGATCCTCCATACTCTCGTTCCTGGTCTAAGAAGTATGTATTCGCTCCAGCCCCCGAACGTCCACGGTCTGAACTCCTCCTTCTCGCAGTTGACGTATCCGTATGTGAACGGGTTCTCGCACTGTGCGGAGTGCCAGGTTCCAAGAAAACGGCAGTAGTAACAGGTGCCGCAGGAAATGTCCGGGTACCAGAGTATTCGATCCCCCTTGTGCAGACACTCGGCGTGGACCTCCATTTTCGAGGACGCCGTCTTCGTTTCCTCGAACACCTCTCCCACGTTCTCGTGACCGGGTATGACAGGAAAGTCCACCTTCAGATGTCCGTCGAACTGGTGCTTGTCGCTCCCGCATACCCCGGACATGTGCATCTTGACCGTCATCTCGCCCTCCTTCGGCTCGGGGTAATCGAACAGCCTCGTCTCCATTCTCCCTGGGTACATCACAGCGGCCCTTATTCTGCTGACCATCTAGTCACCATTCCTGCGAAATGGATTGGCGGAGGAAGAGATGCGGTTAGTCCTATTAATTTCTGTTCGAAGAAACGTCATAGATCCGTCTAGGGTCAGATACGGGCCTACTTGATGCCTTCTTGTATCCGCGCGAGACGCTTCAGGAACCTCTCGCCCGTGATCCCGCAGAGATATGGCACCGGAGGGGTCAGGTAGATAAGCGATCCGAAAAACGCAACAAGCTTCTTGCCTGTCCCCATCACATTTATTTTCTTCATGATCGGGTCGTGCATGTCGACCTCCCTGATTAGGCCGAAAATTGACCTTAGTATCAGTACGTCCGAAGCTAGGACCACGCCGACGCTCCAAGCGATCCCCTTTTCAAGTGGCATCCTGTTGCCGTTCGCAGTGGTCCTCTTCTCTAGTATCGCCTTCCTAAGGTCCTCAGCATTCTCCCCGTCGAACAAAGTATAGGCATAGGCGATCGTGTTCAAGCTGTGCGAATCGCTTCCGCCAACAATCGCCCATCTCCCGTGATTCTCGTAGGACTGCGCCTTTCTGTTAGCGTACCCGTCGACGTGTCCCGCGTTGATTATCTCTATCGCATCGATGTCGAGAGTATCTATCTTGTCCCCGAGGCTTGGACAGTGAAGGCTGAAAGGATGTGGAGCGACGACCAGTCCGTTCTGAGCCCTTATCCTGTCGATCGTCTCCTGGACGGGAAGGCCTGCGGGAATCTCCTCCGTGAGATAGAGTCCGATCAACTCCCCATCGAGCGTCGTTATCTCCTCGCCTACGACAACGTCGACGTCTGGATAGTCTTTGGAGCACTCTTTCGCCTTGACGGCTCCTTCAATGCTGTTGTGGTCCGTTATGCAGACGACCCTCAGACCAATGGCTTGGGCGTTCTTCACGACATCGCAGGGGTCGGCAACCGACTCTGGAAAACGAAGAAATCCAAGTCGGCCAAACCCTGAGTATCTTGTGTGGACGTGTATGTCCGCCCTGCTTTGCATCTGGATATGAAATATGTTTCTATGATAAATAGAATTCGCAGAAAACGGCAATTTGGGAGAATCGCGCATAGCATCTGAATCAGCACAGAATCCGATCGCTGGGCTGGATCGCGTGGGCTGTTTCCCGCCTCAGCTAATCAGAGTCATTTCCTGGCCACAGCAAACCAGTGTGCCGTCGCCCGCCTCCACTATATTCACCTTGTTGCCGCAAATCTCACATTCGTATACTTGTCCGACCTTAGTCATTTCATTTCCTCCTGTGCGGTGAGGAAAGAAGCTAGCCCCCTTTAACCCTTCTTCCAATGCTCCGTCCATACTCGAAGCACTTGAGCTTCTCTTGCTCCTTCGGAACGTATCTCATTTCCAGATCCTCGAAAATCATCTCAAGGCCCGCCCTTTCGAGGTTTTCCCTCATCGCCTTAACCGCTCCTCCGCCCCAACCGAACGACCCGAACGCGCCTCCGATTTTGCCCTTCGGTCTAAGACCTCTCATGTACGTGACGAAATCCGCGATGCTCGGGAACATGCCGTTGTTGAGGGTAGGCGAGCCCACCACGACCGCTCTGGCATCAAGGACATCCCTCATGATTTCGCTCCGATCGCTGTCCGCCAGTCTGTACGGGCGGACCTCGACTCCTTCGGAAGCGATGCCGTCCACTATGGCCTCCGCCATGATCTGCGTGCTTCCCCACATCGTGTCATAGACTATGACGACCTTCTCCTTCGATTCACCCTTCGCCCACGAGAGGTACGCACTGATTATCTTGCTCAGGTCCTTCCTCCAAATGATCCCGTGGGAGGTTGCGAGCATCTTGATGTCCAATCCCTTCACCTTCTCGAACGTCTTCAGCACTTGGCTTCCGAATGGCATCAAAATGTTTGCATAGTACTTCGCGGCCTCGTACATAAGCACGTCCTGGTCGACCTCGTCGTCGAACCTCCTCGAACTCGCGAGGTGCTGCCCGAATCCATCCATGGAGAACAGTATCTTGTCCTCGACGAGGTAGGTGAACATCGAATCGGGCCAGTGCAGCATCGGTGTCTCCATGAACCTGAGGGTCCTGTTCCCGACGTGCAGCTCTTGTCCGTCCTCGACTCCCTCCACGACGAGGTTGTCATAATGGAGTCCCAGTCCATCGACTCCTCTCTTCGAAGCCAAGATCTTGGCGCCGGTCAGGCCCTGAGCCAGTGGAAGGCTGCCAGAGTGATCCATCTCGACGTGGTTGGAAACGATGATGCCGATCTCCTTGGGGTCGAGAACGGATCTTACCCGCGACACCATTTCGTCGAAGAACGGTTTCTTAACTGTGTCCACGAGAACGTTGGTCTCTCCCTTTATGAGATAGGCGTTGTAGGTGCTGCCTCTCGGCGTGGTATAACCATGGAAGTTCCTCACGTTCCAGTCGATTACTCCTACCCAGTAGACGTTCTCGGCGATTTCTATCGCTTTCATGCTCCCCTCAGTTGGAATACGCGGGCACTTGTATCTATCACTTTCTGTTCGCTTCTTCGCATCATGCGTAACACGCGTACCCGTCCCAGGAGCGGAATCCTGGGAATAGTTTTTATAATGCGACTTGAATCGTGTCGGCCATGGGCATCATCGAATGGGGGATCCTCTCCATCAAGGATCTGATCCTCACGACCGGATACCCAGGCGTCTTTTTTCTGATGGCTCTAGAAAGCGCATGCCTCCCCATCCCAAGCGAGATTGTGATGCCCTTCGCGGGATGGCTTGCCTACGATGGGCAGTTCAATCTGATCTTCGCTGCCCTCGCTGGCACGTTTGGGTGCTTGGCAGGTTCTATCGGCGCCTATCTCATTGGAATGTACGGTGGCAGGAAGTTCGTGCTCAGATATGGGAAATACCTCTTGCTAAGCGAGAAGAGTCTCGATTCGGCGGAGCGCTGGTTCGCGAAGTATGGTAGCTCCGCGGTGTTCTTCAGCCGGCTGCTGCCGATCGTCCGGACCTTCATTTCGCTGCCAGCTGGCATGGCGAAAATGAATCTCGTCCGATTCTCCGTGCTCACTTTCCTGGGGTCTTTGCCTTGGTGTTTCGCCTTGACCTATGTCGGTTTTGCCCTTGGACCAAACTGGGAATCAATCACTGGCATATTCCGTGGGCTTGACGTTCTAATCGTGCTAGCGGTCATCTTGATCGTCGTATGGTATCTACTGAGGAGAAGGAGGATGAGGGTGAAGGCTCAAGAAGAATAATAGTACTCGCCCTTTCCTTTCTGCTCCCTGTCCAGTCTCGACCCCAGTTTGTTTATTCTCGGTCTGTTCGTCTCGTTATCCCTCCGGAAGGTGATGTTGATTTCCTTGAGGAAGAGGTTCATTCCGGCCCTCATGTCGAACGGCCCTCTTCCATGACCTCCCATCCCGGGGATGCCGGAGAAGACCATGATAGAGTCCGAGACCATATCTATGAAATAGATGTCGTGGTCGACGACCATCGCACTCCTCCCTCTCTTCTCCATGACCCTCCTGACGGTCTTCGCCGCCTCCATCCTCTGGTTGGAGTCGAGATACGCCGAAGGCTCATCCATGAGATACACATCCGCATCTCTTGAGAGGCAGAGAGCGATCGAAACGCGCTGAAGCTCTCCCCCCGCCAATGTCGTTACTTGCTTCCCATAGAGGTGCTTCAGGGCCAGGGGATGGGAGATTTCCGCCTCGAAGAAACCCGATTCAAAAAAGTCCTTCACGTAAGAGTGGAAGAGTTCGGCAACCGTTCCCTCGAAGTCCGGAGTGATGTACTGTGGCTTGTAGCTCACTTTGAAGGTCGTTTCGAGTTCCCCCTTCGTAGGTTGCTGGATTCCAGCTAGCATCTTGACGAATGTCGTCTTGCCGATCGCGTTCGGTCCCACGATTCCGATCGACTCGCCGACCTTCACTGAGCCGGCGTCTATCTCCAATCTGAAGCCTGGGAAATCGCATTCCAGAGCCGGAAACTCGAGCAGTCTCGTTGTCTGCCAGACTGCCCTCGGAGGTCTCACCTCGAATTCGATCTTCCTGTCTCGGAACCGTATGTTCTCCTCAGCTAGGTATCCACCGAGGTAGGTGTTGATGGCGGTGCGTACCTGTCTTGGCTGGGCGAAGACACCGAACGCGCCCTCGATTCCATACACCAGGTAGACATTGTCCGCGAGAAAATCCAGGATCGCAAGGTCGTGCTCGATCACGACAACTTGCTTCTCCTCTCCCATCGATTGAATCACTCTGGCGACCTTCAATCGTTGGTGAATGTCTAGATAAGAGGAGGGCTCGTCAAAGAAATACACGTCCGCGTCCTTCATTACCGTGGCTGCCAAGGCAGCTCTCTGCAGCTCCCCGCCAGAGAGCTTGTCGAGATTCCTGTCGAGGACATCGGTGAGGTCCAGGAGTTCAGCAGCCTCTTCAACGGTCAACCTGCCAGAGACCTTCTCCAAGAGGTCTCTGACGACGCCTTTGTATGCAATCGGGATTTTGTCCACGTACTGGGGTTTGAGCGATATCTTGATGTTCCCAGCGTAGGCCCTCTGGAGGTAGTCGTGCAGCTCGGTGCCGCTGAAATGGTCCAGCACCTCTTCGCGGCCCGGCGGGCTATCGTAATGCCCGAGGTTCGGGGTCTCATCGCCCGCGAGGAGTCTGAATGCCGTGGACTTGCCTATGCCATTCGGACCGAGTATGCCAGTGACCAATCCGGATTTCGGGACAGGCAGCCTATAGAGCCTGAACCCGTTCAGTCCGTATTGGTGCACGATCTCCCCCTCGAGCTCGTCCGGAAGCCCTATGATTCTTATGGCCTCGAAGGGGCACTTGTGCACGCAGATGCCGCAGCCCGCGCACAGCTCTTCCGATATCTCTGGCTTTCCCTTCTCCTCCATGGTGATCACCTCGATCCCAGTGCGGACCTTGGGGCAATACTTGATGCACTCAGTGTTGCACTTCTTGGGCTGGCAGCGGTCCTTCAGCAGGACTGCGATGCGCATGGTCTACGCAATGAACACGCCTAATAAAAAGATGTCTGTTTTGGCAGGAAAGCATCGTCAATATGACCCTTTCTTGAAACCGCCCGCTTCTCCGCCGTCAGCAGAAAACATATACCTCGGGTTAGCCTCGCCTCTAGTTGCTATGGAGACTCAGGCATGGTAGACAGACCCGTAATCGGAGAAAAGGCGAGGAATTTCATGTGTCGCGATCAAGAAAATCAGGACTTCGAGCTTCAGGGTCAGAAAGGAAGGAGAGTGCTTCTCTCTTTCCACCCTTTGGCATGGACGTCAATCTGTGCAGAACAGATGAAGTCGCTTGAGAAGAATCTCATCAAGTTCGAGTCCTTGAACACGATGCCAGTAGGGGTCAGCGTCGACACCACTCCTTCCAAGAAGGCGTGGGCGGAGAGTCTCGATATCAAGAGGATCAGGCTTCTATCAGATTTCTGGCCGCACGGCGAGGTCGCGAAGCTCTACGGTATATTCCGGGAGAAGAATGGTTTCTCAGAGAGGGCCAACATCATCGTCGATGAGGACCAGAGGATTGCATTCATGAAGGTCTATGAGATCAGGCAGCTTCCGGACGTTCAGGAGATAATCGACTTCTTGAGCGGCAAGTAGAACCTGCGACCGCGACCTCTTGGACCTGTTCGACCAGGCGATTCGATTCGCTTACTCCTTGAACTCTCTTACTTTCTCGGCCATCTCTGACAGTCTCTTCTGCACAAGGTCGTTTATTGCCCCCTTGTCGTAGGTTCCGTCCTTCCTCCTCTTCCCCGCTGTCGCGCCAGTGAGGACTTCGATTCCCTCGTCTATTGTCCTGACCGGATAGATGTGGAATCTATCATCCTTGATCGCCCTCACCAAGTCTTCCCTCAGCATAAGATTCTGGACGTTGCTCTCGGGAATCACGCAACCCTGCTTTCCTGTCATGCCCTTCGCCTTGCAGACGTCGAAGAAGCCTTCGATCTTCTGGTTCACCCCTCCAATCGCCTGCACCTCGCCTTTCTGGTTCACTGAGCCTGTGACCGCCAGATACTGCTTGATAGGCTTTCCTGAGAGGGCTGAGAGCAGCGCATACAGTTCCGTGCTCGAGGCGCTGTCCCCGTCGACACCCGAGTAGCTCTGTTCGAACACCAACCTCGCCGTCAGGCCGAGGGGTTTGTCCTGGGCATATCGGTCGTTGAGGTACCCGCTGAGTATCAGCACTCCCTTCGTATGGGTCGGTCCGCTCATCTGGGCCTGGCGCTCGATGTCTATTATGCCCTCCTTCCCCACCGCTATACTCGCCGTGATTCTGCTCGGGCGGCCGAAGGCGTAGTCTCCCATACCCATGACCGCGAGACCGTTCACCTGTCCGACTTTCTCTCCTTCCGTCTCGATCAGGACCAGGTCCTTCATCATCATCTCTTCTATCTTCTTCTGGATCATGTTGGAACGATACACCTTTTCCTCAAGTTGCTTGCTTATGTGTTTTCGAGTGATCAGCTTCGATTTGTCCTGTTTTGCGTAGAAGTTAGCTTCCCGGATGATGTCCGCAACCTCCGAGAATCTCGTCGACAACTTCCCCTGGTCGTCAGCCAATCTCGAGCTGTATTCTATTACAGCCGCGATCCCGGTCGGGTCCAGGTGCAGCAGCTTCTCCTTGTCGCAGAGCGAGCATATGAATGAGGCATAGCGCTCGACGTTCTTCTCATTCCTGTCCATCGAGGTATTGAAATCGGCTTTAACCTTGAACAGATCTTTGAAGTCCGGGTCCGTCGAGTACAGGAGCTCGTAGATGAGCGGGGTGCCTAGGATGATGATCTTTGCCTTGAAGGGAATCGCTTCTGGCCTTAATGACTTGGTCACCATGTAACCAAGGCTCGTTCCAGGCTCCTCGATTTCCAGCCTTTCGTTCGAGATCGTGTGCTTGAGGCTCTCCCACATGAATGGGTCCGTGAACAATCGTTCCACCGGCAGGATCAGAAATCCACCGTTGGACCTGTGGGCGGCCCCACCCCTCACCATCGTGTAGTTCGTCACTAGTGCGCCGAATCGCGCCTCCTTCTCTATTGCGCCGAATAGGCGGTAGTATGAGGGACTTAGCTCAATCTCGACGGGCGCGCCCTCGAGCTTCGAGTTGTCAACAATTACGTTCACCTTATAGTTCTGCGTAGGATCCTCGATTGAAGGCTGAACATTGAACGGGACGGTGGCCTGTCCTTCCTGCGGGCGCTGCAGTACCGTTGGAAGCTTGTCTATGATGTCCTTCTCGACCTCTGCTACGAACTTGATCACATCTTCGCAGTCGCGGTAATTCTCCTTGATCACGTCCAGCAAGGGCTCTATTGCGAACGCGGCGATCTCCTGGCTCAGCTTCCTGACCTCCTCCTGCGCCTGGGTCTCAAGTTCCCTCAGATGTCTGAAGCCCCCTCGGACCTTGCCTTCCAGGACCTCGCGTTTCTTCTGAATCTTCTCGGCGACTTGTGGAGGCAGTGCGGCGAACTGCTCGTTTGTGATCGGCTGCCCGTTGACGATAGGGATGAGGAGAAGGCCGATCGGGGACTGTTGCAGCTGGAAACCAGCATCCATGGTCATCTTACTCAGCTTGTTGACGTTCTCCTTCCTTTCCTCCTCCAGCGACTTCAGTTTGCCACTGACCTTCTGGGCATACTCTTCGCTCTCAAATGTCTTCTTGAGGGTGCGGATCGCCTCGGAGACGAATTTCTCCATGTTCTTCTTGAACTTCTCTCCCCATCCTGCAGGGAGTTTGAGGACGTGGGGGTTAGTCGGATCTCCGAAGTTGTTGACATAGCACCAGTCTGGAGGAACTGGCATCTTCTTGGCGAGTCCTCTCACATAGTCGACGATCGCGGTCTTCCGGCCCGTGCCAGGGAATCCCGATGCGAAGACATTGAATCCCTTGTCTTCGATGGTCAGGCCTAACTGAAGCGCCTTAAGCGCTCTGTCCTGGCCAATGATCTCTTCCAGCGGTTTCAGTTCCGCTGTCGATTCGCATTTGAAGGTCACATCTGGACATGAGTTCCTGCATCTCTCAAACGAAAGCTCCTCTGCCATTGTCAACCGTCCCCAAGCAGGAATTGATGACAACCCGGATTATTTAAGTATGGAGTATCGGGTCGAAAGTGAGAGTTGTCATTCCTCTCGCTAGTGCCTCTCAACCTCTTGCCCGATAAACGACAATCTGATTCAC
>Ga0315279_10004594_pt1 | contig 18466 bp, 19 predicted proteins | sample YL17G06_20_MG_FD_203694 | JGI IMG/M metagenome (GOLD analysis project Ga0315279, IMG submission 203694) | Sediment microbial communities from Yellowstone Lake, YNP, Wyoming, USA - YL17G06_20 | ecosystem: Environmental > Aquatic > Freshwater > Lake > Sediment | place: USA: Wyoming | collected... | reverse complement strand
GCACGTTCGATGAACTCATCGAAGCCCTGAAGACAGCTCTGGCGTCGATTACCGAACAAGATGCACGCGCATGGTTTGCATATTGCGGCTATCCCGTAAACACATGAGGAAACCGCTCTAAGCGGATGTATTCCGGCGCGCGCCCGCCGGGGATGACCAACGCGTCGTATTCCTCCGGTTTCACGGCATCAAAGTTGGCGTTCAGCGCAAAGTTGTGGCCGGATTTTTCGATGTAGGTCTGGTCACCCACAAAATCGTGGATGGCAGTTCGAACTGTGTCGCCAGCCTTTTTGTCCGGGCAGACCGCGTGAACGTGGTGGCCCACCATCTGGAGCATCTGGAAGAGCACCATCACTTCATAGTCTTCGACATAGTCGCCGACGAGCATCAAGATTTTCTTTGCACCCATATTTGACTCCTTTCCGTTGTTTGATGTTCTGCAAACTGCGCCTGACTTACGAAACGCTTGGTCTGTTTTACCTGGAATGTCTCAGGTATCGCGTGCCATCACGCGCACATCCACTGCAATTGCACCTTGCCCCTCATCATAGACCACCAGTGGATTGATGTCCATCTCCGTGATGCGTTCGTCGGCGGCGAAGAGTTGTGACACGGCCACGATCACGTCGGCCACAGCAGATTTGTCGGCGGGCAGTTGGCCTCGCAGGCCCGATAGCAATTTGCCGGCCAACGTTTCTTCGATCATCGCCAACGCCTCGCCGCGTGTTACCGGAGCCAGCCGAAAGCTCACATCCTTGAGCAGCTCGACGTACACGCCGCCGCTGCCAAACATCACCAGCGGGCCAAACTGCGGATCGCGCATCGCGCCCACGATCACCTCGCGGCCCGGTCGCGCCATGGCCTGCACGGTCACTCCCTCGATGACCGCATCGGGGCGGGCACTGCGTGCGTTCTTGATGATGCGCTTGTACGCCGCGCGTACGGCCGACGCGCTGTGCAAGCCCACTTCCACACCGCCTACATCGCTTTTGTGGCTGATGTCCGGCGAAGCGATCTTACATGCCACCGGCAAACCGATCTCTTGCGCGACCCGGGCTGCTTCATGAGCGGATCGGGCCAGCTTCATCGGCAAGGCGGAAATTTTAGATTGCAGATTGCTGAGGGTTGATTCAAGATCGGAATCAGCCATCAGCAATTTACCATCAGCAATTTCCGGTGGGGCCTCCAGCCACTTGCGTCGCGCCACCATCGCTGCCAATGCCAACACCGCGCGCTCGGGAAACGGAAACAGCGGCAACTGGGCCTGGCGCATGAACTCGATCGCTTTGTCCAGACTCACGTCGCCGATGAGGCACGTCATCACCGGCTTATGGCCTCCGCTTTGCGCCTGGAAATCGTGCACCACTTGCGCGATGCCGCGCACGATGCGCACCGCCGGCACCAACACCTGCGGCACATTGATGACCAGCACTGCGTCCACGCCGGGATCCTTCAGGAGCGCGTCAAGCGCCCGCGCATAGTCGTGTTCGTCTGCGCCGCCCAGCATGTCCACCGGGTTGATGACGCTGGCGTGCGGCTGCAAAAACTGGCGCAAGCAAAATCGCGTTTCGTCGGTCAGCGTGACCAGACGCAATCCATTCGCCATTAACGCATCGGAGGCCAGCACGCCGGGCCCACCGGAATTCGTCAGCACGGCCACATGTTCGCCGCGAGGCAGCGGTTGATTCGCCAGTGAGATCGCCGCATCGAATAGCGCTTCGATGTGCGGGACGCGAATGATGCCGGCTTGATGAAACGCGGCCGTGTAGGCACTATCCGTCCCGGCCAATGCGCCGGTGTGCGAGGCGGCTGCCTTCCGTCCGGCCTCGGTGTAGCCGACCTTGATAGCGAGGATGGGCTTGCGCATGGAGATGCTTCGCGCAACGTCCACAAAGCGCCGACCGTCGTCCACACCCTCCAGGTACATGGCGATCACGCGCGTCTCATCGTCATCGGCCAGGCCTTCCAAAATATCGGTCTCGGTCAAGTCGGCCTGATTGCCCAGTGTGACGATGCGGCTGAGGCCGATGCCTGCGCCTAACGCCCAGTCAATCACACCCCCGCACACCGCGCCCGATTGCGACACAAATGTGATGACGCCGGGCTTGGGCATGCCGGGCACGAAGGTCGTATCGAGCGGAGTATGTGTATCAATGACACCAATGCAGTTCGGTCCCATCAGCCGGATGTGATGACGCCGGGCGATGTCGGTCAATTGGCGTTCAAGTTCGGCGCCGGCAGGACCGGCTTCCGAGAATCCGCCCGAGATGATGATGGCAGCTTTGATCCCGCGCTGTCCACATTGTTGCATGATGGTGGGCGTGGTTGCGGCAGGAGCAATGATCACCGCCAGTTCCACCGGATCAGGCACATCCAGCACGGAAGGATAACAGCGTACACCCAAGATTTCGCCGGCTTTGGGATTGACGGGATAGACCGGCCCGGTGTAGCCGTGCTGCGTCAGATTGCGCAGAACGGCGTAACCCAGCTTGGCCGGGTCACGCGATGCGCCGATGAGAGCGACTCCTTGCGGGCGGAAGAAGGCGGAAAGGAAAAAAGTGGAATTGGACATGGCTTTTCACCTGCGAATCAGCAAGTCAACAAGCCAGCGAGTCTGCGATCAGGAGCGGGATGATGTGGCGTGTAAGCGTATCAGGCTCGGTAAAAGTCAGGCTGGAATTGGACGTACTGCGGCCAACCGTCGAGCGCCACTGCTTGCGCGTCGGCGGGGACGAGCGTCAGTGTGTCTTCGCCTTCGGCGGAGATGAGGCGCAACGTCAGCAATTCGGCGCCATCGTCGTGCATGTCGGTGACACAGGCACGCTCGGTGCCTTGCGGCGTGGTGACAAAAATGCCGAAGCATCGCTCGCAAAAGGACAGGCTGCCACTGCACAGCCGGCGGTCAATGGTGATGTGCATGTTAGCTCTCCTCGTCTCGTCGAATACGATGGAGATAGTCGCTCATTAGCATAGCGCGGCACGCTTCGCGCCGCAACCCAACGGTTTTAACGCAAAGGCGCAAAGACGCAAAGAAAAAAGTTAAAAACCTTTGCGCCCTGGCGTCATAGCGTCTTGGCGTTAAAAATCTCGCGGACAGCGCAAATGTTGGCGGGGAATATTATAGTGTACCGGCGGCGTTTGATCGCATCAGTCTTGTATTCTTCAAGCGTGGCGATGGATAGAGGGGCAAGCTCATCCAGGTGCTTGATCAGGATAGCCAGCTTTTGCTCGATCAGGGCCTTATCCAGCATCACGCATTTCCTCCACACGGCGGTCGAGGTATCGGCTCTGCGCTTTCCGCAGGGGAGCCGTGTCCCAATACAAACGCCGGGCGTAAAGCTCAAGCTCGCCCACGCAGATTGTTCCCCCTCATACAAAACTTGCCTGTGGCGAGTCACTTCTGCCATTAGCAACGGTTGTGCGGGATCTAGTAGGCTCAGATCAACTTCGGTCTGAAAGAGTTCACATAATTCTCGCCACAAGACATTACGCTCGTCCCACGAGAGAGGGTGAGTGGGCAATATTGCCACATCCAGGTCACTTTCTGGATGGGTGTGTCCGCTCACTTGCGACCCAAACATCACCATCAGCTTGAGGCCGTGCCGGCGTGCGATGGATTCCAATTCTGGGGGCGTTGGAGTGCGCATGTGTGCCTCACACCAAGGGTCTTAGGCTGGCGGCAATTCGCTGCGCTGCCTCGGCCAGCCTGGGCGAGGCGTCGTAAACCGCGATGCCGCGGCGGTCGGCATCGCCCGCCGCATCGTCAAAGGGCAAGTGGCCGATGAACGACAGCCCATCCGCGCTCGACCGAATGAATTCCAGTTCGGCATCGTCGTGGACTTTGTTGGCGACCAAATACACGGTCTTGACGCCGATTTCGGCGGCGAGTTGCTGGATGCGGTGGGCCGTGTCCAGGCTACGGCGGCCCGGCTCGGCCACGGCGATGAAGGCGTCCACCGCGCCCGCCGTGGCGCGGCCCAGGTGCTCCAGCCCGGCTTCCATATCCATGATGAGCGTCTCGTTCTGGTAGAGCACCAGGTGCGTGACGAGCGCCTTGAGCATGGCGGATTCGGGGCAGATGCAGCCCGCGCCGCCGCCGCGAATTGACCCCAACCGCAGCAGCTTGACCCCGCGATGCGTGACAGAGAACCGGTCGGGGATGTCGTCCACGCGCGGGTTCAGCTTGAAATATCCGCCGACGGTGCCGGGCTTGGCCCCGGTGCGCTCCTCGATGAGCGCGTCCATCTCGGCGATGGGGTGCGCCTGCGCGGCGAGTTCCGACGGCAGGCCCAGCGCGTTGGCAAGCGAGGCAGCCGGGTCGGCGTCAATGGCGATGACGGTTTGGCCTTGCCCGGCGTAAATATAGGCTAAAAGTGCTGCCAGCGTGGTCTTGCCCACACCGCCTTTTCCCGCAATAGCAAGTTTCATGTCGTGTTCCTTTCCGTAGAAGGTGTAGGTGCATGTAGGGGCGAGGTCACCTCGCCCCTACGATTCACATGCCTTCAACACCGCGCGCGCGTCCTCCAATTTCGGCGAGCGCAGCTTTTCAAAAATCTGCACGGCGCGGTGGGCGTAAGGCATCCCCTCGGTCGGGCGACCCTGGCGGGCCAACACCTCGGCAAGACGCCAACAACTCGAACCAATCAACTCTTGTCGCCCTACTTTCTCAGCCCATTCCACCGCCTCACGCATCAGCAATTCGGCCTCAATCCACTTTTCCTGATTGATCCAAAGTGCAGCTAAGTTGACACTGTATGTCGCGATGCCATCTGGATAGTTGACTTTTTTTGCAATGCGCAGGGCCTCGCGATAGTTACGTTCAGCGGCAGCATTGTCTCCAGAGAGTTGCTCCGCTCTCGAGAGATCGTTCAGCACAATCGCTAAATCAGCACTTTCCGGCACAAGGGTGCGTTTTAGCTCTTCTAATGATTCCTTATATGCCACAATCGCGGCGGAATAATTTTTCTCCAACTCGTGACCGCTGCCACGCAGGCGAATGGCAATAGCTTTTTCCCACATACCACTCTGTGCATCTTTACCCCAATGCGCCTCACAGCGGGTGGCGCAGTCCAGCACATCCTTGGCCTGCCCACGCAAAGAATACACCCATCCTGCCCAGTATGCCCGCGCGCCAGCATCGTGAAAATTATCAGCGGCCAGTGCCTTGACCTCAGATTGTTGATAAAGTGATAGTAGTTCATCCAGCCGCTTGGAAGACTTCAGAAAACTGACGAGAGCGTCGCACAGACGTTGCAGGCGATCATTTGGGCCTTGCAAAAAGAGAGGCAGGGCGGCCTCTATCGTGGGCCATTCGGCTTCCAATACTGGGAAACGCTCAAAGTTTTTGCGGCCGTTCTCCATCGCCAGCGCATAGGCGCGGTCGGTCAGGCGGTTCGCGGTTTGCGCCACGGCCTCGGGGCGCTTGTTGCGGATAAAGTGCGCGGCCAACGGCGGCAGGGCAAACATTTTCGCTTCGGGGTCGGCCACCAGCAGCGCGCGGTCGGCCAAATCCTCCAGCGCGGTCTGCGCCTCGCGCTCGGCCAGCCCGGCCAACTCGGCAATCCATTCCACCTGGGCCGGTTGCGTAAAGTGCGTCAGCGCCGCCAGCACCGCCGTCTCGCTGGCGGTAAACGTCTCCAGCAGGTCGCCAAAGATAAATTCCAGCGGGTCGTTGTCCTTCGGAGCGGCGCGCAGGAACGCGCACGCCTCGGCCACGGTGCGGCAGTGGCCGCGCCCCAACTGCCCCACCGTCCATTTGATGAGCAGCGGGTTGCCGTTGGTGATCTCGTACAAGTCCTGGCGCTCACCTTCGGTCGCGCGGGCCAGGTGGCGATTGCGGCTGCCGTGCGCGAGCGCCGCCATCAGCTCGAGCGCTTCGCTCGGCGCCAGCCGGTCAAGGCGGATAGCGCGCGCGTCCACGTCGGCGCGGCGGCGGCTGGTGACGATGGCCTTGCACGCGGCGGGCAGGCGGCCCAGGAATTGAAACACGCGCACGCGCTCTTTTTCTTCAAACGTTTCCAGGTTATCAATGACGAGGAGGGCACGCCTATCGGCCAGCGCGCGCGTCACGGACTTGGCTCGCTCGTTGGGGTCTATCTTGGCGATGCCGTCTTCGCCCAGCGCGCAGGCCAGTTCCGCCAGCAGCGCCATATAGTTGGGGAGCATGAAATCCTCAAGCGGTTGCTCCCCCTGCGGGGTCAGCTCGCGCACCTTGGCGGAGAGGAATAGCTTGAATTCAAACTGCTCGGTCGAGGCCGCGTGCCCGGCGCGAATCGCCAGCGCGGTCTTGCCAATGCCGCCCGGGCCGTCAATCAGCGCCCCCCAGGTGCGCGCCTCAGGCGAGATGGCGTCGGCGATGGTCGCCAGTTCTTTTTCGCGGCCAAAAAAGTAGGGCAGGGTGGGGAGGGTGGAGTGGCATGTGCGGCGAGCGGCATGGGCGGCGTGACGCGCTTCGGCCTGGCGAATCGCCTCGTGCAATTCATCCAGCCGCTTGTGCCGTTCGCAATACGTCACCAGTTCTCTGGCTTTGGCCGATTTGCCTTCGCCGGGCAAACTCTCGTAATCTATGCGCAGGTCAAAGCACAAATCGCGCAGCTCGTTATCGTCGAACGATTCGATGAGCGACTGGCGCAACTGCGCCCAATCCAGAGAGGTCGCGTTGTCTTCAGTCATCACTCAACACCCAAAAACTTGCGAGCCAATCGGCGCACCGCTTTGGCGATGGTCAATGCTTCTCGCGCCTCGTCGGGCGTTGGGTCTTCGCCCGGATAGCGGACGCGCACGGCGTAGGACAATAAGATTGAAAGATCATCTTCGGAGAACGACAACAGAATGCCAGCGCGCGCACATTCGTCATTCAGCACAAGCAAATCATGCGTTTTGGAAAATGGATGCCCGCCGGCTACCAGCAGAGCCTTGAGATATTTCTCGGCGCATTGTTGCGCGTGGAAACACGCTGCATGGGTCAATGGCTTTTTCCGACGCAGCGCAGACCGAACCATCGCATAATCTTCCTCGGCACGCTCAACCCAGGCAAGAGGATCATTTTCGTTGCTCATAAAGCACCCTGCCTTGAGTGACAATCTCTCGGATGAAAAAGTCTCCCTTGTCTAGCGCCCACTCGAGCTCTTGCGGCGTTTTGACCAGGATGTCCACAGGAAACGGGCGAGGGCGCAACAGACGACAAACGGATAGATGACGGTCCTTTGCAGAGGCCGAGGTGTTCATGACCACCAGCAAATCCACATCGCTATCTGGTGTGGGCGTGCCATTGGCATACGACCCGAACAGGATGATCTTGTCCGGTCGCAACGCCTGGGCAATGCGCTGAACGGCTTTCGGCAAAGTTTCGGACACGGGCCGCTCGCACCCCGTCGGCACGATCGGCGCAAGGCGAAACCGCGTGCGTTTGGGATGAACCACCACAACTCCCATCTCGCCACCTCCGACTATGATTATACGTCGCCCGCGTTCGCAAAGCAACAGGGCGAAGTCATACTTCCGACTCCGTCCCATGGTTTACTGCGCCGGAAACAAAGGCGATGACCTTTTGCCCTTGCCCCGCGTAGATGTACGCGAGCAATGCCGCAAGTGATGCGGTCAATACGTGTAGCAGCTTCCCCCGATAAACTCGCGCAGGTGCGAGGTGGGCGGGATGGCTCGCTCCGCGTCGCTCTCGACCGGCGTGATGGTTTGCAGCAGCGCGTACACCCGCCTGGCGCGGAGCATGGCGTCTTGTCGCGGCGGGTCGTTGTCGTACTGCGTAGACCACTTGGCAAACTGATCCATCAACCTGGGCCGAAAGACGGGCAGCTCGTAAGCCAGCGCGCCGTTGACGATATAGTCGGTCGTGTTAATGTAAGGGATGATGTGGCGCAGCTCGCTGGAGCGCACGTAATGCCAGTGCTCCAACGTCCGCTGCGGATCGTAGGAGCGGTGCGCGGCGTCGCGCAGCATCCGGCGCATCAGGCGCAGGTCAGTCCACCGCACATATTTATCGTCGCGGCCCTTCATCTGGATGAGCGTCTCGATATAGAGTTTGAACTTGCGCTCGTCGGGGATGGCGCGCATCATGTCGGGGAAAAGCCCGTGCAGGCTGTCAATCAAAATGATCTCGTTCTCCTTCAAGCGCATGGGCGTGGTGATAGGCCGCTGTGTCCCAGTCTTGAAATCATATTGGGGGATTTGCACCTCTTCGCCCTCGATCAGTTTCGCCAGGTGCTCGTTGATGAGGTCCAGGTCGAGCGCCTGGGGCGTCTCAAAATCGTAATCGCCGTACTCGTCTTTGGGGTGCAGCGCCAGGTCAAAGAAATAATTGTCCACGTTGAGCGCGACGAGCTTTAAGCCAATATGCTCCAGCCGCAGGCCGAGCTTGGTCGTCGTCGTCGTCTTGCCGGAGGACGAAGGCCCGGCGATGATGACGATCTTGACCTGGTCGCGCCGTGCCTTGATCAACTCCGCCGCGTTTTCCACGTCCTGCTCGTAGGCTGCGTCCGACTCACGCACGATGTCGGGGAACTCGCCGCGCGCGATGCGCTCGTTCAGCGCGTCTACGGTGTGGACGCCGTGCTCCACCGACCAATCGAGCACATACCAGACTTTGCGCCAGGGGATGTTGCCCGAAGGCTTGGCCGAGAGGTCCGCTTTGGCCTGGCGAACGCGTGCCCGCTCGTCGCGGTACAGGATATAGTGCTTGGCGACTTGCGCGTGGCCGTTTTCGATGAGGATTTTTTCGACGGCGTCCTGAATTTCTTCGACGGCGGGAATGTGGTCGGGCGGCATCTGCTGTTCCATAAGCGCGATGACCTGCTCGGCGAGCTTTTCCGCCGTGGCACGGTCGTGGCCGCCCACTGCCACTGCCGCGCGATAGATCGCGTTGGTGATGCGCTCCGGCGTAAAGGGGACAATCGCGCCGGTTCGCTTGACGACTTGCGTGAACCTCGTAATCATGGTCATTCCTCCCTCTTGCACACTCATTTCCTCGGCCTTAGAACCCACCCGAAAACCGTAGGCTGGCATCCCTATGCCAGCCGCCGACCGCTACCGCGTGGGGATGCATCGGCTACGGGGTTTTCGGATAGGCTCTTATGATTCTACGCCTGTTAGCTCAAAGCGGCAAACTCATTCTAAGTTTCCCGTTTCTCCTGCCCGAAAGGATTAGGACGCAGACGCGAAACGCGCAGATAAACGCAGAGATAGGAGCAAAATCAGCCTACAGAAACAGTGAGAGTGGACATTCCGGCCTTGGTGGAACGATTGGAGGCAGCCTGTATCTCCGCAGCAGGCTCCAAAAGCGCTCAGTTACGCCTGAGCAGCCCGGCGCTGCCACACGACCACGTCATCACGCTGGGTTGCGCTGACGCGGCCCTCAGATTCCAGCAGCTCAAGATGTCCCAGGACCTCGGAGATGGCGAGGAAAAAGTTGAGCGGGTCGAGTTGGGGGAACAGCCGCCGCGCGATCTGGTAGGTCGTCAGCGAGTTGCCGTCAAAGAGTCCCAAGATGCGCTCGGCGCGCTGAGCATGAAACATCACGCGCTGGCGCACCAGGGCGCGGACGTCGTGGAAGGGTTCGCCGTGACCGGGCCACGCGGCCGACACGTCCATCGCCGCCACGCGCTGCATCTGGCCGATGTATTCGACGAGTGACTTGTGCCGCTGGGAAGTGCCCGGAGGCGGCGGCTCGACGAGCGGATTGGAGCTAATGTCGCGCAGCAGGTGATCGTTGGAAAGCAGGACGCGGCCGTGCGGTTCGTACAGGCAGGCCAATCCAGTCGAGTGCCCTGGTGTGTGGAGCACCTGCCACGCGCGCCCGGCCAAGGTCAACAGGTCGCCATCGTTCAGGTCGCCGGTCACATGAACCGTATCGGCGTAATTACCCATGCCTCGACGCATGTTGTCTATCGCGCTGATCAGTTTGTCCGGCACGCCGGACACGCGCAAGAGGTCGGCGTAAAAGGCTATCCGTCGCTCGGACTCGTCGGTGGAGGCTTGCAGGGTAGGGCGGTTGACCGGATGGGTGAGCACCTGCGCGCCGGATTCAGCGGCGATGTTCGCCGCCAGGCCATAGTGGTCGGCATGCGCGTGCGTCACGACGATGCGGCGAATATCGTGGACGGAATGTCCTAACGCTGCCAGGCCCGCGTCAAGTGCTGCGCGCGCTTCGGATGTGCGCGGGCCGCAATCCACGAGTGTCAGCCCGCCCCTTTCCGGGTCGCGCGCGACGTAAACGTTGACCGGCCCCACCGGGAACGGCGTCGGGAGGATGAGCTGATACAGGTCGGGGAGGACGGCGACAGGCTCTGGCATAAACCATCCGGCGGTCGTTCCGCCTTCATCCTTCCGCCTTCATCCTTCGAATCAGCACACTCCATTTGCCTTTCTGTACAACCTCGCCGCGCTGGTTTGTCACCTCGACGTTGAACACGATCATCCCACCGCCGGAGCCGGGCATGTCGCGCTTTTGCGCAACCTCGGCGCTCACCTTGAGCGTGTCGCCGATTTTCGTCGCCCCGGCAAATTTACAATCCAGCGAAAGGAACGCATCCGCCGTGCCGGCCATAAAGCCAAGCTGCCAGGCCAGCCCGGAAGCGATGGAGAGTATCAGCAGTCCATGTGCGATGCGCTCGCCAAACATGCCGGCCTTGGCAAATTCGGCGTCAATGTGCACCGGGTTATAGTCGCCGGAAAGCCCGGCAAACGCCACGATGTCGGCTTCGGTGATGGTGCGGCCCTGGCTGGTCACCTTGTCGCCGATGGCGAACTCTTCAAAGTAACGGCCTCGCGGTCGAGCAGATTCTTCTGACATTTTTCTCTCCTTCGTCATTCGTCGTTCGTCACTCAATCACATAGCGCATGATGGGTCGAGTCTCGGACCGGCGGAGCACTTGTACAAAGCCGGCCTGGCGAAAGGCCGACACCAGTCCGGTGTAGGCTGAAACATCCGCGAGGGTGTCTTTCTTCGGCTCGACCGGGTACCCCTCGACAATCTTGGCGCCGTGCTGTTGGGCGTATTCGACGACGGCGGTCAGCAACTTGACGGTGACGCCTTTTCGCCTGAATGGCCTGGCGACGAAAAAGCATACGACCGACCAGACCGGCTGGTCGTCCACGGGCTTGAGAATTCGCGAGCGGTCCAAAACGGGGAAGGCTTCTCTGGGAGCCACCGAGCACCAGCCAATGGGTTCGCCCTCGGCATACGCCAAAATGCCAGGCACTTGTCCTGCCTTGACGATTTTCTTGAGCGCTCTTTTGGCGCCTTGACCTCGTTTCTGGTCGAACTCTGCACGCTTCAATCGCCAGTACATGCACCAGCAGCCGCCACAGGCCCCACGTTCGCCGAACAATTTTTCAAGGTCTTGCCAGCGGTCGGGAGTGACAGGATAAAATTCCAGTTTGGTAAATGACGCTGGTTTTGAGGACATGTGTTGACCTCCAGGTCACAGGAGTCAATATCGCGTGCTGCGTATTGTGCGTATCCCGTGTTCCGTTATGCAGCACGCATTAGCGCGTGATGGTGGAGGACGGCGTAATGACAGGCGTAGCGGCCAGTGGGGCCGGCGCCGTAATCCCGATGAGGCGATAATCCGCGCCCAGGATCACTTTGATGTCCATGTTGTCGCTGGAACCGGTCATGGGTCGAATGGCAGACGCCGGGACCTGTAACGCATCGGCCAGCGCTTGCGCCACAACCATCCGGCCGGTATAGACCAGGATTTCCGTCTGAGCATAGTCGGAGCGATTGTCGTCAGTGTTCCCATATTGGACGACGTCAAAACCTCTGACCTTGAGCGCCTCGGCAGTTTGCCCGGCCAGGCCGGCCGCGCCGGCGCCGTTTTGCACGACGACGCGCGCAGGCGGCTCGGGCGGCAACGCTGTTCCGTTCGCCACCGGCGGCACTTCCAGGAGCGAGGCGACCACTTGGCGCATCTCGTCGCGCAGCGGGATGAGCACCTGGTCTTTGTCCGGCGTCTCGAACGGCAGCGTCATCGTCTGATCAATATACGCCTGCTTGATGCGCGTGCGGTCAATTTGCGAGCCGAGCTTGGCCAACGCCAACACCTGCTGCAAACTCAGATCGGTCTGAACTGCGTCGCCGAGCGTCGAAGCGATCTCGCTGGCGCGCGGCAAAAGCTGCGGGAGCGTGTTGGCTTTTAATACTTTGTCGCGAATCGCCAGGATGACTTGCTGCTGGCGGTGCGCCCGTCCAAAGTCGCCCAGTGGATCGTCGTGGCGTGAGCGGGCGTACTTGAGCGCCGTCTTGCCGTCCATGTGCTGCAGACCGGCTTCGATGTGGAACGGCTCAAAGCCATAGGTCCCGTTGGGGTATTCGGGGTCGTCAATCGTGCGCTCCACCTGCACGTCAATCCCGCCGATCAAGTCCAACAGTTTTTCGAACGCGGTGAAATTGAGCCGGACGTAATAGTGAACGGGCAGGCCAAAGTTGTACTGCACCGTCTTTTTCGCCAGCGCCGGGCCGCCGCCGGGATAGTTGGTGGCATCGCCCATAAAGTGGGCATTGTTGATCCGGCTTTCTTCGTAGCCGGGGATGGACACCCACAAGTCGCGTGGGATCGAAAGCATCCCCGCCGATTTCGTCGCCGGGTCAATCGTCACCAGGATCATCGTGTCGGTGCGCCACGGCCCTTGTTCGATCTCGCGCTGGTCAATCCCCAACAACAAGATGTTGACGCGCTCCTTGCCTTGCCAATCGGGTAGGACGACCTCGTTGGCGGCAGGAGTGGGAGCGCCCGGTCGGCGCGTGGGGTTAGGCTGGAAGGGGCCGGTCGTATCCCAACTGGCGACGGTCTCGCGCACGCCGGTGTAGACCGCATAGCTGCCGAACAGCCCCACAACCAGAAACACCATGACCCACACGATCAGCAACAGGTTCGTGCGGTCTGGACGCGCTGTAGTGCGTTGCGAGGACATGCTAGGTGATTTACCTCTTGGACAGACTGGCCCTGGTTGGGTAGGGGGAGATTATAACATAGCGAATGTCGAATGTCGAATGACGAACCTCTACATTCGGCATTCGCAATTCGACACTCGACATTCCTACACTTCGATGATGCCGCGCTGAATCGCCAATTTGATCAGATCGCCCCGGTCGTGCAGGCCGAGCTTTTGCATCAGGTTGGAGCGGTGCGCCTTGACGGTCTTGAGGCTGATGTTGAGCAGGCTGGCGATCTGCGAGTTGGTGTACCCTTCGGCCACCAGTTGCAATACTTCGCGCTCGCGGGCGGTGAGCGTATCGAACGGGTCAACCACCGCCGGCGCGGCGGGTTGCCGCCCGACGTAGCTTTCGATGAGCAGCCTGGTTACGGAGGGGGAAAGATAACTCTGTCCTGCCGCCACGGCGCGGATGGCTGTCACCAGCTCGGACGAAGCGGCGCGCTTGAGCACGTAGCCGGCTGCGCCCTCTGCCAGGACTTTGGACACATACTCCTCGTTGTCGTGCATCGTCAGCACGAGCACGGCCACCTGGGGACAATCGTGCTTGATCTGGCGGGTGGCTTCCAGCCCGTTGAGCAGCGGCATCCCAATATCCATCACGACGACGTCGGGCGTCAGCTCGCACGCCAGCTCCACGGCGCGACGCCCATCGGCAGCCTCGCCCACCACTACCATGTCGGGCTGGTCTTCCAGCAGCGCGCGGATGCCTTCGCGCAAGATCGCGTGATCGTCGGCTAACAAGATTCGGATGCGATTCATAGCCTCGTTATCGTCCATAGCTGGCATCCCGTTGCCAGCCTGCGGTTATTTCAATCCACTGGGACGGTGACGACCAGCCGTGTCCCGTTCTCGCGCACCGCGTTGACGCTGACCGTGCCGTTGAGCAGCACGACGCGCTCCTGAATTCCGAACAACCCCAGGTGTCGCTGCGGCCCACCGGGCGCGAGCATTTGGTCCACGTCAAAGCCGCGTCCGTCGTCTTCGACCTCCAACGTCACCTGACCGTCGCCGCAATTCAGCCGCACCCAGGCATTCTGAGCGCCGGCATGTTGGGCGATGTTGTTGATGCCCTCTTGCGCGATGCGGAACAGCGCCGTCTCCAACGCCGGAGCCAGCCGCTCACATTCAACCGTTTCGATATGCACCTGGATACCCTCTGTGCCCAGCCGCGTTCGAGCATACCAGCGGATGGCGGGCAAGAGTCCCAGGTCGTCGAGCATCGTCGGACGCAGATCATAGACCAGCTTGCGCAGCCCGTCCATAGTCTGCTGGAGCAACTGGCGCGATGCGGCTACGCGCTCGCAGGCCGCCGCGTCGGTGAGCGCCGCCTGGATGCGCTCCAGGTTCAAGTCGAGCGTCGCCAGGGCCTGGGACGTGTCGTCGTGCAATTCGCGGGCGATCCGTTTGCGCTCCTCCTCCTGCACTTTGATCACTTGCGCCGAAAGCGCGCGGAGTTGGCGGCGGTTCTCCTCGTTGAGCCGCGCGTCGGCGTCCAGCCGGTTGAGCATGTTGTTGAGCGCCAACGCCAGCCGCGCCAGGTCCGGGTCGGCGATGTGATCCACGGCAGCGCGCGCGCCCGGTTGGCCGCGCGCCACCCGATCCACCGTCATCCGCAGCATAGAGACCGGGCGCAGCGCGGCGCGCAGGATGAAATAGTTGACGACGATGCTGGCCGTGATGCCGGCCGCCACAAAGATCGCCGCCAGCTCAAAGTTGGATTGCTCGATGAAACGTTTGGTGATCGCCGTGCCGACGATGGCGCCGGCGGCGATGACCAGCGAGTTGCCGATCAGGATTTTGTACAGGGTCGGCATGTTGGAGAGAAAATGGCGGAGGCGCTGCATAGGATTCACCGTAGATGGTTACCGATAGTATTATACTGCTATGAGGAAGTGGGGTCAACGGGAGAGAGGCCGGTGATTACCCATAAGTCAGTGGAATTCTCAACTTGTTGAGGCGGAGGCCCGAACAAGTTCGGGAGTCCGGTAAGATGTAGGTAATCACCAGGAGAGAACAGACCTGGCAGGTCCACCCGCAATTGCAGCCGATCATTTGCCAAATGATCGCAGATGACGCCTGAGGGCGTCGTCAATGCCTTCGGCCCTGGCCGTGACGACCTGGATGGGAATGTGCCTCAGCTCTGGGTCGGCTTTGATTTGCCGATAGAGTTCCCAGCCGTCCATGTCCGGCAGCATCAAGTCGAGCAAGATCAGGTCAGGCTTGACGCGGCGGACCGTCTCCAGCCCTTCGCGGCCTGTCAATGCTCCAACAACTTCTAGGCCTCTGCGTTCCAAGATGAGCCTGATCAGATCAATCATCTCGGGTTCGTCTTCGATGCAGACCACCGTCTTTTTCGCTTCGGCCATGTTGTGCTCCTTGCGCTTGATAGGGCCAGGCTTTCGCAAATAGTGTAGCACAAAAAGCGCGCGAGGCCCAACCACGTAGGCAACACGACAACGAATTGAGGATGAAACGAATTCGTCCATCCTCCATTCGTTGTCGTTTCCTGGCGGCGTTTGTGGAAATCGAGATTTATACTAGAATTGAACATCGGCTAATAGCCCAGACTTGTCAAGGTGAGTGAAAAAATGAACTCGGAATTGTTTAGCGCCTTTGAGGCTCTGACGTTTGACGACTTGCTCGTGTTGCCCGGCTACACCGAGGTGCTGCCGGACCAAACCGACGTGAGCGCCCAACTGACGCCGGGGATTCGGCTCAACATCCCGATTCTTTCGGCGGCCATGGACACCGTGACCGAAGCCAACCTGGCGATTGCGCTGGCGCGCGAGGGCGGGCTGGGCATCATTCATCGCAACCTCTCCCCGCAGGCCCAGGCCGCCGAAGTGGACAAGGTCAAACGCTCGCAATCGGGCATGATTGTGGAGCCGATCACCTTGCCGCCCTCGGCCATGTTGCGCGAGGCGGATCACATCATGGCGACTTATCACATCAGCGGCGTGCCCATCACCGATCAGGATAATCGCCTGGTGGGCATCCTCACCAACCGCGATTTCCGTTTCATAGAGCCGGCGGACTATGATCGCCCGGTGAGCGAGTTTATGACCTCAAAGCCGCTCGTCACCGCACGGGTGGGCATCACGCTGGCGGAGGCCAAGGCCCTGCTGCAAAAGCATCGCATCGAAAAGCTGCCTTTGGTGGACGAGGCCGGCATCCTCAAGGGGCTGATCACGGTCAAGGACATTCAGAAAGCGCGCCAGTTTCCTCATGCCACCAAAGATTCAAAAGGACGTCTGCTGGTGGGCGCGGCAGTCGGCGTGGGCGCCGACCTGGAAGAGCGCGTGCAGTTGATGGTGAACGCCGGGCTGGACGTGGTGGCGGTGGATACGGCGCACGGCCATTCGGCGGGCGTCGTCCGCGCCGTCGAGCGGCTGCGCCATCACTGGCCCGACCTGCCGGTGATCGCCGGCAACGTCGTCACCGCCGAAGGGACGGAGGCGTTGATTCGCGCCGGGGCGAGCGCCGTCAAGGTGGGCGTGGGGGCCGGTTCCATCTGCACCACACGCGTGGTGGCCGGGGCGGGTATGCCGCAAATGAGCGCTATCTATCAGTGCGCCCAGGCCGCGCGGCCACACGACGTGCCGATCGTTGCCGACGGTGGCATCAAGTACAGCGGAGACATTGTCAAGGCCATCGTCGCCGGGGCGGCGGTGGTGATGCTGGGCGGGCTGCTGGCCGGCTTGGACGAGTCGCCGGGAGAAGTCGTGTTGTACGAAGGTCGCCGCTTTAAAGAATATCGCGGCATGGGCAGCCTGGGCGCGATGCACGGTTATGGCCGTGACCGCTACGCCAGCGCGCAAAACGCGCAGGGCGGCAGCGGCAAGCTTGTGCCGGAAGGCATCGAAGGGCGCGTGCCCTACAAAGGACTGCTGCACGAGTACGTCTATCAACTGGTAGGCGGCCTGCGCTCCGGCATGGGCTACGCCGGTGTGGCCACGCTGGACGATTTGCGCCAGCGCACTCGCCTGGTGCGGATCACCAACGCCGGGCTGATCGAAAGTCACCCGCACGACGTGATCATCACCAAAGAAGCGCCCAACTATCAGGTCAACCCGTAGCAAAAGGCCCTTCGGGCTTTTAGAACCCGAAGGGCCTTGTCTAGTGCTTGAAACTCCGCTGGCCCGTAAAGACCATCGTCGCGCCGGACTCGTTGCAGGCCTGGATGACGTCGTGATCGTTGAGTGAGCCGCCCGGCTGAACCACTGCCGTGACGCCTTCGCGCAAACCCACGTCCACGCCGTCGCGGAACGGAAAGAAGGCATCTGAGATCATCGCCGAGCCGGGCAACCCGCCGCGCTTTTGCGCGACCTCCGCCTCGATTTCCTTGCGCTGGGTTGGATCCTTCAGGTCGGCAAAGTTTACACCGTGGCGCTCAAAGGCCAACCGGTCGCACAACTTGCGATACGCCTTGTCGCGCGCGATCTCGGCCACGCCCACGCGATCCTGTTCGCCCGTGCCGATGCCTACCGTGACCAGGTCTTGCACATAGATCACCGAGTTGGACGTGACGCCCGCTTCCACCTTCCAGCCGAACAGCATGTCCTCGTACTCTTTATCCGTCGGCTCGCGGTTGATCTTGTAAGTCACGCTCTTGTGAGTCGTCTCGGCTAACTTGAGGTCGGCTTTGGCGCGCGCTTCCAACATGAACGAGGTCTGCGCGATGATCGAGCCGTCAATCAGGCTCTTGAAATCCACGAATCGCTCCGTGGCAAACTCGGACAGGCGCTTGATGTTGTCAATCCGCATGATGCGCAAGTTCTTGCGCGCAGCCAAAATGCCGACTGCGCCTTCTTCAAATTCCGGCGCGACGACGACTTCGGCGTAGCGTTCCGAGATGGCTTTAGCCGTGTCCGCATCCATTGGCCGGTTGAGCGCGATGCAGCCGCCGAACGCCGCAACGTGATCGGCCAGGTCGGCTTTGAGGTAGGCGTCGAGCAGCGAATCGGACACAGCCACGCCCGAAGGGTTGTTGTGCTTCATGATCGCCACGGTGGGCCGCTCGGTGAGGTAGCGCAAGATGTTGAGCGCGTTGTCGGCATCGGTCAGGTTGGTCTTGCCGGGGTGCTTGCCGAACTGCAACAACTCTGCGTCCGAGACCAGGTAGCGCCCCGGCGCAATCGTCTTGACTTGTCCCAACGTCAGGTTGCCGTTGATGAGCTTGTAGAGCGCGGCTTCCTGGCCGGGGTTTTCGCCGTAGCGCAACCCTTTGCGGACGTCGTCAATCACCCACGCCACTTTTTCATAGACGAGCGTGGTGCGCTGCTCCCCGGACACAAAGGCGATCTCCATCCGGTCGGGGAAGTGGTCGTCCATGATGGTGCGATAGGCTTTCTTGAGGTCTTGGGTCATCAGAGGTTCTCCTTCACTGTATGTATTGCGTGTTGCGTATTCCGTTTTGTGAACGCCGGCTAGCAGTCTGTCGGAGAGGGACCTGTAATGGCTCCTTCACCGACAAAACGAGTCCAGTTTTCGTCTGTGATGCGACATAAAGGTGTGT
>Ga0315279_10004592_pt1 | contig 18468 bp, 15 predicted proteins | sample YL17G06_20_MG_FD_203694 | JGI IMG/M metagenome (GOLD analysis project Ga0315279, IMG submission 203694) | Sediment microbial communities from Yellowstone Lake, YNP, Wyoming, USA - YL17G06_20 | ecosystem: Environmental > Aquatic > Freshwater > Lake > Sediment | place: USA: Wyoming | collected... | reverse complement strand
GAGACGCAAAAGACGCAGCCGTGCTGACTTCGACAATTCTGGCGAAACCCAATTTCGCCGTCACAGGAGATAAGACTCTGAGAGAGGATATGAAGCGCTCCCGGGGCGCTGCTCGGATCACAACCATCTGTTCTTCAAGTGAATTCCTAAAGAATGTCTCGAAGCGACGTTAGCGCACAAAGCGAAACCTTCCAAGCAATTCGGGAGCGGGGGAGGCCTGTGATTCGGGGTTCGAATCCCCGCGGGCCCGCACAATCTCCTTTCGTTCCCGCAACTGAGAGATTGGGGGACCAGACGACTGACCACGTATGGCTTTTCAGGAACGCAGGTTGGCGGTGGGCTGTATGCCATTTGGTATACGGTGGCCGTTTAGTTTGGGTGGGTTTGTTCAGGGTGTTCGTGTTGCGTTGCGTGTGAGCAGGCCACTGTTCGAGCATCTTGTGGATGTTGCGGCGGAGGATGGTTGCTCGAGGGCTACGTTTTGGCAACTGATCATACTGCTCGGTTGGGTTCGACGAGCCATTGATGGTTTATACGCGAAAATTTCGGTGAATCATGGCACGAATTACAGACTGAGCGGCCCCAGCACGCCAACGCTACGTTTTCAATTTCGTTACTAGTTTTCGCGCAACAAGAAATGTTCCCGAGGATGCAAATCCGATGGTGCCCTTTTATCCCTCTCGGTGTAAGCGTTCCTGAGACTTATGCCGGTTCATCCATACATACCCAACAGCGTTCCAGAAATCAAGAAGGAGATGTTGAGAGCTCTTGGCGTTAAGGATGCGGAGGAGCTTTTCACCGTAATACCTGAAGAGATCAAGTTCAGAAAGGGACTGAACCTTCCATCCTCAGCATCTGAATACGAAGTCAGGCGACACGTCGAGCAAATCCTATCCAAGAACCGGAATTCAGGCGAGATAGTGTCCTTCCTCGGAGGAGGCTGTTGGTCTCACTACGTCCCAGCAGTCTGCGACGAGATTAACTCAAGGTCAGAGTTCCTAACCGCTTACACTGGCGATGTGTACTCCGATCTGGGAAGGTATCAAGCGCTCTTTGAATTCCAAAGCATGATCGGCGAACTTGTCGAAATGGACGCAGTCACCTTCCCCACATACGATTGGCCGACTGCTGCAGGGGATGCTTTGCGAATGGCTGCACTCATCACGGGCCGGCACGAGGTACTGGTCCCCAAAACGATCAGTCCTGATAGGCTTTCAGTCATGGGCAATTTCTGCGGAAACCTAGCCAAGATCAAGCAGGTTGAATATGATCGTCAAAATGGGCGGATGAATCTTGAAGATCTGAAAAGCAAGCTTTCAACCGACACAGCCGCAGTCTACATTGAAAACCCAAGCTATCTCGGCTTCATTGAGACACAATGCAGGGAGATTGGTGAGATAGCGCACGAGAAGGGCGCGTTATTGTTAGTTGGTGTTGAGCCCCTCTCGCTCGGAATTCTTGCTCCACCTAGCGAATATGGGGCGGATATCGTGTGCGGCGAAGGCCAACCGCTCGGTGTGCATATGAGCTACGGAGGAGCGTCCTTGGGATTTCTTGCCTGCCGTGACGAAGAACGCTATCTCTCCACCACTGGCCATAGATTAATCTCCATCACTAGAACGAAGCGCGAGGGTGAATGGGGATTCACATACGTCTTGCCGGAGCGCAGCATGTACGCCGCTAGGGACAAGTCGGCGTCAATAACTGGAACTGGAACGATCCTATGGGCCATTACCGGCGCAGTCTACCTATCTCTCCTGGGCCCTAAGGGAATTCAAGAACTCGCCGAGACCATCATGAAGAACTCCTACTATGCGATCAAACGTCTTTCTGAAATTAACGGCGTCAGTGTTCCACTTTTCGACTCGCCGCACTTTGAGGAATTCACTGTCAACTTTGACAAGACTCGCAAAACTGTGCGCGAGGTGAACGAAGCTCTGATGAAATTCCGAGTGCAAGGTGGAAAGGATATTTCCAGTGAGTTCCCTGAGTTGGGCAATACTGCGCTGTATTGCACAACTGAGTTGCACACTAGAGAGGACATCGACAAACTTGCCTCCGCTTTGGAGGAGGTGCTGAAGTGATGCAAGAGACGGTGAAGGGGGTAGAGCGAGAGTTGGCCTATACAGCAGTGGCTTGGAACGAACCCATCATCTACCAGCTCAGTAAGCCCGGCAGACGCGGCTCGATGGCGCCCCGACCCGACAAGAAAGTGGAGGCAATGGTCGGCGACGTTCTATCGAAGATTCCTGAAGAAATCAGAAGGAAGCGTCTCCCGAACCTTCCCGAACTTTCCGAGCCGGAGGTTGTGAGACACTACATTCGTCTGTCACAACAGACCTACGGGGTTGATTCAGGAATCAGCGTGGGCGTAGGCACTTGCACCATGAAGTATAGCCCCAAGGTGAACGAAGCCCTAGTCAGATCTCCCAAACTCACCGACATTCATCCACTGCAACACGAGGAGACTGTGCAGGGAGCGCTGGAAATCATGTATAGGCTCGGCAAATGGTTGTGTGAGATTTCTGGAATGGACGAATTCAGCCTCCAACCACGAGCTGGCGCACACGCCGTTCTAACAAACGCGCAAATAATCAGGAAATATCACGAGCTCAATGGAGAACTCGACCAAAGGAACGAAATCATAACCACAGTTCTCTCCCATCCATGCAACGGCGCCGGCCCCGCTGTGGCTGGTTTCAAAGTAATCACCCTGTATCCAGACGAAACTGGCATACCGAACCTCGACGCTTTGAAGGCTGCCGTTTCGAAACATACTGCAGGACTTATGATTACAGATCCATACGACACGGGCGTATTCGACAGGAACATAGTTGAATATATCAGAATAATCCACGAGGCCGGAGGCCTCGTCGCAATTGATCAAGCAAACGCCAACTCGATCTTAGGCAGATTACGTATAGGAGATGTTGGCGCAGACCTCTGCCACTTTAACCTACACAAATCATTCTCAACACCACATGCCTCCTCAGGACCCGGAAGCGCGCCGATAGGCGTTAAGAAGGAACTGAGCAAGTTCCTCCCTGTCCCAGTTGTTGCGTACGACGGCACAAAGTACTATCTGGATTACGATAGACCGCACACGATTGGAAAGACCGCAGGTTTCTACGGGGTCATTCCCAACATTGTCAGAGCCTACGCATGGATAATGAGTATGGGCGCAGATGGCTTGATGGAGACATCCGAGGTCGCGGTTATGAACAACAACTACCTAATTCAAAAACTGCTCAAAGTCCGCGGAGTCAGCTTACCTTGGAGTGAGAGCCATCCCCGACGGCTTCAGGAAGCAAGATTCAGTCTCCAAAGGATGAAAGAGGAAACGGGTATTGGAGTAGACGGACTGAATCGTCGAATAGTAGACTTCGGCATCCAAAGGTGCTTTCCCGCACACGAACCCCCAATAGTTCCCGAACCATTCACCCCTGAACCTCCGGAGTCTAACTCGAAAGAGGATATCGACAAGTTCGCGTGGGCAATCCAGCGAATATCCGACGAGGCCTATTCAAATCCTCAAATCGTTCAGGAAGCGCCTCATAACTGCGCAATCGCCAAGGTCGACTATAGCCCATCGAAGGATCCAAAGAAGTGGGCCTTGACCTGGCGTGCATATCTGAAGAAACATGGGTGACTGCGTCGGGCATCCAGCAGAAAGCTGGGGCTTATCGTAAACCCAATTGCAGGGATGGGAGGCAAGGTAGGCCTCAAGGGAACCGATGGCGAGGAAACCGTCCAGAAAGCTAAGCAGCTAGGAGCAACCCAGACCTCTCCGGAAAGGGCAGTAGAAGCACTTCAGAAACTCCTCCACATCAAAGACAAATTCGAACTAATCACCTACCCATTCGACATGGGCGAGCAAGAAGCCAAGCAATGCGGATTCGACCCACACGTTATCGGCAGAATACAGCGCGGCGCAACTTTTGCTTCTGATACGAAAGCTGCGGCTAAGGAGATGTTGAACCTCCGCGTCAATCTAATCCTATTCGTTGGCGGAGACGGAACCGCCAGAGACATTTACGAATCAGTGGGGCAAACGGTCCCTACGTTAGGAGTGCCCGCGGGCGTCAAGATCCATTCAGGAGTATTCGGTGTTAACCCCAGCAGGGCGGGAGACCTAGCGGCAAAGTTCCTTCAAGGCGAGACGAAGCTGCAGGACGCCGAGGTCATGGATGTTGATGAAGAAGCATTTCGAATGGGGCGCGTTTCGGCGAAGCTCTATGGCTACCTACGCATCCCGTACGAGGAAGAACTCGTTCAATCAACGAAAGGCGGAAGCCCCGCAATCCTAGATGAGAAAACGGGTCAACAGGTCATCGCCGAGTATGTTGCAGAACTGATGGAGGACGATTGGTACTATGTCCTGGGACCGGGAACGTCCGTAAAGGCCATTGCCGATCATCTCAAGATCGCAAAGACGCTTCTCGGAGTCGACATCATACAGGGAGGAAAGATCGTAGCATCTGACGTGAACGAGGAGCAATTGCTACGATTGATTGAGGGGAAGAAAGTGAAGGTTATCGTCTCCCCCATAGGGCAACAGGGGTTCATCTTCGGAAGAGGAAATCAGCAGATCAGCCCAAAGGTCATCAGAAAGGTTGGCGCTGAAAATGTCTGCATCATCGCGACTAGAAACAAGCTGTTATCGATCCCCTTGGGCAGACCGCTTCTCTTGGACACGGGTGATGAAGAAGTGAACAAAATGCTGTCTGGATATCGGCGGATAATCACTGGATACAAGGAAGAGGTAGTAACGAAAGTCTCAGCTTGATCATTGTTCCTAGAGACGGGTCTTCAGGGTCTGAATGTAATCATTTACGCCAGCCTGAAGATCGAACTTTGGCTCGTAACCCAACTCCTTCTTCGCCCTCGAAATGTCTAGCGGGCCTTTCACTGGCTCTGCCACGTCAAATCCAGGCCCGATCTCAATCTTAGCGTCCGGAATCACTTTACGAACCATCTCCGCCAAGTCTCCAAGAGTGAACATAACACCTGTCCCAATGTTGAACGCCCTATGCTCAGTCTTGTTTCGCACGCACGAAGCAACGATGGCGCTCGCCACATCCTTCACATAAACCCCATCGTACTTTTGATCTCCACCATAGGGAACCTTCGCAGGCATTCCCATCACAGGTTTTTCGATCACTTCCTTGAACGAACTGAAGCCTCTGTAACTCTGCCCTGGGCCATAGACAATTGGGAACCGCAACGCTGCAAAACCTAGCCCATAGTTCTTGTTGTAGTTTACGCCGTAGTGTTCGCAGAACAGTTTTGTGGCTCCATAGATGGTGACAGGCTTCTGCTCGTACTCTTCGTCTATGACCTCCCCGTCCTTAGTGTATCCGTAGACTGCGGTTGAACTCATGTAGACGACCTGAGCGATGTCCATGATCCGCGCCGCCTCCAGAATATTCACAGTTCCGTTCACGTTAATGCTCAGGGCTGCCCATGGTCTGCTCTGCGAGGCCGATGTAAGCAATGACGCCGTATGAACGATGTGAGTAACGCCGAGCCTCTTGATGGTGTCGATCAAGACTGTGACTTCTTGAACGTCACCCTTGACGATTGTGACTCTGTTTGCGATATCTGCTATCGCATCCGTGTCCGTTATGATGTCAAAAGCTACTGCCTCATGGCCCTGCCTCAACAGCTCTCGAAGAACGTTTCCTCCAATGAACCCCGTCCCACCGGTCACCAAGACGCGCATTTCCACACCAATCCAACGCTTCTGCGAGCACTTACAGTGTTCAGGTATTTACGTCGAATCAGAGTTTTGCCGAAGAAAACTTTCGTTCATAGCAAAACCTTGGAAATTCTATCCCATTGACTTGACAAAGGACGGGCAGAACCCCTACACAGCTATCTGCACGGCCCAGATCATCAATGGACAGTTCAAGATAGTCTGGCCAGTACAATATGCAACGATCGACGGCATATGGCCTGCGCCCAGCTGGACAAACAGAACTGCGACCCCGACGTAGCCAACAACGCTCTTACCCTTTTTTTCTTAAGGTCACTTAGCGTAGCTCATTTCGTGGCTAGCTGAAGTCCCTAGCCAATCGGCCTCTCATAGACCGAGAAATCGGAGGACTTGTATGAATCGCTTGTCTCGTTCACTAATTATTGATTGAATATCCTTCCCGCCATAGTCGTAGAAGCCCTTTCCCGACTTTAGGCCAAGTTCCTTCTTGCGAACTTTGGTCTTCAGCAGTCTGGGCGGTTTGAATTTGCTGTCCTTGACAGTCTTCTGCAGGTAGGAATACTGTGAATGCTCCGTATCTAACCCGAACGAGTCCAAAAGTTCAAACGGACCTACCACACAGTAACGTGGCCCTAGGTGCTGGGTCCAGGCTGTGTCGATATCCTCCATTGTTGCGACGCCCTGCTCCACCATAGATATGACCTCAACGAGCAAGGCCGAATGCATGCGATTTACAATGAAACCTGGCGTGTCTTTGCAAAGGATGGGATGCTTTCCTATTCGAGTCAGGAAGTTGCTAGTGATCTCGGTTGTTTCAGGGGATGTTCTCGAGCTGGGAATCACTTCAACTAATGGCAGCAAGTAGGGGGGATTCATCCAGTGCGTTCCAATCACCCTGCCCGGGGTCTTGGTAGCGGAAGCGAGCACAGTGATTTTGAAGGTGGAAGTGTTAGACGCCAGAATCGCGTCATCAAGGCTCATTGCATCGAGCTTCTTGAAAATCTGCTTCTTCAGTTGTATTCTTTCTGGAACCGCCTCGAAGACAATTTCCGCGTCCTCAACAGCTTGGTTGATCCGTTGCGTCGGCATTATGCGTTGTAGGCATGAGTTCGCATCTTTCTTGCTCAAGATGCCGGAGTCAGCAAGCGTGTCGAATGCTGATGTAATTCTCGACAGAGCCTGTTTGGTCGCCTCTTCTTTAACGTCCCAGACCTTTACCTCATGGCCTCCTTTCGCACATGCGAGAGCGATGCCGCTTCCCATTATGCCGACGCCTATCACAGCGACCTTGTCGATGTTCATCGGAATCCTGTCAAGGGGATTGTTGAGCTATTATTCAGGCTTTGGTATGAATTCAATATGCACGGAGAAATGTCCCTCTGAGGTCAAAAACTTAAACACTCCGAAGGAACGGCAAACGGGCTCGACATTTTTCACTCAACCGATTCCATCTCATGTGACGAAGTGTTCTCCTGGTGAGATTGCTCGCAAGTTAACGGGCTTGTGAGGCAATCATTTCTGTACCTGAAGCACCCTAGGATTGCTGCCGGCTGGACACGACATTTCTCTTGTCTCGACGTTTCCCTAATGCAAAATGCAAAAGAATCATATTTAAGCCGACTTGGTTCTGTTCAGAGAATCTTATGGAACAAATAACCGTTCTAGAGGCCATCAGGACTCTAAGGAGCATGCGCCGTCTCAAAACTGATTCGATTGAACCAGAAAAGATTCATACGATCCTCTAAGCAGCCGGCAGAGCCCCGTCGGGTAGCAACACGCAACCTTGGGAGTTCATCGTTGTTACAGACTACGAAATGAAGAGACAGTTACGCGATTTGACTGTTCGCGGTCTCGAGGTTTACGTCAAGTCTAACCTACTGATCCCCATAGATGCTGTGAGTTCCTACCTGCATTCTAATGATCCAGTTGTATCGTTGGCAGAAAACACTGACAAAGTACCCGTTCTCGTCGTGGTCTGCTTGAACACAAAGCGTGCGAAACGCCTCACAGATGAGTGGGCAGCTTTGGAGCAGCAGGCGAATTGGGGGTCAATATTCCCTGCCGTCCAGAACTTACTTCTTGCAGCAAGGGCGCTTGGGCTCGGCACCGCTGTTTCAATCTTGCCCTTGTTCTATGAGGCAGAGCTTGTGCAACTTCTCCAACTTCCGAACTATGTTAAGCCCGCGATCTTGGTCTACGTTGGCTACCCGCTCTCGCACTTCAGTGAACCAAAGCGGGGCCCTATCGAAAGTTTCATTCACGAGAACAAGTGGTGAGATGAAAGGCTGTTTTCCGATGCCGCCACTCGACGTTAGCTCATCATATCTATTCAGCAATTGTGGAAATGAAGGCTCCAACGCATTTATATTCAAATCATAATAGAAAACAAAACTTGGGTTCTGCAAAGAATGGGTTTGGAAATATATCCCCTCCCACTTGTTCTGTCTGACGAATGGACCGATACGTACTTGCTAATGGACCGTCCGCCCCATGAGGTCAAAGATGTCACGTACTCATATTACATAAAGGGCTCCAACACACCAATTATCGTTGACACCGGTCTTCCAAAGGGAATCTTTGCGGAACTTGGTTGGAAGGAATACCCGAAACCGGAGTGGGACCTTGTCCGACATCTAAACCGTTTCAACTTGAAACCCAGCGATGTTGGGTATCTTATTCACACCCACTTGCATTTCGATCATTGCGGACTTGACGATCTCTTTCCCAACGCAAAAATCGTTCTCCAGAGGAGAGAGTTAGAGGCTGCGGCTGTACCTAGGGTCCCTAAGGGAATGGCTGAAAAAGGCAGCTCATGGCACATGCTGGCTTACTCAGATAGAAAGACTATCTCCAAGTTAGTCGGCGAGTTTTGGAACAGAGTTGTCCTTCTTGACGGAGAGGAGGAGATTGTCCCCGGCGTGAAATGTGTTTGGGTCGGCGGTCACACTCCCGGATCTCAAGCCGTATACGTAGAGACAGAGAAGGGGACCGCAATCATAACAGGCGACGTTTGCTACAGGTATGACAACCTGGAACGAGACATACCAGTGGGCTTCTACTACAATCTCGAAGATGCGATCAAGGCCCTAGCAAGATTTCGCAGAGATGGAAAATACATTCTTCCGGGTCATGATCCAAAAACATTAGAGAAATTCCCCGACAAAGTTCCCCCTTGACCCTCGGATAATCATCCTCGCTTGTTAACCAATGACGCAAGAGTCTAAAGTGATCGACTGGAAAGTCTGGGGAACAGTTTTAAACCACCTTAGACTTTTCATTCCAATTGGAACCCTTGACCGATGAAGCCCCTTTCGGTGGGCACAGTAAGATACGCGTTGCCGTAGCACAGGTAGCTCCGGTATTTCTCGACAAACATGAAACGATCAGGAAAGCAAAGAACCTGATTTCCGAAGCCGCTTCTAACCACGCGAATTTGATCGTTTTCCCCGAAACTTGGATTCCGACGTATCCCTACTGGACGCCCGCAGCGTTGGGCGAAGACGACGCCGGGAAATACGCGGAAGTCATGGCGACACTGCAAGACAATGCGATTCGTATTCCGAGTGAAGACACGACAGAACTTTGTGAATCTGCCCGCAGGCATCATGTTCATGTTGTCATCGGCTGCAACGAACTCAGCAACACGCCGGGCTCAAGAACTATCTACAACACTTTGGTTTTCATTAATGATGAGGGCGAACTTCTCGGGAAACACCGAAAGCTCATGCCAACGCTCGACGAAAGACTGGTGTGGGGAATGGGCGATGGAACAGATCTAAATGTATATCCTACAAACATTGGCAGAATTGGCGGCCTAATCTGCTGGGAGAATCATATGGTTCTAATTCGCGCCGCCCTAATCATGAAAGGTGAAGAGTTTCACGTAGCTGTGTGGCCAGGCAGCTGGCACACGGAGAAGCGCTTGTCAGATCCGGATAAAGACGGTAAGTACTGTGATTCTTTTCCCGCAATTCGTGAACACGCTTTTGAATCAGGCGCTTTCGTTATCAGTGCTTCAGCGATGATGACCCCAAAAGACGTCCCGACCGAATTCCCGTATCGAGAGAAGATGAACATGGAATGGGCATGCGGTGGCAGCGCCGTAGTGGACCCCATGGGGAACTTTATCGCAGGTCCAATTTTCAACGAAGAAACACTGCTTTATGCCGATTGCCAAGCCCAATCCATTAAGATCGCCAAAGCGATGTTCGATGCTCTCGGACACTACGCTAGGTTTGATGTGGCAAGGCTTGAGTTGAGGGCGAACGAATGGGGGCCGTTTTCCGAAACGAAACGAAAGCTCACATCGTCAGAGTTAAGGCAACTAGCCGAGAAGCATGGCGTCGACCGAACAAAATTGGAACGTATCTACGAGGAACTGATCGAGCAACATACCAAGTCCTGAGCCCTGTGGCCCGAGGCCGATTGCTATATCTGCCTCGCAGCCCATGATCCCTCGTGAATTGCCTCCAGACTCCTTCGCGGTTTTACGCAGTCACCTACGACGTAGAGCTGCTCAACTCTTCCTCTCAAGGAATTCGCTAAAGTGTTGTCAGATACTGTCCCTAGAGCTAATATGACACTCTCCGCTCTAAGCAATCGCTCCCCGCGGTCATCGGTAACAGCAATGCCGTCGTTCACAACTTCTTTGAAAATTGTTCGAGTAAAGGTTTTGATCCTTTTCTCTCTTAGCCTGTGAAGAAGGAGATATCTGTTGAGAGGTTCCATGTCTAAGGCTAAGTCTCCGACGGCTTCCACCAACGTTACGTCTCTGCCCAAATCCGATAGATACTCAGCAGTTTCACAGCCAACCTCACCGCCGCCCACGATCGCAACTTCATCTTTCGGATCGACTTGCCCTGCTAACACGTCCCAAGCGGTTGCAACTCTTTCGCTTTCAATGCCTGGAACGCGTGGGACCAGCGGGACACCGCCCGTAGCGACCACAACTGCATCAGGTTTCTTTTCTTCTATTCGTTCCGGCGTGATCGTTTGTCGCATTTCGACATGAACATCTAGCTTACTCATTTGAGCGCGGAGGTAGTCTAAGATGTTCTGGAGCTCTTCCTTATGCGGTGGTTTGGCAGCGAGTATGAACTGCCCACCCAACTCACTTTTCTTCTCGCATATGGTAACATTATGACCTCGCAAGGCCGCAACTCTTGCGGCTTCCATCCCTGCTAATCCTCCTCCAACAACGAGAACCTCCTTCACGCTTTCAGCCCTAGTCAATCGAAACTCTCTCTCCTTTCCCACATCCGGGTTGACATTGCATGTTATGTGCAAACCAGCATAGAGGCGGCTGCTGCATCCTAGATCGCACGCTATGCATTTGCGCACTTCGTCAGACCGTCCCTCCATTATCTTCCTCGGTAGCTCTGGATCCGCGAGCAGAGCCCTTCCCATAGCAACTAGGTCTGCCTTTCCTTCCTGAAGGATCTTCTCCGCGAGTCCAGGGTCGTTTATTCTGCCGACTGCAATGACAGGAATGCTCACGACCTGCTTAATTCCCTCGGCGAGATGAACGTTGAAACCTCGTGGTATCGCCATAGGTGCCTCGCACATGTGATTAGATTCCCCCAGCGAACCTGAAACGTGTATAACGTTGATAGTGGCTGCCTCAAGCTTCGTCGCAACCCTCCTCGCAAGCTCCAGTGTCATACCGCCTTCGATGTACTCATCGGCACTTATTCGGAATGAAAGTGGATACTTCGGGCCAACTTCGTCTCTTACACGTTCAATGACTTCGACTGCAAACCGCATCCTACCTTCGAAGTTGCTACCATACTCGTCGTTTCGTTTGTTAGTGTAGGGTGAAAGAAACTGCCCGATGAGGTAGCCATGAGCACCGTGAATCTCGACAGCATCAAACCCTGCCACTTTGGCCCTCTTCGCTGCGTTCCCGAACTTCTGCACGAGTTCCCCAATCTCTTCCACAGTTAGTGATCTAGGCCGCGCAATTACTGATCCTGGCGTTGTGTACATGTCTACGTAAGGTACTTCTGACGGTGCAACAGGGGTCTTGCCCTCAGTCGCTTCGAGCGTTGTTTGCCTTCCTGCGTGGTGAAGTTGAAGTGCAACTTTAGCTCCATAAGTATGCACAGCCTCAACCAATTCTGCTAAACCGGGAAGGAACTTGTCACTGTCCACGCGAAGTTGGTTCACCACAAGCCTTCCTAGAAGGCTCTCAACACAGGTGGCTTCGACAATGATCAACCCAACCATGCCTTTCGCTCTCTCAACATGGTAGTCTATCAGACGCTGCGTGACAGCGCCTGTTTCGCTAGCGAAGTTAGTGACCATCGGAGGCATAACGAGACGGTTCTTCAGCTCCGTTGAACCTATCTGGATGGGTTCAGACAGCTTCATAGGACAGCCCGCAAGGACACAATGCGCCAGCGGAAGGTATTATGAGTTGTTTTGATAGCTGAGAGGCGGAAGGTAGGGTTCATTTTCGACTCATGAGCAAATAGTCAGTTTGCCCTTGACCGTAGGCGCGAGTTTGTCTTCTTCCAATGCGAAATGAACGACGTAGAAGACAATTATGCACTCATTCGATCGACAGGTCTCTTAGATGCTCTGCGCGTTCGACCTCTTCAACCTCAGAGTACCATTTCTTCGAGGACCCGACTCTCGCTCTCAGTTTCCATCTCAAGCTCTTGGGAGCTGTCTCAATGGCTTGCAGAAGCTTGTTGATCTCTGTCGTAACCTTCTCGCGTTGGCGTTCAGTTAAAACGTCGTACTTGAACAGGTAATTCCTTATCTTGTTCAGGTTGTTCGTTGTCGTGTAGTAAAAACCCCAATCTTGAGCCATTGTCTCGACAATGCGCCTGATGTTGATCGTCTCCTTGTCTCCGTCGCCCACATCGTGCTCCAGAAGGAGAAGAATCGAGTCCTTTATGTCCTTCTCGTTGATGTGCACTATCTGCACTTTCTCAAGCAGCAGTTCAGCCAATGGAATTGTTGGGTAGTCCACTTCCAGCCTATCTCTGAAGTCAATGATATGATTCATCTCGAGTCGGTCAAGAAAGACGTCCACGTGCGGCCGGGCCTTGTCCTTGTCAAAGAATATGCACCTTCCAACATACAATCCTGGGGTGAAGCCTGCGCGCACTGTTTCGTACTTCAACTGTTCAGTGAAGAAACGTTCGATTCCATCTCTTTGCCCTGAATAGCTAACGAAATCGAAATCGGAGAGAGCTCGTCCGAGCGCATCATGCACCTGGAGATTGTTCGGAGAGTGGATTCTAAAGGCAACCGCTCCTAGGACCCTCAAGGCGATGTTCGCGTTCTTTGCCTCGCGGACCATCCTCACCGCTTCACTAGCAAAATCGGTTGGACTCGACAATTTGCCGATCCCTCGACGACTAGGTAAAGAGTGCTTATCAGTCTTTCATTTTCATCGAGCTCGTATCGTAATAACAGCGCATGATCGAGGAAGAATGCTTATATCAAAATGCATTGCGTTCACGATCAAGGTGTCAGCAATTCTAATCTATTATACCACCGACGTTCACGGCTCTACGGTGTGCTTCAAGAAATTCCTTAAGGCTGGCGCATTTTACCAAGCGGATGCCGTGATCCTCGGCGGCGACATAACAGGTAAGCTGATCGTTCCTATACTTGAACAACCGAATGGGAGCTACAGTTGCAAGCATCAGGGAACGACCTACGATCTCAAAAGCCAAGAAGAACTAGACCAACTTCGCAAACGGATTGAAGACCAAGGTTACTACTCATACGTCGCTGACGAAAAGCAGATCGAAGAATTCAGGGTGAACAAGTCGAAAGTCGACGAACTGTTCACAGAGCTCATGCGAAAACGCGTTGAAGATTGGATTCAACTCGCGGAGGAGCGCCTTAAAGACCAAGAATTCGATTGCTACATTCAGCCTGGAAACGACGACAGGTACCTCATCGACCCGCTTTTTGAGAAGAGCAAGAGAATCATCAACCCAGACGGGAAGGTTCTGCAGCTTGACAAGAACCATGAGATGATCAGCACAGGGCACGCGAATATTACGCCCTGGGATTGCCCTCGTGATGAGCCCGAAGAGAAACTCGGAGAGATAATTGAAAACTTGGTTGCCCGGGTCAAGAACATGAACGACTGCATCTTCAACTTTCACTGCCCACCCTATGACACGAACCTAGATATTGCACCAAAACTTGACGAAACTTTGAAACCGACTACTTCAGCATCAGGTGTCAAAACGGCCCATGTTGGGAGCGTGGCCGTTCGGGAGGCAATTGATAGCCATCAGCCATTGTTGGGCCTCCACGGTCACATCCATGAGTCAAAAGCATCCCAGTCACTCGGTCGAACACTGGTTCTTAATCCGGGTAGTGAATATGGGGAAGGAGTTCTCCATGGCGTGCTCGTAGAGTTGAATGAAAATGGGATCAAGAACCATATGTTTGTGCAGGGTTAGCTAACGCAGATAGCCTCGTAGAGAGAAGGACTCACGTCCTAGATCGCCGTGCCCGATTGTTGCCCGCGCGTTCGCGTGCGGTCTCTTTCCTAGTCTGGCGGAATCTCCTTGAACTGAAGTTCCATCCGGACGCCTTGTCTTTTGTGATATGCCTTTGAAATGTAATAGATAATGAACGGTGGGAGAACAAAGATAAATAGCGTTATCCAAATGTAGAATGAGCTTGCAATTCCTTGTTGGAACGGCAGCAGCGTATAGTATTCCAGCAATGCGCTGATTATGAAGGTCAGTACTCCGAGTAACGAGACGATAGGCAATCCCGCAATCTTCCTTTTCACAATCTCTGGGGACTTGTCAAAGATCTGCTTTCCGCGTTTTGAGAATGGGAAGATAATTCCCACGATGCCTACTATCATCCAAGCGAAAAACCATGCCATTATCGAGTAGGCGATCCAAGTGTAGATAGGCAGTACGGTGATCACAAGAAAGAGTTCAGCAATGACAAAGCCGAGCAGTGTCGCCGACCATGGAGAACCTCGTTTATCTGTCTTAGCGAAGTAGGTCGGTAACATTCTGTCGAAGGAGTATGCGAAAAGGTTCCGAACAGGTGCAAACGCTAGTCCCATGCAGCTTGCATACGTGGTGCAGAAGAACATGAGTGACGTGAGGTACGAGAAGGCGGGGTTGGAGTTTATGAACACAAGCATGAAGTTCGGCATGGGGATTATAGAGAATACGGCCGAAGGCGCGTTCGCATTTCCTAGACCACCTGGAGCAAAGTATCCCGCGGCGGCCCAGAATTCGCCGCTGAAGCCAGAGTAAGCGAGTTGGTATAGGATCTCCCATAGAGCCAAAAACACTAGCAACGGTGCAACCATCGCTAATATGGCTGATTTTCTAATCTCCTTCACTTCGCCCATGATGTTCGCGAGGTAAGTGTTGCCCATCGTGTTTAGAGTAATCCAGGTTATCCCTGCACCCACGGACGTCCAAATCAGGTATACTCCTGGCGGTGCGTACCCTAGACTCGTCAATCCTTTCGAAGCAGCATCTATGACTGCCTGGTAGGTCGTCCCTGACATTTGATTGAATCTCTGAACGAATTCCGGAAATCCCCCGCTTGTGAGTACTCCGATGTAAAAAGTGAGCTGGCCAATTAAACCTGTCACGAGCCCAAACCAGAAGAGCTTGACTGCTGCCCTCGCGCCTCTATACATTATGATGAAGAACGAGGCTATGATAACAGTGCCTATAGTGAAAATCGCGATCGGACTGTCAAGTGTGTTTGCGAGAAGCCAATTAGAATTGCTGGCAAATGATGACCCTGATTGAGCGACAGCGGACGCCCTTAGTATCATGTTGAGGCCGTATGATACGCCCCATGGCGTTACGGACCCGGCCCAAGAAAGACCCACGAAAGTCAACGCCCAACCGGCAGCTAAACCCCATGGCGGAGAGAGGATCCTGCTGGTCCACACATATTCTCCGCCTGACCGAGGCATGGACACTGAGAGAAGCACGTAGAGAAATGCAGGGATGAGCATTATCAGAGTACCAATTACCACGGCTATTCGCATGTCAACGCCTGGATAGAGTTGAGGCGTCCACACAATATGTAGGAAGACGTACATGATGCCGGGACCGACGATGGTGAAAGCTAGAGCGTCCCAGGGACCAATTACACGAGTCAAGCCCGACGCTTTACGAATGAAAACGTCCTTTGTCTCCACTTCAAAAGACCGATGATTTAGTCAACATTGTCAGCGTATAAAACTTTGCACAATCACCGCAACATGCCTACTTACGCGTAAATACCTTCAATTCCGAACTCCACTCCATGCTCCTCCTTCTTCTAGTGAACGATAGTAGTCGTTGGAAAGGAGATCAGTCCCGAATCATGGGTTCAAATCCCACCGGCCCCATTCGCATCGTGTGGCGCTATTTTTCAAGCGTGAGTTCGAAGTTCTCGCCAATCTTGAGTTGATGCCAGCGCTTGTCATATCCCGCAGCATGCATCGTTCTGATTCGGACCAGGTCTCTAGTCTCTCCTTCGGTTTCATCGAGTCTGAAATCAATCATGCCGTCAACGGATGCTTCGATGTTCTTGTAAACCCATTCGCTGTGAAGACCACTAATAACGCCGGTAACCGTAGTTGATTCAATGGTGGAAGCGACCGGGATGACGCGCGTAACAACAAACTCAACGAATGACTTCTCGTCATTGTACCTAGCCAAAACCGGCCCGTTATCGATAATTCTCAAAAAATTCGGGTTCAGGGTCGAGCTTCATGACCGTTTGAGAGAATACGATGCTTAGGCTTTGAACTTTCAAGGATTCTTCTGCTTTACGACATTGCAGTAATGAGGTTCTTCGTTTTGACAAACTCGACTTCAGGCCGTGTCTTCTTCAAGTCTCTGAAGGTGAACTTGTCAACTTCGTTGGAGTCCGAAACACACGCGTCGGTTACCACTTTGATCTTGTAATCGCGATCATATGCGTCTGAAACTGCACTTCTAACACATAGATTGGTCATGATTCCACCGATTACGAGTTCATCCGTCTTCACTTCTTTCAAGATCTTCTCCAAATCAGTATTATAGAATGGGCTGATTTTGTTCTTTGTCAATACTCGGTCTGATGGGTCCACTTTCAATTCACTCATGAGCTGCGCATTCTTAGTGCCTTCTGCGAAAGCCGTCGTTGAACCTAGCTCAATATAGCGCGTAAAAATGACCGGCAGTTTCATCTTATGAAGGTACTCAACGAGCAGAGCTGCATTACGTACCTTTGAATTGAAATTGCCAAGATAATATTCGGAGCCCTTGTCTCTCCATTCCGCCTGGAAATCAATAATCAGCAGAACTGATGGCATATATCATCTTGATATGAAGACATGCGTTACTGCCTTTTAGGATTTGCAATTAGCCTAGGGGTTTTAACTCATTTTCGATAATCCAGAGTTCTCGCAATTAGATTGTATTGGGCCATGTAGACTTTCGTCTCTGTCCTACTGCAATATTCATGTTGATTTAGGGTAACGTAAAGTTCGCGTCGCCTCTCCACAGTAAGATGATTCAGGTCGCACATGAGAGTAGTAGAAGCTCTTGTCGTTCACGCGCTTCTGAAGAATTCGTAGATTTGAGAGGAGGCTTTTCAGCCTGTTGCGAGTCACCGAATAGCAATTCATAAGGTCCATGTTTGAGTCTGAGATAATTGATTCTGCAATCATATCCTTGGAAGTAAGATGAAAAAACATATCTCCAGCGCCCAAGAAGGGTTCGAAATACGTACCGTAACTTTTCGGGAAGTACATGTCAAACACGCTAAGTAATCGACTCTTCCCGCCGGCCCACTTAAGAAAGGGCGCAGTTCGCTTTGTCGTTTTCATCTTCTTCGAGAGCAAGATACGGCCAATGTAATAAAACGTAAACTCTAGATCGAATCTCCACCAATGTCAGGGGCGGAAGAACCCGCTAGGTCTATTCGAGGTACTTTTGTTCTAGGTAGGTTACTAGGTGTTGTGGGTTGTATGTTTCCTCGAATAGTTTTGTCTGAAGTTGCTTTGGTGAGTATGTTGCGCCCAGTTTGTGTATGTTTTCTTTGAGCCATGTCTTAATGGCTGCAATCTCGGCGCGTTTCACGGTCTCTTTGAGATCGATGTCTTTCTGGATTCTGTTCCGGATCATGCCTGCGATGACGTTGCCGAGGGAGTATGTGGGGAAATAGCCTATTCCTCCGCCACTCCAATGAATATCCTGCAACACCCCATCAGCATCGTTCTTTGGCCTGACGCCGACAAACTCTTCCATCTTCTCATTCCAGTACGCCGGAACCTCAGACACCGACAAGTCTCCGCCGATCAGTTTCTTCTCGACTTCGTATCGGAGGACTATGTGGAAGTTGTAGGTGAGCTCGTCCGCGTCGACCCGGATTAGGCTGGGTTTGACCATGTTGAAGTACCTGTACACATCCTCCTCCGAATACCCATTCAGAAATGGCAGGTGCTTCTTCAGGATCGGGTAGATGAGTTTCGTGAACTCTCTACTCCTCCCAATCACGTTCTCCCAAAACCTCGACTGCGACTCATGAACACCCAGCGACGTGGCGCGTGATAGCGGCGTAAATTCTAACGCTGGGTCCGTCTGCAACTCGTACAACGCATGCCCGCATTCATGGATAACCGAGTATATCGTGTCCTTGAAATTCACACCCTCATACCTCGTCGTAATCCTAACATCCTCAACCGCAATCCCACTCGTAAACGGATGCGTAGACACATCCATCCGGAACGTCTTCTCAGGCATGCCCAAAATGCGAAG
>Ga0315279_10004590_pt1 | contig 18472 bp, 15 predicted proteins | sample YL17G06_20_MG_FD_203694 | JGI IMG/M metagenome (GOLD analysis project Ga0315279, IMG submission 203694) | Sediment microbial communities from Yellowstone Lake, YNP, Wyoming, USA - YL17G06_20 | ecosystem: Environmental > Aquatic > Freshwater > Lake > Sediment | place: USA: Wyoming | collected... | reverse complement strand
TCCTTCAACAACTCCCGAAGTATAGAAAGAATCATTTATGGTTTAATAGCTTATGTTATAAATCAACCCCAGGATATGCCCCAAATAGAATTTACACAATTATCTTGACATAACCCCAAAGAAGTGGTCAGCATTTTTTTGTTGACAAAGAATATACAATTTTGTAAAATGTAAATTAATTAAGAATCGTTTTCTCAGGACTGGAAATGACGAAACCAAAAATCATCGGGATTATCCCAGCCAGATATAGCTCCAAAAGGCTTCCCGGAAAACCTTTGATCCAAATTGAGGGGAAGTCTTTGGTCCAAAGGGTATATGAGTCTGCCAAGAAATCGAGCTTTCTGGATCGGGTGATCGTAGCCACAGATTCTGCCCGCATCTCAGATGTGGTCTACGGGTTTGGAGGAGAGGCTTACCTAAGTCTAAGAAGGCATCCTACCGGAACCGATAGGGTGGCAGAAGTGGTCAGAAATTTAAACTACGATTTAGTGTTGAATATCCAGTGCGATCAGCCGTTTCTTAATCCCAAGATGATAGATGATTTGGTCACCTCGATGTTTGGGGAAAGAAACCTCTTGATGGGAACCTTAGCCATAAAGATTGAGGATCCTCAAAAGTTGAAAAATCCCAATGTGGTCAAGGTGGTTTTGGATCAGAAAGGCTTTGCCCTCTACTTTTCCCGTTTTCCCATACCTTACCTTAGAGACCTGCACCATTCCGCAGGTTTTAACAAAATCGATTTGAAAAGGTCGCCCTATTATGAGCACATAGGAATATATGCTTTCAGAAAGGATTTTCTTTTGAAGTTTGCCTCGTGGAGAGAGACGCCTTTGGAGAAGTATGAGAAATTGGAACAGCTGAGGGCATTGGAAAATGGATATAGAATCAAAGTTTGTGTTACAAAATATCAATCTTTTGCCATAGATTCGCGGTCTGATTTGATAAAATTGAAAGGACGAAAGAGGGGATTCTCAAGTTAGAAGGTTAAAAAGTTAGAAGGTTAATTTGCAAACTTGCAAACCTTCAAACTTTCCAACGGAAGGAAAAACAAGGTGAACAATAGAAAAAAGAATGTGAAATATATATTTGTAACCGGGGGGGTGGTTTCCTCTTTAGGGAAGGGGATTGCCTCCGCCTCCATTGGACTTTTGTTGAAAAAGAGAGGACTTAAGGTTAATTTGCAGAAATTTGATCCCTATATCAACGTTGATCCGGGAACCATGAATCCTTTTCAGCATGGGGAGGTCTTTGTATTGGATGATGGAGCCGAGACCGATCTGGATTTAGGACACTATGAGAGATTCATCGACGAGAATCTAACCAGGGATAATAATCTCACCTCCGGTCAGATCTACGATGCGGTCATCTCCCGGGAAAGGAGAGGAGATTACTTAGGCTCCACGGTGCAAGTTATTCCTCACATCACCAACGAGATCAAGGATCGCATAAAGAAGGTTAGTCAGAAAGATGGAGAGGTGGACGTGGTCATCACCGAGATCGGAGGAACGGTAGGGGATATTGAAAGTCTGCCTTTCTTGGAAGCCATAAGACAGATGGGATTGGAACAAGGTCCCCAAAACACCCTTTTCATCCACCTTACTTTGGTTCCCTTTATTGAGTCCGCCGGGGAGGTGAAGACCAAGCCTACCCAACACAGCGTGAAAGAGTTGAGGGAGATTGGAATTCAGCCCAATATACTTTTGTGTCGAACTGCCCAGCCGCTCTCCCGTCAGATAAAGGAGAAGATCGGACTTTTCTGCAACGTGCCCAGTGAAGCGGTGATCCAAGCCATTGATGTGGCTTGCATATATGAGGTGCCAATCCTTTTTCACAAAGAAAATCTGGATGATTTAATCATCAAGCATCTTGATCTGAAATGCGGGGAGCTTAGAATTGATGATTGGGTGAACATGGTGGAAAAGATAAAGCATCCGAAAGACAGAGTCAAAATCGGCATTTGCGGAAAGTATACGCATCTGAAGGATGCTTACAAAAGCATAATTGAAGCCTTTGCGCATGCGGGGGTGGAGAATGACTGCCGGGTGGAGTTAAAATGGATCAACGCAGAAGAGGTGACCCCGAAGACTGCGGACTTGAATTTGGGCGATGTGGATGGAATATTAATTCCGGGTGGCTTCGGCGAAAGGGGTATTGAGGGGAAGATTGAGGCGGTAAAATATGTGCGTGAAAACCGAATCCCGTATTTGGGGATATGTCTGGGCATGCAGTGCGCGGTGATCGAATTTGCCCGGAATGTGTGTAAATTGGAAAAGGCAAATAGCTTTGAGTTTGATCAGGAAACTAAATATCCGGTGATTCATCTTTTGCCGGATCAGGAAAAGATCACCGACTTGGGTGGCACCATGAGGCTGGGAGCATATCCTTGTATTCTGGAAAAGGATAGTCTCTCCTTTAAAGCCTATGGAGAAAGAGAAACCAGTGAAAGGCACAGACACAGATATGAATTCAACAATCAATTCAGGGAGATTTTGACCAGAGCGGGGCTTAGGTTATCAGGGCTTTCACCAGACAAAAGGTTAGTGGAGATAATTGAGCTGGAAGCCCATCCCTGGTTTGTGGCGGTGCAATTTCATCCGGAGCTTAAATCCAGACCCACCAGAGCGCATCCCCTTTTTCGGGATTTGGTTAAAGCCGCTTTAAGATATCGAAAGTCCAAAGAAACTCTTTTGTGCGAAGAAAAGGAGCCGGTGAAGAAATAGACTGAGACTGAGACTGAGACGGAGACTGAGCCTGAGAAAAAGCTAAGACCCAGTTTCAGTCCGATTCGTCGGATACTTAAGATTAAAAAGTGACTTCCTTAAGGAGTTAAGGCATAAGCCTTTTAATGACCTTCCAAAAATTGGTTGACGAAATCTATTATTGAAGTAAACTTAAAATATAGTGGATACATTTGATTTAAAATATATCCGAGCCTTAATTAGAGAGGAAAGATACCGTTTAACCCAACATGCGGAAAAGGAACGTGAGGCTGATAAAATCACTATTAGAGAAATCGAACAAGCTTTGTTGTCTCACCCATGTGAGATTATCGAGAAATATCCAAATGATCCACGGGGCGAAAGCTGTTTGATCTTGGGCTTTACTCAAGAGCAGAAACCAATTCATGTGGTTTGTGGAATTCAGGAAGAAGGTTTTTTAGTTATCATAACCGTGTATCGACCAGATCCTAACCTTTGGACAGATTATCGCAAAAGAAGGGAGTAATAAATGAAAAAATGTTACTTTTGCAAAGGAAAACTAATTCCGAAAAAAATCAGCCACTTGCATTCCTGGGGGGAGAAAATAATCTTATTTGAGGATGTAGAGGCTGAAGTTTGTTCACAGTGCGGCGAGGTTTATTTTCCGCCTAAAGTCTTAAAAAAGATGGACAAAGTGGTAGCTTCGTCTTTTAAAGCAAAAAAGGAAATTATTATACCTGTGGTATCAGTAAAGTAGTAAATTCCTGCCTCCACGTAGGATAACATTCTACGGAAGGTAGAAGGCGGTTTTGGAATATCGAAAATCAAGGGAATTGAAAATCCTGGAGGAAAAATAGTCGGTTGAAAAATAATGCCATGACTTGACAGCGGTATGTTGTATAACTAACGCCACTAAAGTGGCTGAGAATTGATCTACGCTCTTGCCAAAGGTGGGTGTCCCTCACCCACCGTGTATTTCCGGTTGGTGAAGAACACCAACCGGAAGCAGTATCGAAAATCCAAAACTCATACTTTTTGTGAAGAGAACGAACCTATAAAGAGATGAAAGCAGTCGTAGTGACAAAGTTTATTTTGTTAAATTGGTCGAGCAAGCTCGACCACTACAAATCCGATTCATCCTGCCACTGGATGTTATCACCTTGCGGAGACATAAATCCCCCTGTTTCCCCCTTTTTCAAAGGGGGATTAGAGGGAATAAAAAGGAATTAAAAATTCCCCCTTTTATAAAGGGGGATTAAGACAAAAATGGAAGGCTGAAACCTTCGGCTAAATGTTTTTATGGGTTTCGATGGTTTTCACAGAGGTCTCTGAGAAGGTATCAGAATACGGCGGGCTAAGAGCCCGCCCCTACGCGGTTGTGTGTTAAGTAACATTAGTTTCGCGTAGGCGGGGCTCCCAGCCCCGCAAAAATGACTTTAGCATGATTTATTTCTGGGCGATTTTAATTTATCTTCTAATTCTCATCGGGGTGGGGGCTATCCGCAGTGGTGCAGTCAAGACGCAGGAAGATTTCATGGTGGCGGGAAGAAAGCTTTCCGCGCCGGTATTGGTCGGGACACTTTTAGCCACCTGGATCGGGTCGGGAAGCATTATCGGTGGAGCAGGACTTAGCTACAGGAAGGGTTTTTCCGCCCTTTGGTTCGATGCGGGAGTGTGGGTGGCAATCATTGTTCTGTATTTCATAGCTGGTCGAGCGAGAAGATTTGCTCAATTCACGGTGCCGGATATTCTGGAGGTAAGATATAATAAATATGCCCGGATTTTGGGAGCTCTCACCACCATCATTGCCTACACCGCCATCGTCTCCTATCAGTTCAAAGCCGGTGGAATGGTGCTGAATATGGTGACAGGAATGCCCACGGATCAAGGAATAATACTCACTGCAGTTTTTGTCATCGCTTACACCGCCTTAGCCGGGATGTTCTCGGTGGCTTATACCGACGTGGTGAACGGAATAGTTCTGTTGTTGGGATTTGTCATTGCATTTCCGTTTTTATTGAAGTCAGCCGGTGGCTGGGGAAATATAGTGCATACCCTCCCCCCCGACAGGTTTCAGGTTTTGGGAAGTATGACCATCTGGGAGGCTTTGAGCTATTCCCTCCCCACCATGCTTCTTTTATTAGGCGAATCCAACATGTATCAAAGATTTTTTTCAGCCAGAGATGAAAAGGCCGCCAGAGTTTCGGTTATCGGCTGGATTGCGAGCACAATCTTCGTCGAAACTTTGATCGTGATTTTTGCTATTGTCGGAAGTAGTATATTTTTGGATATAAATCCGGAGAGCGTGATTCTTCATTCAGTCCGGCATGGATTATCACCTGCTATCGGGATTATTTTGCTTATGGCCATCGTGGCCGTGATCGTCTCCACCGCAGATTCTTTTCTTTTAGTCCCTTCGACCAATATCATGCGAGACATTTATCAGAGATTTATAAATCCGGATGTTTCTCAAAAAAGAATGGTGCTTTATTCAAGAATAGTGGTGATAGTTTTGGGGATTATCGCTTTTGTCCAGGTGAAATTTTTCACCACGGTTTTAGCTATGGCTCTATACGCTTATACCATGTATGGAGTAGGAATCACTCCTGCCACCTTAGCCGCCTTCTTCTGGAAAAGAGCCACCCCTGCTGGTGGAGTCTGTTCTATTGCTTTTGGAATGGTGACCACCTTAGGATGGGAGCTTTTGAAAAAGCCTTTTGACATTCCCACCGTCTATCCGGCACTTATTCTATCCGTGTCGAGCTTAATTATCATAAGTTTGCTAACCCCTAAGCCTGCAGAAGAAAAATGGAGACCATTCTTTCCCAACAGATGAAACCTCACCCCCTGTCCCCCTCTCCATAAAATGGAGAGGGGGAGATAGGGGGAGAGGTAAAGATAACTCCTAACAGATGAAACAGATTAATGGTCAACGGATGTAACTGATTAAACGGATAAGAAATCCGTAAATCTGTTTAATCTGTTGGGAAATAAATAACAGGAGGTTTAAAATGTTCGGAAGGATTAGCAGTTTAGTGATCTTATCTTGTTTGGTGTGGTTGACCTTTTCCAGTTGTGCCAGAAAAGGGGCGGAAGATAAAAAATTCAAAACTTTGGTGGATGAGTTTCTGGATGCATATTTCAAAGCGTCTCCGGTTTCGGCAACTTATATCGGTGAACATAAATATGATGGTCTTTTAGATGATTTTTCGCAAGAGGCAATTCAAGCAGAACAAAGCCGATTGAAACAGTTTTTAGAAAGGATGGGAACTATCGACACTGTCAAGCTTAATGATACCAATCGGGTGGATTTTAAAATTCTGGGAAATGAGATTTACAGTCAACTTTTGCAAAATGAAGAACTAAAGTCTTGGGAGAAGAGTCCGGTTATGTATAATTACGTGGTAGGAGGCTCGATCAATTCTTTAATCACGCGGGATTTTGCTCCCTCAAGCGAGAGGTTAAAAAACGTCTTTTCTCGACTAAAACAGATTCCCCGCCTTTTGGAACAAGCCAAAGCTAACCTCAAAGAACCTTCGGAAATAAATATCAGCACCGCTATAAGACAAAATAAGGGGACTATCAATTTGATCAAAAATGAACTGCCCAAAGTTTTGGAGGAAGCCCCGGATTTAAAGGATAGCCTGATGGCGGAAAGCCAGAAAGTCGTTTCAGCTTTGGAGGATTATCAGAAATTTTTGGAAAATGATCTTTTGCCCCGATCCAAAGGAGATTTCAGATTAGGGAAAGAACTTTTCGAAGAGAAACTAAAATATACCCTTCAATCGGATTTGTCTTCGGATGAGATCGTGAAAAGAGCGGAGGAGGAATTCATCCGGGTTCGAAAGAGGATGTATGATATTGCTCAAAGTCTGCATGATAAACTATTTCCCACTCACAAACATGAAGAGAGTGGGGAACAGTTAGAATCTGTGATCATCAAAGAGGTTTTGGATGAGATCGCCAAAGATCATCCCCAAAAGGATGAACTTTTAGCGATGTGTCGTCAAATTATGAAAGATTTAGTGGATTTTGTAAAAGAGAAAGATTTGGTTGATCTGACTGGAATAAATCCTTTAGACGTGGAATGGGAACCTGAGTTTTCCCGGGGTGTGGCCATAGGAGGTCTTGATGCTCCCGGACCTTTAGATAAAAACCAGAAATCCTTCTATCGAATTTCACCTGTTCCGGATGACTGGACCAAAGAGGAGGTGGAATCTTACTTAAGGGAATACAACAATTATATGCTGAGGGATCTTTCGATTCATGAAGCCATGCCCGGACATTACGTGCAGGGATTTTATGCCAATCAATACCCTTCCCTGGTGAGTTCAATTTTCGGCAATGGTCCCTTCATCGAAGGATGGGCTGTATATTCCGAGCGGATGATGGTAAATGCGGGATATATGAATTTCGATCCGCGCTTCGAGCTACAACAGCTTAAGATGTATCTCAAGGTGGTGATCAACGCCATTTTAGATGCCAAGATTCATGCCGGAGATATGACTAAAGAGGAAGCTATCAAATTGATGACCGAGGGAGGGTTTCAGGAGAGGTCTGAGGCGGAAGGGAAATGGGTTCGGGCACTATTGACCTCCACCCAGCTTTCCACCTATTTTGTGGGAATTCAGGAGATTTTGGATTTAGAAAAAGATTATAAGGAGAAAATGGGAGATAGGTTTTCCCAAAAAGAATTTAATCAAAAGCTTTTGTCCCATGGCTCCCCTCCGGTGAGATTCTTGAGGGAAATCATTTTGGAAAAGGAATGAGTTTTTTCTTTTCCAAATCGAACCTCTTAATGAACCAAAGAAATAAATCCTCTGCTACTTAAGATCGGGAAATGAAACTTAACTCGCACCCTTACCGGCGTAGGCGGGGATTCCATCCCCGCAAAACCGTCCCGCCTGAGGCGGTATCCACACGATAGGTTTTAGGACCCTGCCACGCGTAGGCGGGGGATCCTATCCCCGCAACCGTGTCGGGCTGGGAGCCCGACCCACGCGGTAAGTGTCTCCATACCACGCGTAGGCGGGGCTCTTAGCCCCGCAAAACCAAGGTTATAATGAGATTAAAAAGAATTTTTACCGGAAATGCTTGCTATTACGTAACCACAGATGTGCTGAACCGTAAAACGGGCTTTTCAAACAAAAGACATTGCGAGATATTGATAGAGAACATCAATTTTTATCGCAAAAAATACAATTTCAAATTCATCGGATACGTAATCATGCCCACCCATTTTCATGGAATATTTCTTACCGGCAATAAGGGGACCATTTCTGAGATCATGCGAGACCTGAAGGGCTATACTGCCAAACAGATAAATGAATTGCATAATCAGATCGACATATCATTTTGGCAGGATGGATTTTACGATCATGTAATTAGGAATCAAAAGGATTTGGAGGAAAAGTTAAATTATATTCATTATAATCCGGTAAAGGCGAAATTAGTGGAAAAACCTGAAGATTATTTTTATTCCAGTTACCGAAATTATTTTTTAAATGATGATTCTGTAATAGTGGTTGACAAATATTATGAAATAGAGGAGTGGATGGATTAATAAATTCGTCGGGCTGGGAGCCCGACCCACGCGGTAAGTGTCTCCATACCCCGTGTAGGCGGGGCTCTTAGCCCCGCAAAAGGGATTATGAAATCATCTTTCGTCTGTGTTCCAAAATGGTCAAAAAATTATTCTTTTGTCTTTGTGCTTTTTCTGTTATATTAAGGATTAACTGCGGAGAAAAGATGAGAACCGAAGAACGAAAATATCTTTTGGAAAAAGTGGGCAAAGTTGCCATAGTCCAGCTTTATGCGGATGGCTTCGAAGATTTGGGTTTAAATGAGAAGATCTTGGCATACTATCTTTCTTGTGCGGCTTTGGCGGGGCGGGACATCACCTATGATCAGGTTCATCGACATGGGCTGGAAATAAGAAATCTTCTGGAGGAGATCGTAACCCATCCTCAGGGAATAGATGAAGAAATTCTGGAGAAGATAGCTTCTTATCTCAAACTTTTCTGGGCTTTCAATGGAAACTATGGGACCAATAGCAGAAAATTTGTCCCTGAGTTTAGCTTCGAGGATCTTCTCTCAACCTCCAAGATCGCATTATCTAATGGAGCTAATTTAGGAGTCAAAGATGAAGAAGCACTGAGGGAAAAATTAAATAGGCTTGAAAGAACCATCTTCGATCCGGAGTTTGAACCTATTCTGGCAAACAAATCTCCAAAAGAAGGGGAAGATGTCATAACCGCCAGCGCTAATAATTATTATGAAGGGATAAGCTCAAAAGATTTAGAGAATTTTGAGGAAAAGCATCCTCTTAATTCCAAAGTGGTAAAAAAAGATGGCAAGATAATAGAACAGATTTACCGTGTCGGCACAGATTCCATTCCTGCTGGTTTATATGCAGAACAATTAAACCGGGTGATAGATAATTTGGAAAAAGCCTTGCCTTATGCTAAGGAAGGACAGAGAAAAGCTTTGAGGAATCTTATCGGGTATTTCAAGACCGGAGATCCCGAGGATTTCGAAAAATACAATATCAGCTGGGTCAAGGACAACCCCACAGTAGAAACCATCAACGGTTTTATTGAGACATACAACGATGCTCGCGGAGCAAAAGGCGAATATGAGGGGACGATCAGCTTTGTGGATCAAGAAACTAACCAGATAATGCAAGATTTGGCTGCCTTTGCCCAATATTTTGAAGACAAGGCTCCCTGGGATGAAAAATATAAAAAGAAAAAAATAAATCCTCCGGTGGCAAATGCAGTAAATATGTTGTTAGGAATAGGTGGTGCAGGACCTATTACCTGGCTGGGAGTTAATCTTCCCAATGCACAGGAGATCAGAGAAGCATATGGAAGTAAGAATCTCATCTTAACCAATGTAATCAAAATCACCCGGAAAGTAGAAGCAGGAAAAACCACCAAAGAATTCGCTCTCACCGAAGAGGAGGTTAAATTAGATGAGCTTTATGGGGAGACAGCAGACCTTCTACACACCGCCATTCATGAGATTTTGGGGCATGGATCGGGAAAGGTAAGCGAAAAACTCAAATCCGACCCTAAAGAATATTTAAGGGAATATTATTCCACTCTGGAGGAGGCAAAAGCTGACCTTATGGCTCTATGGCATATCTTCGATGATAAACTAATGCAAATCGCAAAAACAGACAAAAAATGCGGAAAAGCATTATACTGGGATTATGTGCGTAAGGATTTAGTGAGATTGAGAACTGTTAAAGAGGGAGACCGGCTGGAAAAAGATCATGCCCGTGGACGACATATGATCGTATCTTATCTGCGAGATAGAACCAATGCCATTGAGACAGTGCAAAAAGATGGAAAAGCATATCTAGTAGTGAAGGACATCAATGAGATGAGACAAGGAGTGGGTGAGCTTTTATCTTTGATCATGAGGATAAAGGCGGAAGGCGATTACCAAGAGGCAAAAAAATTAGTGGAGAAATACGGAATAAAAATCAACCCCGAATGGAGAGATCAAGTGATAAAAAGGGCGGAGAAAATTGATTTGTCCGATCATTATGCCTTAGTCATGCCCAGCTTAAACTTGGCCAAAGATAAAGATGGGAACGTAACGGATGTGGAGATTTCGTATCCTCAGGATTTTATGAGACAGCAATTGGAGTATTCGGGGAAGATTCCCAACAGATGAAGCAGATGGGTCAACGGATTCATCCTGATCCCGCCTTTGGCGGGAGAACGGATGGAACGGACTTGTAGTGAGCAAAGCGAATCTATTAAGCGGATTTATTGTCCGTCCAAAGGATATTCGATAATAGGGGTGAGAGAATAATCCCCCCTTTCATAAAGGGGGGGATAAAATTCCCCCTTTTATAAAGGGGGAATAGAAGGGGGATTAAAAAGTAGTTAATCAATTTGAGAAAAAATGACAGAATCAGTGAAAATCGGTAATATCCAAATTGAAAAAGGCAGTCGTTTGGTTTTGATTGCTGGTCCCTGCGTGATCGAATCGGAAAAGATCGTTTTGCACACTTGCGAAAAGATTAAAGAGATCACCGCCAAGCTTAAAATTCCTTTTATCTTCAAAAGCTCGTATTCAAAAGCGAATAGGCTAAGTGCCGAATCATATTCCGGACCAGGAATGAGCAAAGGTTTGGAAATTTTGGAGAAGGTCAAAAGGGAATTTGAGGTTCTAATATTGACGGACATTCATAATCCAGACGAAGCTGTGCCGGTCTCCGAAGTGGCGGATGTTCTTCAAGTTCCAGCTTTTTTGTGCCGGCAGACGGATTTGGTTTTGGCCGCGGCAAAGACGGGTAAAGCTGTTAATCTTAAAAAAGGACAGTTCATGGCACCTGAGGATATGGGATCAATTGCAGAAAAGATAGAGTCTGTGGGTAATCATAATATTCTTCTCACCGAGCGGGGCACTTTTTTTGGTTATCATAATTTGGTAGTGGATATGAGATCCTTGGTGATAATGAGAAACTTAGGTTACCCGGTGGTTTTTGACGCCACCCATAGCTTGCAATTACCGGGATCGGGAGGTGGATTTTCGGGTGGACAACCACAGTTTATTTTCCCTCTGGTGCGCGCCGCGGTGGCTTGTGGCTGTGATGCTCTCTTCATCGAGACCCATCCTGATGTTGAAAATGCTTTGTGCGATAAAGATAGCATGTTGCCATTGGAGAAATTAGAGGAGTTGTTGGTTCAGGTGATAGAGATTGACAAAGTGGTGAAAGAAAAAATTGGAGTAGCGAGACTTGTCTCGCGTCAATCATAAACGCAGACCAAGGTCTGCTACTCCGGATTGAAATGATTGCCCCTCACCTTAGTCCTCTCCCCAGAGGGGAGAGGAGAGAGAGTCCCCTTTCCCCACAGGGGAGAGGGATAAGAAGAGGGGGTAGCTTGTATCAAAAGTAAAGACGTTCATATTAAATTAAAATGCAGAAGAGGTCAAATCAGGTAAAAAAGATTGCGGCCAAGATCAAATTGCTTATCTTGGATGTGGACGGCGTGCTCACTGACAATACTTTGTATATAGATGATGATGGCAAAGAGACCAAAAGATTTAACGTGTCAGATGGTATGGGAATCGCTCTGGCCTTGCGGGCAGGATTAGAAATTGCCTTGATCTCAGGCAGAAGATCAAAAGCCACCGAATATCGAGCTTCGGACCTTAAAATCAAGCATCTCTATTTGGGAGAAACCAACAAGATAAAAGCATATGATGAACTCAAAAGGAATTTAAACCTTAAGGATGAAGAAATTGCATATGTGGGGGATGATATTTTGGATGTCCCCATCTTAAAGAAGGTAGCTCTTCCCATCAGCGTGAAAGATGCGAATCCTATTGCCAAAAGCTTCGCTAAATTTATCACTAAAGCAAACGGCGGAGAAGGGGCAGTAAGAGAAGTGATCGATATGATCCTGAAAAGCAAAAAAGTTAAACCATTTATGGTGAGTTAATAAAACCATGGAGTTGGTATCATGATAAGAGAAAAAGCCAAAGAGGTTATCCGAAAGGAAGCGAAGGCTGTTTTGGACTTGGAGAAGAAGATAGACGATCAATTCGTAAAGGCAGTGGAATTGATCTTAAAATGTAAAGGCCGGGTGATCGTCACCGGGATGGGGAAATCCGGGATAATAGGCAAAAAGATCGCCGCCACTTTGACTTCCACCGGGACAGCCGCATTTTTTCTGCATCCCGCCGAAGCCATACATGGGGATTTAGGGATGGTAAGAAAAAACGACGTGGTGATCGCCATTACCAAAAGCGGGGACACAGATGAGCTGTATCAGCTTTTTCCAGTTTTCAAAAGATTGGCGGTGCCCATCATTACCCTTACTGGCAATCCCCACTCACCGGTGGCGGAAAAAAGCGATGTGGTAATTGACGTCTCTGTGGATGAGGAAGCCTGTCCTTACAATTTGATTCCTACTTCCAGCACCACCGCCACCTTGGTGATGGGGGATGCCTTAGCCATTGCCCTTTTGGAGGAAAGGCATTTCTCTTCAGAGGATTTTGCCCTGCTTCATCCAGGTGGACCATTGGGAAGAAAGCTCATTTTGAGAGTTTCGGATATCATGCATACCGGGGATCAGATTCCCATCGTGTCTGAAGAAACCAATATAAAAGAAGTCATCCTGGAGATGACCTCCAAAAGGCTGGGAACCACCACCGTGGTTAATGAAAAAGGCGAGCTGGTGGGAATATTTACGGATGGAGACTTAAGAAGATTGGTGGAGAGAACCGATGAGATATTCAGCTTAAAAGCCAGAGAGACCATGACCAAAAACCCCAAGACCATCGACTCTGACGAACTGGCCGCAAAAGCTTTGAATATGATGGAATCCTACAGCATCACCTCCCTGATCATCACCAATGGAAAAAAAGAGCCAATCGGTATAGTCCATCTGCATGATATTTTGAAGGCGGGGGTGGTGTAAGGTCTAAGGTTAAAGGTTAAAGGTGAAAGGTCTAAGGCTAAAGGTTTTAGGGGACAGGTTAGCAAGAAGATGTTCGCAAGATGCCGAGATTTAGTTTCAAACCTGTAAGGAAAAGGGTCAAGAATTGGCTGCTCTATAGATTCATCGCCTTCATTATTTTCATTTTAAATTTCCTTCCACGCAAATCCTCGATCTCTTTGGGGGGATTTTTGGGAAAGTTAGCATACTTCATTATAGCTGATGCAAGAAAAAGAACCCAGAATAATCTAAAAATAGCTTTCGGTGAAGAAAAAGATGAAAGGGAACTCAAAAAATTAGCCCGGCTAGTTTTCGAGAATGTGGGTAAAAACGTGGCGGATGCGGTCCGCCTGAAAAACATGAAATGGGAAAAGATCGAAGGAATAACCAAAATCGAAGGATTAGAATATTTTGATAATGCTTACAAAATGGGCAAAGGAGTTATCCCTTTGACCGGGCATATTGGAAACTTTGAGCTTTTAGCCGCTTATTTTTCGCTTAAAGGTTACAAACTCTCGGTGATCGGTCGGGAACTTTATGATCCAAGGTTAGATGCTCTTTTGGTAAAAAGCCGGGAAAGTGTGGGTTTGGAAAATATTCCCTCATCTGCTTCTGTGAAGCAAGTTATCAAAGCCCTGCGGTCGGGGAGGGCTTTAGGGGTGTTGGCTGATCAGGATTCGAGCAAGGTCAGAGGGGTTTTTGTAGATTTCTTTGGAAGACCCGCCCGCACTCCGGTGGGACCTGTCCTTTTGGCTTACAAGACTCAATCGCCTATTGTTCCTATGGCAATAGTCAGAGAGAAGGATGATAAATATAAGATCATAGTCAAAGAGCCGATAGAACTTGCCACATCCGGCGATAAGGAAAAAGATATAATTGAAACCACGCAAAAATACACGAAGGTTTTGGAATCCATTATCAGAGATTATCCATCTCAATGGCTATGGATGCATGACCGCTGGAAAAGCAAGCCGGACTTAATTAGAAGTGGGAAGTAAGAAGTTAGAAGTTAGAAGTGAAACTTCCTGCATCTTACTTCATAGGGAAATTAAGATCAAGCTGAAGCTTGATACTCCAATATCCGTCCTAAATAAAAAATTTGCCAAAAGGAAAATTTATATTATATTTTAAATGACGGAAGCGGATAGGATCTGGTGGTCCTCGCGGACTTCAAATCCGTAGTCCCCTCGGTTAGTCCGGGGGGAGGTGGGTTCGATTCCCACCCCTTCCGCCAAAATTTACAATAGATGGAGTCTTTTTATTGCTTGTTTGAGCGGGATGCCCACACCTCACTCCACTAAAGGTCAGGGGTGAGGGCACCCTTGACCAACAAGTGGAGTTGCAGTTTCGGGTGGTATTACAACCATTGTAAATGAGGAGTTTTATGAAGCTAAAGGTGGTATTGGAAAAAGGATTAGATGGTTTTTTTGTCGCGCATTGTCCTTCCCTTAAGGGGTGTTGGTCACAGGGCCGAACAGAAGAGGAAGCCTTAAAAAATATTCGGGAAGCAACTGAACTCTATTTAGAGCCTAATCCCAGAAATATTGTTAAAGACGAGTTTCTTAAAAATATTTAGTTTCAATTTGTAGCAGTGGACAGAAATTTTTTAGATTTTTCAGGATTAAATTCTTGAGCTTCTAAGGGGATACACGATGGATTCAAAAGAAAAGATTAGATTGACCAGCTTGGCGTCGAGCTTTGGGTGAGCGGCAAAGTGTGGTCCGGAGGACCTGACCCAGGTTCTGGGTCATTTGCCTAAAATAAAAAACCCGAATGTGTTGGTTGGTTTCAACTTGGCGGATGATGCCGGCGTTTACAAGATAAGAAACGATCTGGCTTTGGTGCAGACCGTAGATTTCTTTCCGCCGGTGGTGGACGACCCTTATGATTTTGGAGCAATAGCCGCAGCTAATGCCTTAAGCGATATTTATGCTATGGGTGGAAAACCTCTGTCCGCATTGAATATCGTAGGTTATCCTCCCCAAAGCCTTTCTTTGTCGGTTCTGGACGAGATTTTAAGAGGAGGTGCGGATAAAGCACAAGAGGCGGATGTGGCTATAATAGGCGGTCATACTATTAAGACCAAGGAGCCAATCTATGGGATGGCAGTGACGGGAACGATTCATCCGGATAAGATAGTAACTAATGCTACAGCTAAAGTTGGAGATTCTTTGGTATTGACCAAACCATTAGGGATCGGGATCATAACCACGGCTATTAAAAAAGAACAAGTTGAGGGAAAGTGGGTAGCCGAAGCGGTGAAGATAATGACTTTTCTAAATAAATCTGCCTCGGAGGCAATGCTTTCTGTGGGTATCAATGCTTGCACAGATATTACAGGCTACGGGCTTTTGGGACATCTGTGCGAGCTGGTCCAGGCTTCGAAGGTGGGGGCAAAAATCTTTTTGTCAAAGGTTCCAGTGATAGATTTCGCCTGGGAGCTGGCAAAAAGAAAAATAGTTCCGGGTGGGACTTTGGCAAATCTTAGCTTTATTGAACAGAAGGTCGACTGGGAGGGTGAAATCACGGAGGAGGCAAAATTGATTCTATCCGATGCCCAAACCTCTGGAGGACTTTTAATCTCCGTGCCAAAAGAAAAAGAGAAAAAGCTTTTAGATAGACTTATCTCCAAAGGAGTCCCTAACCCGGTGGTCATCGGCGAAATAGTAGAGGACAGAAGATGCAGAATTCAAGTGAAAAACTGATCCAGGAGAAGTTAAGACAGCTTCCCAGCGTTGAAAAAATCTTAGAATCGGAAAAGTTAAAGGACAAAATCGAAAAATGTTCGCATCCTCTGGTTAGCGAAGCCGCAAGAGAGACGCTTTTGTCCATAAGAGAACAGATGAAGAAGAATCCCGAAGACATTTCCTTTGACCAAATAATCGAAAAAGTAAGCCAGACTGTTGACGAAAAAACCACAGACCTCCTCCAACCGGTGATCAACGCCACAGGTGTGATCCTTCATACCAATTTGGGACGTGCTCCTCTGGATGAGGAGACTTTATCACACATAGTAGAGATAAGCAAAAATTATAACAATTTAGAATTTGATCTAAAATCGGGCAAAAGAAGCCAAAGAGGACTTTTTTTGGAGAAACTTTTTTGTCAACTGACTTCCGCCGAATCCGCTTTAGCAGTAAATAATAATGCGGGAGCAGTTCTTTTGATTTTGACCGCTTTGGCAAAAGATAAAGAGGTTATCGTTTCCAGAGGCGAGTTGGTGCAGATAGGGGGTGGTTTTCGTATCCCGGAGATTTTAGCTTTAAGCGGGGCAATATTAAAAGAGGTGGGAACCACCAATAAAACCACCATCTCCGATTATGAAAACGCTATAACCGGAGATACTGCATTGTTACTCAAAGTTCATCAAAGCAATTTCAAAATGATCGGATTTGTTGAAAGACCGGCTATAAGCGAGTTGGTGAATTTAGGCAAAAAACATAATCTTTGTGTGGTGGAAGATTTGGGAAGTGGGGTCATGCTTAGAACCGAAGACTTTGAATTAGCGCACGAGCCCACGGTTCTGGAGGCTATTTCAGCAGAAGCCGATCTGGTCTGTTTCTCAGGGGATAAACTTTTGGGAGCGCCTCAAGCCGGAATAATTTTGGGAAGAAAGAAATATATTGACCTGTTAAGAAAACACCCTTTGCACCGTGCCTTAAGACTGGATAAAATGTTTGTTGCGGGATTGGAAAGCGTTCTTTTTTCTTACCTTAAGGGCGAAGCGACCAAAAAGATTCCTGCCTGGCAAATGATCAGCACGCCTTTAGATGTTTTAAGAAAAAGAGCGGAGAATATCAAAAAGGAATTGGGAAAATCGGGAATCTCAATCACTATAACCGAGAGCACAAGCACGGTGGGAGGAGGTTCCCTCCCCGGTGAAACCTTGCCTACTATAATTGTATCTGTTGAATCTGCTTCATCCGTTGACCCGTCCCTTGACCTATCCGCTGACCAGCAAGCCAGGCTTTTCAGGGAGCAATCTTTTCCCATAATTGGACGCATAGAGGATGAGAAATTCATATTAGATTTGAGGACCATTTTCCCTCGACAGGATGATTTAATTATAAAGGCGATAAAGAGCATTTTTTCCAAAAGAAGTTGATTCTTTCCTCTTTCCGCATTATACTTACATTGTGATTTTAATAGGCTTGATTGGTGTAGCCTGTGTGTAGTTGCTCGATTCATCGAGCCAGCCCAATGAATTGGGCAACTACAATGTCACGATCCGTTGTATACAATGGACGATAGGATTAAGGGGAAGAGGTAGAGGTCGCATTTATGCGACTCGACTAAAAAATGGGAGTTTAAATGATGTTTTGGAAAATCCTTCTCTTGGTAATCGCTGGCTTGATCCTGATTCTCGGAATAATAAAGGCTTGGCTGGATGCCAGGAGCCAAAAACCTGGTCGTAATGCTCGGAGAGACATATTTATTGCCCTCGTTCTTGCATGTTTAGTCGGAATCTACCCTCTGATTCAGCTACTCCAGCCAAACGAGATTAAAGAGAACCTTAAGCCCATAGTAGAGAGCCAAAAGCGGATCGAGCAAAAACTTGATTCGCTCGGGAGACAACCAGGGGAACCGGTGCCCTACAAAGATGGGATACCCCAAAGCAAAAACTTTAACTTAAGGGCGTTGTTTGAAGAAGGACAAAAACATTTAGAAAACTATGAATATGATAAAGCTATTAAGGCTTTCAGAGCCGCTTTGGCATTGCAGGAGTTGAAACCATCCGAGTCCGCCGCCCTTCTGATTCACATCGGAATCGTTCAGCATAAGCAAAGCAAATGGGATGAAGCCGAAGGCACCTGGAAGGAAGCCCTCGATTGGGCAGAAAAAGGAAATGATGAATCGGGTCAAGCCGCCGCCTTAGGAAATCTGGGCTTGGTTTATCAGGCTAAAGGTGAATGGGATAAGGCGATTGAGTTTTATAATAAAGATTTAGAGATAAGTAAAAAGATCGGTGATGAGCATGGGATGGCAGCCACTTTTAATAATCTGGGCTTGGTTTATCAGGACAAAGGTGAATGGGATAAGGCGATTGAGTTTTATAATAAAGATTTAGAGATAAGCAAAATGATCGGTGATGAGCACGGGATGGCACAGACTTTTGGTAATTTGGGCAATGTTTATCAGTTGAAAGGTGAATGGGATAAGGCGATTGAGTTTTATAATAAAGCTTTGAAGGGATTTGAAAAGATCGGTGATGAGTATGGGATGGCACAGATTTTTAATAATCTGGGAGCAGTTTATCAGTCAAAAGGCGAATGGGATAAGGCAATTGAGTTTTATAATAAGGATTTAGAGATA
>Ga0315279_10004589_pt1 | contig 18474 bp, 16 predicted proteins | sample YL17G06_20_MG_FD_203694 | JGI IMG/M metagenome (GOLD analysis project Ga0315279, IMG submission 203694) | Sediment microbial communities from Yellowstone Lake, YNP, Wyoming, USA - YL17G06_20 | ecosystem: Environmental > Aquatic > Freshwater > Lake > Sediment | place: USA: Wyoming | collected... | reverse complement strand
GACACCGCCGTGACGATGGTCTTGTTGATGTGGAACTTCCGCGCCGGTGAGGTCGCATCGGGCAGGATGAGGACCGTGTAAAAGCGCTTGGTCATCACCGCCTCCTTCCGCTCCCCAAGAGATTCTCAAAGGAAGCTGCACACCCCCTGGACGCGGATACAACGGCCCCCGTCAAAGAAATCGCACGAAGGCACGCTGAAACCGGCGAGAAAGCCAAGGGGCGCTCGTGAATTCTTCGCTGAGGGCGCCCGGACCGTACCACGGGTCCGGAAAGCGTGTCAAGCGGAAATTCCCCCGCCCGCAAGACTTCGGCCATACTCTCAGGCCTTGATCGAAGAGATATCACAGCGTGGATGCGCAGGCCTCCACCGGGCATACGCGGGGACTGAAACCGCACCGGCATCAGCCACCACGAGCGAGACGGGATGCGTATGGCGTGCCTACTTTCAAGGGCCGCACCATCCCGGAGAATCTCCAGCGGTCGTCTCGAACCCACGACAGGAGATTCGGCAGGTTGCGCCATCGCGGAAGGAACAGGGCAGACGGGGGGGCAGAGGGGCCTGGCTTCAACTGATCAGGATGGGTGCCCGACATGCGCCGAACGTGCACGCTCTGATCGTCCGCGGCCGGCCAGCACTATGCCGATTGTGCACACCATGTACCGTCCAGGGCCGCCTCATGCAGCGGGACCCCGCGGAAACGGCGAGGGCAACCGGGGCTTCGGCGCAGACCCCCAAGGCCGCGGGCTACCGGTCCCGCTCCATGATCACGACGCTGAGGCCACGGGACGCCAGCCGCTCGGCCAAGGCCATGGCGTCCGACCGGCCGGCAAAGTTGCCGACCCGGACCCGGAAGTAGGTGTCGCCGCCGATGGCGCGGCGCACCACCTCCACGTCGGGAAAACTGCCGGCCAGGTCCCGTTCCAGGCTCCTGGCATTCGCCTCGGAAACGAAGGAACCCACCTGGACCGTGTACCGGACGCTCAGCCCGACCCGCTCGGTCCCATCCCCGGCCGGAAAACGGGTTGCGACCAGCCGGACAGGGATGACGCCGGGGCCGATCATCCCCAGGAGGCGCCCTGCCGCGTATGAGACATCCAGGATTCGATCCGGAACGAACGGGCCGCGGTCGTTCACGCGCACCTCCACCGATCGCCCGTTGTCCAGGTTGGTCACCATCACCCAGGTCCCCAGGGGCAGCTCCCGGTGGGCGGCGGTGAGCTGGTACATGTCATAGATCTCCCCGCTGGAGGTGCGCCGCCCGTGGAATTCCGGTCCGTACCACGACGCCCGCCCGATCTCGCCCGCTCCGAGACTCACCGGGCGAACCGAGGGGCGGGCGCAGGAGGCGACGAGCAAGCATCCCACCACCAGGCAGAACACCCCTCTGCAATTTCGGATTTCGAAATTCGAATTTCGAATTGGCATCAGTAGCTCGGGTGGATCCCGCGCACCAGCCTCCCCCCTGTCAGCCTCCGACCCGCTTCGTGCCCTGGGTCTCGCCCAGCTTCCCGGCCAGGGCCCACGCCGCTTGGAGGCGCACCGGCCGTGCGGCGTCGGACACCGCCCGTCGGAGCGCCGGGATCCCGGCGTCATCCTGCATCTGCCCCAGCGTCCAGCTGGCCTGCATGCGGACCTGTGCCTCCCCGTGGCGGAGGAGCTCCTCCAGGACCGGCTCGCCGCGCAGATCGCCCAACCGGGCCAGCGTCCAGGCGGCGTAGAGGCGGGCGGAGAGATCGCCGCCGGACGTCAGCGTCTCGATCAACCGCGGGGCGCCGGTGGCATCCCCCAGGTTCGAGAAGGCCTCCGCCGCGTACAGGGCCACCGATCGGTTGGAATGCCGCAGGGCCCTGCGCAGCGCCTCGCGCCCGCCGGGGTCGTTCAGGCGGGCCAGGGCTTCGGCCGCGTACACCTGCACGTACGGGTTCGGGTCCAAGAGGAGCGCGCGAAGGTCGGGCGCGGCCTCCGGCTTCCCGAGATGGCCCAGGGCCTCTGCCGCCTGCATCCGGATCGAATCCTCGGGATCCCGCAGACGCTGGCGGAGCAGCGCGAACGCCGACGCCTCTCCCGACCGAGCCAGCGCTGCGACGGCCCGGACCGCGACCTCACGGCTGGGGTCATGGATTGCCCGCTCCAATGCCGCTCGCGTCTGGGCATCGTCCCGACCCGTCAATGTCTTGGCAGCCGCAGCACGCACCAGGGCTTCCAGATCGTACAGGCTGTCCCGCACGAGCCGGCCGGCCTCCTCGCCCGGGATGCGTCCCGCCCCCTGCACAGCCAGGGCGCGGACCGAGGGATCCGGATTCCTCAGGGCCGCCCGAAAGACGGGCAAAAGGTCGGGAGACGCGAAGCCTGCCAGCGCCGCGGCCGCGCGGGTGCGCAACAGGCCGTCCTCGCCCTCCAGCGCCTCTCTCAAGAGCACAATGGCGACCTGGCGGAACAGGGCGGGGGACTCGGGACCGCCGGAAGACCAGCGGGCCGCATAGGCCGAGAGCGCCTCGTCCGGCCGGCCGGCCGCGAGGAGCACGCGGATGCGGAGATCGTGGACCGGCCAAGCCTCCGGCTCCTTCCGGAGCGCCGCGCTGACCAGATCGAGGGCCTGCGCGTAGTCGCGCTGCTGCAGGAGGCGATCCACGCGCGCATCCAGCGGGGCCTCGCGACCGCAGGCCGCCGCCAGGGCAACTCCCACCGCAAGCGCCAGGCCCCAACGGAGCCGGTTACGGAGCCGGCTCATCATATTTCTTCGCCGTCCCTCTGGCGCGCTCCACGGGATACTTCAACGCATTCTGCCGCAGCTTGGCCCGGGCCGCCTCCAGCAGATCCAGGCCCGCGGCATCCGCCAGGGAGATCAGGAGAATCAACACGTCCGCCATCTCCTCCCCCAGGCGTTTTCGATTCTCCTCCGTCGCCAGGAACGCTTCCACCTCGCCGGGACTCTTCCACTGGAAATGTTCCAGGAGCTCGGCCGCCTCCAGCGTGATGGAGATCGCCAGATCCTTGGGGGTGTGAAACTGCTTCCACTCCCGTTCATCGCGAAAGGCCAGGACCGCCTTCACCAGATCGTCCATTGACCCTTTCCCCCTAACCCCGCGCTGTCGGAACCGAGCAGGACGAATCTGTAAGCATATCGAATGTCGAACAGCGAATGACAAATGTCGAACGAGAGCCGCACCCAGAACATTTCCCGTCGGCGTTCGTCATTCGATATTCCATGTTCGATATTCGACAGTTCGTGGTGAGGGTTCAGAGCCGTCAGCGATCAGTTCTCGGCTCTCGGCTCTCAGCTCTCCCTCCACACCACCCACGATCCGGGCAGCCCCTTGATGCGCTGCGCCTGCAGGATCCGTCCCTCCCCCTCCAGGGATCGGAGCGCGGCTTCGATCTCCCCCACGCCCAGGCTGAACAGGCCCGCCACGAAGCGGGCCTGGGATGCGGCCGCGCTCCGGAGGTAGGCCGCCGCGAGCCGCTTCACGGCGTCCTCCCGTGGAAGATCCAGGGACGCCCCAACCGGCTCCGGCAGCCAATTGTCCAGGAGGTCCCACCGGTAGTAGAAATCCGGATCGTAGATTTCCTCCACCTTGACGATCCACAGGCCGCGTTGCAGTTCGGCCATGGCCCGGTCAAAGTCGGCCGTCCGGTCCGGGTCCCGCATCGCCACGGCCTTGCGAAGCTGCGGCGTGACCAGGGGACCCGCGTCGTGCAGGGCTTCCAGGATGGCCACGGCCGCACGGGTCATCCGCCCATGGCGGTAGTCCACGATGTAATCACCGCTGCCCTTGCCGTCCCGGATCAACGCGCAGAACGCCGGCAGCAGTTCGAGCGACACCAGCGTCGGCTTTCCCTTGACCAGCTTCCCGTAATAGGTCAGGCGCTTGGCCGGCAGGCGATCCTTCAGGTCCCAGGTCAGGCCGATCTCGGGATCGGAATGGGTGTGCTTCGGCCGGCGAGGGTGGCGGCGCCCGCAGACCGCCACGTACAGGCTGGCCACGGGCAGGCCGAAGTCACTCAGGGTGAAGCAGAAGCCGACCTCGTTGACGAACTGGAGCGCGGTCTTCTCTCCCCGGACCTTGAGCTGCGGGAGGCGGCGGAAGGCGCGGTCGCGCCAGGCTTCGACCTCCTGGCGACTTGCGACGGGATGGGCGGGACGCCGCCAGGGCGACCCATCGGTCATCGGCACCCTCCCCGGGCCGCCTCCAGCAGGCGGATGGCGCGGGTGGGATTGAAGATGCCACACGAGCAGAACCGGCCCAGGGTGGCCGCGGCCTGCTCGGGCGTCCGGCGCCCCTCACGGACCAGGTCCAGCATCTTGCGGGCCAGATTCGGCGACACCATGCTGTGGCCGCACATGGTGGACAGTTCCAGCACCGGCCGCTCCGGCAGCCGGTCCAGCGCCCCCTCGAATCCCAGGGAGTACTCCACGCTGTGCCGGCAGATGCCCGCGCGCCTGGCGCAGGCGTGCGTCTCGCCCGTCAGGCCCGCCACGTTCACCGAGAGGCCCCAGCCGGCCGCCTTGACATCCCGCAGGAAGGCCTCCATCGCCTCCGCCGTGTCGAAGATGGCGGCCACGGTGTGGTCCTCGGTGATCGCCTCGATGATTTGCTCGGGCGTCAGGTCCTGGACCGGCCGCCGCCAGTGCACGATCGGGTTCAGATTCTCGGAGGGCCGGACGGTGGAGCCGCGCCGGTATTGCGAGATCGTCACCGGCCGGTGCCGCAGCGCCGTCTGGAGAAACGCCTTGAGCTTGGGAACGGACCCGATCTCGTTCCGGCCCTTCGAGCTTCGGATGAACACGATGAAGTCATCCTGGAAACTTTCCGGGCTGCCGTATCGGTGCAGGGTGTTGGTCATGCAGACCTCCTCATCGCCGGCGGGCCAAGGGGCAGGATCAGGCGCGGGCCGCCTCCAGGTTTGTGAGGCGGCCCAGGCCCAGGTTGGTCTTCCCACGGAACACACGAACGCCCTCGCCCGCCAGCACCGCCTCCACGGGATTCTCGCCCTCGCCGTCGCAGCGGACGGCGACCCCCACGCTGACCACGGTGTCCAGGGTGGCCGAAACCTCCTTCACCGTCCGGAGCACGATGGGCAGCATGGCCTGCGGCGTCCGCACCTCCACGATGGCCGAGAGCACCTTCTCCTCCAGGACCTCCGGGTTGATCGCCCCGGTGGCGGGATCCGCCATCAGCGCCGTGACCGGATTGTTCTTCTCGAAGACGGCGCCGATCCGGGCGAGGGCCATGGTCACCGCCTGCAGCTCACGGAAGCGCGCCCCCACGGCCGGCCGCCCGAACTCCACCGTGAAACCCACTTCGCCGGATCCCACGCGGTTGGTGACGTCGTTGGTCTTCACCTCCTCCGTCCCGCGACCATAGACCCCCGTGCTCTCGTGCGGGACGCAGGGGTCGCTGAAGGCGCGGCGGATGCTGCGCGGCCACTGGAGCTCCTCGGGCGCGAACGCAGAGGTGGGGCACACGTCCGGCTCCGGGTCGAAGCGGATGCGGAGAAGCTTCAGGAACCCCCGGATGGCGCGAACCAGGGTCGGGTTGAGATGTTCCTTGCTCATCCGGTTCTCACAGGCATAACACTCCACGCACTCATCCCGGTCCACGGTGGCCCGCCGGATGGCGGGGTCGATGGAAATGGCGCTGACGGGGCAGACGGCCAGGCAATTCCCGCAGGCCACGCACTTCTGGGAATCAATGCGCATGGAACCTCCTCTAGTGTACCGTGTCCGAAATCCGCCCGCATAAGGCGATGCCCCCGTGGGCGCCCCGATGCGGCGGGCCCGCGGGGCCGACCCAGCGCTTCGCGCCGGGTACCCCGGTCCGGCACTTCAGGCCGCCCCCGGGTACCCAACCGACAGGTTGGGTGGCGACGAGGCTCGCCGCTCGGAGGGGTGGCCTCGGGGGCATCGCCCGCGCACCTCTGCAAGTTAGGGCAAGACTCAGGGAGTCCGCAGCGACTTCGCCCGGAGCCGCTCCTGCTCGGCCTCGCGGCTCATCCCGGCGCGGTCGTAGAGGGCCGCGAGCTCTTCGGCGATTTCAGCTTCCAGATTCCGCGACAACGCGGCGGCCGCGGTCACCCCGTCCCGGAGGGCCACAATGGCGAGATCCAGGCGGCCCTGGCCCTCGTACAGGCGGGCCAGTGCCCGGTAGTGGGCTGGATTGCGGGGATCCAACTGCACGGCCTGCATGAAGCGCTCCGCGGCCGCGTCTGCCTGGCCCGCCTTGGCATACGCGAATCCCAACCCGGCCTGCGCCGCCGCCGAGGACGGGGCCAGGGCGACGGCCTTTTGATACTCCTGGATGGCGGCATCAACCTCTCCGTTCAGGAGGAGGGCATCTCCCAGCGTCATGAAGCGTTCATGGCCGGTTCGGAAGGCCTGCAGCTTCCGCGCGGCCGCCACGGCCGTCGGCCCGTCCTGCGCCTGCATGGCCGTCCGAAAGAGTCCCCCGAGGAGGGCCGGATCGTCGGAATCCTGGAGGGCGATCGCCCGCCGATAGGCGCCCATCGCCGCGCGGGCTCTCCCGGCGGCCTCATAGCTCTGTGCCAGCCCCACCCAGGCCTCCCAGGAATCCATGCGCAGGGTCGCCGCCCGCTCGTACTCACCGCAGGACTCCTGATACTGGCCCCGCTCGAACAGCCAGGCGCCGAGCCGCAGGTGGGCGTCGAAGTCTTCGGGGCGCAGCCGGACCACCCGGTTCATCGCTGCAATCGCCGCATCCAGTTGCCGCCGCCTCCGGTACACGATGGCCAGGTTGTAATGGGCGTCCACCAGATCCGGGTTCAGCTCCGTGGCCCGCCGGAGAGCGGCTTCGGCCGCCTCCAGGTCTCCCGCCTGGCCAAGCTCTGTCCCCCGCCGGAGAAGTTCCCGCGCCTCGGGCTCCTGGCGGATTCTCGCCTCCAATTCCTGTTCTTCCTGGCTCGTCAGCACCTGGATCACCGCGAACCCGTCCTCCGTCGGGAAGATCGGGCTGACCTGTCCGGGCGGGGTCTTCGCCAGGGCCGCCCGGGCCGCCGGTGACAAGCTGTCCGGACTCACCCGGCCGAGATAGCCGCCCCGGTCCTTCTCCGGGCCGATCGAGCGATCGCGGACGAGGCGCTCGAAGGGCACCCCCGCATTGAGGTCCGCGACCGCCGCCCGCGCCTCGACCTCGGTCCTGACCACCAGGATCCGGATCGCCGTGTTCTCTTGTGGTGCGGTCCCGGCCCAGGCCGCCGACAGGGGGAACGCCAGGGCCAGGACGGTGAAGATGAAGAGCCGGTGTCTTCCGGCCCCCCTCGGAGTGATCTGCTGTAATCCCACGCTGTCCAGGCCCCCTTCTCAAAGCACATGCGCCTCACCGGGTCGTCCCGCTCCGGCCGCCGGCGGTCGGTGCGGGAGGGCCGTGATACCCTGCCACAGGTCGCACCCCGAAATCAAGCGCGACGTGCCCATCACAGAAAATGGATGGGGCGGGCTCCGATGCCGAGGCCCGCCCCGTGCCTTCCACCCGATGCTTCCAGCCCGCTACTCGACTTGGAGCACCGCCCCCTGACTCCCCGAGGTGACCATCTTGGAATAGCGATGCAGCCATCCCGTCTTGACCCGGGGCTCCGGCGCCTTCCAGGCGGCGCGTCGCGCCTTCAGCTCGGCCTCCGAGAGGTCCACTTCCAGGAGGCGCTTGTCAATGTCGATCCGGATCCGGTCGCCCGGCCGGAGCAGGCCGATGGGGCCGCCCGCGGCCGCCTCCGGCGAGACGTGGCCGATGCACGCGCCGCGCGTCCCGCCCGAGAACCGGCCGTCCGTAATGAGCGACACCGAATTCCCGAGGCCTCGCCCCACGATCGCCGAGGTGGGCGAGAGCATCTCCTGCATGCCCGGGCCCCCTCGCGGACCTTCGTAGCGGATTACCACCACGTCGCCGGCCTTCACCTTGCCGCTGAGGATCCCCGCCAGTGCCTCGTCCTGCGACTCGAAGATCACGGCCGGCCCCTCGTGCCGCATCATCTCGGGGGCCACGCCGCTCGCTTTCACCACCGCGCCTTCGGGGGCGAGGTTCCCGAAGAGGATCGCCAGGCCGCCGGTCGTGCGATACGGGCTGTCCAGGGGGCGGATGACGTCGGCGTCTTTGACGGCCGCCTGCCGGATGTTCTCGGCAAGCGTCCGGCCCGTCACGGTGGGCCGGTCCAGCTTCAACACGTCGCCCCGCTCCGACAGGCGCTTGAGAATGGCACTGATGCCCCCGGCCCGGTCCACGTCCTCCACGTGATGGTGGCCCGCCGGGCTCACCTTGCACACGTAGGGGACCCGGTCGGAAAGCTGGTTGATCCGATCCAGGGAATACGGCACCCCGGCCTCGTGGGCGATGGCCAGCGTGTGCAGGACCGTGTTGGTCGAGCCGCCCATGGCCATGTCGAGGCAGAAGGCGTTGTCGATGCTCTCGCGGTTCACGATGTCTCGGGGCTTGAGATCCATCTCCACCAGCTTCATGATCTGCCGCGCCGCAGTGCGATAGAGTTCCTTGCGCTTCTCATCCACCGCCAGGATGGTGCCGTTGCCGGGGAGGGCCATGCCCAGCGCCTCGGCCAGGCAGTTCATGGAGTTGGCCGTGAACATCCCGGAGCAGGAGCCGCAGGTGGGGCAACCCTTCCGCTCCATCTCGAGAAGGGCGGCCTCGTCGATCTTGCCGGCCGAGAACTCCCCCACCGCCTCGAAGACAGAGATCAGGTCCACCACCCTGCCATTGGCCATCTTCCCAGCCGCCATGGGCCCGCCGCTGACGTAGATGGCGGGGATGTTCACCCGCATGGCGGCCATGAGCATCCCTGGCACGATCTTGTCGCAGTTGCCGATCAGGACCAGCCCGTCGAAGCAATGGGCCTGGGCCATCGTCTCCACGGCGTCGGCGATCAGCTCGCGACTGGGCAGCGAGAAGCGCATCCCGGCGTGTCCCATGGCGATCCCGTCGTCCACGCCGATGGTGTTGAACTCGAAGGGGACGCCGCCGGCCTCCCGGATGGCCTCCCGGACGATCCGGCCGACTTCCTGCAGGTGGACGTGGCCCGGGATGATGCCCACGTAGGAGTTGGCCACCCCGATGAACGGCTTGTTGAAATCGGCCTCGGAGAGACCGACCGCGCGGAGCAGACTCCGGTGGCCGGCCCTCTCATATCCCTTCTTGACCGTATCGCTGCGCATCGCCTTTCCCCCTGTCGCTCCTGTCGCTGTCGCCTCTCGGCTCTCTGCTCTTCAGGTGGCGCACCTTACCACGTTTGACCATCCCCGGCAAGCATCGCCCCTCACGGCTCGCAGCTCTCGACTCTCAGCTCTCCTCGCGGTCAGGCGCCCTGCAGGTGGTGGATCTTCCGGGGATCCAGGCGGAGGAAAACCCGCCCCTCCAGGATGCCCCTCTCCCGCGGATCGGGGACGTCCACGACGAATTCGTGGGGGGCAGCCTCCGGGCCCAGCGAGACGTCCACCCAGTAGCGGACCCACTGCCCGACGAAGGTGTGGGTCCGGATGACACCCTCCAGGACGTTCGGCCCTGGATCGGCCGGCGGGATGCCGCCTATCTCGATGGCTTCCGGCCGGATATTCAGGACCGCTTCCTCTCCGGGGCGAAGGCCCTCCCCCGGCGATTCCACCCGGATCTTCCGGCCCGCGAGCTCCAGCGTGAACCGCTGCGCCTCGACCTCGTGGATCCGGCCCCGGAGCAGATTGGCCGTCCCGACGAAGTCGGCCACGAAGACGCTCTGGGGGGTGTAGTAGATCTCCCAGGGCGTTCCGTACTGGACCACTTCCCCCTGGTGCATCACGGCGATCCGGTCGGAGATGGCCAGCGCCTCCTCCTGGTCGTGGGTCACGTACACGGTGGTGATGCCGACCCGCCGCTGGATCTGTCGCAGCTCGGCCCGGACCGTCACCCGCAGCTTGGCATCCAGATTGGAGAGCGGCTCGTCCAGCAGCAGGATCTCCGGCTCCATCACCAGCGCCCGCGCCAGGGCCACGCGCTGCTGCTGGCCGCCGCTGATCATCCCCGGCATCCGGTCCCCCAGGCCGGCCAGCCCCAGATCGGCCAGGACCCGCCCCACCCGCTGGCGGAGCGCGTCTCCCCGCAGGCCGCCGACCTTCAGCCCGTAGGCCACGTTCTCGAACACCGTCATGTGCGGGAACAGGGCGTAGTCCTGGAACACCATGGCGGCGTGCCGGTGATGCGACGGGACGTCGTTCATCCGGCGCTCGCCGAAGAAGATGTCCCCCGCGTCGGCCTCGTAGAAGCCGGCCAGCGTCCGCAGGATCGTCGTCTTGCCGCAGCCGCTGGGGCCGAGCAGCGTCGTGAAGCTGCCCCGGGCGATCTGAAGCGAGACGTTCCGCACCGCCGTGACCGCTCCGAATCGCTTGGTCAGGTGCCGGATGGCGATGTGCACCGGTGCGTCGCTCATATCCGGAAGAGCTCCACGTTCCGCCCGAACAGCAGCCGGGAAACCGCCAGGACGATGCAGGTCAGGATCAAGAGCGCCGTGGTCAGGGCCGCGGCCGCCCCCCGGTAGCCGTCGTTGGCCAGGTTCAGGATGGTGAACGTGGCCACCACGTTCCGGTTCGTGACCAGGAAGACGATCACGGACAGCGTGGTCACCGCCCGGATAAAGGAGACCACGAACGCCGAGACCAGCGAGGACTTGAGGAGGGGCAACTCGACGTCCCAGAAGGTCTTCAGGGATCCCGCGCCCAGATTCGAGGCCGCCTCTCCGAGCGAGGGAGCGATCTGCTTGAGCCGGCCGATCCCCGTCTGGTACCCCATGGGGACGTTCCAGAAGATCATGCTGAGGATGATGATCGTCGCCGTCCCGTACAGATCCAGCGGCGGCGCGTTGAAGGCCAGGGAGTAGCCGATGCCGAAGACGACGCCGGGGAGGGCCGCCGGCAGGATGGCCACGAAATCCAGGAGGCCCCGGCCGGGAAACGCCTTCCGCGAAACCAGGTAGGACGACAGGATGGCCAGGAGCGAGCTGACGGTCGCGGCGACCGCGGCAAAGACCACGCTGTGGATCAGGGCCCGGCCGTTGGCCAGGACGTCCTGCCAATGCTTGAGGGTCGGCGTGTAATCGAAGCCCCATCCCCGACTGAATGCGCCCGCCAGGAGCCCGACGAAGACGCAGAGGATCAGGAAGGAAACCAGGGCGCAGAAGGCGAACAGGGGCCACCGGACGTACCAGGGGGTCGGGGGCAGACTGAGGAGGACCACCTTGCCCGTGATGGTGGTGTACTGTCGGCGCCCGACCCAGTACCGCTGGGCGAGGAACAGGCCGAAGGCCGGGATCAGCAGGACCGAAGAGAGGACCGCCGCTCCGGTGACGTCTCCCCAGCCCGAGATGCGGGCCCAGGCCTCGGTCGGCAGGACCGTGTAGTGCCCCGCGATCATGACCGGGTTGCCGAAGTCCGCCAGGACGTAGATCGCCACCAAAAGCGCCGCCCCCGCCACTCCCGGCCGGGCCAGGGGAAAGACCACCGTCCGGAAGAGTCGCCAGCCGCTGGCGCCGAGATTCCGGGCCGCATACTCGAGCGAGGGGGCGATGGACTGCAGCACTCCCTCCATCACCAGGGCGGCGATGGGGAAGAAGGCGATGGTCTGCGAGAGCCACAGGCCGTGCCACCCGATGATGTTGTACCGCGCCCCCAGCAGGGTGTAGGTGACGAGGCCGTTGCGCCCGAACATCAGGATGTAGCTGAAGGCGATCATGAAGGGGGGAGAAAAAAGCGGGAGGATGGCGATGGACCGGAACAGGCCCTTCCACGGCACCGTGGTCCGGGTGAAGGTGTAGGCGAACAGGAATCCGACCGTCGTGGCGCTGGCCGTGGAGAGGATTACGATGACGAACGTGTGCAGGGTCGCGGTGACGTACCGGTCGTTGGCCGGAAAGGAGAGGAAATCGCGCAGGCCGGGATAGAGCAGGACCCGCAGGACCGGGTAGATGACGAACAGGCCCAGGGCGACGAAGATGCCGATGATGGTGGCGAGGAGTAGCGGCTCCCGCAGTAGCCGTTTCATCTGCCGAACCCGCACGCGCGAAAGGCCCGGGGATTCCCCCCGGGCCTTTCGCTCAGGAACACATCCACGGGCCGGACTACTTGCCGGTGATCTGAGTCCAGCGCTTCTTCCAGGCGTCCAGGTTGGCGGCCACCCTGCCCTGATCGTAGTTCACGAACTGGAGGCTCTCGAAGGCCGGCACACCCTCCGGCATGGTGACGCCGCCGCGCACCGGGTAGCGCAGGCCGTTTTTGGCGTTGATCTCCATGGGCTTGGGCGTCAGGATGAAGTCCACGAACTTCTGCGCCGCGGAAAGATGCGGCGCCCCCTTGATGATGGAGACCGCGCCGATCTCGTACCCGTCGTCCTTGGGGAAGATGACGGCCACCGGCAGGTTCTCCGCCCTCTTCTGCCGGATCAGGTCGTGGCCCCAGGCGATGCCGGCGATGGCCTGGCCCTGCGCCACCAGGGGGATCGATCCGTTGGCCCCTGGCGTGTACTGGGTAACGTTCTTGTGGAGGTCCGCGATGTATTGGAACCCCTTGTCCTCGCTGCTCAGGCGGAAGATCTGGGTCGCGATGAAGATCACCGCGCCTCCCGTGGTGGCGGGGTTCGCCGCGATGACCTCTCCCTTGTAGGCCGGGTTCAAGAGGTCGTCCCAGGTGGCGGGCAGCTTGATCCCCTTGGGCGCCAGCTCGGCCTGGAACCGCTTCTCATTCACCAGGACGGCCAGGGCGCCCAGGTACCAGCCGCTCCAGAAGCCATCGGGATCCAGGTACTTCTGCTCGATCTTGGCCCGCGCCACCTCGGGAGACACGTACTTGGCTAAAAATCCCCCCTTGGCGGCGCTGTCGTGGATGGACGAGTTGCCCCCGATGAAGATGTCCGCCCGGGGGTTCGCCGCCTCGGTCTGGATCCTGGAGGCAATCGTCCCCGCCTGCTCGATCTGCAGGGCCACCTCTGCGGTCAGCCCCGTGGCCTGCTTGAAGGCGTCGGCGATCTCGTCAATCGTCTTCTTGTCCAGCGCGGCATAGATCACCACGTCGGCGGCCGATGCGATCCCCGCGCCCAGGATCGTCACCGCCAAGGCGAGCCCCAGTACCAGCATGCGTCTCATGGCGTTCCTCCTGCCCTCTCTCTCGTCCAAAGGGTCCTGGATGACTGGTCCATGCTCACCGCAAGATCCTGACCGTTGCACCCCCCTCTTTCACAGCACCCCACTCCCTCGCCCACGGCCCCGCCGGACACGGCGCGAGACGCGAGGCTCCTGGTAACGCTAACTACTCTTCTCCAATCCGCCACCGCTGTCAAGCGGAAATCGCCGGGCAAATCCGCCTCAGGCGCGACTCTCGGCTCTCCGCTCGCGGCTCGTGGCTCTCGGCGCTCGGCTCTCGGCTTTGCCGCGTCGACTGGTCGATTTGTCGACTCGTCAACTGGTTTTCCCTTTTGACAAGTTGACCAATTGACTAATCGACAATCGGCGGAAGCCGATTGGCCCAGGGTGCCGCGGCCTCGAACGCTGCTGCTGCGCAGAGCACCGCCGCCTCTTGCCGCCGCCGGCCCACGATCTGCAGCCCGACGGGCAAGCCGCCCTGCGTGAAGCCGCACGGCACCGAGATCACCGGAACGCCCGTCACGCTGATCCCGTAGGTCAGGAAGAACCACTGGGTGTAGTTGTCCAGCGGCTTCCCGTTGATCTCGGTGGGGTACGGCTGCTCGACCGGGAACGGCGGCACCGCCACCGTCGGCAGGATCAAGAGGTCGCGTGTCTCCATGAAGGTCCGGACCCGGTGCCAGAGCGCCGTGCGCAGCTTCTCTCCTCGAGCGATCTCCTGGGGCGTGAGCCGCAGGCCCTGCTCGATGTTCCAGACCAGCCCCTTCTGCATCTCACCTTTCCATCGGGCGAGCTTGTCGGCGTGCAGCGCCACCATGGAGAGCCCGCGCGTCGCCAGGACAATCTCGTTCACCTCGCTGAAGTCCGGGCAGGCCGCCTCGACCTTGGCGCCGAGGGACCTGAAGACCTTGAGAGCGCCCTCCGCAACCTTGGCCACCTCGGCGTCCACGGGAATCAACCCGTTGAGGTCGGGTGTCCAGGCGACCCGCCAGCCTTTCACCGACGGATTCCTGACGGCCCCCAGAAGCTCCCGGGTATCTACGGCGTACGAGAGTGGCGCCCTATCGTCGGGGCCCGCTATCGCCGAGAGCATCAATACCACGTCTGCCACGGTCCGGGCCATAGGGCCTGCCACGTCGATCGAATCCCAGGCAAGTTCCCCTGGGTAGACGGGGACGAGGCCCGGCGTGGTCCGGAACCCGACCACACCGCAGAAGGCGGCCGGAATCCGGAGCGAGCCGCCGATATCGGTCCCCTGGGCCAGTGCCCCCATTCCCGTCGCCAGCGCGACAGCGGCGCCGCCGCTCGATCCGCCGCAGGTGAGGGCGAGGTTCCAGGGATTTCGGGTGGCACCGAAGACCGCGTTGAACGTATTGGCGCCTGCGCCGAACTCGGGCGTGTTCGTCTTGCCGACCACGATGGCTCCGGCCGCCTTCAGGCGCTGCACGATCAGCGCGTCCTCGTCCGGGACGTGATGCTCGAAGATCTTCGAGCCCCAAGTCGTCCGGATGCCCTTGGTCGGGGTGTTGTCCTTGATGGAGACGGGCACCCCATGCAGGGGTGGGAGCTTGGCCCCCCGCTTGAGCGCACTGGTCGCCGCCCGTGCCACCTTGAGCGCAGATTCCCGCGCGATCGTCACGTAGGCGTTGACCTGTGGATTGACCTGGTCAACCCGCGTGAGGACGGCCTGCATCACCTCCAGGGGCGACACCTTTTTCGCCCGGTACAGCTTTACCAGTTCGGTTGCCGGCGTGAAGCACAGATCCCGCTCAACCATTGAGGACCCCCAAGACAATTCTCATACCGAGGGGAGCAGAAAGAGAATCCGCAGGGTGAGCAAATGTAAGAAGCCTCGGATCAGGGATGAGCCTCTGTCGGCAGGCGGCGCAGGACAGCCTGGAATACTCTCCCCGCGATGACGAGAGCCTCCTCCGCTTCCTGGCGGGAGGGCTCTTCCGAGTCTCCCGGATAACGGAATTCCCAGGCGAAGGCCGTCAGCTCACGCGCCGCATCGGCCTCGCGGTCAAGTCCCGGATCAATCCGCCCGCACGCGATCGCGAGTTCGTCGAGATCGTGGGTCTTGCGGAACGGGACCTCGTGCGCCGCCAGGAAGGCCTTGAGCGCCTTCTCCACCGCCTGCTGGCAATGAAAAAGGGCATCCCCGATCAAGGGAGGGGGTGCCCCGATATCGACCTCTGCCGCGCGAAGATCAGCGCGAGCTTTCCCCAGCCAGGACCGCACTTCCTCGACGATCTCAGGCCGCATAGAGGAGGCGACCCTCACGCGCCACCGTTGCCGCGAGGGAGCTGGCGACCTTCAGCTTCCTGTCGAACTGGTCGCGAGTCAAAACGATCACGTCTTTTGCGGCCCCCACACCGCACAAGACCCTGAAGGCCCTCTTGTTTCGTTGGTAGGTGGGGAGGTCCGAAGCCTTTACTACAACGAGAAGGTCGTAATCGCTGTCCGGGCCCCCGGTCCCTCGGGCAACCGACCCAAAGAGATAGATGGCCTCCGGCTGGAGCGAGTCCACCAGACGCCTGACCATTTCCCTGAGCTTCGGATCGGAGACTTTGGGCTGTGCCATTGCCGTTTGCCGCATCCTACGTGGCTGTCTCAACCTGCGACCCGCCATGGGGGTCAACCCCGCGTGCCATCCCCCCGCACCCGGAACATGACCTTACCTTAGGCAGTCCGAAATGGTCAAGTGAAACTGCTGAAGGTTGGGGTTGGCGTTCCGTTGCAGAAGGACGGATAAGATGGACTACCAGAGGGAAAGGGACGGAGTCATCTCTCTTCCGCAGTACCGACGAAGGAAATCATCGCTGCGAGGACGTCAGATCACTGACTTCCCTGTGCTTCCCCCGGACAACTGAGCCGAAGAGCCAGAACCCCTTCGCCTCGTATTCTGTTGCAGCCTCGGTCCTCAGCGCCTTCAGCCTTACCAAAGGATCTTCGTACTTCTCTACCCTCTCCCCTGCCCCGAACCTCGCGCGGCTGAGCGGCCGCCGCCAACTGGTCCCCTGAAGTCGCGGGCTCGATAGCCGGCTCGGGGCTCAACCGCAACGGGCAAAGTCCACATCAAGGGTGTACTGAACAATCTCGATCTGAGGTCGCTGTCGGGCTGCCACGGCAACATCAGGCCGAAGCTTTCTTGCACCGCCGTGCACGAGGATGCCACGGGGCATGATTCCTGTCTCTTCGTGCAGGCGCTTCATGTAATTTCGGATCTGCTTCAAGTGATCAACCGTGGGACTGCCTTGCTTGCACTCCACAATAACCGGTACACCGCTTCGATCAGTGAGCAAGACGTCAAGGCGCGAGCTGTCGCCGAAGATCCTCTCCCGCACACGCTCGTTCGGGTGGGGCAGAAGACCATCCTCCAACCGGTGAGGATAGGCGGCGACATACCCTGATAACGCCTTCTCATAATCGAAGTGCGTCAAGAGGCCCACCCAGTTTGAAGCATCATTCATCGCCTGGACCAATGCCCTGGTTGATCGCGAGCGAACCTGGATAATGGTCGGTCGGAGTTCTCCAGAGGTGAGCTGAACCACTGGCGGTAGGGCGACGACCATCTCTCGGCTGTCGGGACCCACCGTCAGGTTCCAGCGAACAAGGATCCTGCGCCCCATTTCTCCGGTTGGTAGATCGCGGCTCGGCGGCACCAGGGGATCCCACTGTTCGTCCTCTATAGTCTTGCCTGTCACTACGCCGAGACGGCCAACCCGATGCCCTCGGAGAGTCACGATGACGTTGTCGCCGATCGCCACGCTCTTCAGTGCTTCTCGCGCTCGACTCCACCCCTGTCCACCTTCCGTCCGACCGTTCAGACGGTACCCGTCCGCAGGTGGCCATCCGATGCCGACGCATTGGTGACGGAACCAGCGCTGCCACATACCAGGATATTCGTTCTCAAGGCAACTCACCTTCCAGAGAGCCATACCGTTCCCCCGGCTGGTGTCTGTCTAACGTTCACGCCCACCGGCGCGCGCACATGGAGATACGCAGAGCACGGCGCTTCCGCGCGCGTCCGAGTGGGGCGTGGGGTTAGATTGCAGCATCTACGGGCTCCGACGTAAGCGCATGAACTTTCCCGTCTTCTGGGTGTTGCATAAACACTACCCAAAGTTTCTCGGATCCGGCCAAGCGCATGTAGTGGACGGCCAATAGTTTCTGGATCCGGCCAACCCATTCCCGGATGCTGCGCCCGAAATTGATGACGCGCGACTCAGAGCGAAACGGATTGCGAGCGTGAAGCACCTCGCTGCACTTTTGATACAGCGTTACGAACTCCTCGCGCGTTAGGTACCCGTCCGTGACATTGGCGAAGTGCTTAATGCCTTTCTCGTCCTGCCGCTCGAACTGGACAGGTTTTGGATAGAACTGCGGATGGAGCCTCTCAAGATTGGCGAGCAGCCGCTTTGCGTTCCAGTGAGACTCAAAGTCTGCATGAGCCTCCGCATAGCGGGCTTGGTTGGCAGTCAGTGACGCAAAGGCGATGAGCTCCAGGGTCTTTCGCATTTGCACACAGACCAACTCGGCGTCAAAGTCTTCGCGACCGACCGTTAGCCCCTTTTCGACGACCGCGAGTATAACACCGACCCGCAATTTCACTTCCTCCATGCAATTGCAGTACATCACCAGGCCGGAAGTGGGAGTCACGTTTGCTCACGCCTCTGCAATCTAACGTTGGGGGTCAGGCGCCGCCGAAAGCCTGAGCGAGGCACAAGCGAAGGCCCGAGGCGGTCGCCTGCACGCCGATGTTAGGCCCTTACACCGCTGTGCAGCCGTCCAACGGGAAGGAACTACTCAGCATTTCTGGATTGCCCCGTTCCCATATTGGGGGTAGTTCCTTGGGAGGCGCGGTCACTTTTCAACACCGGCAGCTGGTTGTTCACTTGGGACGGACTGTTGGGCCGGTGCTTGCTTCTGGTATTCGAGGGGAGTGACATACCGTCCAATCGCCCAGCCCCCGATTCCCGTCACGAGAGCGATCATGACAGTAACGACAATCTGGAGGAATGTCATCGGCTGCTGTTCGATTGCCTTGTTGAGCCAAGACTTGCTCGCCTCCGCAACAGCTTCAAATCCTTTGATCGTCACTGTTACGGCAGGGTTCTTGTATACTACGCCCCCCGCGCCGTCTTGTTCATAATCCAGGCACGTCCGCTTGATAAGCCCTTCCTCGCAGAGGGTATTGAAGTCGTAGGCCAAGTCACTGCCGCCTTCGTATATAGGGTTTCCTGAATCAACGAAGGCTCTTCTCCCAAACGAGTGGGTAAGTTTTGGCTTTCTTAGAGTTCTGGCAGCATACACGTGAGCACTTTGAGCCGCAGGTACTCCTCGTCTCGCA
>Ga0315279_10004588_pt1 | contig 18478 bp, 15 predicted proteins | sample YL17G06_20_MG_FD_203694 | JGI IMG/M metagenome (GOLD analysis project Ga0315279, IMG submission 203694) | Sediment microbial communities from Yellowstone Lake, YNP, Wyoming, USA - YL17G06_20 | ecosystem: Environmental > Aquatic > Freshwater > Lake > Sediment | place: USA: Wyoming | collected... | reverse complement strand
GTGATCATCGGGAGCCATGACCGCGAGCTCATCCGGCATTTCAGCGACAGGATCCTCTTCCTCCAAAAGGGCAAATTGATAGGAAAGGACGCACTCTGATCTACGAGAAACTGAAGTACTTCCTCGGCGTCACGGCCAACAGCTTGTGGCAGTACCGCGCGAGGAACATCTTTTCCGTGATGATCATCTGCCTGTCCTTCCTGATCGTCGGCGTCTTTCTCTCGCTGTCGAACAACCTCCAGCACATGGCCCGGGAGCTTTCGACCAACATGGTCGTCATTTTCTTCTTCGACAAGGCCGCGACGGTCGCAGAGATCCAAGGCATCGAGCAGAAGGTCCTGGGATCGCCCCTCGTCTCCGGAGTGAAAGTCGTCGGGGCCGAAGAGGCGCGGGACAGGTTCCAGAAGAACTTTCCCGATCTTAAGGACATCCTGGTCAACCTCAAGATCAATCCCTTCCCGTCGTCCCTCGAGGCCCGGTTGAAGGATACGGCGCCGGCTTCGAGAGAGGTCGCGAAGCTCGTCCAGGACGTCCGGCGGATGAAGGGCGTCGAGGACGTCCAGTTCAACCAGGATTGGGTGGACAAAATGCAGTCGCTGAGCCGTCTGGCGAAGGCGGTCGGGTTCTTCCTGGGCGGAATCCTCATGCTGGCCTCCTTCTTCATCATCTCCAACGTCATCAAGCTCAACGTCATCGCCCGGAAGAACGAGATCGAGATCCTCAGATTGGTCGGCGCCACCAACGTTTTCATACGAATCCCCTTCCTCTTCGAAGGGATCGCCCTGGGGGTGATGGGGAGCGCGGTCTCGCTGGTTTTCCTTCTGCTCGCGATCAAGCTCTTCCCCGTCTATATCGGTTCCCTCGGGGTGCTGCAGCAGCTCTTGAATTTCCGTTACCTTTCTCTTTTTCAGGCGCTGGGGCTCGTCGCCGCCGGCGGGGTCATCGGCTGCCTGGGCAGTCTCAGTTCGGTGTCGAAGTTTCTGAAGACTTAAGACCGCTTGGTGGCCTTTGCCAAGAGAGTTCCATGGGAGCTTCAGGGCTTGGGAGATGTCCGCGGACCGGATATCAGAACCAGTATCCCGTGCTCAGCAAGACCGTGGTTCGATCCAGGCCTTTCTTCTCGTTTTGATACGTGATCTGGCCCCTCAGCCGGACCTTCCCAAAGAGCCGCCAATTGAACCCCGCCCAAAGGACCTGGCTCTTCCGGACCAGGATGTCTTCATAGGTGACCAGGTCGAAGGGGCGGCTCCCCTGTCCGTAGGCCAGAAAAAGATAATCATCGTCGGAAAAGTAATGACGCGCCTGCAGGACCCAGGAAAACGTCTTCCCCGTTTCGTCCGAGGACAGATACAGGCGCAGAATGGCCAGGATATGCCCGGCGTATAATCCGACGGACCCGCTGAGCAGAGAGGCGGACTTGTCCGCGAACAGATACCTCGCGTACCCGAGAGAGAGTTCGGTCGACGAAAACCCCTGGTAGACTTCGGCCCGATAGACGGTGCGGGGAAAGTGGACGGCCGGCGATGAGGAGAAAAGGGAAACGTGGGCATAGGCGTTCCGCCAGAGCGAGGGATAGGATTCGAGGCCGTACTGGCTATCTCCCCGATCGAACCGGCGGGTTCGATGAAAGCTCAGAATAAGGGGACCAATGTCCTTCGGCATTTGAAGTTCGAGGCTGAGTTGGTGGTCTCGGTAGCCTTTTCTGTTGTCGCTGAAGCTTTCCGCCTGGTAGTCGTACCGGATCTCGTTCTTTTTCGTTCGGGAGGCCGCGGCGAGATTCAGGGCCCTGGCGTAGTCCGGGTTTCCGGGATTGAGGCGGACTGCGGCCCGGAAATGGGCTCTCGCTTTTTCGTAGTTCCCCAGCCCCGCATAAGCCCGGCCGATCCGGAAATGGAGATCGGGATCGTCCGGCCGCTCCGCCAAGATCCTCAAGTACAGGTTCGCGGCTTCGGCCGGACGTCCCCGCCAAGCCGCCAGTTCCGCCAGACCGACACGGGCTTCGACGTTTTCCGGCGAGGAGTTCAGCACCTGCCGGTAGCCCGCTTCGGCCCCGGCGTAGTCTTTCTTCCAAGAGAGAAGCCGCGCCCGGAGCAACGTGACATCGACATTCCCCGAGTGGACGCGGAGCAGGCCCTCGGCCCGGCTCAGCCCTTTGTCCCATTCGCCGGAGAGGGCGTAAGCAAGTGCGAGGCAGAAGTTGAACTCGTAATCCTCTGGGCGCCTGGGGAGCTCCTCCAGGCAGATGGAGATGGCAAGAGCATAATTCTTTTCCCGGAGCGCCCGTAAGGCTTCGTCCTTTCGCGTCGCGGGTTCCTGAGCGGAGGCCGGGACGGAAATCATCATGGCCAAGGCAAGGCCAAGAGCCGCCGTTTTCAGGAGCGAGGTTCTCATCGTCCGAATCCTTTATGTTCCATCCGTCCCCATTCCTTCTTACCCCGGATCATGTCGATGAAACCCATCGCGCGGACAAAGGCTATATATTGGCGGTAACCGAAATTTTCCAGAAAGGCGAAAAGGATCAGGAGAAAAACGTCCTTGACCGAGCGAAAGCGGCGGGGAGAGTACTCTTCGAGCAGCACCGAGAATAGTGAGAGAGTGATCCCGAAGACGACAGCCACCAGGAAAAAGAGGAGAACGAAGGGGTGGTTGATGCGGCCGCTGAGCAAGAAGGACAGAAAGATGACGTACCCCATGATCTCGATGAGGGGTCCCAGCGTTTCGAAAATGAGGTAGAAAGGCGCGGCGAACAGGCCGACGATCCCGTAGCGAGGATTGAAGATCATCCGCCAGTTGTGGAAGAGGGCCTCGATCGAGCCCCTCTGCCAGCGCTTCCGCTGGCGGCTCAGCAATTTCAAGGACTCCGGACCTTCCGTCCAGCAGATCGGGTCCGGAATGAAGGCCAGCCGGTAGGGGACCTTTCTTTCTTTCAGATATTCATGCATCCGGATCGTGAGGTCCATATCCTCGCCGACGGTCCGGGTACGATAGCCGCCGCACTTCAGCACGACGTCTTTGCGGAAAAGTCCAAAGGCGCCCGAGATAATGAGCAGGCTCCTCATCGCGTTGAGGCCGATCCGACCTCCCAGGAAGGCCCGGAAGTACTCGATCGTCTGGAACAGGATCAGCGGCTTCAGGGGCAGCCCCACCTGGGTTACCTGTCCGGATTCAACCCGGCAGCCGTTGATCAACCGGATAATCCCACCGGCCGCCACGGTCCTGTCGGGGTCCTCGAGGAAAGGCCTGGCGATCTTGAGCAGGGCGTCCTTTTCCAGGAGGGAGTCCGAATCGATGGCGCAAAAGAGAGGGTAGCGGGAAACGTTCAGGCCGGCGTTCAAGGCGTCCGCTTTTCTCCCGTTCTCCTTGTCCACAACAACGAGCTTCGGCTGGGAGGGAGAGACGTAAATGCCTCGGATGGGCCGCGTCTCCAGGACCTTCCGGAAGACCCTCTGGGACCGGGTCAAGCGAAAGTGACGGATAAGCAGGTCCAAGGTATCGTCCGTTGAACCGTCGTTGACGACGACGACCTCGTAGACGGGATACTCGAGGGACAGGAGGGATTGGACGCTCTCGATGATGGCGCCCGCCTCGTTGAAGGCCGGGGTGATCAGCGAGACGGGTTTGACCGACGGAAGGTGGAACATCTCTTTGAACTGGACGTGGGTGACGAGGTTCTGGTAGCGGAAGAACCCCGCAAGGGACAGTATGATGAACAGAACATAGGACAGGCTGAGCAGGAGGAAGTAGACCAGAATGGCCGCGTTGGCTGTCCGGAAAGCGGTAAGCAGAAAGGGCTCGCTCATGATTCACCGGCCGGAATGATGCCTTCGAGGACCATCAGGGCCATGTCCGCGGCGTAACGGTCCTTCGTTTGCTGCGAGACCCCACGGAGGCGCTCGAGCCCTTCCCGTCCGAGATGGGTCAGCGCGTACCCGGCGTTCAGGCGGCAGTACCAGTGCGAGGAAAAGAGCCCCGCCGCGAGCACATTGATCGTGTCCCGGCTCTTCATGCCGCCCAGGCTCTTCAGCGCCTGCGCCCGGACTTCCCAGGCTCCGTCACCGGCCAGCCGGACAAGCGCCTGGATGATCTCCGGCAGGGGCAGCGAGAGATTGCCCAGAGCTCGGGCGATTTTGATGCGGACCTCCACGCCGGGATAGCCCGACAGGCGGATCAAGTCCGGGTAGAGCGAGCCTAACGGAATGTTACCCGTGATCTCCGCCAGGAAAGCGATCTTCTCTTCAGGCAGAGGACGGCCCAGAAAATCCCTGACCCGGGATTCGATGCTCTTCCCGAAGGACGACATGAGGTCGAAATAAGCCTGCAGGTTCAGCGAGCTGTCCTTCTCGAAAGTCGCAAAAACCGCGTCGATGACCTCCGGGATAGGGCTTAGCGTCAAGGCGCTCAGGGTGGCCAACCGGATGAGCGGCGTGTCTTCAAGGAGGCGGATGATCCGGGGGACATCCTCAGGGTCCGCGAAGACGACGACGGCGCGCGCAGCTTTAAGGCGCTTCAGCTGCCTTCTCGAGGACAGGTCCGCGAGGAACCTCTCTTTAAGAGTCGCGGCGAAGATGTCCTTTAATCTTCCCCTGCGCGCTCCCTTGAGGATTCCCCAGTATTCCAGGAGCACCTCGGCGAGGAGCCCCGGATATCGTACGTACCGGCCGCGGAGAAACGGGACCTCGTCCGGACGCGCGGAGTCCATGGACTCGAGAACATCGATCTCGATCCACCGTTTAATCACGGCCCGATAAGCCTCCCGGCGCTTGTAAACGATCCTCCGGGCAAAGATGAACAGGACGAGGGACAGGGCGAAGAGGACGAGAAAGCGAAGACTATTGTGGACGATGATGAGGGGAATGTCCATTTTGAGCAGCTAGGATCTTTTTTATTTTGGAATAGAGGATCTCGGGAGAGAAAGGCTTCGTTAAATAGTCCGCGGCGCCTTTTCCCAGGCCCTCAAGGATGTCCGATTCACGGGACAGCGCGCTAAGCAGGATGACCGGAATATGGGAGACCCGCGCGTCCGCCCTGAGCCGGCTGAGGAACTCGTAGCCGTTCATCCCGGGCATAATGACATCGAGGAGAATGAGGTCGGGCCTCTCTTCCAGGGCTTTCTTGAGGCCCTCCGCCGGTTTGGGAGAGGACAGGACCTCGCAACCCCGCTTCGTCAGGAAGTATCGGAGGGCCTTGACGACGAGCAGCTCATCGTCGACGACCAGGATCCTGGGTTTGTCCAGGACTTCGACGCGTTCCGAGGGCCCACGTCTTTCGGCCGAGGGTGCCGGGAGCGGCTCTACGCCGGCTTCGGCCATTTCTTCCGGACTGAGCAGGCGGACCAGGGCCCGGAATCTTTCGAGATCCTCCCCGAGACGGTCGATCTCGGAAGATGAAGACAGGGCCTCCTGCTCCAGGGACGCGTCCTCCCCCTCGAGGGACAAGACCAGGCTGGCCTCCTTTTTTTTCAGCGCGATGATCTTTTCAAGTTTCTCGATGGCCAGGTCCGCCAGCTTCCCGATCTTCTGCTTGTCCTGATCGACACCCCAAAGGTTCTTCTTGATCTCGTTGTCAAGCTGGGTGATCCGGTATTCCGTTTCCTCGAGCACAGACCCGAGACCTTCCCCCTTCCCGTTCGCCCGGTTCTCGCCCGAGCCGACAGGCCGCCCGAAGATTTTCCGAAGGAAAGAGCCGATTTTTATCATCGCTTAAAGACTTTCTTATTTATTGGCCCCATCGGCCCGATTGTAGATCACGGCAAGAAGACAAGTCAAGGTCGCGCTTGTCCAGCCTGTCTAGCTCCTATCAGTTTGACATAACCCCCCGGATTGACCTAAAATTCCGGGAAGAATGGCGTCCATCGGACAGGAACTCAAGAAAGAACGGGAAGCGCGGGGGCTTTCCCTCAAAGGGATCGCCGATTCGACGCGGATCACCCTGATGTACCTGGAAGCCGTTGAAACCGACCGCCTCGACATTTTCCCAGGAGAATTCTTCGTCAAGGGCGTCGTTCGCAGTTACGCCAAGGCCGTGGGGCTCGACGAAGACCAGCTGGTCGAGAGATACCGCCGGGCGGGGCTTCTCTCGGCCGGCGGCCCGGAGAGCGCCCGGGGGCCGGGGGCCAATCCGCGGATCACGAAGAGGCAGAAGCTCTCCCTGGCAGGCTTGGCAGCGATCGTCCTCGTCATCGTCACCTTCGCGACCTATTTTCTAACCAGGCCCGGCAAACACGCCGCCCTGCCCGAAACTCGGAAAGCGATTCCCCAAGTCCAGCTCCAGGCCGCCGCCACGCCTTCCGTGACCGAGCCCGTGCCGGCGCCGGTCTCCAAGGAAGAAGAGAAGGGACTCAGCCTGGAGCTCTCGTTCCATGAAAGGACATGGATCCAGGTCTACGCAGACCGGAAACTCGCCCTGGACGGGATCAAGCTCAGAGGCGAGAAGGCCCGGGTCACGGCCCTAAACGAGCTCATTATCCACCTGGGCAACGCGGGCGGCCTGGATTACTCCATCAACGGCAGGCCGGGCAAGGCCTTCGGCCGTTCCGGCGCCGTCGTTAAGAACATCCGGATCACCCTGGACAACACGGCGGAATTCGTTCGGGGCGACGGGACCGGGGTCGAATAAGGGAGGATGGGACGCATGGCCGATTCCAGGAAAAAGGGCCCGCGCGTCATCGGCGCGATCATCATCCTCCTTATCGTCCTCTTCTTCACGATCGAGTTCTTCATCCGGGAGTCCCAAGAATTCTCGCCGACGCGGCTGACCAATGTCCTTCTCTCGTCCCTTCAGATCATCGTCCTCCTCCTTGGGCTCATCCTCTTCTTCATCCTGGGCCGGAACATGGCCAAGCTCTACCTCGAACGCAAGAGAAAGGTCGTCGGCTCGCACTTCAAGACAAAGCTCGTCATCTTCTTCATTGCCCTATCGTTCATCCCGACCCTCCTCCTCTTCTTTTTCGCCAGCGACTTCGTCAGCCGGAACATCGAGCAGTGGTTCCAGACGCCTCTGGACAAGCTCTTAGACGACACGAAGAGCGTCGCCGACGGTTTCACCCTCAACACCGAAGAGCTCACCGACCACTATGCTCAGCAGCTGAGCCGGGCCATCATGGCCAGAAAGCTCATCAATCCCGAGAACCGTCCCGCCCTGCGGGACTTCATCCGCGACAAGCTGACCGAGTATAGGCTCGACGAGATCGGCATCTTCCTCGATGACGAAGAGCTCTTCTCCTACATCAATCCGAACATGCCCCTCCAGGACTACCGGGACCTGAAGGCCAACCTCGTCAAGCGGGCCCAGCTCGGCGAAGCGTTCCGGAGCATCGAGCCCATGGGGAGCGGGGAGATGATCCGGCGGGGGGCGTCGTTCAGCATGCCCTCGGTCGGAAGCGTGCTCGTGACCACGGGAAAGTTCCTACCCCAGAACTACGCCCAGAAGATGAACAACATCACCTCTTACGTCCAGAGGTACCGCCTGCTCAAGACCCAGAAGAACCCCGTGAAGACCTTCTACCTCATGACCCTCATCTTTGTGACGCTCCTCATCATCTTTGCCGCGAGCTGGATCGGCTTTCATCTGGCCAAGAGCATCAACGTGCCCATCGAAAAACTGGCCCAGGCCACCCGGGAGGTCTCCCGGGGGAACCTCGACGTCAAGGTCGAGGACCCCGCGTCGGACGAGATCGGGACGCTGATCGACTCCTTCAACCAGATGATCTTTGACCTCAAGACGAGCCAGATGAGCATCGCCCAGAAAACGTCCGAACTCGAAAGCCGCAAGCGCTACATCGAGACCATCCTGGACAACATCACGACGGGGGTCATCACCCTGGACGGCAAGGGCGCCATCATGACGATGAATCCCTCCGCCCGGGAGATGCTGGCCATCGCCGAAAAGGACGTCATCGGGAAGAGTTACCGGACGATCCTGGGCTCCGCCCGGTACGCCGAGGTCTTGAGGAACATCGACTGGGGGATGAAGAACAAATATAAGCTGGCCGATAAGGAGATCGGCATCACCACGAACGGGCAAATGACCCATCTCGCCCTGGCCCTGTCACCGCTGAAGCAGACCGACGGCGAGTTCTCAGGCCTTATCGTCGTCCTCGACGACCTGACCCAGCTCATCAAGGCCCAGAAGATCGCGGCCTGGAAGGAAGTCGCCCAGCGCGTCGCCCACGAGATCAAGAACCCGTTGACGCCCATCCAGCTGTCCGCGGAAAGGATCATCAAGAACCTCCAGAAGGGCGAGCCCGGCCACCATGCGGTGATCGAGGAAGGCGCCCGGACCATCATCCAGGAGGCCCGGACGATCAAGTCCCTGGTCGACGAGTTCTCCAACTTCGCCCGCATGCCCAAGATCCAGCTCCAGTCCGCGGACATCCATCAGATCATCGACCAGACCCTCGCCTTCTTCAAGGGAATCTTCACGGACATCGAATTCGAGGTCGATTACTCGTCCGAAGTGCCGGCCTCTGTTCCCGCTGACCCCGAACAGATGAAACGGGCGATCATCAACGTCCTGGACAACTCCATCGACGCCATGAACAAGAAGGGGAGGATCGGGATCCGCACCTCTTTCGACAAGGAGCCGCAGCGGGTCACGATCGAGATCGTCGACTCGGGGCCGGGCATTTCGGCGGACGACAGGTTCAAGCTGTTCCTCCCCCACTACTCCACCAAGAAGAAGGGCATGGGGCTCGGCCTGGCCATCGTCAACCAGATCATCCGCGACCACAACGGTTCCGTCAACATCGAGAACAACAAGCCCCACGGCGCGAAGTTCACCATACAAATCCCGGCATGAGTCCGTGAGAATGAGCAACGAAAAGATCCTGATCATCGATGACGAAGCAAGCATCCGCTCCTCCCTGCAGGGCATCCTCGAAGACGAGGGGTTCGCGGTCAAGGCCGTCGAAACCGGCGAAGCGGGGCTAGAGGCGCTGAAAAGCCAGAACTTCGACCTCGTCCTCCTGGACATTTGGCTCCCTGAGATGAGCGGCCTCGAGGTCCTGGAGAAGGTCAAGGCGGGCGAAGAAAACCCCAAGATCGTGATGATCTCAGGCCACGGGACCATCGAAACCGCCGTCAAGGCCACCAAACTCGGGGCCTTCGATTTTCTCGAGAAGCCCCTTTCCCTGGAGAAGGTCCTCCTGACCCTCGAGAACGCCCTCAGGCAAAAGCGTCTCGAGGAGGAGAATGTCCAGCTCCGGGAAAAGGTCAAGATCAAGTACCCCCTGATCGGCAAGAGCCCGGCCATCCAAAAACTGCGGCGGGACATCCAGATGGCGGCCCCATCCAGCGGCCGCGTGCTCATTTACGGGGAGAACGGGACCGGCCGGGAGCACATCGCCTCCCTGATCCATCAGCAGAGCCGGCGGAATGTCAACCGATTCATCGGCATCAACTGCGCCGCCATCCCCGATGACCTGATCGAAAACGAGCTTTTCGGCTACCTCAAGGGGGCGTTCGTCAACGCCTCCAAAGACAAGAAGGGCAAGCTCCTCCTGGCCGACCGGGGGACCCTATTTCTCGACGAGATCGGCGACATGAGCCCCAAGACCCAGGCCAAGCTGGTCCGGGTCATCGAAGAAGAGAAGTACGAGCCGGTGGGCTCCTCGGAGCCCGTCTCCGTCGATACCCGCATCCTGGCCGCCTCGAGCAGGAACCTGAAGGACCTCATCACCAAAGGCCGGTTCCAGGAAGACCTCTTCTTCAAGCTCAATGTCATCCCCCTCAACATCCCGCCGCTCCGCGACCGGGTGGAGGACATCCCCCTGCTCATCGCCTACTTCCTCGAGCACTTTTCGGCCGAATACGGCAAGAAGCTCAAGACCATGGACGCCGAGGCCGAGAAGGCCTTCCTCAACTACTCCTGGCCCGGGAACGTCAGCGAGCTCATGAACGTCCTCGAGCGCTTCGTAATCATGGTCCCGGACGAAGAGATCAATAGGACACACCTCACCCTGCTCGTGGAGACACGGGAGATCGAGCCCCTGTCCGGGATCGTGGAGAGCCGTGCGCTTGATAGCGCCCGGGAGCAGTTCGAGAGGAAGTACATCCAAAAGGCGCTCCTCAGGAACGCCTGGGACACGATCCGGACGGCCGCGGAACTCAAGATCGACGAGGCCGCCCTCGGCGCCAAGATCAAGGCGTTAGGGATCACGTTCATAGACTGAAGAAACAGACACGCTGGAAAGGCTAGACAAGTAAAAAAAGACCGAGCAAAGCCGGATTCGTTGGCTGGGCTGGGTACGCAAAGAAGAGGGCAGGCTTGAATGCCTATTGACCAAGCCGAAGCGATTGTTCTCAGGACTTACGATTTCGGCGACCAGGACAAGATCGTCGTCTTCTTCACCCGGGAAAAAGGCGTCCTGCGCGGAGTGGCCAAGGGGGCCAGGAAGTTCAACAACCGGTTCGGCAGCAGCCTGGAGCCCATGTCCATGGTCCGGGCTTTTTACTATGAGAAGGAGAGGAAAGACCTCGTCACGATCAACAACTGCGACCTCCTCGAGTCCTTCTTCGAGGCCCAGAACGACCTCAAGGTCTCCTGCACCGTGGGCTACTTCGCCGAGCTCATCGAAGAGTTCTCGCCGTCCCGGTCGAAGGACGACGTCCTGTACCGCCTCCTCCTTTCGGTCCTCCGCTGTCTCGCCGCGAAAGGCGACCCCGCTTTCCTCGCCCTCTACTTCGAGGCCTGGTTCCTGAGGATCAACGGTCTCCTTCCCGACCTGGCGCGCTGCAAGAAGTGCCGCAAGCCGCTATCCGGGCCGGCCTGGCTGTCTCCGAAAAGGGACGGGGCCTATTGCGGCGAATGCGCTCCGGCCCGCAAGGACGCGGTCCCGCCGGAAACCGCCCCTTTCCTGAAGTGGGTCCGCGAAAACCCTCCGTCCGAGGCCTGTCCCCTACTGTTCGATCGGGGGAACCTGACCGCGGTCAGCGGGGTTCTGCAGGCGATGATCACCTTCCATCTCGAGAGGGAACCGAGGACCCTCCGCTATTTAAAAAACGGGACGTAATATCCAGTTCAGTATGATTTCCTGTAAGAATTCCCCAGGACAGAGGCGAACATGAAAAAGACAGCCGTCGGCATTCTGGCCTTCGCGGCCGCGTGCGTTTTATCATCCGCTCAGGAGGTCGCTTACGGCGTTGGGGACTGGCCCGCGGAATCCGGACTCGGCAACCATCGGGCCGTCATCCGGGTGGAGGCGAAGGCGGACGCCGTCCGGGTCCGCATCCCGTGGCGTCGCCGGGATTTCGACCCGGAGAAAAAGAACATCGTCGTCATCGATGCCCTGACCGGGAGGAGGATCACCAACATCCTGGCTGCGGGGATCAACCGGGAGTTCGGAGATATCATCTTTCAGCCCGGGACGGCGCCCGGCGATTATCTTGTTTATTACCTTCCCTACCAATCCACCGGCCGTTCAAATTACCCGACGGTCAAGTATGACCCTCCCTCCTATTCACCCGACCCGGCCTGGCTCGAACGCATCAGAATCCCGGCTGAGAAAGCGCCCGACACCGCCCTGATCGCGTTGCCGCAGGCCAAGGTCGTCGAGATCCAGTCCATCGACGCGTGGAACAGCTTCTATCCAATGGAAGTGATCGCCACGGCCGAAGAAACACGGACCCTCCTCGCCGAGAACCCCGATCCTTTATTTCTTCTCTTTCCCGAGGACCGGCAATTCCCCATCCGAATGACGACGGATCTTCCCTATCGCTGGATCACGTCCGGCCCGCGGGGCTCGTTCACGGGGGAGGCCGCCCGGGGCGAATACTATGCCTTTCAGATCGGCGTCTACGCCGCCCGCCGGGAGATCGAGGACATGGACGTGCGGTTCACAGACCTCAAGTCCGATGCCGGAGCGGCCCTGCCGGCTTCGACGCTGAACTGTATCAACACGGGGGGAGTGAACTGGGACGGGAAGCCTTTTCATAAGGCCTGCGATGTAGAGAAAGGCAAAGTCCAAGCCCTTTGGTGCGGGATCCGGATCCCGAAGGAGACCCTGCCCGGCACTTATACAGGGATCGTGACCGTCGCTCCAAAAGGCATGAAAGAGACGGCGGTCCGTCTGGAGGTCCGGGTCACGGCCCAGGTCCTCGAGGACGGGGGGGACGGAGAACCGTGGCGCCAATCGCGGTTGCGCTGGCTCGATTCGAAGCTCGCGTTCGACGACGACATCGTCCCGCCGTTCACTCCGATGACCGTCAAAGGTGAGACCGTCGGATGCTTCGGAAGGGACCTGACGTTCGGACGCGACGGCCTCCCCGCGAAGATCCGGAGTTTCTTCCCGCCGGAGATGACCCGTCTCTCATCAACGTCCCGCGACGTCCTGGCCGCTCCCATGGCGCTGTCCATCAAGGACGAAGGCGGGACGGTTCTCAACTGGGACGGTCCGAAGCCGGCGATCGTTAAAAAGGCCGCGGGCGCCGTGGCCTGGGAATCGAAGAGCCGAGCCGGGGACATCACGATGACCTGCCGGGCGGAGATGGAGTTCGACGGATACGTCGATCTTAAACTCGAGGTCCGCGCGGAAAGGGATATTCCGCTGAGCGACATCGTCCTCGACGTTCCGATCGCGAAGGACGCCGCGAAATACATGATGGGCCTGGGCTTCAAAGGGGGCTCGAGGCCGGCCGAGTTCGCGTGGGTATGGGATCGGACGAAGAACCAGGACGCCCTTTGGATGGGCAGCGTCAACGCCGGGCTCCAGGTCGGGCTCCGGGCCGAGAACTATTCTCGTCCTCTCAACACCAACTTCTACCTTTCCAAGCCGCTCAATATGCCGCCGTCCTGGTTTAACGACGGCCGGGGGACCGTCACGGTCCGCGAAACGGGCGGGGCCGTGGCCCTGAGGGCTTCGAGCGGCCCCCGCACCCTGCGGGCCGGAGAGGCGCTCCACTTCGACGTCACTCTGCTCCTGACCCCGTTCAAGACGATCGACCCCGCGGCCCACTTCGGCCAGCGCTTCTACCACGGATTCAAGCCGCTCGACGAGATCGCCGCGACCGGGGCCAACACCATCAATATCCATCATGCCAACGCCATCAACCCCTTCATCAACTATCCTTTCCTCCGGCCCAAGGAAATGAAGGGATATATCGATGCCGCCCACGAGCGGGGCTTCAAGGTCAAGATCTATGACACCGTCCGCGAGCTCTCCAACCGGACCGCCGAACTCTTCGCGCTCCGCAGTCTCGGCCACGAGATCTTCTCGCCGGGTCCCGGCGGCGGCTTCTCCTGGCTCCAGGAACATCTCGGCGGCGACTATATCGCGGCCTGGTTCGTCCCCGAGCTCCAGGACGCGGCCGTCATCAACAGCGGTATGTCCCGCTGGCACAACTATTACATCGAGGGATTGGACTGGCTGGCGAAGAACGTCGGGATCGACGGGCTCTACCTCGACGACGTGGCCTTCGACCGGACGACCATGAAACGGGTCCGCAAGGTCCTCGACCGGAACCGGCCGGGCGCGCTCATCGACCTCCATTCAGCCAACCAGTTCAACCCGCGCGACGGCTTCGCTTCGAGCGCCAACCTCTACCTCGAGCACTTTCCGTTCCTCAACCGTCTCTGGTTCGGCGAATACTTCGACTACGACTCGGCCCCCGACACCTGGCTCGTCGAGATCTCCGGGATCCCTTTCGGGCTCATGGGCGAGATGCTCCAGGACGGGGGAAACCCCTGGCGCGGCATGCTCTTCGGCATGACCAGCCGCCTTCCCTGGGCCGGAGACCCGAGACCGCTTTGGAAAGCTTGGGACGAATTCGGCATCAGGGACGCCGAGATGATCGGGTTCTGGGTAGAGTGCCCGCCGGTCGAGACCGGCCGCGAGGACGTCCCGGCCACCGTTTACATCAAGAAAGGAAGGGCGCTCATCTCGATCGCCAGCTGGGCCAAGGACCCGGTCGAAGTCAGGCTCGACATTGATTGGAAACGGCTGGGGATCGATCCGGTAAAAGCGAAACTCACGGCGCCTCCGATCGAATCGTTCCAGGACGCGGCGGTCTTCAAACCCGGAGATGCGATTTCCGTCAGGCCGGGAAAGGGCTGGCTGCTCGTCGCGGGCGAATAGCTGACCCCCTTAGCTCCCAGCCCGCAGACCATAATTCATTCAGTCGGAGATGATGGCCCGGATCTCGTCCGGCGAATCGACGAGGTAGGTGGGCAGCTTGTCCTGGAGGAGCTTTCTCCGGTGGAATCCCCAACTTACAGCGATGACGGCAATGTTCACCTTCTGGCAAGCCTCGATGTCCCGGACCTCGTCGCCGACGTAGATGACCTCTTCCTTCTTCAGATTGAACTTCTTCAGGAGGTGGAGGAGGGCCCAGTTCTTGCCGAAGAAGTTCTGTTCGGCGTGGATGAAGTCAAAGACGTCAAGGTCGTGGGCCTTGAGGAACTTCTGGACGTTCTCCCGCGAGTTCGAGGTCAGGATCCCCAGCCGGATCCCCCGTCTTTTCAGGTCGAAGACAAGCTCCTTGACGCCCGGGAACAGGCTCATCTCTCCGATCCTATGGTTGAGCTCCTTCTGGGCGCGCAAGACCAGGTACGGGACCTTCAGCAGGGGGACCTTATATTTCTTGATGATGTCCAGGTTGGACATGCCCCGGAGCTCGTCGACGTCCGTCTCGGCGAGGGGCTTGATATTGATTTCCTTGGCGTGCTCGTTGACGAGCCGGACGATGGCCGAGAGGGTATCGGCGATGGTGCCGTCGAAGTCGAAGATCAAGGACAGGTAGGGGGGAATCCCCTGCGGAGGGGCCCCGGTCCGCGTCGATCCGATCTCATCCGGCATGGACGGCATTTTATGCCCGGGCCGCCGCTCAAGTCAACAAGCAAGCGCGGCCGGCCCGGATCCGGACTCCGTCACGGCCGCTGGCCGGACAGGTGCTCGAGGAATTCCGCCGGACTGAAGATCAGGATTCCCAGATATTCCCCGACGGCCTTGAGCGGCCTGTCCCCCGTGATGATGACGTCCGCGTTCAGGGCGACCGCGCATTCCAGGAACTTGTCGTCGCCGGGATTGCCCTTGACGACGATCCTCTCGGGGGTCTTGGCGGTGAACAAAAGGTTAAAATCGCGGCTGAAGAGCGAAAGGAGCTCCTTGAGCTCTTCCTCCCCTTCCAGGCCGATCCGGTGCAGGACCTCGACATATTCGTCCAGGATCTCCCTGGAAAGGCAGAGAGTGATCCGCTGTTCCTTCCAAAGGTCGATGATCCTCCGCGGGTTGCCGCCGAAGAACGACGAGACGAAGACGTTGGTGTCGACGACGCTCCTCATCCCGTCTTACCCCTCGCCCGGTCGATCGCCTGTTCCACGTCCCGGGGGGTCACGTTCCTCACGGCCAGCTTCGTGCCGAGCCGCGCCCACAGGTCGTCCACATAGGCCCCGATGTCCCGTTCCTTGACGTAGTCTTCGATGATCTCAAGGACCATCCGGTTGGTGCTTTTTCCCTCGGACCTGGCGAGCTTATCGAGCTTCTCCTTGAGTTCCGGGGAAAGCCGGACGATCATCTGAGTGCTCATGGGCCGGTCTCCAATGATGATATTTTTATAGAAGTCATATCACGGATATCACTTCATGAGAAGTCTTTTCTTGTCGAGGACCGCCCGAAGGATGCCGTCCGCCAGCTCTTCAAGCTCCGTATCGCCGTAGTCGGAGCGGCGGACCTCCAACTTTCCATTTTCCAGGAAACAGAGAACGCGCCGGGTCCCCCTGGCATACTTGACCTTGGGATCGCCCCGGCTCCGCTCGAGCTGTGTTACCTGAAGGATCATTCTCCGAGGACCTCGCCCGTTCTCGATGAGGACAACGACGTGCTGGTCCTTGTTCGTATCATCATCGTCAGGTCCGCCGATGAAGAAATCCCATCGGACGAAATCCTGTCCCGGGTAGCGGCCCATCTCTGCGACCTCATCGTGGACCCGCTTCAGGACCGCCGGGCAGGCGTATTCCGGGGGCTCCGTCTGAATGGATACGAGGGCCATATCTAAGGGCGCCAAAGCAGCCGAAAAGATACCCAGGAGGCAATTCGCGGCTAAACCGGGCACTTTCATCCCCGTGACCCTCGAGAATTTCATATCACAGAAGGAGGGCCGAATCAAACCGACTGACACCAGGCGCTTCGGCTAAATCTCGCGCGGCCGATGGGAACTTCAGCTTTTGATGAACGTTCCGTTCCTGTATTCTTCAAAAGCGAGGACGAGTTCTTCCTCCGTGTTCATCACGATCGGGCCTCGCCAGGCCACCGGCTCGCCGATGGGCTGCCCGGAAACGAGGAGGAACCGGAGCCCGCTGGGGCCGGCTTTGAGGGCGATCTTTTCCCCGTCGCCGAAGTGGACCAGGAATCCTTCCTGGATGCTTTTTTGATCCGGAACCACGGCCCCCCCTCCTTCAACGGCATAGGCGAAGACCGCATGACCCTTTTTGACGGGATGTTCGAATTTCAGGCCGGAAGGGACCTGGATATCCAAGTATTCGGGGTCGCAGATGATGTCTTTGACGGGCCCGGTCAAGCGCTCATACCGGCCGGCGATGACCTTAACCCGCGTGCCGTCTTTGGACCGGAATTCGGGAATATCCTTGGCTTTGATGTCCCGATAGCGCGGATCCATCATCTTGTTTTTGGCGGGCAGGTTCACCCAGAGTTGGAAGCCGCGCAGATAGTCCTGCTGTTTCTGAGGCATTTCCTGGTGGATGATGCCGCTGCCGGCCGTCATCCATTGGACCTGACCGTCGCTGATCTCCCCTTTATTGCCCATGCTGTCGCCATGCCTGACGTTGCCGTGAAGCATGTACGTCACTGTTTCGATCCCTCTGTGGGGATGCCAAGGGAATCCGGCCATATAATCATCCGGATCACGTGAACCGAAATCGTCCAGCATCAGGAAGGGATCGAATCGCGGGACCTCGCGGGTGCCGAAAATCCTTTTCAAGCGGACGCCGGCGCCTTCGAGCGTCTCCCGGCCCTGATAAATCGCTTTGATCTTGCGTGTCATCGTTTCGTCCTTGTTCATAATTTACTAATTATATAGTATTTCTAAACATTGAAGATGTCAACGGCCGAAGGATCACGGACACCCGCTCCCTATGATCACGGAGGCTTAGAATACTCCCCGCTCCCCTCGGCCGCCGCGAACGCAACCTGCTCGAAGACACGGGTAATTTCATGCCACCCAATTCAATGCCGCTGGACCTAGCCCATGGCGTAGAGGGCCGTTAGGAGCTGGACGGACGCCAGCTTTTTGATAGGAACGACCGTGTATGTGAACTCCCGTTCCGCACCATGTTCGGAATTTCATGATGATCCTAACAGACTTCCAGGCCCATTAAAAGAGAGGCCATCCAGCGAGAGGCCGGGAGGAAGAAAACGAGGAAGAGTTAACGAGTCAGGGAAGCTACTTATCCCTTATGAAGAGGATTTTTTCGACGTCCGCCCGACCTCGGACTCCGCCGGTCCGCATCCCCCAAAAGACCTTTTCATTGGAAAGATCCAAGCCCAATAAGCGCTTCTTGCCGGAGCTCACGAAATAACACCTGAGATCTTCGGCAAACGTCCCATCGGTTATCACTTCACCCAAGTCCATCACTTTTTTTCTCTCCATGGTTGGTTGGCCCCTGCCCTGGGATGGGATCAAATGGAAAAGATCAACCTTGGGACTTAACTGATGAAGAGATACGACCAAATCCTTCTGGGGCGAAAGGATCAAACGTACGGGCCGAGGACTGACAGGAATTTCTCCGAGAATCTCCTTCCTCCCCATATCAATAGAAAATATTCTCGCTTGGTCATAGCTGCAGACCAAGGCAAGTTCGTCATTGACGAGAATGACGTCTTTGGGAGCGGAGATTTTATGGAAGACTTTTTCCATGCGCTTGTCGGCGACGTTGATAATGACGATGGAATGGGTCTCCGGGGATATTCCGATGGCGCGTTTTTCTTCCGTATCCACGGAGAGCTGACTTAAGGGAAAAGGCGTAGGGATCCGATCGATCCTTTTCAATGAAGCGGTATCAAAGACATCGATGAATTTTTCCCCCCAATACGGTTGATAGAATTTCGTTCCCGCCGAATTGAAGCAGCCCGTTGTGGGAAATCTATTGACAGGGAAACTCCCGACGACCCGCTTTTTTTCGAGATCTACGATCCGGACCGTCCCCTGTTCCGATTCTTTTGCCGGAGCTCTCAGCTTTATCATGGAGACGTAAATCAGCTTGCCGGCGGGCTTTTGAACGGCAGCGACAGGAAGGTCGCGAGACTCGCCCCAGACCTCCGGCGTAAGATCCCCCAGGGGCACGCCGTCGCAGGAGGATATCCTGGGGAGGCTGACGTCAATGATATTCGCTTGATTGGAGGATGGCGAGATCGTGAAAAGGAACTTCTTCCCGGAGTCCGTCTTCCAATTGACGGCTTTTAAGCCGATATCTCGGCTGATCATCGCGAAAGGAACGGCGGGCTTGTCTTGGACATGGATGCCGGCGAGCT
>Ga0315279_10004587_pt1 | contig 18480 bp, 16 predicted proteins | sample YL17G06_20_MG_FD_203694 | JGI IMG/M metagenome (GOLD analysis project Ga0315279, IMG submission 203694) | Sediment microbial communities from Yellowstone Lake, YNP, Wyoming, USA - YL17G06_20 | ecosystem: Environmental > Aquatic > Freshwater > Lake > Sediment | place: USA: Wyoming | collected... | reverse complement strand
TGGTAAAGTTACTTACCGATCCGCAGAGGCCTGTTCAGATTATTTTTGCAGGCAAGGCTCATCCCGGCGATACGGAGGGCAAGGACATTGTCCGGCAGGTTGTTCACTTCGCCAATCAGCCTGAGGTCAGGCGGCGGGTGGTGTTTATTGAGGATTACGATATTGATGTGGCCAGGTATCTTGTTCGCGGTGTGGACCTCTGGCTCAATAACCCTCGAAGGCCGATGGAAGCCAGCGGCACAAGCGGGATGAAGGCTGCTATCAACGGCGCACTGAATATGAGCACGCTGGATGGCTGGTGGTGCGAAGGCTACAAGCCCGAAGGCGGCTGGACGATAGGCGCAGGTGAAAACTACAAAGATGCCGAATACCAGGATATGGTCGAGATGCAGGCGATTTATAATCTGCTTGAGAATGAAGTTGTGCCGCTATTTTATACTCGCTCCGCCGACAATTTGCCGCGGGCGTGGATACGCAGAGTAAAGAACTCCATAATGTGGATAGCGCCTCGCTTTAACACGCACAGAATGGTCGCTGAATACACGCGGAGGTTTTACAATCCGGCTATGGCCAGGTGGAACTATTTGACGGCGGATTCGATGGCCAGGGCCAAAGAGCTTGCGAGGTGGAAGGCTGAATTCAGACAGGCCTGGTCGGAGTTTGCGATTAGTGATGTGGTGATGGAGGTGACCAACGGCCAGGGAAGCGAAGTGCTGAATCCCAAACAACCCCAGCTTAATGTCGGCTCACAATTGGCTGTGAAGGCCCTGGTCAAACTCGGCAAGGTCAATCCCAGCGATATTTCGGTTGAGCTTTACAACGGCCCCGTGGATAGTTGGGGCAATATTAACGACGGCTCGGCGGTAAAGATGGAATACAAAGAGGCAGCGGGCAGTGACGGCGAGCACTGGTTTGTCGGCTCAATGCAATGCAGAAGGACGGGGCAGCACGGGGCGGCGGTGAGGATTCTGCCTAAGCATCCTGATTTGGTTGACCCTTATGAGATGGGCCTGATTCTGTGGGAGGCAGCCGTTGAGAAACCTGCCGCCAATCCTGCGGAACATCCGCAGCCTGCTGTGCCATAAGGCGGCGGGCGGGAGCATCGGTATCCACTTTTATTGGCTCTCCTTATTGTGCAAAAGCTCGTATGCTTCTTCTGCGGAGGCGGCCTTTTCGAGCCTATCCTTGAACTGTTCATCCAACATCAGTCTGCTTATCGTGGCCAATGCCTGAATGTGAGGCCCGGTCTTATCAAGCGGAGAGACCAGCAAAATTATTATCGTTACCGGCTTTCCGTCGATGCTATCGAAATCGATGGGGCTGTGCGCGATTCCGAGGGCCATAACGAGCTCGTTGACGGCCTTGCACTTGCCGTGCGGGATGGCGACCCGGGTGCCTATTCCGGTGCTCCGTATTTGTTCGCGCTCTAATACTGCCTGGAGGGCGGCGTTCCTGTCGAGCAGTAATTTATTGGCGTCAAGCAGGTCAATCAGTTCGGCTATTGCAGATTGCTTGTCCCTGCTTTTTAACGGCACCCCGATGCAATTCAGGTGCAGTATTCGCGTTAGAATCATATCTATCGAGACCTAATCTGTATAGTGTTTACAAGCCTTAAATAAAAACCACTATTATATCCGATTTGTATCTTGCGTTGCAAGAGCATTTGCGGGAAGTAAAGTAATGGGCGGGTGCGCTTCACGTTTGTAGGTAGATTTTTCAGGCTGCCAGGGGTTTTGCCTTCCATAGTTGCTCCCATCTGCCATTAAGCCAAACAAGCCGCAAAGCCAACACCGATAGCATTCAGGACAGTGGTAATACGCACGTTTGAGCTTTATCCAGCCAAAAAGAGTGTGGATGTCCTTAGTGCGGTGCTGGACAAACTTCATCGACCCTCCACATTCACACGGGATAGAACTGCCCTGATAACCATTAGTTCCACTGTCGACCACCCGCTGAAGCAGACCTTTTCCTAAGGACATCATCATCTGCATCACGGCTTGTTCATCCTCGGCAAAATTAGCACCTAAATCCCTAACTTCTTGCTTTAACAATCGCTCAAGCTGGCTTACAATTTCTTTGTTCATTTTTGGTTCCTCCAATGGACAGTATTTTCAACAAGTCTAACCCATATCCGTTGAAATTACACCCGTTGGAGGGCTATTTCTACCTACAAACGTGAAGTGCACCCGCTCTGGAGGTTTGAGTTTTTCTTGACTTGCAGCATCGAAAGGTGTAAACTTATTTTGTAAACCTTCAATTCTACCCAAAAAGGAATGGGACTGTCGTTATGAACAAGCAAAGAGGATTTACGCTGATAGAGCTTCTGGTGGTAATTGCCATCATCGCGATACTAATGGCGATCCTGATGCCCGCACTCAAAACAGCCAAGGAGCAGGGCAAGCGTGGGGTATGCCTGAACAATCTCAAGCAACTGGGACTCGCATGGACGATGTACGCAGATGAAAGCGACGAAAAGATAGTAAATGGGGCGGCGGGTTTCAGCAATGTGAACATGTCCTGGGGAGACCATACAAATGAGCTGGCGTGGGTGGGCAAGTGCTGGCACGATGACTGGGCGAACGGCCAACAATTACCGGTGGACCAACAGATAGCCGAGATTATAAAAGGCGCTCTCTGGTCATACTCCAAGAACGCAAAACTCTACAGGTGCCCAACGGGTCTGCGAGGGGAAATGCTGACATACGCCATTATGTTTTCCATGAACGCTGTTTGCCACACAGAAGTTCAGGGAGTGCCCGGCGCATTTATAAAAAAGAGGTCTGAGATTCACAGTCCTGCGCCAGCTCTCAGACTGGTTTTCATTGACGAAGGCTGGATAACCCCTGACGCTTATGCGGTCTATTTTAAAAATGAACAATGGTGGGATGAGCCTTGCGTGCGACATGCCGACGGGACTAATGTGACTTTCGCCGACGGTCATGTTGATTACTGGAAATGGAAAGCCACGGAAACAATAAAACACGGCCGGGCTGCCGGCCCGACTAATCCAGGTACCGGTTGGACGCCTACCACCGATGAGAGCAGGGAGGACCTGCACAAGATGCAGAGAGGCTGCTGGGGAAAATTAGGATATTAACGCGCAGTCGTGCTTTCATAATGAGTTCTTTCTCTGCGACTATTTCCGGTTCAAAAAGTTCGTGAGTGTCACTAATGCGTTCTTTACCTTGAATTTGCCGCTTCATCAACCCGCGTATCTCCGGACTCCCCTGCTGCTGTGAGCATCTGCCCGGCTACGGCTCGGCCTTCGGGCTACGACAGGCTCCACCCTGACGAGTCGACGAGACGAGCTTATGGTTTTTTTGCTTTTTGGCCGGCTTTAACCCATCGCCGTGGGATGGACTTGCGGACCGACCTATCGGCGTGGTGGCGGGCCAAAAACAGCCCGAAAGAATTTCCACAATCTTTGGGACAGTTACAGCAGAGGGGGCAGGACTTTGCACTTTACAGTCTGCTGCCGCAGGGATACAATGGCAGCCGAGTTGGTTATATCTGCGACTTGCCTACTATAGGCCGCATAGGATATACGACTATGGAAAAAATAAAGATTTACGACACGACCCTTCGCGATGGGATGCAGGCGGAGGGCATCAGCTTTTCGCTGGAGGATAAACTTGCAATCGCCAGGCGTCTCGATGAGCTCGGGGTCGATTATATCGAGGGCGGCTATCCGGCTTCCAACCCCAAGGAGATGCAGTTCTTCCAGTATGTTGCCGAGCTTGGTCTGAAGAATTCAAGGGTTGTGGCATTCGGCAGCACCCGCCGAGCTGATTCGAGCGTCTCGGACGATGCCTCATTGGGTGCAATCCTCGCTGCCGAAACGCACGCGGCCGCGCTGGTCGGCAAGAGCTGGGACCTGCACGTTAAGGATGTCCTGGGCTGCTCGCTCGACCAGAATCTGACTGTATGTGCCGAGTCCGTGGAGTACCTCAAGAGGCAGGGCCTTGAAACCATTTTTGATGCGGAACATTTCTTTGATGGCTACAGGGACAATCCGGAATATGCGATGAAGGTTTTGTCTGCTGCGGCTGAGGCCGGGGCCGATGTGCTGGTGCTTTGCGATACTAACGGCGGCTCGATGCCCAACAATGTGTACGAAATCACCAAAGCCGTTTGTGAGCGGTTTGGTTCAATAGTAGTCGGGATTCACACCCATAATGATAGTGACTGCGCCACCGCCAATTCGCTGGCTGCGGTGCAGGCCGGCGCCCGCCACGTCCAGGGCACAATTAACGGCTTGGGCGAGCGGTGCGGCAATGCCAACCTGTGCGTGGTAATACCGAACCTGGCGTTTAAGATGGGCTTTGCGGTCCTCATCCCCGAGAAAATCAAAACGCTTACCGAAGTCTCGCGTTTTGTTTTTGAGAAAGGCAATCTGCCGCCCGTAATGAATATGCCGTATGTCGGCGAAAGTGCGTTTGCGCACAAGGCGGGCATGCACGTCGATGCCCTGCGTAAAAGTAAACGCTCATACGAACATATTGCGCCGGAGCTTGTCGGCAATGAAAGGCGATTCTTGATATCCGAATTAAGCGGCAAATCGACCGTTTTGGCTGAGCTCGAAAAGGCCAAGGTCGCCCAGGATAAAAAACTTGCCGCCAGGATACTTGCCCGCGTTCAGGAGCTTGAGGGCCAGGGCTATCAGTTCGAGGCCGCCAATGCAAGCTTTGACCTGTTAGTGAAAAAGGTAATGGGGACGTATAAGTCCTTCTTTGACCTTATAAAATATCACGTCAACGTTGAGAAACGTGCATCAGGTGACATTGTCACCGAGGCGACGGTTAAATTGAAGGTCGGCGACAGGACTGAACATATTGTTGGCGAGGGCGACGGCCCGGTCAACGCACTTGATGCTGCGCTGCGAAAGTCGCTGGAAACCTTCTACCCCAATATCAAGGATGTGCACTTGATTGACTACAAGGTCCGCGTAGTCAATACTGAGGCCGGCACTGCGGCGCGAGTGCGCGTGATAATCGAATCGCGGGACAAAAGTTCAATCTGGGGTACCGTCGGCGTCTCCGAAAACATCATCGAGGCCTCCTGGCAGGCCCTTGTTGACAGCGTCGAATACAAGCTTCAGAAAGACAGCCAGTAGTCGCTGCTGCCGCATTTTATCGCACGTTTTTTCCGTCATCCTGAGTCTGCCATAAGCAGGCGGAGAACCTGGTCGAAATCCGAAGAAATAGATTCTTCACTCGCCTTCGGCGGCTTCAGAAGGAAAATAATGAACGACAAACCACGGTTCACGCGACACCACTCGGGACCGGCAAAGCTGTCGTCAGGACCGGGCGTTTTTTCCTACGGCGGTTTATTGTCCTGCCTTCGAGTCGCGGGCCTTGATTTTCGTCTGAGGCTACCAGTAATGCCTCGACTGCTGTGGCGGCATATAAGTCGGCGTCCATTTCCTGCCACAACCCATCGGCGCGGTTGAATAAGCCGCCCGAGACCATAACGCGCATATTGGGCCAGGCGTTGATGGCTTTTATTGTGTCTATCAACCGGCGGACCTCCGGGGCCTGTTTTGGTGTGGTGCCGTATATCAGCAGAATATCGGGGGCATATTCGTGTATATAGGCAAGAATGTCATCATTGGTTAGGCCGCCGCCTGCGAACCGGACTTCCCAGCCATCGCTCTCAAACAGGTCCGTCATCATTTGGGCGCCAAGTTCCTGCAGCTCGTTTGGGGCGCAGCAGACAGAGACTTTTTTGTTTTTTGGGGGCCGGTGGGGGAGTTTATTCTGGAGCTGGTCAACGATTGTGCGGTTAATCCGCGTGGCTAAGTGCTCCTGGACTGGGGTGATTTTATCCATGCGCAGCAGTCTTTCGATTTCGACCATAATCGGCCAGATTATGTGGACGTAAACTGAATTGGCGGGAATACCGCTCTGAAGGGCTTCTTCTATAACGGCCCGGCAGGCCTTTCTGTCGCCGCGCAATAGAGGTTCTAAATAACGTTCGAGAATGTCTTGCCTTATCATAGTCAAATCTCCATTATTGCATTAAATGTTTCCTATTTTATCAGAAAAGCTGACTTAATACCTATTTATTGTCAAAATGGATAATTTGCTTCTTCGGCTATTTAAGTATCGGAGACCGATTTCAAAAAACTTTAGATAAAATAGAAAAGGGGTATGGTCAGATAAAACCTTTATCTAAATTGCCAGAGGACTTTTTGTGAGCATCCTAATTTTCATTTTGGCGCAGGTTGGAAGTGTTGTGTAAAAATGCGATTTTTGGCACAGATAGTGGCGTTCTTTTGGGAACGTTAGTGGCAAATTGACCAGCAGAGCCACAAGGACGAAGTAGAAAGTCAAAAGAAGCAAGGCAAGATTGTCGGCGGGGCCGCTGGTCGATACCAGATGCTGGAGTCCGCCACAACAACTTGGCGGAACAATTCTTTTGGTGGTGTGGGGTGTGTCCGTTGAAAACAGTGGCAGGGATGGCGGGCTGAGTGGGATGTTTAGAGAGATGAATGGTGCGGTGGCCGGGTGATTTCTGTTGGTTGGGAAGGGGCGGGAACAGGTTTGAAGAGATGATGGTATCGGGGATTCAAGTGGTGGAAATCTTTACAATGGGGGGCAAGAGTGATAAAAAACCACACAGATTTGGTCGATGTATTTAATATTATAGGGGCTGTTTTGAAATGATTGCCCTATAATATGGTGTGATGAATTGAAAATTGGAAATTCGAGCCAAAGTGAGTATGCAGATTAGCAAAGCGGATGGATTCCTGCCTTCGCAGGAATGACCAACGTCAAGCGGCCTCCGACAAATACAGGGATTAGGTTTTGGAGTTTGAGTTATGCTTGCGGCACTTGGGAATAAGACAATGTTAAGCGTTGGGAACGCCGGGCAGTTTGCGAGGTTTATGTGGCACTCGATGCTGTTATCTTTTCGCAGCTTTACCCGCAGCCAGACGTATCCTTTAATATGGACGCAGATGCTCGCCATCGGTGTTCGCAGCGTGCCGATAGTAATGATAACGGGCGGGTTCGTAGGGATGATACTGGCTGTCCAGGCTTATGACCAGCTTGCGGGGATGGGGCTGGAAGAGCACCTTGGGGTGTTGATTAATATTTCGGTGGTGAAGGAGCTTGGTCCTGTGCTTGTTGCGGTTATGTTGGCCGGGCGAGTGGGGGGGGCATTGACGGCGGAACTGGGGACAATGAATGTCACAGAGCAGATTGATGCGGTGCGGAGCATGGGTACGGACCCTGTGGTGTATCTGGTTGCGCCGCGGGTTCTGGCGTGCCTGCTGCTTACGCCATTTCTCATTATCTACGCGGATTTGTTGGGCATTCTCGGCGGCTATTTTGTGGGCGTGATTCAGTTCGGAATAAATAATCGCGCTTACTGGAGCTTCAGCGCATCGGGCGTGGAACTTTGGGACGTGGCTGTCGGTGTCGTGAAGGGGTTTTTCTTTGGGGGAGCGATTGCAATAATTAGCTGCTATAAAGGCTTTAACTGCAGAGAAGGTGCACAGGGTGTGGGGCAGGCCTGCACAGAGGCTTTTGTGGCGAGTTTCATCTCCATATTGGCTTTGGACTTTGCACTGGCGGTGGTTTTCAAGGCGATTTACAATACCTTCTACCCGTATAAGAGCCTGGTAGGGTGAAAATTTAAAATGCAAAATCAGAAATTAAGGAAGCGAAGCTTCGAGTGATAAAGGCAAGTGAAAATAATCAGGTGGAGGGGGGCAATTCGAATGGCATCCTGGCTGTTAAGGACATTACTAAAAAGTTCGGCTCCAATGTCGTTCTGGACGACGTCTCTTTGACGATAGAGGAGGGCAAGACCACCGTTGTGATTGGGCCGAGCGGGTGCGGCAAGACGGTTCTGATTAAGCATTTGATAGTGCTGCTGCGGCCGAGTTCGGGCGAGGTGTACTTCAGGAAACAGCGAATAGACAATCTCGATGAAAATGAATTGAACGGGGTGCGGAGGCATTTTGGATTTTTGTTTCAAGGGGGGGCCTTGTTCGATAGTCTCAATGTCTTTGAAAACATAATCTTTCCGATAAGACAGCACCATAAGATAACCGACTGGAGGGAAATTGAGGAGTTCGTGAAGGCCAAGCTGGCAGTGGTCGGTCTTGACGGGTTTCAGAACTACTATCCCGCCAATCTTTCGGGCGGCCAGCGAAAGCGTGTGGCGCTGGCGCGGGCGATTGCGCTAAATCCTGAAGTGATTTTGTATGATGAGCCGACCACCGGGCTGGACCCCATTCGCGCGGACGTAATCAACGAGCTTATTTTGAAATTGAAGAGGGAACTTGGCATCACATCGGTTGTCGTCACACACGATATGACAAGCGTATATAAAATAGCCGACAGAATTGTTATGCTGCACAACGGCAAGATTGTTGCCGACGGCAGCGCCGACTATATTCGCAATCATCCACATCCTGTTGTTCAACAATTCATCAATGGGCAGGTCAGTGAGGACGACCTTGCGGTCCTGCGGATGAGCGGGACCATTTCGAAGGCCCAGTTCCTGCCTCGTGATTTTGAGAAATAGTTGCCGCACATAGGTTCGTAAGAGCTAAAAGTAGTGACCAAGGACGTGGTGACAAGAATGAGTGAGGGACCGCAGCAGATTGCATCCGAACTGTCTAAAGCTATCCGTGGTGATGTATTTGCCGACATATTGCATCGGGCGGCCTACAGTACGGATGCGAGCATTTACAGGATAGTTCCGCAGTGTATTGTTGTACCTCGCGATGCGGCGGATATATCTGTCGTTGTCAAATATGCTGCGGCGAGGGGAATACCGCTGGCTGCGCGCGGAGCAGGAAGCGGAGTTGCGGGGGAGTCACTGTCCAGCGGCATCGTGTTCGATATGACGCGATATATGAACAGGATTGTCCGCGTGGAAGGCGATGGTGCGACTGTGGTTTGTGAGCCGGGAGTGGTGTTGGATGATTTGAATAAGCACCTGGCTGCGTATGGCAGAAAAATCGGGCCCGACCCATCCAGCGCCAATCGAGCGACGGTGGGTGGATGCGTCGCGAATAATGCCACCGGCGCACATTTCCTTCAATATGGATATATCGGCAACTACATGGAAAGCGTCGAGATGGTGCTGGCGGATGGCAGCATCGCTGAGTTTAGAAATGACCTTGACCCTAAGCAGGTGGCAGATGAGAAGGTCTCTTCGATTGCCGGGCGATGTGTCGCTCTTATCTCACAGAACCAGGCGGTTATTGCAAAAGCATTACCTAAGTCCAGGCGAAATCGAAGCGGATACAACATTGCCGGGGTATGTCACGATGGGCGGGTAGATTTAGCCCGTCTTCTGGCAGGTTCGGAGGGGACGTTGGGTGTCTTTACAAAGATTAAGCTGCGGACGGTGCCGGTGTCTGCGGCGAAGGGGTTGTTGCAGCTTGAGTTCGATTCGCTTAAGAAAATGGCGGAGGCGGTGCCGATTATCGTTGATAGCGGCGCTTCGGCGTGCGAGCTGATGGATAAGACTCTCATCGACCTGGCATTTGCGGCGCTGCCGAAATATCGCGACATTTTGCCGGCGGGGGCTATTGCTGTTTTGCTGGTTGAACATATCGGTGACACGCAGCAGCAGGTGCGGGAGAAAATAGCAAAGACGGATGCAGCGGTGGGGAATCTGGCGAGCGGGCGCAGGATTGTCCTCGACCCGCAGGAACAGCAGCGTCTCTGGAAGTTGCGCAAGGATGCGGGGCCGCTGCTTTATAGAAAGAGAAGCAGGAAGCATCCGGCGGAGTTTATGGAGGATGCGTCCGTCGATTACAGGCGGCTGGGAGAGTATATCGCGGGGCTGCAGGAAATCAGCAGGCGATATGGTATTGAGATGTCTTTCTTCGGGCACGCCGGCGACAGCGAATTGCATTTGCGGCCGTATCTGGATTTGGGAGACCCGGCTGATGTTCGGAAGATGCAGGCGATAGCGAAGGATGTCTTTGCGCTTGTCTGGTCTTTAGGTGGGTCAATCAGCGGCGAGCACGCGGATGGTTTGGTAAGGGCGGCATTTGTGCGTCAGCAATATGGGGAGGAATTTTACAGGGTCCTGTGCAAAATTAAGGAGATATTCGACCCAAATAATCTGATGAATCCAGGCAAAATAATCAATCCCGATTCGGATGTGATGATAAAGAATTTGCGCAGGGAGCAAAGGATTATACCTGAAAGAATCAAAACAGATTTAGTTTTTGAGGGTGATGAGCTTGCGCTGGAGCTGGAGCAGTGTTACGGGTGCGGTCTGTGCTTGAGCAGAGAAGCTGACCTGCGGATGTGCCCCGTGTTTCGAGCTCTTGGCGAGGAGATGGCGAGTTCGCGAGCAAAGGCCAATATCCTTAATTTCTGGGCGAGCGGGCAGCTTTCGGAGGAGGATTTTGAATCGCCGGAGTTTAGAAAATTTCTGGATTTATGCGTCAATTGCAAGGCCTGTCGGCAGCAGTGCCCATCGGGAGTGGATGTTTCCGCTCTTATGAGTGTGGCACGGGCAGAATATGCCAGGCGAAAGGGTCTGCGACGGGCGGAGCGGGTATTAAGCAACAATCGCTACTTGAGCGTGTTGGGCAGCATTTTCTCGCCGGTTTCAAATTTCTTTATGCGGCTGCCGGTCTTCAGTTGGGTTCTTGAAAAACTCACAGGGATTGATAAACGCAGGGCGATGCCTGCCTTTGTGTGCAGGTCGTTTTTGAAGGCGGGGCGCAAGTACCTCGCAGCGCAGAAGCCGATAGAAAAGCCGATAGATAAGGTCGCCTATTTTATTGATACTTATGCAAATTATAATGACCACGAATTGGGATTTGCGGTCCTGGATGTTCTGCGGGCAAACGATATTGACGTTATTTTGCCTGAGCAAAGGCCGTCGCCATTGCCGGCGGTTGTGTATGGCGATGTGAAAAGGGCAAAGAAGGATTTGGCATATAGTGTAAGGCATTTAGCCGTTGCGGTGCGGAACGGTTACAAGATAGTTTGCTCGGAGCCAAGCGCGGCGTTGTGTCTGAAGGAGGAATTGCGGCATTTTGTTGCCAGCGAGGATGCGAAGCTGGTCTCGGAGGATACCTATGAGCTAATGAATTATCTACTTGGCCTTCAGGTGCAGAAGAAATTGAAATCTGCGAGAAAGGCTGTAACGCAGGAGTTTGTTTATCATTTGCCTTGTCATTTGTGTGCGGTGGGTGATGAGACAGCCAGCATTAAGCTGTTGCAGGAGCTTTACGGCGTGAAAGTTGCTGACCTTAAGGCCGGCTGCTGTGGCCTTGCAGGGACGTTCGGAATGCAGAAGAAAAATTACGAGTTATCCGCTAAGATTTCAGAGGGGCTGAAAAAGGCGCTGGAATCATCGCCGACCAAATACGTATTAACCGAATGCTCAGCCTGCAAGATGCAGATAGAGCACATAAGCGACAAACAGGTAATTCATCCGATTAAGGTTTTGGCTGAGTGCTATAGAATGTAGTGTATAGCGTGCAGTGTTTAGCGGATAGGGAAGGGAAAGCAAAGAGCAAAAATCAAAATTTGAAGGCAAGAAGGTACAAAGGCATAAGTGCGCAAAGTGAGAAAACGAAATTCGAAACACGATAACGTGCGATATTTTTCGCACATTGTTCAATCATATTTGACAATTAAGGGAAGGGGCTTTTTTTTGCCGAAATGTTTTGGCGCCCTTTGGCAGTACGCAGGGATACTTTCCTTGAACCACGGGAGCTTCTGGGCCTGGATTCTGCCGATGACGTAATAGCCGGCGGCCATCATTGCGGCATAATCGGCATTTTTCGGCAGAGGAATGTGGAGCCGGTGTTTGCCCCAGAATTTGTTTTCGCGGCCAAACGAGATAAATAGTTCCGCATCGGATTCGACGACGGTGGTGGCGTGTTTTGCCTGCTCCCAGGTGAAGATGTCTCTTGCGATTTTTCTGCCAAACAGCTCGACGAATTTTGTCCTCAGCATATCCCTTATCAGGTCAAACTCTTCCGGAACAAGCACGAAGAACGCATCGAAATTGGCAAAGCTCTCGGAGTATTCGTTCAGGACCGGCTCAACCGTGCGTTTGATATAGCTTAGGATTTGCCGCGGGCTTTCTTCCGTCCCGGCCAGAATCATACCCATATAGGTGGATGTATTGTATGTATATGGTTCGGGGTTGTGCGGGAAGACAATCATCTCATCCACGTCTTTTTTGGCATCGGCGTCTTTATTGCACGTCAGAAGGATAAGCCTGGGCTTATTTTTCCTTGCACCGAGGAACCTGGCGATTTCCGGGGCGTGTTTTCCGCCTGATGCGGATATCAAGACAACCCCATCGATGGACTTTACCGTCTGCAATGCCCTTTTGTATGTGCTTTCGTCCGCGAAGACAGCGTCCTGGTTTTTGAAGATGATTTTGCCGGTTGCGGCGGCATTTCCGCTGCCTACAACGAGGGGCCTTTTGAAATTGCCGAGGTCGAGCCTGGGTAATTTGCCCCTGTGGGAAGCGAAGAGTTCCAGGGCGTTGATGACGCACCGGTCAAGGTTGATTAGCGATTTAAGGTCCGGCTTACTCATAGTTTCTCCTCTTAAAAATTTTTGGCATTTTGCCTCGCCCACCGTGGCGGCTTTTTTGACTTCTTTTTCTGTTAGCGGTTCCAAATCAGCATCGCGATTGATTTTATGCGGGGCATTCTATATAGTGGTGAAACAGAAGTAAAGTCTATTTAGGGGAAAATCAGAAATGGATGTCGCAAAGGAAAATTTGAAGCAGGCGGTTTTGTGGGAGCCGGGCGAAGGTAAAAAGGTGCGGTGCAAGCTGTGTGCCCATCGCTGCGTGATTGATGATGGGAAATTGGGCAGATGCTGCGTGCGCCGGAATATAGATGGGACATTGTATTCGCTAAATTACTATAAGGTCTGCTCGGCGAATGTTGACCCGATAGAGAAAAAGCCCTTGTATCATTTTCAGCCTGGCTCGCGGAGCTTTTCAATCGCGACTATGGGCTGCAATTTTCGCTGTGACTTTTGTCAGAACTGGCAGATAAGCCAGGCGGCGGTGGAGGCCGGACAGATTGACGGCGAGGCGGTAACACCGCAGCACGTTGTCGAGTCGGCTGTTCGCACGGGCTGCAAGAGCATTGCTTATACATATACTGAGCCGACTATTTATATGGAACTGTGTGCGGACTGCGGACCGCTGGCAAAAGAAAAGGGGCTGGCAAATGTGTTCGTCAGTAACGGGTATATGACGCAGGAGGCAATCGATTTTGCCAGGAACTGGCTGGATGGAATAAACGTGGACCTCAAGGCATTCAGCGAAGATTATTACAAGCGGCTGTGCAAGGCGAGATTGCAGCCGGTGCTCGATACGATTAGCTACATTGCAAAACAGACGCAGATTTGGATCGAGGTTACGACTCTGTTGCTGCCGGGCGAAAATGATTCGGAGGATGAGCTGAAGAAACTGGCTGAGTTTCTGGCGACGAAAGGCGGGCCGGATGTGCCGTGGCATATAAGCAGGTTTCATCCGCAGTATAAGTATCTGGATTCCGAGCCGACGCCGGTCGAAAGTCTGGAGCGGGCATACAATATTGGCAAGGCAGCCGGCCTGCATTATGTTTATATCGGCAACGTATGGGGGACAAAGTCCGAGAGCACTTTTTGCCATAATTGCGGCCGGATTTTAATTGAGCGTATGGGGTATAGAATCGTCGCCAACAATATAGAAGATAATAAATGTCCGAATTGTGGAACGCAGGTCGCAGGGTTCGAACTATAGAAAGCTGGGCGCAGAGAACACAGAGGTAAAAAGGAAGTCAGACACGGATTAACACAGATTAACACTGAGTTAACGATAGAGAGTGCGAAGAACACAAGGGCATAAGTGTGTGAGGCAGGAATTTCGATGAAGATAGTTGCGGATGGGAATATACCGTTTGTGGCGGAGTGCTTTTCTTCGATTGGAGAGGTCAAGGTTGTCGGAGGCAGAGAGATTACACCGGCTGCCGTCCGCGATGCGGATGTTCTATTGGTTCGCAGTGTCACGCAAGTGGGGCCGGATCTGCTCGCCGGCAGCAAGGTGCGTTTTGTGGGCACGGCCACGATAGGTTTCGACCATATCGATGCGGATTTCTTGCGGCGGAATAATATCGGTTTTGCATCGGCGCCGGGGTCCAATGCCAACTCTGCGGCGGAATATATCATTGCAGCGTTACTGGAGATTGGGCAACGGTTTCATATTGACCTTGAAGTCAAATCTATAGGTATTATCGGCGTAGGAAACGTGGGGAGCAGGGTGGCGAAAAAGGCAGCAGCTTTGGGTATGAAGCTTTATCTTAACGACCCGCCTTTACAAAGGCAGACCGGCGACCCGAAATACCTTGCGATAGAGGAACTTTTTGGCTGCGATTTTATAACGATTCATACGCCGCTCACGTTTGAAGGAATTGACAAGACATTTCATTTAGCTGACGAGAAGTTTTTCAGGTTGCTGAAGGAACGTTGCGTATTTATCAACGCCTCTCGCGGCGGTGTGGTCGATAGCACGGCCTTAAAATCAGCGATACGGTCGGGCAGGTTGCAGGCGGTGGCGCTCGATGTGTGGGAAAATGAGCCGAATATCGATGCGGAACTTTTGGAAATGGTTGATATTGGCACGCCACACATTGCCGGTTATTCGCTGGATGGCAAGATAGCAGGTATGATTATGATTTATAAGGCGGCGTGCGAATATTTTGGAGTTGAGACCAAATATGATATTGAGGATTTCCTGCCCGCGCCTGCTGTCCGCGAATTGCGGATAAATCCAGGCAGGGGCACAGAGCAGGATGTGGTAACTGGTACCGTGCAGAAGATTTACGATATCAGAAAGGATGATGGCCGGCTGCGGTGGATTCTGAAGCGGCCAGCGGAAAAGAAAGGTGAGTTTTTTGATAGTTTGCGGAAGAACTATCCTGTGAGACGTGAGTTTCAGAATACGACTGTTGTTATAGCCACAGAAAGCACAGAGTTGAAAGCAGAAAAATTGCTGGGGAAATTGAGAGGGATAGGATTTAAAGAAGGCAAAGGTGAAAAGTAAAAAGGCAAAAGCGGAACGTAGTGGTGACATTCTTGAATGGCCAGGAGGGAAACTGGATTTTTCGGGCGGCTGTGTCGTAATGGGGGTTTTGAATGTCACGCCGGACTCCTTCAGTGACAGCGGCGAGTTTTTCGATACCGATAAGGCAGTTGAGCACGGCCTAAAAATGGCTGCCGAAGGCGCTGCAATAATTGACATAGGCGGGGAATCGACTCGGCCGGGCGCAAAGCCAGTTTCGGCGAAGGAGCAAATAAGACGGGTGGTCCCCGTGATAAAATCGCTTTGCGAAAAGGTGGATGTGCCGATTAGTATCGATACATACAACCTCGAAGTCGCAAGTGCTGCATTGGATGCGGGGGCGGCAATGATAAATAATATAACGGCCTTGAGTGATGAGCGGATAGGAAAGTTGGCGGCGGAGCGCCAGACGCCGATTATTTTGATGCACATGCAGGGAACACCTGCAAATATGCAGACCGAGCCGAAATATAAAGACGTGGTGCGCGAGGTGCTGGAGTTTTTGTTGGGACGGGCGAAGCTGGCACAGAAACTCGGGATTTTAAGGAAGAGGATTTTCATTGACCCGGGCATCGGGTTTGGCAAGACGGTTGAGCATAATCTTTTGCTTTTGAAGAATATGGATAAGTTTGTCGATACCGGCTATCGGGTTTGTATCGGAACGAGCCGCAAGAGCTTTATTGGCAAGATAACCGGCAAGGAAAATCCGGCGGAACGGATATTCGGCACGGCTGCCACAGTTGCTTTGTGTGTTTCGGCAGGTGTTTCGATCGTACGAGTGCATGATGTTGCTGAAACGGTCGATGTGGTGAAAGTTGCAAATGCGGTGAGGAAGGACTGCGGGCAAAACCCGCAGCTAAATAGATTGTGTGTCGAATAAATATCCACCGGCGGATTATTGTTGATACGGCAAGCAGTTGAGATAAGATATTAGCGAAGGTTATTGTGTTCTGAAGTGTGGTGAAGGATTATGGCGAAAGATGATTTGACAAAGGGGAAAATAATAGACTCTATCGAGAGATCGAGAGCCCAGTTATCGTCCCTGGGCGTAAAATCTATAGGATTGTTTGGGTCTTTTGTAAGAGGGCAAGCCAGCCGAGAGAGTGATGTTGACCTGTTGGTGGAATTCGATTCAGGAAAAAGGACTTATGATAATTTCATCGACACGTGTTTTTTCTTTGAAGAGTTACTGGGTCGAAAAGTCGAACTTGTTACTACGGATTCGCTAAGTCCCTATATTAAGCCATATATTCTGAAGGAAGTCGAATATGTCACTCTCTCATCTTGAATATCTGCGTCATATTCTTGATGAAATTAACTACATTGAGAGCGCCGTCTGCGGTATCAAAGAAGCAAGCTTTATTGCTGATGAGACTTTGAGGCGGTCTTTTGTGCGGAGTATTGAGATAATTGGCGAAGCGGCAAAGAAAATATCGGCGGATTTCAGAAACAGGCATCGCGATGTGGACTGGAAAAGGATTGCGGGGATGAGGGACCGGCTGATTCACGATTATTTTGGTGTGGATTACCACATAGTCTGGGACGTTGCTACAAATAAACTGCCGGAATTGAAGCAGAGGATTGAGGAGATAATGAGGGAAGAGAGCGGGAATTGAGGGATGGACTTGCGACGGGGATATTGAGCATGGGGGTGCACGATGTTGTTGAGATGGTTGAGGTTGTAAATGTTGTTAACTTGGTGGATGATTTAACAATGATATGACAAGCCCGGTATCTGTGTAACACATTCTAAATTTGAGTGAAGTATGATAAGGAAACAACCAAGACAATGGCAGCAGTACCTTGAGAGCACACTTAAGACCCTGCTCGAAAGTCCGGCAGTTACCTTTGCTGGAATGATGCCGTCAATGTTACCAAAAAGAGCTGGAGTGTACCTAATAACGGTAATCGATAATGACGAGGAAGATCCATACTATATAGGACGCACTACAAACCTTAGAAGACGTTTATATACTAACCATCTTATGGGGCCAATTTCAAACTCGCAGTTTAAGAGATACCTAATTAAGTCAGGAGAGTGCAGAAACCCTAAAAAAGCCAAACAATTCCTACGTCAATTTGGCAAAGCACGTTGGATCGAAGAAAGCAACATGAGGAAGCGTGGTGCTATTGAGGGGTATCTTACAGGAGTTTTGTTTCCTAAATACGGGATTTGTCAGGAGCATTGAATCAATTTGAGTTTGTATTCAAGGCGATTTTGAGGACATCGTTTGTATTTTTTGCAAATACAAATTTCAGGTCTTTTTTGGCTTCTTTTGGGACATCGGGGAGGTCTTTTTTGTTTCGAGCGGGGAGGATTACGGTTTTGATGCCGGCCTGCTTTGCGGCGAGGATTTTTTCCTTCAGGCCGCCGATAGGCAGAACTAAGCCACGTAGGGTTATCTCGCCTGTCATTGCGACATCCGGGCGGGTTGGTTTGCTGAGGAGTAGTGACACCAGCGACGTGAACATAGCCACACCGGCGCTCGGGCCATCCTTGGGGATTGCACCTGCGGGGACGTGGATATGGTAATCGAATTTGCTGAAGCTTTCGGGGTCGATGTTTAGTTTCTTTGCATTTGCTCTGACGATTGAAAAAGCTGTTTGTGCGCTTTCCTTCATCACGTCACCGATTTGGCCTGTTAGTTGCAGATTGCCTTTGCCGGGCATCGAGGCGGATTCGATGAAAAGCAGTTCTCCGCCGACCGGCGTGTAGGCAAGCGCCGTTGCGACGCCCGGTATCGCGGTCCGCAGGGCAAGCTCCGATTCAAATTGCGTGGGGCCGAGGATTTTAGCCAGGTCATTTTTGTCGATGGCCGCTCGCTTCTTTTTTGCCCTGGCGATTTCCGTAGCGACAGCCCTGCATATAGCAGCGATATTTCTTTCGAGATTTCGCACGCCCGCCTCGCGTGTGTAGCCGGTAATTATTGCGATGATGGCTTCGTCCTCTATCCTTATCCGCCCTTTGGTTAAGCCGTGCTCTTTGAGCTGACGGGGGACGAGGTACTTTTTTGCGATGTTCAGTTTCTCGCTTTCGGTATAGCCGGGCAGCTCGATGACCTCCATTCTGTCTCGCAGGGCCGGCGGTACAGGCTCGGTATAGTTTGCGGTGCCGATGAACATCACAGAGGACAAATCGAAAGGCTGGTCGAGGTAATGGTCGGTGAAGCTGTAGTTTTGTTCGGGGTCGAGCACTTCCAGCAGTGCGCTTGCCGGGTCGCCCCTGAAGTCGGCTCCGATTTTGTCGAGCTCGTCGAGCATAAATACAGGGTTTTTGCTGCGGCACTTGCGCAGCTCCTGAAGTATTCTTCCGGGTAATGCGCCGATATAAGTTCTTCGATGTCCGCGGATGTCGGCTTCGTCTCTTATTCCGCCGAGCGATATGCGGATAAATTTTCTCCCCATCGCCCTCGCGAT